>Ga0335073_10001144_pt1 | contig 35278 bp, 27 predicted proteins | sample Lox_Sample_22_FD_207093 | JGI IMG/M metagenome (GOLD analysis project Ga0335073, IMG submission 207093) | Soil microbial communities from Loxahatchee National Wildlife Refuge, Florida, United States - Lox_Sample_2.2 | ecosystem: Environmental > Terrestrial > Soil > Wetlands | place: USA... | reverse complement strand
TTTGCGAACATTCGCTACAGGGGGCCTACACTGCCGGCCGCCAAAGTGTGAGTGGGGCTGACATTCTGAAGGCGGCGGAAGAATTTGAACTAGAGGAAGCAGGCCGTGGTGTGGCGCCGTGCGCTGGCGCAGATGCGGGACCTGGGCAAATTTCGGTTGCGACATTAAGTGCGGAGCCGGACACCTCGCAAGCTAGCCCGGATGAAGGCTTCCTGCAATGTCTGGCCCCGTCCTTGCCCGTTTCCGTGGACGCTGCCTCCATTGCAAGTGAAGCAACAAAAAGGGAAAAGGTCGTAACGGCAGCGATTCCGAGCAGCGGCAAGGATGAGTTGAACGATGAGTTGTCGTTGAGCGAAGCGGTCAGGTTAGTGCTGTCGCAGAAGTTTGCCGCCATCGACAGGCGCGGCAAAGAAATGCTGGGGAACTTTCTGGAATCCGGGCGATCTGTTCTATGGCTGGGCCGCGAGTACAGATCGAAGTCTGTGAATAAATTGCGGCAAACCCCGACCGTCGCGCGAGGCAGTCTCACCGATATGCGCAGGCGAGCAACGGAAACTCCGAAAACCCCGGCAGTCGCGGCGCCGCAAGATCATCGAAACGCCGCCCGGAAAACGTCAAACCAAGGAACACCTAGCTCTGCGCGAATGACCCGGCAACCAGGTTCGAAGATTGTGAACGACCTCGGTGCTGTCCGTGCGGCAAATAGGAACGCGAGAGCGGGGGCAGTCACTGGATATTGGCGGAGCGTCAGTGAATCATTGCAACGAGATATCCGCCAGTGCTTAGTGTCGTGTGGGTTGGCGCGGGATAGTCGAGAAAGCAAGCGAAGGCCGCCACGCCGAACCTCGCAGGCACCTAGTGGATTTGGTGTCCAATAAAATCAAAGGAATATTAAGGAACTGAAATGAAATACCTGACGAAAACTTCCTCTCCCCCAGCCGCAGGAATTTCGTTTCAGGAATGTAGACACCGACAATAGCGCTTCCGCCTACCACTCGTCGACCAAGCCTCCGCCTAAGTAATTTCCCAGCCTTGCTTGGGAATTCGAGTGGGTAATCAGCTAATCCTAACGAGGTAGTTCGGCGCGGTTAGTTTTTTTGGTTACTTCTTTCAGGGAAGAATCATCTTGCTAATGTACGACCGGCGCATTCGTGGGGATTAGTCAGCAAGACGAAAGGGCGTTCGTCCAGTAGTCGGGTTGTAGTTGGGGACTCGGGAGTAAATCAAAAGCGAGAAAAACGTGGGTTCCAAGCGGCTTTGGGACTCGATTTAGCGGAGCTTTGTGCATCTATGTTCAATGAAAGGCCGGAGTGGTGAAAGAGCAGTGAGAGAGGAGCGTGCCGGAGTGGCTGTGAATGTCCCCTACGCGGGTGTCGAGACGGCCCGCGGGCCGCTTTCGCAGATGGCGGTCGAGACAGCCCCAGGCAATTGGTTTGCCGTGCAAACGCGGACACGATTTGAAAGAAACGTGGCGAGCCAACTCGAACAAAAGGGCATTGAGAACTTTCTTCCGCTCTTTTCGGTAAGACGTAGGTGGAGTGATCGACTAAAGCTGCTCGACCAAGTGTTGTTTCCAAATTATGTTTTTGTGCACATTTCCGAGGCGCAAGAGGCGCGAGTTGCCGTTTTGCGCACGATCGGGGTGAGGAACTTTGTCGGAGTTCGTGGGATGGGCACTCCCATTCCTAACGCGGAGATTCAAGCCATCCAGGCACTGCTCGAGCATCGCGTGCCATTTGAACTGCACTCGTTTCTAAGTGTCGGACAATGCGTGCGTATTCGTGGTGGGTGCCTGGACGGCATTGAAGGAATTCTCACAGGTATCAATGGGAACGAGAGCCTGGTCATTTCGGTGCATTTGATCCAGAGATCCGTTGCGTTGCAGGTGCGTGGTTTTGACGTTGAGCCTGTGAGGTCGGGCGGAGTTCTCGAGCGGGTAACTTGATGGCATTTGCTTGTTATGAGACTACGTCCGCCGTGCTGACAAGCCTGTATTTGAGCGGACGCGATCGTAAGTACACCATCCGATTCGTTTGAGGGGCATCTCATGCAAAACACTCGCATTAATGCATCGGCGACAGCGGACGGGTTTCTGTTGCTCGACGCCTCCCTGAAGCCCGTCTATATCAATCGCGCGGCCATGGAGATTCTCTGTTATCCCCAGAAACCAGAAGGTCAGAAGTACCTTGAAACCTTCATTTCCGGCCGGATCTCGAAGACTTTATTCTCCGCAACAACTCCACAGAGTCCGACGCTGGTGAGCGAATTTGTTTCGGGGAGGCGGCGCTATCAATGCCGCGCCTACCTTGTGGATGCACCTGGAAATGGAAAGGCGCGGGGAGCTATTGCTGTGCTGCTGGAACGCTGCTACCAAAATCCCTTTTCTTTGGGGAGCATCTCGGAGAAATTCCATTTGACCACGCGGGAGCAGGAGGTTCTTCGGCATCTTCTGGTGGGCCGGACTACGAAAGAAATTGCGACCGGAATGGAGATCAGCCCGCACACCGTGAAAGCTTTTCTGCGGATGATCATGGTCAAAATGGGTGTTTCAACTCGGTCAGCGATCGTGGGAAAGGCGTTTACCGCACATGAGAAGGTCGACGGGCGGTTTTCACTGGGGAACTCCTAAGGTTAGTTCCGGGTTCTGCCGTCGGATCAGTAGGGAATGGCTTAGTTCATAAGCATTAGTTCCAAAAGACTAGTCCAGAAATTGTTTAAAGATTTTGTAATTTGAGAGCAGGTACAACATGGCTGATGAATTCGAAGAACTAAGTAGCTTTAACCCTGAGCAGCTCTGGTCCCTGGTTCGTCGGGAGCGTTGGTGGATCTTGCTTCCGCTCTTCCTGTGTTGGTTCGCTGCTTGGACGGTGAGTTGGCTGATTCCAGCCACCTACCAATCGGAGGCGCTGATTCTGATTGAGCAGCAAAAAGTCCCAGAGCAATATGTGGTGGCAAATGTCAGCGTCAGCCTGGACGAGCGGCTACAGAGCATGACCCAACAAGTGCTGAGCCGTACACGGCTTCAGAAAATCATCGACAGATATCAGTTGTACCCTGTTCCAAAGGGCTTGATGAGAATTTTGCAGCCCGGTGACCCCGTAGACGCGATGCGAAAAGACATCAAGATCGATCTCGTCGAGCCGGAAGAGAAAGGAGCCCGCCCCGAAGGGCCCACAGCGTTTAAGATCAGTTATGCCGCGGCCTCACCTGAACTAGCGCAGCAAGTCAATAATATGCTTACCGAGCAATTCATCGAAGAGAGCTTGAATGCACAGCGGGAAATGTCGGAGAGCACGACCGAGTTCCTTGAAAAGCAACTGAAAGACGCCGCCGTCAACCTAGATGAGCAGGAACAAAATGTTCGGAGATTCAAAGCCGAACACCTTGGAGACTTACCAAGCCAACTGCAGAGTAACGTCGAAATCCTTTCGGGGTTGCAAGCGCAACTACAAAACGTACAGCATGCACTGGATAGCGCTAACCAGCAGAAACTCTATCTCCAATCGCAGTTACAACAGCTCCAGATGGTTCAAGGCGCTTTAGGAGAAGAAGGGGGTGTGTCGCAACTTGAATTGCTTGAAAAACAGCTGCTGGAAATGCGCGATGACCTGGCGCATGAACGGTCTCGGCACACAGAGAATTATCCCGACATCGTGGCGCTAAAGAGCAAAATAGCCGAGAGCGAAAAGCTCATCAAGGATTTGCAGCGAGGAACGGGAAACCAAACAGGCGACGGGAGCACCGCTGCGCCAGACGGAGTCACCGCTCTTCCGTCTTCCCCATTGATGCAGATTCGGAGCCAGCTCAAGGCAAACGACGCTGAGATTCGCGATGATCAGCGGCAAGTGAAATTGATCGGAGGCAAAATTGCGGATTACCAGGCTCGGCTGAATCTGACGCCAAAGACGGAGCAAGAATTGGCGGAGGTTTCCCGAGGATATGAGGAATCGAAGGCCAACTACAACGCACTGCTGCAGAAGAGTGACCAATCCAAATTAGCGACTAGCTTGGAACAACGGGAGGGCGGGGAACAATTCCGAATCCTCGACCCGCCGACGTTACCCGACAAGCCTGAAAAGCCAATTCATCTTTTACTGAGCCTGGGTGGATTAGCAATGGGAGGATTTGTGGGAGTCATATTGCTAGCACTAAGAGAAGTAATGAATGGCAGTGTGCGTCATGAAGACGACATCGACGGAGTGGTTCCGGGTCGTGTACTTGTACGCATCCCGCATTTAGACACGCCTCACGACATCCGTCTGCGTGCGGCATCACGCATGCTTGAGTGGGCGGCGGTGGTATTCATGGCGGTGTTAATCGTCATGGGTAATCTTTATACGTTCTACAAAGGCTAACTGGCCCGTTTGCGCGGTCACGCGGAGAGCGACAGTCTGAAGATCCTGGTACAGAGATAGGTGGACTACCGGTATGAGCCGAATCTACGACGCTTTGCGAAAAAGGGAGCTAGAACGTCAGGGGGCCCAAGGTCTGGCTGAACCTGACCCCATTCCGTCTGGAGCGTTTCTGGAGAGCGTGGTCCCGGAGCCGGTTGACCTTCGTGGAGCCCTATCTGTCATTGTGGATCCCTCCATCGGTTCCCGGCTTGTGGCCATAGCGGACCCGCACAGCCTGGGGGCGGAGAAATTTCGTGCGCTGGTGACCCGCTTGGACAATTTACGCCGACAAAAGGAACTAAAGTCTTTGCAGGTCACCAGCAGTGTAGCGGGTGAAGGCAAGACGTTGGTTTCGGCAAACCTAGCGTTGACGTTGGCACAAACTGGTTCGAAGGTTCTACTGGTAGAGGGAGACTTGCACAAGCCGTCGCTCACGCCGCTTCTCGAGCTGACAGATTTACAGGGTATGAGTCACTGGTGGTCGCAGAGCGACCAAGGGATTGCGGACTACATTTATCGGATAAACCAGCTATCGCTTTGGTTCTTGCCAGCTGGAACAGCACACGATCAGCCGTCAACTATTTTGCAATCTGAACGATTCGCAGAGGCGCTGCTAAGGTTGGTGGGCGGGTTTGACTGGATCATTGTCGATACAAATCCACTGTTGCCGTTCGCCGATGCGAACCTGTGGTCGCGGTTGCTCGATGGCATGCTGTTGGTAGTTCGTGAGGGGGTAGCCTCGGTAAAGGCCCTGAAGAAGGGCCTAGAAGCAATAGATAACCTCAATCTTGTGGGAGTTGTACTGAACGACGCGTCTGAGATGGATCAATCGTCTTACAATGCCAAGTATTACAGCCGCTCCGAGCAACGAACCGAATAGTCCCTGATACTCCCGCCCCGAAGTTTCCCTATGTTTCGTTTCTTTAACGCATCCTTTCCGTCTCGCACCGTTTTCTTGGGTGTGTCTGAAGCATTGCTGGTAATGCTGGCATTTGTTGGCGCGATGCTTGCACGGCTAGGGACGAACGACGCGTTAGTCATGCTCAACTATGAGCAAGGATTTCTGAAAGTTGTGGTTGTTTCCGGGATTTTCGTTCTCTCGATGTATTACTTTGATCTGTACGATTCCAACGTCCTGAGCAATCGACGGGAAGTACTCACTCGCGTCATTCAAGTGTTAGGCACAGTATCCATACTCATGGCCGTTCTTTATTATGTGTATCCTTCCCTACAACTTGGCCGGGGCATTTTCGTCATCGGTTTCTGCTTTGTAGCGTTACTCCTTCTTTGCTGGCGGAGGTTATTTCTGTTTGTCAACACGTTGCCGAGTTTGGCAGAGCGAGCAGTAATATTTGGTGACGGACCTTTGGCGGACCTGCTGGCGGTGGAATTAGAATCACGGCCGGAATTGGGGCTTCGCGTAGTGGCGCAAGTCTCGGAAGAGGTCAATAAGGACCGGAGTTTGTCGACAATAAGCGGAGCGCCCAATACGGATCTTGCTCAGTGGGTCAAAACACAACGGGTGAACCGGATTATCGTCGCGATGAATGACCGTCGAGGCCGACTCCCGGTAGAAGACTTGTTGTCGCTGAAAAGTCGCGGCGTGATGATTCAAGACGGGCCGCAAGTGTATGAGGCCATTACGGGAAAAGTGCCGCTGGAATCCCTGCGACCCGGCTGGCTGCTGTTTTCCGATGGCTTTCATGTTTCCAAAAGGCTTTTACTCTATAGCCGTGTGTTTTCCTGCTTCGTCGCCGCGGTTGGGATTCTGTTGTCGCTTCCGTTGATCCCGTTTGTCGTAATTGCGATTAAGTTGACGTCGCCTGGACCAATCCTGTATTGGCAGAAGCGAGTAGGACGAGACGGCAGAACATTTCTTTGCTGCAAATTTAGATCGATGCGGGTGGACGCGGAGGCGAATACGGGTGCTACGTGGGCGGTTGAGAACGACCCCAGGGTTACGTCGGTTGGACGATTGCTAAGGTCGGCGCGTCTCGATGAAATTCCGCAACTGTGGTTGGTACTAAAGGGAGATATGAATCTAATCGGTCCTCGGCCGGAGAGGCCAGAATTTGTAGAACGGTTTATAGGAAAAATTCCTTTCTATCACCTAAGGCATACAATTCGACCGGGAATCACCGGATGGGCACAAGTCCGTTACAAATACGGAAATTCAGATGACGATGCGCGAGAAAAGCTGAAATACGATCTTTTTTACATAAAAAATACTTCGCCGGGTTTAGACCTGCTTATTCTTTTCCACTCGATCAAAATCGTGCTGCTGGGGCGTGGTGCTCAGTAGACCTCACGCTGGGAAGTCAGGTTGGCTGATGCAAAGAGACAGTCCGTCGATGATGGGTTGGGCATGCAAGCGCCATCAATTTCGTGGAAATCGTCAGGTGAGCGAGTCTCATTGTTGGCTGACTTCGAGATCGCGGGCATGAAAGTGGCGCCCGGGCCACAGAATCGTAAATCGAATTTGAAAGTTCTTGTTTTAGATGAAGAAATACCTTACCCGCCCAATGCTGGCAAGCGCATCCGTACGTGGAACCTGTTGCGCCGCCTAGCGAGATCCCACTCTATCTGCTTACTCAGTTATGGACGTTTGGACAGTGCGGCGACCGAAGCTGTGAAGAACGCAGGAATCAGGTCTTGCTTGGTTGAGCCGCCACAGAATTCGACAAGCTGGCGGCTATATCCGCATGTCCTGCTGAGTCTTTTGTCCCCGCATCCTTACTCCGTTGTGAAACATTATTCGTCGCGGTTTGAGAAAAAGCTCAAGCAATTGTTGGCAGATGAGCACTGGGATTTGATCCAGTGCGAGTGGACGCCCTATGCGCGGTTCATCGCGACGGATTGCGGAGTGCCTGTCCTAGTAACAACCCATAATGTCGAATCCGATATTCTGGCTCGCCGGGCTTCGCAGAGTTCGAATTTAGTTCCAAAGATTTTCTTTCGGGATCAAGAACGGAGGATGCGCCGATTTGAGAAAGAAGCACTGCGGAAGGCAACGGCAGTGACTGCGGTGTCGATGCAAGATGTTGAAACGTTTCGCAGCTGGGGCTTCGAACGCGTACGTCTTGTGCCGAATGGGGTGGATGTGGGCGCCTATCGTACCGGGCCCACTATCTGTCGTGACAATGAGCTTCTATTTCTGGCCTCGCTCGATTGGTTTCCGAACATAGACGCGCTTGACCATTTTATTGACGACATCTTGCCGATCATTCGGTCGCGTCGGCCCACGATAAAGCTTCGCGTCGTCGGTCGCCGGCCCTCCGAGCAACTAAAGGAACGCTGCGCGCAGATCCCTGGAATCGAATTCGTGGGAGAAGTGGACGATGTGGCCTCCCACTTGGCAAGGGCGTCCATCGTCGTGGTACCTCTGCGAATTGGTGGAGGAAGCCGGCTCAAGATACTCGAGGCAATGGCGGCCGGAAAAGCCATCGTGTCGACATCCATTGGTGCGGAAGGCTTGGACGTTGTGCCGGGAAAGCATTTATTGATCGCAGATTCGCCACGAGAGTTTGCCGCTTGCACCGAGCAACTGCTCGATTCCAAAGAGATGCGTCAACATTTGGGCCTACAAGGGCGAAGGCTAGTGGAACGAGCTTATGACTGGAGCAGGATTGCAAGACGGTTGGAAGATTCATGGTACGAAATAACCGGTAGGGGCAGCACCTTGAAGCACGATGCAAAGGCGCAGTCCGCTTAAAAAATGATAAAGCAGCGTCGAATTCTTCACCTTCGTCCAAGTAATTTCATCGGTGGACCTGAGAACCAATTGCTGCGGTATGCAGAGGCAGAGACGGGAAGCCCCTTCGAGATTATTTTGTCTTCGTTTGTAGGTCGAGGAGAACGTTCGGAATTTCTAGATGAAGGGGAAAAACGGGGAATCCGGGTTTTGCCTTTGCCCGCGAAGAACTTCGGATTCGGGTCGGCTCTAACTGAGCTCATTCGATTACTTAAACGCGAAAGAATTGACCTGCTGTGCACACACGGATTTAAGGCGGATATTCTTGGGGTGTTCGCTACCCCTGTTGTGGGAATACCGATCGCCTGCTTTTTGCGTGGATGGACGGGAGAGGATCGTAAGGTCCAAATCTACGAAGCCGCAGATGCTTTCTTCATTCGATTTGCGGATGGAGTTGTATGCCTTTCGGAAACTCAGGCCGAGGAAATTCGTCGACTTTCTGGACTGTCCAGCAAAGTTCGCGTTGTTGGCAGCGCCATCAACACAGCAGCTTATGATGTCCAGAATCGGAGCCAAGCAAGGCGGAAGTTAGACTCTCAGTTTGGCCTTTCACCCGAGTGCCGCATTATTGCGACTGCGGGCAGACTAAGTCCTGAAAAAGGATTGAGCGACTTCCTGCAGGCAGCTGCTGAAATCAGCCGGCAGGATGCAAATGCGCATTTCATCGTTTTTGGCGACGGTGTTCTGCGCCCGCGGTTGGAGACTGAATCAAGAGCCCTTGGCCTCGAACGCATCGCATTTGCAGGTTTTCGTCGCGACCTGCGAAGTCTTCTGCCGGGTGTGGACCTGCTCGTAAATCCTTCGCATTCCGAAGTGATGCCTAATATTGTGTTGGAGGGTATGGCCGCGGGTGTGCCAATGATCGCGACCACGGTAGGAGGTGTCCGCGAACTTGCGGGCCATGAGGAAGCCATTCGTTTAGTACCTCCGCGAGACCCGATGGCCTTGATGAATGCCATGAACGAATTGCTGAGCCGCCCGACACAAGCAGAAATGCTTGGTCAGATGGCGCGGACCCGAGTGGAGAATTGCTACTCAATACGACAGCAGATTTCGCAGATGCACGGTCTTTATGAAGAGTTTCTGCCTGGGCTTGCCACAGAATTGGCAACGCGCAACGTGGAGGATTCGGGAAGTGCTTTGCCTCAGTTTAGCGATTCCCAGGTGAGCGAGTCCTCATTTCTTTCCGTGGTAATGCCAGTGCGAAATGAAGCCTCGCATATTCTTGGAGTTCTGAACGACCTGGCTGAGCAACATTATCCTGCTGAGAGATTTGAATTGCTGGTTGTTGACGGCCGTTCGACCGACGGGACAGTTCAGCTGGTGCAAGAATTTACCCGACGGAGCTCCTTAACCATCAAGCTGCTCGATAATCCGAAATTACTCTCAAGTGCCGGCCGTAACCTAGGAGCGCAGAATGCGCAGGGTGAGTACATCATCTTTGTTGACGGCCATTGCCAAATACCGAACAAAAACTACCTTCGAGATGTTGTGGGAATTTTTCAGAAGACACAAGCGGATTGTCTTTGCCGCCCGCAACCACTCAGCATGCCCGGTTTAAGCCCATTCCAAGAAGTGGTTGCTCAGGTTCGTGCGACAGCTCTAGGCCACGGTCGAGACTCAACAATCTACGCCACAGAGTTGGACGGTCCGGTGAACCCGTGCAGCTCTGGAGCGATGTACCGGCGGAGCGTGTTTGAGCAAATTGGGTTTTACGATGAGAGATTTGATGCTTGCGAGGATGTGGAGTTTAACTATCGATTGCACCGTGCGGGTTGTACAGCGCATTTTAGTCCTCGTTTGGCAGTGTGTTATCAGCCCAGAGCGAGCTTAGCGGGCTTGTTTCAACAGATGGTTCGATATGGCCGCGGCCGCTGCCGACTTGCTTTGAAGCATCCTGGAGCTTTCTCTTTTTCTCAGGGAATTCCAGCTGCGGTACTCACTTGGTTGGTCATCGGCGTGGTTGCATCGCTATTTTCGATGCGACTCGCTGCCTACTTTACCGTGAGTCTGACGCCTTACTTGTTGTTAATTTTAGGTTGTTCATTGGTCCTGGCCTGGCGGCACGGCTGGCGCTACGGCTACCAGGCGCCTCTTGTGTACTGTGCCATCCACTTTGGACTCGGTGCGGGTTTCCTGAAGGAATTAGGGGAAGCTGCATTCCGTGGGCGGCTATTCCAGCGTAAGGCAAGAGATGCTTCCGGTTTAACGAGGCAAGTGACTGCCGTCGATTTTTGCACTGCCGAGCCTGCGCCTGGACAAGATATGCCGGTGGTAATGAGAAGCGCAGAAACTCCAACCAATCAAACCGACAACGTCGTCACAAACTGCCTAAGCGTCGACGTTGAGGATTACTTTCACACGGAGGCGATGAGAAGCGTATTGTCGCGGGACCTGTGGGAACAACAGCCTCTTCGCGTGGAAAGCACGACCAGACGTTTGTTCGAATTGTTTGCCGCGCATAAGGTCCGGGGCACATTTTTCTTTTTAGGATGGGTAGCCGACCGGTTTCCGGGCCTGGTGCGTGAGGCCAGCCGGTTAGGACATGAGGTTGCATGCCACAGCTATTGGCATCGTCTTGTCTATGAGTTAACCCCGGAGGAATTTCGAGAGGACACGAGAAGAGCTAAAGGAGTTATTGAAGACGCGGCTGGGACAAAGGTTCAAGGATATAGAGCGCCAAGCTACTCGATTGTGCAAGGGGTGGAATGGGCGTGGGAGATTCTTGCCGAGCTGGGCTTCAGTTACGATTCCAGTGTTCATCCCATTAAGCACGATATTTATAACAATCCGAATGCTCCGAGATTTCCAACGAAGATCGTGGGCGGGAAAATGACGGAACTCCCCATTGCTACGATGACACTGGGGAACCGAAATCTGCCGATTGGTGGCGGCGGATATTTTCGAATTCTACCTTATCGATATACGTACTTTGGGATTTCACGATTCAATCGTGAACTTCAAAAGCCGGTGGTTTTCTATGTGCATCCGTGGGAATTCGATGCCCAGCAACCGAAACTTCCGCTAAATGCACGATCGAGGTTCAGGCAGTACACCGGACTGAGCAGCAATATGAGAAAGCTCGAGAGACTACTTGAAGATTTCCGCTTTGCACCAATAAGAGAGGTGTACTCGCAAGAAATTGCAGCCGTGCCGACAACGGGCGCGGCTCTTTGGGAATTATCAGAACGGTCGGTCCCGCAGAGTGCAATATTTCCATAGTCGAAGATGTTGGTGACCGATATGGATTGTCAAATGCAAGCGGAGCGCTCCCACATCTATGTTTCACCGCCAAAACTCGTCGAGCCTATGCGGCATCGAATCAAAATCTCATTCGTTATCGATTTGATAGAAACTTGCACTGCAGGAACCGAAAGCCACCTGCGGTCCTTAATTGAGACACTGGATCGGGATGAGTTCGATGTCGAAATCATTTGCTTACTTCCTAATCCCCGCACCGTGGCCGACTCATTTCCATGTCATGTCCATTCTGTCTGCACAGATAACCAGCCGGGCAATCCAGTAAGCCGATTTCTCAAGTTGGTAAGCCACTTACGGCGGCGACGACCACACATTGTGCAGACTTACTTTCAAGAAGGAAACACACTTGGCCTGCTTGCCGCAGGGGTTGCGAGAACACCGATCATTATCGGTACGACCAGGAACTCTAGTCTTCCGGGAGAGATACATCATCGCATCTTGCGACAAGTGTCAGGGATACTTGCCGATAAGTGGCAATGTAACTCCAAGGCTGTTTGGGATAGAGAGAAAAACAGGTTGGGAATGGCGCGGTCCAAGCTCGTGATTTTGCCAAACGCACTTGATCTGACTAAATTCTCGCCGCCAGACGAGGAGAGGCGGGAACAGGTACGTCGATCGTTGGGACTAGATACACGACAACCGATCATCGTTTCTGTAGCAAATCCACGGCCCGTCAAGGATGTATCAACGCTGATCCGGGCCGCCCGGCACGTAAAGGAACAATACCCGCTTGTCCAGTTTGTGGTGGTGGGCACAGGTCCGATGCTTGAAACGCTGCAGCAAGAGGTTTGCTCTGCAGGTTTGGGTGACCAGGTGCGATTTGCCGGCGCCCAATCCGATGTAACCCCTTTCATCGCTGCCGCAGATATTTGTGTTTTAACTTCGCTCAGTGAGGGGAGCTCAAACTCCGTGCTTGAGTATATGGGCATGGGAATTCCCTCCGTGCTATCCGATATCCCTCCCAATCGCGAACTCGTAAGCGGGCTGTTTTTTGAACCTGGAAATGAGAAGGACTTGGCGCGCAAGATTCAAACGCTTTTGACAGATGCGTCTTTGCGGGCGCAATTAAGGCATGAATACGTCAGTGCCGCCGAGGAACACAGTTCGCAGAAGGTGTTCGCGCTGGTTCGTGGATACTACTCCAAGCTTGCTGACGAAATCAGAAGGAATTCCGGGGACAAAGCGTTTCGTACCGCTGTGGGATGAGGAGGCTCTTTTGGATTGCTTCGTCGAGATACAAGAATGAACGCTATTAACGCAGCCTTATCGAATGGCAATTCCGGTTTGTCGAGTGCAGCTTCGGAAACATACTCGGAATTCGTGCGTCGGCTAATTTACCCGCGCCTTATCCGGCGTTGGCATCCGTCAGCAAAGCAGTATCTGGAAGAACTGAAAAAATATGAGTTTAGCTCCGTAGAGGAGGTCGAAGCGGTCCAGTTCGCAAGGCTCAAGAAAATTTTGAAACATGCCGCGGAAAACGTGCCTTATTACAGAAACTTGTTCTGCGAAAAAGGACTTCAAGTAGACGACATACGAAGCCGTAAGGACTTCGAGCAGATTCCCATCCTCACAAAGAGCACCCTGCAGTCAGAATCAGAAAATTTATGCGCCGAAGATCGAGATAAGTCCCTTGGTTTACGCAACGCCAGTGGAGGTTCGACCGGCAAGCCCGTGCAGTTTTTTCAAGACAAGGATTATTGGGATCGCGCATATGCCAGTCAGTGGTTAGTGGAGAGTTGGTGGGGGATTCGGCCGGGTGACCGGACGGCCTCACTCTGGGGAGCGGATCGGGATATTCCAGAGCAGAGCTGGCGAGAGCGACTGACAAGCGAACTGGAACAACGTCGGATGTGCAACGCTTTTGCACTCTCCGAGAATGGGATGGAACGTTTCGCAGAGATGCTGATGAAATGGCAACCACGCCATGTAACTGGATATGCTTCCGCGTTGGAAATATTTGCGAAATTCTTGCGCGAGAAAGAGCTGCTCCGGATTCGACCGGTCGCCGTGAAAGCAACTGCGGACGTATTAGACGTTGAAAGGAGAAAGCTAATTGAGGAGGCCTTCGGATGCCCCGTTTATAATTTCTACGGGTCGCGGGAAATCAATAATCTCGCAGCAGAATGCCCCGCACGGTCCGGCCTGCACATCAATTCATTAACCCGGCATATTGAAATCGTAGACGACAGTGGAGAGGCTGTGCCCCCAGGAGTGCCGGGCAGAATTCTGCTCACCGACCTTACGAACTATTTCATGCCTTTGTTGCGTTATGAAATTGAAGATGTTGGTAGCTGGTCCGACAAGAACTGTAATTGCGGCCGCCCGTTTCCCTTATTGGCCAAAATTTGGGGGAGGTCGAGTGACTTCATTGTGACTCCGGAAGGGAAGTTGATTCACAGCATTTTCTTTACCCACTTGTTTTACGACATGCCCGACGTCGCGCTTTTCCAAGTGAATCAAAAGAATATTCACAGCGTGGATGTTTATTTGGTATTGCGGCCGGGCCTGACCGAGTATCCGGAACGCCTATTAGATAAGCGGCTACAACAAGCGTTTGGCAGACAAATGAGATTTGCGGTTCAGGTCGTGCCAAAAATAGACCGACCGCCGAGCGGGAAGCACAGATTTACTGTCTCTTCGGTGCGCGCTTCCTGGGGCATTCCGGCATCTCAGCTGTCGGAGCGAAGAGAGTAGGCAAAACATGCATGATGGGGAAAGAAGAGCGAGTTTGTGGGGAAAAGTGTACGTGGGGTTAGTCAACCCTATTTTGAACGGTGACGCGTATCGCGGATTGCATCATCGATTAAGAGAGCTGCGTCTTGAAGAAGACCTATCTGGCGAAAAAGTGAGAGAGAAGCAGTGGCAGCGTTTGAGAAACTTGTTGGAGCATGCCTATGATTCAACTCCTTACTACCGGCGGAGACTTGAGGAATTTGGAGTGAAGCCCAGTGACGTTCAGTCATTTGACGATCTAAGAAAAATTCCAATTCTTTCCCGTGAAGATATCCGCGAGAACTTTGAAGAACTGTGGTCCCGACGTTATGCACGGGAGTCTTTGCGCTCGGCTGCTACCGGCGGAACAACGGACACGCCAGTGCCATTGCTCCGCTCAGCGGATTGCCTCAAGGACAAGCTCGCAATTCAGACGCAATTAGACTCATGGGCGAATATGTGGCCCGGCGACAAGATATTCAGTTTGTGGGGCGCCCAACAGGATTTCCCCGCGAATCCGACTTTCCGTTGGCGTTTCTATTCCCGGTATTTGATGCGTCGTGTAACGGTTCCTACGTCTCTGCTCAAATCGGAAATCCTCGAATCGTATCGAGTGCTTCTCAACGAGTTTCGACCAAAAATTATCTATGCCTACCCAACACCGCTCGCACTGTTCTGCGAATACCTCCAAGATTGCGGGCGATCGTTCCATCGGCCTGTGAGCGCAATTTGCACGGCTGAACCACTTTTGGCGCAGCAAAGAGAAGTGATTGAGAATACGCTTGGGTGCCAGGTGTTCGAGCATTATGGAACTCGCGATTTTGGTATGGTCGGCGGCGAATGCGAAGGGCATCAAGGGATGCACCTGCACCCGTCTGGTGTATATGTGGAATTCGCCCCCATCCAGGGCGCGGAGATTGACGGTCTACACGAGATGCTTGTGACCGACCTGCTGAATTATGGGATGCCACTGATTCGCTACAAAATTAATGACTGCGCCATTTTGGCTACGGAGCCTTGCAAATGCGGACGTGGCTTCCCCATGGTGAAGAAGATCGTGGGACGTACGACAGACAATTTCTATCTTCCCGACGGCAGCGTGGTGCCTGGGGTGGCGTTGACGAATCGCGTGATTCAGGTTTGTCCCGGCCTTCGGAAAGTGCAAGTAATTCAGCATACGACTTCCGATTTTCACATTCGCTATGTGCCTGGGCCCGATTTTTCGAAATCGGATCTGGAGTTATTGGCCAAAAAACTGAGGGTCTTCTTTCCGGATCCGGTCCAATGGTCTTTCGAGGAAGTTACACAAATCGAGCGCGAACGGTCAGGCAAAACTCGCTTTTGTATTTCCTACGTTCAAAATGGAAGCAAGCAGCTGGCTAACAGGTCCGAATTAGTCCAGTAGGTCGCGTGCCAGCGGGACGTCGTGGCTGCAGCCGGTAAGAACGAGAACTCCTTCAAATTGTAAACAAAGAACTGCATTTCTAAGCAGCTCCTATTACAGCGGTATTCGAGATTGGGACGAAGATGATCCAAGGAACGTCGACAAACGGCAAGAAGCCGCTATTGCGCATCTCGTTTGTTGGGGACATTGCCCTCAATGGTGGCTACGAGAAATTGCGGGAAGAAGAAACGAGTTCTTTGGGTAGCGCTGTAAGTTGCTTGCTAAGTCAAAGTGATCTGGCAATCGGGAATCTCGAAGGACCTTTGACAACCTCCGCGGACCCTGGACCGCCGTGGAGGTTCAACTTACACGGAAATCCGAAGTATGTGCCCATCCTGCGATCCGCCGGCTTTCATGTCCTGAGTCTCGCAAACAATCACATCATGGACCATGGGCGGCAGGGGCTTGAAGAAACAATGGCCCATCTGGATGCAAACGGCATTCAGTATGCGGGGGCCGGTAGAAATTTAGCGGAGGCTCGTAAGCCACTGCTACTTTCGATCAACGGCACCAAAATTGGGTTCCTGGCGTACTGCGCTGTTCCTTCTTTGTTTCCTTATTACGCCAGTGAAGATGGTCCTGGCGCCGCCCCCCTAAAGCGCGAATTGGTTTTCGATGATATTGGTCGTTTGAAAAAGCAGTGTGACATCACGGTGCTATCGATTCATTGGGGCGAAGAACATGTAGCGTTGCCCAGTCCCCAATGTCGCCAGTTGGCAAAAGAACTCGTTGGCGCAGGTGCAAGTATCGTTGTTGGACATCACCCACATGTTCTGCAGGGAGTGGAACGAAGGGAACAGGGGGTCATTGCCTATAGCTTGGGGAACTTTACCTTTTCCGATCAGCAGTGGGTTGGTACGAACAAGAACGGCGAATCTTTTACGATGCCATACATCCTAAATGAACGTAATCGCCGGTCCGCTGTTTGGAAAGTGGATATAGACCAACAAAAAGAGATCACGCAGGAGTTGGTGCCCGTCTACCTTGATCGAGACCTTTTGCCGAAACCAGATGGCCGGCCGGAGCGAATCGACGAAATGGCAAAGATCAATGCCACCCTGACCAGTGGGGGCTACGGCCGTATTTGGCGTTTGAACATGATTTCACGCCGGGTGAAGACCGTGTTGGCAGAGCTTCGCGGAGAGCGAAGTCTTGTGAGCCGCTTGTTGCAAGCGCGACCACGTCACCTTCGGGTTGTCGCCCAAACACTCGTCCGCGAGTGGGATCATTTTCGAGGGCTGGAGTAAGCATTGAAACTGACCGCATGGATTAAGCACTTCCTGGTCTATGGGCTGGGAATAGTGCTGATGAATATACTGCCAGCGCTCCTAATTCCGATTTATACACATCGGGTTCCCCCTGCCATTTACGGGGTATTAGAGTTGCTCAATCGCAGTCAAGATATCTTGTTGCTCATCCTTTCCTTTGGGCTGCGATCCGCGCTGTTGACCTTCTATCAGATGGGAAAAGATGAGCCTGATCGCCAACGAGGTGTTTACAGCACAGCGGTACAATTTCTGGCTACTTTTGGACTGGTTCTGATTCTGCTGATGATGATCGGAGCAAGTAAATGGTCGACGCTCTTGTTTGGAACTCGGGAATATTCCGGTGCAGTGCTCCTGATTCTGGCCGGGACATATTTTGAAACTCTATTTCAGATGGCTGTGCTGTATCTGCAGTCAGAATTGCGTTCTACGTTTTACGTTTCAGTATTTACGTCTCGAGTGGTTCTCGCCATCATCCTCAATTTGATTTTGGTTTACTGGTGGCGTTGGGGTCTCATGGGAATCCTCTGGGCCACATTCCTGCACACCAGCATCTATGCGATTGGGGTAACTGCATACATGTTTTGGCGAACAGGCTGGCGATTTGATACCAAACTTCTGAAGGAAATGTTGCTGTTTGGCGCGCCCCTGATGATCGGAGCGTTTGCGAGTTTTTTGCTCAACAACGGGGACAGGTATTTCCTGAATCGATACGGAAGCCAGACGGAGGTAGGTCTCTACGGGTTGGGCTACCGGATCGGTATTCTCTCGATGTCGCTGGTGGTGATGCCATTTGGGAAAATATGGAGCGTTATCATGGTGGACATGTCCAAGAGAGCAGATGCGCCTTTTGAATTCGGCAAAATCGCCACCTATCTCTTAGCCGCCTGTGCATTTTCAACGCTGGGATTTTCGCTTCTGAGTCCATACTTGATTCGCTTTTTTACCGGTCAAGCTTACTGGAGTGCGTATCGGGTTGTGCCGTTGGTTGGGGCAGCTTACGTATTTTATGGTTGGACCATCGTGATGGATGCTTCGTTTTATGTGACGAAACGGACGATCTACAAACTGTACAGTGTGGCGATCGCAGGCGGCATCGTAGTGCTTTTGTATTGGTGGCTGATCCCGCGATACGGAATGATGGGAGCGGCGTGGGCCACGCTGGGCGGTTTCGCGAGCTTCGCCGGACTCAACGCTTATTACGCTCAGCGGGTATATCCAATCCGCTACCAACTCGGTCGAATCTGTATCTTGTTTCTTGGTGCTGTCGCATTTTACGCGATAGGGAGTCTTATCCCAATTACTCCCATCGCGAGCGGAATTGTTCTGCGGTGCTTTGTTACGGTGGCATTCCCTTTAGTCTTGGTGTGGGGCGGGTTCTTAAAAACTGAGGAGCGACGCGCCTTAGGAGGATATCTACAAGTGTTCCGAGTTCGCTTGCTCAGTGGCCGCGAAGTGTAACGAGCGCTCGACTCTAATTGATCTGAATCACGAGCCTTCTCTGTGAATTTATCCATCGTTTTAGCGGTTGTCGTAGTGCTGGTGGGTGGCGTTCTTGGCGTTGTGGGCCTGTTTCGTCCTTTTTTTGGCCTGCTTGTGTTCATTTTGATTCACTTTATCCAGCCCGGAGAATTAATCCCTGAACTTGCGCCTTTACGCATTGAGCTCGTTTATGGCTCGCTCTTGATTGCCATCGTTGTGTTTCGACAATTATCCCGAAAGGGTTTCTCTTTCTTGAGATACAAGATTTTCTTCGCGGCCTGTCTGCTGGTTACCGCAGGCGTTTTGTCGGTGCCATTTTCCGTCTGGCCGGGCGGCGCCGCCGGTACGGTAGTCAAGATGTTGCAGCATGTAACGCTCATTTTTCTTTTGATGTCGCTCATCAATACGAAATCACGACTGCGTCAAATGTTGTGGTGCATATCCGTTGTTGCCGTATGGTTTGCCTGTAGCAGCCTGTTCGCGTTTGCCCGCGGCGACTATTACGCACTGGGAGATTTGGACCGCGCGAAGGGGCTCAACAGCATCATTGGGGGCCCGAACGAATTGGCCGGCCTCCTTCTTGCCTTGCTTCCCATGCTCATCGCGCTTCTCCGCACTACGCGCAGCATTGTTCTTCGCATTGTGCTTGTGGTGTTCGGTTCCATATCACTATTTGCGATCATCCTGACGGGCTCTCGCATTGCTCTGATCGGGTTAATTGCGATTGCGCTGTTTTATACACTGCAGTCGCGCCATAAAGTGCTGACACTAACCGCGTCACTTCTGATTGGAGTTCTCACATGGGGATTGTTGCCGACCGAATACAAAGCACGGTATCTATCCGTTGAACACTATGCGACAGGTGGCCAGTTAGATGCTTCGAACCGACTGCGGCTGGAGATATGGAAAACCGGAGGGAAGATATTTCTTGAGCATCCGATTTTCGGAGCCGGTGCCGGGCAGTTTTCGACCGCGTATGGAATGAGGTTTTTAGCGCAAGGAGAGCATCGCGCGTGGATGAATCCCCACAACTTGATGATCCAGGTGGCCTGTGAACTTGGCATTGTCGGCCTAGCTGTTTTTTCTTATTTCATATGGCAGATCGCGTTGGGCATCAGGTTCGTTTTGCGGAAGAAGCGAAGGCGCACTCGTGACTTGAACTACCAGATGGCCATTGCTTGCAGCGTGATGTATATGGGCACGATGATTTTAAGCCTGGTCGGTCATACGCTCTATCGTCCTTATTGGTATCTCCTGGCAGGCTTCGTAGCCGCGAATCGCAACATCGTAGTGAATTGGCTCAAATCCAGGAAGCATGAAGAGTCTGAGGATGATACCGGGTCGGAAAAACGAGCGTCTGTCGCTGACGGCCTCACAACTTTTCCTGGCGTGGTTTCCGCTGGCAGCTAAAAGGTCCTTTGACGATATCGGTGCTGCCACGCCACATTGAGGCTTGTAATTTTGACACGGAGTGGCCTTCTGCTGGTGCTGACTTTGATAGCGGCCTCTGGTAGTCACGGACAGACAGCCAGCGCTGTGGTCTGTCCCAACGGCTGGCAGACAGGAAATTACGCAAATTGCGTGCAAGCGCCCGTGCTTCTTTTTGGCAATCAAGGCACTTCCACTACATCCGGAGCGCTGACTGTCTCGGTAAACAACTGTTCATCCTCTCCGTTGCCCACATGGGCGGCAAGCGGACAAATATGTATGGGCACAGGAACGTTAGTATTGGGCACCCCTTTCTATAGTGTTTCCGGTGATAGTTCTTCGGATTTCGCGGTAACCGGCGGGACCTGCAGGGATGGCGGTGTACTTGACCCAGGTTCCTATTGCACTGTGACGCTTACTTTTCAGCCTGACAGGAAGGGAGATAAGAACGCCAATCTGATCATTTACAGCAATGCTTCCAACGGGAACCAGACTCTTACTCTTGCGGGTAAAGGAATCAGTGGCTACAAAACGCTGAGCACGAGCAGTTGCCCGACAGCCCTGACCGGAAATACCAACTACCAACTGTCAGCAAATATTGTATGTGATGGAACGGTGTTTACAATTTCAGGATCGGGAGTAGACCTGAATTTAAATGGCTACACCATAACCTACCTGAATTCTGATGCGAACCCTAGCCAAGCGAATGCAATCCAAAATATTGGTTACAATACCGGGCTCACTGTGCACAATGGAGAAATTTCGCAGGGAAGTGGCACGAAGTGTAAGCCGTCGGCATTTTTCCATGGTTGTGGACCCGTGGATCAAATCGGCACTTATGCGTGGGGAAATGTGGCAATCTCCAATGTGATGTTTAATTTTTCAGTGCCAAGCTCAAAGGCTGTGGCTTTGCTGCAACAAGGAAATCCCACAGCTATCGTTCACGATATAACCATCAATAATTCCGCTGCAGGAGTGTGCGCCAGCATCGGTTGTCGCAACACGCTGCAATCTACAAATATTGTCCAAAGTCCTATGAATTCGAAGGTTCATTTTTACAATATCTGCATCAATGGTGGTCCTCAAGGCGGGATTGCGGTTTACGGCAAAGAAGCACTTGTAGAGCATAACCTCATAAATCCTGGCAACGTAAACGGCACCAACACGAACAATTTTGGAATTTACTGTTGGGGTAGTTGCGTGGCTCACGACAACATTATCGGGAGTCCTTTGCAGGCGTGGAGCACAACGCGTGGAATTCAGATTTCCGACGCGGCTCACACGCGGTTTGTGGGGAGAAGGATATTTGACAATTACATTGGTGCGTTTCAGCTCCCCAATAATCTCGAGTATGGTGGCTGCCAATCCGGAGGCGCCTACGGGATTCAGTTCGACGACGATCCGATGGACTCTAACAGTGCATCCAGAAATGTGGTGGTGGGAACGGCAACTAACTGTGGCGCGGCCGCGCTAAAGGTAACGGACAGCAAATCAATTGGCAATGAATCCAAAAACAACGTTTACAAGGCGGTGAAAACTCCGGACGCGTCACCGTGTATTCCGAGAGAGTGGTCAGAAGTAAGGCCCGGCTGTGCATACGCCGTTTCTCTAAACGGACCTTCGGGCTTTTCATCTTATGACGATACTTTCCAGGGCGATTCAGGAATCGTGTATCTTTCCGAGGCTGGCGCAACGAATACCACATTTTATCGGTCTAAGTTCTCCGCCGGATCCGCGTTTCCTTCTGAAACCTTCTACACTTTCACGGCAGCAAATGGTCCAGACTCACCTGTTTCTATCGACATAAACGATGCAACTTTTGGGACCGGAACCGCGCCAGTAGGCAGCATGAAGATTGACGCGCGGGGACCCAATCAAGGGGCGGTCAGCATTTACATTAATTGGACACAGACTTTTTGTGTTGTTGATGAAACCACGAGTCAACCCATCACGGGTGCTGCCGTAACCGTGACAGATAGCCTTGCTAACGCGTATTCGAGCACCACGGACGCATCGGGTTGTTCCAGCATTGTGGTCACGCAATACCGCTTAAACAACGACCATGGCGCCAACGAAGTGGAAAATCGTAACCCGTACTCTCGTACGGTTTCTTATTCGGGATGTGATGCAAGCACCGCTGAAGGTCTAAATTATGCTTCCCCTGGAAAAGTCGAAGTTATCCTACATGGTTGCCATGGCCATGAAACCTCTGCGCGATGATTAAACGTGCTGGCCAGTGTATTTCCCTTGCTGTGGCGTTACCGTTTGCTCTCGTCAGTGGATTTGGGAGGGTTCCAACTCTTTTCCAATGTATGGCTCATCTGATGGCGTTGCTTCCGGGACTACCCGGAGACTACCTCAGAACGGCTTACTATACGCTGACCCTCGAGGAGTGCTCGATCAACAGTAGAGTGTCATTTGGTAGCTTCTTCGCGCACAGGTCCGCGAAGGTCAGCGCCGGCGTCTATATCGGTGCGTATTGCGTTTTGGGCAAATGCGAAATTGGAGAGAGAACACAGATTGCGAGCAGCGTGCAGATCCTGAGTGGGCGACGCCAGCATCTGCGTTTAAACGACGGTCAGCTTCAAGGCGCGAACGAGGGTCAATTCCGTCGGGTGTCCATCGGATCGGATTGTTGGATTGGCACGCTAGCCGTCGTCATGGCGGATGTTGGTTCGGGGAGTACGGTAGGAGCGGGAGCCGTGGTGGTACGCCCCATTCCTTCCGGAGTTGTCGCCGTGGGTAACCCTGCCCGGATCCTTGATTCCGAGCCTCGAAGCGAGAAGGACCTAGGTAATGAAGTGCGAGCCTCCAGTTAAATGGGCCGAGACACTGATTCTAGTGGCATGAAAGTTGAACCGTGGCGGCAACTGTTTGATTGACAGTCGCACTGAGCTTTTGCGTGATACAGCCCGTGTTGCTAACCGTGACGGCCTTTGGATTCCGGTTTTCAGTTTGATTAGCGCCCGAATCATTAATCCGCATAGTGGAACCGAATATTGAGATGCGCGTAAAAGCGGCGACCAAGCAGGCCATCGTTTCTTCCAGGTTACTGCGTTGGATGTCGTCCCTCAAAAATTCGAGCGTCATCGTCTTGCGCTATCACTCTGTTCTTGAGGATCCCGCAGAAGCGGCGTACTCGATTGGAGCCGGTATCATCCACTCGGCAGAGGTGTTCGCTCGACAGATGGAATATATCGCAAGAGAGTGCAAGCCCGTCAGCATCGAGGACGTCTTGTCCTTTGTTCGGAAGAGTACAGAATTACCGCGCAGAGCGGTGGTGGTAACGTTTGATGATGGTTTTGCGGATAATCTTGAGGTTGCCTGCCCTATACTGCAGCGTTTCGACATTTCTGGAGTAGTGTACGTGGCAGGTTCCTATATAGGCAGCATCCCTTGGTATTCCCGCATTCGATATGCCTTCTTCACATCGAGTAAGGATATTTTTAATGATCCTTTCGACGGTACAACGGTGCGGATTGGCAATGACAACGCTCGGTATGAGGCTTTTTTGAAGTGTTCTAGGTTTTGTGCAAAGTCCGATGCCGCCGACATCGACGGGAAAGTGGCTGCGATTGAACGCGCGCTGGAGGTGAAACTTGAACCTCGCAAACCGCTGATGCTCGATTGGGAAGGAGTAAGGCAATTGAGTAAGGCGGGTCAGACGATCGGTTCTCATACCATGACTCATCCTAACCTAGCCTATGTCAGCAGAGAAGAAGTGTTAGCGCAGATGCACGATTCGAGAGAGCTGATTGAGAAAAATGTCGGTCACAAGATTAAGCATTTTTCTTATCCTTCACCAATCATGGAGCCGCATTGGACAAATCATACAGCGAGAGCGTGCTCCGAGGCGGGGTATGAGACTGCCGTAACGTGCACCATCGGGGCCGTCGGAAGGAATGACGATCCGCTAACGCTCCGCCGAATCTCAGCGCCGGCTTCTATGGATGAGTTCGTGTGGAAGCTTGAGAATGAATTTGCAGGACGACACGTTTAAATCTCACATTGATGAAAATGTGACAGTTCGAGTACTCAAAGGCAGGACGCAAAGAAAGTCGGCGTAGAAAAGGCCTGAACGAGCAATATGCGGCAGTCGAAGAAAGTTCTTGTTCTTGGGAGCGATACTCGCAGTTTTCTCAGCGTGGTGCGTTCCCTGGGTAGAGGCGGTTTATCTGTTGATTCCGCCTGGACTCATGAATCATCGTTAGCGCGCCACAGCCGTTATTTGCGACAAATACATGACGATTTGCCGGCCTATACCCCAGCGGATATGAACTGGATGGCAGCACTTCGCGAAAGAGTGGAAAGGGAAGGCTATGATTTGGTCATCCCAACGAGTGACACCGCCATCCTCCCGTTGCAAAATCACCGGGATCGGATCGACCTGCGGCGTTTCTACCTGCTGAGTGAACAAGCTTTTGAAATTACGAATGACAAAAGTAAGACTTACCATCTAGCCGCGAAAGAAAACGTGCCGGTCCCCGCGCAAGCACTTGTTCGCTCCGTCGCCGAAGCCGAGAGAGCAGCCGGGGAATTTGGCTATCCAGTGATTCTGAAACCGCTCACATCGTTCACACTTGAGAATTACGGCAGAAAACAATTCGTTCGCCAAGCGATGAGCCGTGCAAGTCTCCGACAATTGCTGGCCCCCATGCTTCTACAAGGAGCGGTTGCAGTTCAAGAGTTCTTCCGAGGCATCGGCGTCGGGGTGGAGGTCCTGGCTAGCGAGGGAGAGGTACTCGCAAGCTTTCAACACCAGCGCGTCCATGAACCAAGGCAAGGAGGGGGCAGTTCCTACCGAAAGAGTGTGAAAGTTGATCCAGAGTTATTTGAAATGACAAAGCGGTTGATAAAAGCGCTGAATTACACGGGCGTTTGCATGGTCGAGTTTCGAATGGATCCCTCCGCGGGACAATTCATTCTCGTCGAAATAAATGGAAGATTCTGGGGTTCCTTGCCACTAGCGATTGCTGCGGGAGCCAATTTTCCGCTTTGGCTGTACCAGATGTGGGTGGAAGGCTGTCGCGAGTTTTCCAGGGAGAAACGAGTAGGGATGTACTGCCGAAACCTATCCCCGGACGTGGATTGGTTTATAGAAACGGCTCGCGCAAATTCGGAAGGGTCCCGTTCGGCAAAACGGGTGCTGAATGAAGTAGCGTCGGGAATCGGCCATCTGCTGACTTTGCGCGAGCGCGTTGACACTCTGGTCCTGGATGACCTCAAACCCGGTATTTTGGAGTTGCGAGAGATTGGACAGCGGTTAATCGACTATGCTCACAGGTTTTTCTGGAGCTATCCGCGGCTTAAAGGCTTGCGTTCACTTTTTGTTTGGAAAGCCCGACGACGTTTGCGCCATGGAAAGAAGATTATCTTCGTTTGTAAGGGCAATATTTGTCGTAGTCCGTTCGCCGCGCGATATGCGAAGCGATTGATGCCGGAACTGGAAATTCAGTCTGCTGGATACTACCCGGCCGCGAACCGCTCGTCACCTTCTGAGGCAGTCAGGGCGGCGGCGTCTTTCGGAATTGATCTATCGCAGGGCCGGAGTTCCGTTGTTAATCGCGATATGGTGCGCGATGTGGACGCCATCCTTTTATTCGATCACGAAAATTACGTTGCGATGCGAAATGCATATCCAGACTTGACTGCTAAATTTGTTTTTCTCGGAGCCTTGGATGGTGGACCAAGTTTCATAGCAGATCCCTTTGGGGAGACTCTGCCGAACTATTTAGTAACCTACCAACGAATTGCGCGCGCGATCGACGGACTGAGTTCTGTATGGAATGGCCGCAAAATCGAAATAGCGGCCGCGCGTCAAGCTGAATCGCCCTCCTTGCCGGTTGATTAAACTGTCGGAGCATGGGATGCAAATATTGGATCGAGTTCTGACCCTGCTGATCCGGATGCCCGGTGGACAAAGCCTTTGGCAGAAGGTACCGCTTGGGTCTGTCAGCACACGCGTGCGATATGGTATTTGGAACCGTCCGCATTATGCTTACGGAGTTTACGCGGCAGCAACTCTAGCAAAGCAACTGGGGAAGCCCGGAGTGACGGTGATCGAATTCGGCGTTGCGGGTGGTAGCGGACTGATAGCGCTGCAAGAGCTTGCGAAAACCATGAGCGCGGAACTGGATTTACCGATTTGGGTGGTTGGTTTTGACACCGGCCAGGGCATGCCGGATCCAATTGACTTCAGAGACTTGCCTCACGTTTGGAATACGGGATTCTACTCAATGGACGTAGACAGACTCCGCGCTCAACTATCCGGCACGCAGTTACTGCTCGGCGATGTGGGAGATACGGTATCGGAATTTCTTTCGAATTCGATACGCTTTCCCATCGGCTTCATAGCGTTTGATCTGGACTATTACTCCTCGACGACGAAGGCGTTTCGTGTGTTCGAGGGATTGCCTGAAACCCGACTCCCGCGCGTTTATTGTTATTTTGACGACATCACGTGGCCTGAACGTGCTTGCCACAACGAATACACCGGGGAACTCGGTGCCATCCGAGATTTCAACGCGCGCTCGTACGAGAAGAAAATCTGCCCTATCCATCTTTTTCGAAATACGCGGCCACAACCAGAAACTTGGAATGACCAATTCTATGTATTGCATGATTTCAGTCATCCCTCGTACTGCACGAATATCACCCCGAGTGGAGATCGCTTCCGTCAGAAGCCTGTGATGTCTTAGTCTGAGCAAGGAATTCCGGGTCTAACTGGCGACGAATCGTACTGAGGTTGTGCTCCGTTCCGGAAGTCAATTTTGGTTGGTTCTACGAACAACGAGGACGAGAAAGCGCTCACAGAATGGGAGACAGATTCACATGCCAACCGCGAATCCAGCTATTCCGAGCGTCATATTCTAATGAATAGTCCGCAACCTGACATTTCATACTTGTTTGACGAGGCGACAGCGGACAATCGCGGTTGTAAATTCGCGAGTGAAGCGGTTGTGAATTCGACGGAATTTCTCAATGGGTACCAGTTCGAGCGAGGCGAGGCTGAGTGGGCTTCCCGCGACCAGCTCCTCGAATTTCGCGATAGTCATTTGGTTCAAGCCTCCGGCCACCTCACCAAAGCGCGTCGCTCCATCGGCCTTAAAAGTAGATCGCCAAGCGATAAGTGCTTTCTCGCTGAATATTAAGTGTGCCCAAGGAAAAACGGAGAACAGATGCCCGCCCAACGGGTGAAACCAGGTCGGCCCGAAGCTAGCGAGTATCTCACCGGACGGCTTCAACAGCTTGTTCATGATGCGTAAGATTTCAGCGGGGTCGGCGAAATGCTCAAAGGCATCCAACGAGACCACAATGTCTGCGAGTTCTGTCGTTGAAGATGCGAAGGAACAAGTATTGTGAACCCCGGCATCGAGTGCTTTTTGCTTTGCTATTTCTAGAACATCTTCGCGGATATCAATACCGATTACGCGCTCGGCTCCCTTTCTTGCCATTTCAACGGCCTCAGCTCCTTCGCCGCACCCGAAGTCAATAACACGCTTCCGCGCAATTTTGGTGAAGAAGTCATCGCCCATCAGAAGAGCAAGCTTGGACCTGCCTTGGTAAGGCCTGCTGCAGCAAGATGATCGCCCGTGCCCGGGAGCAAATCTCATCAGAATTCGAGTTTGTATGCCTGTCAACATTTCTACGAAGTTGCCCTTCCGGCGCGCCATCCCGGAGGCGACCCCGGTGCTCTCCGATTCTCTCGCATCGCTTTTGCCGCAGCATTATACCTTTAGATGCCCACGTGAATGGGGTACCGAGGGAGTGTCGTTGCGGTGATTCGACGGCGTAAAAAGATCGGAGATGGCTGCAGCGACGGCACAGACTGGTCCATCGCACGTGTCGAAGCCTTCTGCGATTCACGTTCCTGTGGGCCTGTTACGTCCAACGTAGTAACAACTGCAGTTCGTTCCCCGGCCACATTGGTGCAATGTCTTTCACTTCACGGCGACGGATGCTTTAAGGGCAGTGGGCGGCGAAGCTAGATTAAGCGCCGAAGCTTTCACGAGCACGGCTCCTTCGGCATTACCCAGCGTAATCGTGGTCATGGCAGTAGAACCTACAGTGCCGTCGGCATTCAGTTGATAATAAATACCCGTGGGATTGTCGGAGGTAACGGGAAGATTATGGATCGTGTTAGTGACAGATCCAGTAGTGGTGTTCCACGACGATTGACCTTTATATAGAACAAGGGCGTTGTCATAGAGTCTTGCCAATACCTTGTACGTTGCAAGGCTATCCGAGGGATCTTTTCCGATTGCCAAGACATAATAGCCGTTCGCCTGAGATCCGGCGGGAGTCACGGTATTCGGAGCACCGACAGAGGGAGAGCCGACGTTATATTCAATGGCTGGAAACCAGCCATAGGTTTCCGGATCACCACTATTTAAGTCTTGCAAAACAAAATAGCTCGAGGGTGTGGCAGCAAGATAATATTCCGCAAGAACATCCATTAGATCTGAACTGGCTATGGCAGTCCAAGCTGATCCTGCAACATGAGCTGAGGTTATCGCCGGCACCTTTGCAGCGTTTGCAGTAGCAATAGCACCGATAGTACCAATGAAATTGTCAGAGTTGAGCTGCGGTACGAGCGCAAACTCCATATAAGACTCATCTATATAAGGAAAAAGAGCTGTCCAATTTGCACTGCTTTGGACATTTGATATCGCGCCGTTGGCCACCTGTAGTTTGCTACCAGCCACGCCTTTCGCACCCAATATTGACCGTACAGAGGCAAAGACTAACGCCATGTCCGAATCATAGGCGGCAGCAGCAACACTGGAAGTCCCAGGGTATTCTGCGTAAGCTCCTCCAGAAACAATGGTGCCGTTGTTATTTAGCAGCACATGGATTACAGAATTATCTACAAATATCCCATCGTAAGTCGCTCCCCCATAAGAGGTAGCCAATTGAGATTGCTCATAGGCAGCATTAAAAGCTCGAAAGTTCGGATTTCCTGGATACATGATAACCAGAGCCCCACTCTTGGTCAGGTCGCCGCCGGTTCCGTACCAACTATAGGTGGGGACGCGGCTTCCCGCAGGCAGAGTATATGTTTCGTTGGCAAACGTGATGGTGGTAGCCGTACTGAAATGAAGAAACATATCCTCCAGGTTTAAGTTATGGGCATTTACATAGCTCACCATGGCATTGTATTTAGCCTTGCCGACATATATACAATAGTAATCGTCGTACCAAAGGATCGGGGCTTTCGTGTCGGCTTTATATTGAGGCAAAAAATTGCTGTACGGATAATCGAACCAGTCGAAATGCTGAGATGCCCATGAGATCTGAGATGAGGTCATGGATGATTGGTAAGCAACGAGCCCTGTTTTTATCCAGCTTCTTAGCGGTGCATAATTTTGCGCCGATGCCCACGGGCTGGAAAATGTTGCAAATGCGAGCAGGGAAATCAAGCGCAACAATATCGTTTTTCTAGGCCTAGTTTGGTTAATTGGAAACTCCGTGCAGGATATTTGGAAACACATTGTCACAATAGGCCAGCGGGCGGAGCCCGACAACTCACCTTCAGTACAATTTCAGTACAGGGGTAGGACAGGTCCTAATTAGATACAACGATGAAATGAACGTTTGTAGGCTCAGGTGAGCAGCCTGCAATTCCGATTACTTACAGAGGCAATCGCTAGTAGAGCCAAGTTCTACGAGATAACCAAATGACTCGTAACGTTCTGTGGGACTGTTGGACCTGAAACCAAGCCAGAAAACTTCTCAAGGATTAATTTGCTGCAACAAGACTGCTTGTTTGCCATGGCTCGTATCGTTCTGGTATTTCGAACGGCATAACCCGTAACGAGTCGAACGAAAAGTTTTCATGTCGTCAAACGTTCTAACTATAGCGACGTCTCGCAAGAGAGCTGATTGGCTTCTTTGGGCTTCCCTCCTAACTGGGCTAATTCTCGTTTTGTACGCCGGTATCTTAGAAGACCTGGTCCGCAATTGGTGGAATGACCCGGATTATGGGCACGGTTTCTTCGTCCCACTGTTTTCTGGGTACGTTCTTTGGCAGCGGCGGGAGCAATGGCAGAACGCAAAAATTAAGCCTTCTAATTTTGGACTGTTGGTGATGATAGGAGCCGTTTGCTTACTTATCGTTGGTACCTTGGGCGCGGAATTCTTTACTAGCCGGCTCTCGTTTCTTATCTTGCTTGCGGGGTTGATTCTGTTCTTGTCGGGATGGGATCTGCTCCGCGCCGTCGCTTTTCCATTGGGCTTCCTTGTCCTCATGATTCCCATCCCGGTCATCATTTTCAATCAAATTACATTTCCACTTCAATTGGTCGCCTCTCGTTGGGCAGCTTGGCTGTTGGAACTACTTGGAGTGCCGGTCTTGCGAGATGGAAATATTTTGGCGTTGTCCAACTATTCACTGGAAGTCGTGGAAGCGTGCAGCGGCATTCGGTCGTTGATGAGTCTGATTGCGCTGTCCGTGGCGTATGGATACCTTGCTGAACCCCGGCGCTGGGTGCGCTGTGTGCTAGTCGTCTTAATGATTCCGATCGCTCTGGTGACCAATGCGTTTCGCATCACCGGGGCTGGCGTATTGGCTCACAGTATCGGACCCGCCGCAGCAGAGGGTTTTTTGCACGAATTCTCCGGTTGGGTGATTTTTCTGGCGGCGCTGTTTTTGATGTTTGCGAGCCACCGGGTGCTGTGTCTCTTGACAAAAAAACAGCGGGACCGGGCCCATGCCTAGACTCCAAGGATCTGCGCGGCTTTGGATTACGGCAGCTCTTTTGCTTGGCACCTGGGCGCTGTTGCACAGTCTGCACCATGCGGAGAAGATTGTTGCGCGCCAACCGCTTAGTGATCTGCCGCACATGCTGGAATCGTGGAAAGGGAAAGACGCGCCGCTGCAGCAATCGATCGTCGACGCGGTCGGCGTGACGGATTATACCAATCGGGTATACCTCGGGGCTGGAGGGATACCCATTCAGCTGTACGTGGGGTATTACGCAAGCCAACGAGCTGGGGACAGCATTCATTCACCCAAAAACTGCCTGCCAGGAAGTGGTTGGGATCCGATTCGCTCTGAATACGCAACTATTCCTATTAGCGCGAGAAGCCAGATTGTGGTGAATGAGTACCTGATTCAAAGGGATCTCAACAAGCAGCTGGTTTTTTATTGGTATCAGAGTGGCAGCCGGGTCATTGCCAGTGAATACTCCGCTAAATTTTGGATGGTGGCAGACGCCATATCCCGCAATCGCACGGATGGGACTTTGGTGAGAATCATCACTCCGGTTGTTGATGGTGAAGCGAATGCACGCGTTCGGTTAATAGAATTCACCCAGGTTCTCGTTCCCCAGCTCAAAGAATTACTTCCTAATTGAGTTTTTCAAAACAGAGAGGATTACGGACAATGAACAAGGTGATGAAGTGTGTCTCGATTGGTAATGGCTTGTTGGTCTTGGCCGTATTTCTCGGGGGCTGTACACGAGACCCACAACACGCCAAGGCAAAGTACCTCGCCGAGGGCCGGAATTACATGAAAAAAGGAAATTACGGTGATGCAGCGCTTGAATTTCAGAACGCGATTCGAATTGATCCCAGCTTTGTGGACGCCTATTACCAATTAGCGCAGGCCGATCTTGCGCGGCAAGACTACAGCTCGGCGTACGCATCACTGGAAAAAGCATTTTCTCTCGATCCCAACCGTGTCGATGTCCGGCTGGACCGGGGACGACTCTATTTGGGAGCACAAGATTTCCACGATGCCGAGGATGAAGCGAAATTTATCATCGGGAAAGAGAAGGATAACGTCGCCGCGCATCAACTTCTGGGGGCGGCCCTGATCGGTCAGAACAAACGTGAAGAGGCATTGAAAGAATTCACCGAAATAGCAAAACTGAGCCCCGCGGATCCTAGTGCATACGTCAATCTGGCCTTGGTTGATCTGAGTCTAGGAAACACTGCTCGCGCCGAAGAGTCCCTGAAGAAGGCGGTCTCGGTCGATCCAAAGTCCATTCAGGCCTGGGCCGATTTGGCTAAATTCTATCGCTTAAATAAAAGGCCAACCGACGCTCTGCAAGTCTTACAAGAGGCCATGGTTAAGAACCCCGATGCGACTCCACTTTATCTTGACCTGGCTTCCATGCTCGACAATGAAGGATCCAAAGAGGAGGCTGAGCAAGTTCTAGAAACTCTGCGTAGACGGGATTCCAACTCTGCTGAAGTTGCCCAGGCGATTGGCGATTTCTATTTTCGGAGAAATGAAACGGAGCGGGCCGTTGCGGAATATCGAAGAGGGTTGGCGCTTTCGCCCAAAAATCTGGAGATTAAGGAGCGGATGCAGGATGTTTATTTGACCACCGGACAGCCCAAGCTGGCTGCGGAATTGGATCAGGAAGCGATGAAAGACGCACCCAAGGACCCCGTCGTCCGCATCAACCACGGGCGATTACTGATGGCTCAGGGCAATGCGAAAGATGCAATTCCATTTCTTCAGAAAGTTGTAGCAGATGCCCCAGACTCCGAAAACGCTCATTATTATCTGGCCATGGCCTACTGGCAAAATGGGGACGCAGGACAGGCACGCGCTGCGCTGATCGATACGGTGAAGACAGCTCCCGAGTTGCCTTTAGCCTTGGAAGCGCTGGCTCGTTTGAGCCTGGCGCAGGGGGATGCTGCAGATGCACAGACCTACGCAGAGCAACTGAAACAGAAAGTGCCGTTCGATCCGCGATACCGTCTTTTGCTTGCGGAGGCTTTGACACGGCAGGGACAATTTGCGGCTGCGGAAAAAGAGCTGCAGGCCGCCGAACAACTCGCGCCCAACGACCCCGCCGTTCATGTCAGTTTTGCTCAGATTTATTCCGCGCCGTCACAAAAAAAATGGGCAGAAGCCCGCAGCGAATATGAGACTGCGCTCAAACTCGCACCGCGCAATACCGGTGTTCTGGGCCAATATTGCGACTATCTCATTACGCAAAATAAAACCACCGAAGCGACTAAACAAGCGCAGGATTACGTCAATGCGAATCCCAACGATGCGAACGGCCACGTGATCTTGGGAGCGGTCTATTACGACGCAAAGAATTACAATCCAGCCCGGGCGGAGTTCGAGCGCGCCCTCCAAATCGATCCCAATCAAGCCCAGGCTTATCTGAGGCTGGGGAAGCTGTTCGAGGAACAAAGCCAGGTTGACCAGGCAATCGCAAGTTATCAGAAGGCTCTGGAGCTGCAACCGAGTTCGGCCCCGATTGCGACCATGGTAGGCAACTTGTACCTGAATAAGGAAGATCTCGAAACGGCGCGAAAATACTACTCACAAGCGCTTAATGCCAATCCGAATTTTGCGGTGGCTCTTGCAAACACGGCTTGGGTGGACGCACAAGAAGGAAAAGACCTCACCATGGCCCTGGGCTTTGCGCAAAAAGCGAAATCCCTTATGCCCGAGGTTCCGTCGATCACGGATACTCTCGCCTGGGTGATGTACAAGAGAGGGGATGCCGCGAGTGCTATTCCTCTTTTCCGCGACAGCATCCAAAAATCCCAAAACCCACCGGCGTCGTTTCACTATCATCTGGGCATGGCTCTGCTTGCGAGCGGGCAGAGGGATGAGGCCAAATCAGAATTAGAGAAGGCCTTGCAACTGAAACTTGGTAAGACCGATGAGCGACAGGCTCGGCAGGCCCTGGATCAAGCGAATCAAGTGAAAGTGTCGAGCTCTTTGGGAGGCTCCTCCGTAAGTGCGATCCGCTTTTCTTGTTCATGAGCAATATTCAATCGCTCTCACGGCGTGAATTCCCAGGTAATTTTTGCCCGGCACATTCGGTCGGGGTCACTCTTCGGAAATCGTGGTTTGGTGCTTAAGCTTAGTGCAAACGAATTAATTCTTTTGGGCTAATCTGTCCGAAAAAATGTGCCCACAATCTACCGAAAACGAAGCACTTCCGTGCACGAATTTTCCGGTTTCCGAGTACTAGGGATAAAGCTGTAAGCCACATGGGGAATTGCCTATCTGCCCTTTATTGTAGAGAATGCAGGCTGTCCTGGTCCAGTTCCGCCCTAGTTGATGTCGCTCTTGTGTCACACTTTGCCCGAGACCCGCTGCAACGGTCAAAGGCGAGGAAAAAAATACACAGACGGGAAGGGATCATTTCTATGATTCGTTGCGAGCAGTCCAGTAAGAATAGTCCCAAAAGACGATTCACGATGCGGCCAGCTTTGTGGATTGTCCTGTTGTTAGGTGTTCTCTTGGCCGCTCCAGGCGTTTTCGCCCAAACCAATGTTGATTTCTTTTGCAACCTCGCTCCGGGTTCGACCTGCACGGGGACCGTTACTCACTCGGGATCGAACTTCAGTTCGAGTGGGATCAATGTGTTTAACGACAGTGGGCCATTTTCAATCGCAGTGCCCTTTACATTAGCCTTCAACACCGCAACCAAATCGATTAGCCTTGACGGAACCGGAGTCGATGCGGGCATCAATTTAGTGGGAACAATTGTTTCCTATATGGGGATTGGGTCGTCTGTCGGCCTGACCGCGAATTTTACCTCGCTTCCTGCCAGCGTGCAGGCGCAACTTGGCACAGCAACCGGGAGCAGCACCGGATTCGTGATCTACATCGCGAAGAACGGCGCAGCCCAGAGTGTTGATCTACTCATCGCGCCTACTCCAGAACCAACCAGCATGTTGCTCGTAGGTACGGGTCTATTGGCCATCGGAGGCCTTCTCCGCAAGCGTCGCACGCCGGCAACCACTTAGACGGTTAGCTGCAGCACACGCGGCCCCAATTCGCCCGCCGCCTGGGAGTTTTAGGTTTTTTGGGCCACGCTTTTCATGCTCTAGTCGGAATGGAGGATCACAGTGCTGTCCCGTTGGTATTACGCTTTGCTCGCAGTAGTTGTCTTCATTTTTGCCGCAGCCAGTACCCATGCACAGACGACAGTTATGGTCGACACACTGAGCCCCGGGTCAACATGGGCGTTCCTGGACTCAAGTTCGGCTGCCAAGCTCACAATTTCGACAAATCAGTCGAATTCCCTGGAAGGTACGGGAGGCACCGGTTGGCGTGTCAGCGACACTTTCAACGGGGGTATACAATTAGCCGCGTCGAATCAACGTGACGACCTGTGGATTGGGTCGCCGGCCGGAAGCACGAAAAGCGATGTTAACCGCTCTATCACTGGGAAGCTTCTTGGACCTAAGGCCGCGTTCGTTTTGACCATCCCGTGTCTGAAAGGTCTGCCAACCATCAGTGGAGTGACGTTTTATTTTGACAGGGATGGCCACTCTTCTCCCGACTGCACGCGTGGGAAGGGTGCATCGGGTGATCCGTCAGTGACACCCGAGCCAACCACGATGTTGTTATTCGGTTCGGGCCTTGCGGCACTAGGTGCATTCAGACGCAAACTTCGCCTCGCTGCGTAATTTCGCGTCGTGCCTACAACATCCGGCTGGCTTAGGGGTTTGCCAAAAACCGTTCGGCGACCAGTAGCCAGCCATAATTCCAACCGTAACTCGCAACAAGATTCGCCTCCGGGGTCTCGTATCCCGGGGGCTTTTTTCTTTTCGG
>Ga0335073_10001143_pt1 | contig 35297 bp, 35 predicted proteins | sample Lox_Sample_22_FD_207093 | JGI IMG/M metagenome (GOLD analysis project Ga0335073, IMG submission 207093) | Soil microbial communities from Loxahatchee National Wildlife Refuge, Florida, United States - Lox_Sample_2.2 | ecosystem: Environmental > Terrestrial > Soil > Wetlands | place: USA... | reverse complement strand
AAGGGGGGCCGGGCCGAGAATCCGCTTCTCGCGCTTGTCCGGGCTGGGATCGAAAACGACTTCGAACAGGTCGTCTTTCCTGAGTATCCCAAGCTAGGTGAAGGGAAGCGTGCGCTTGAGGGCGCGGGCGCGAAGTATGCGTCGTTGTCGGGGTCCGGTTCGACTTTGTACGGGCTGTTTGCGTCGCGGGCGACAGCTGTGCAGGGGGCGGGAAAGCTTGGGAGTCAAGGTTGGGCGGCACGGGCGACGGCCACGCTGCCGAGGCGGCAGTACTGGGAAAAGTTTCTAGTTTCCAGTTTCTAGTTTCTGGATGTTTAATAGAGCTACGCCAACAATTTGGAGTCCGGTTTCGTGTGGGGTCTGCAGGAAACTGGAAACCAGAAACCTGAAGGTGGAGTACTGGGCCGTCGACTAATGGTAGGTCAAGTGCCTTTGGAGCACTTTGTCTAGGTTCGAATCCTAGCGGCCCAGCCAGAAATACAGCTTTCAGCCGTCACCTCTGAGCTCCAATGCAGAGTGGCGGTTCAAGCCGAGGGCTGACAGACGAGAGCTGCGTTGGAACTGAAGGCCAGGAGCCCAGAGAAAACCATGGCTACTTTAGTCACGCCGACCGACAAGACGGAAAAGGTTGAAAAGAAGAGTGCGCCAGTGACGGACGAGAAGCCAGAGCGGAAGCAGCGGCCGCGATCTGACGACAAGTTCAAGATTTTCAGCGGCACGGCGAACGAGCATCTGGCCGACGAAGTCTGCCACTTTCTCGGGATGCAGCGTGGACAGGCGCAGGTGATTCGCTTTCGCGACGGCGAGTGCTACGTCCAGATTCAGGAGAACGTGCGCGGCGCGGATGTGTTCGTGATGCAGCCGACGTGCCGGCCGGTGGACGAGCACTTGATGGAGTTGCTGCTGATGATCGATGCGCTGAAAAGGGCGTCGGCGCGGCGCATCACGGCGGTGGTTCCGTACTTTGGCTATGCGCGGCAGGATCGCAAGGACAAGCCGCGGAGTCCGATCTCGTCGAAGCTGGTGGCGGATCTGCTGACCACCGCGGGGGCGCACCGGGCGCTGATTGTGGACTTGCATACGCCGCAGTTGCAGGGATTTTTCAATATCCCGGTGGATCATTTGTTTGCGTCACCGGTGCTGGTGGATCACTTCCGCAGGCTGGCATTGCCGAACTTGACGGTGGTTTCGCCGGATGCGGGCGGCGTGGAACGGGCGCGGTTTTTCGCAAAGAAAGTGGATGCCGCGCTGGCCATCGTCGACAAGCGGCGCGTCGAGATGAACGTGGCGGAAGTGATGCACGTGATCGGCGATGTGCACGGACGGACGTGCCTAATCATCGACGATCTGATCGACACGGCCGGGACGCTGGTGAAAACCGCGGCGGCGCTGATCGAGAACGGAGCGACTTCGGTTTACGCATGTGCGTCGCATGCGGTGCTGTCGGGACCGGCGGTAGAGAACATCATGAATTCGGTGATCAAGCAGGTGGTGGTCACGAACACGATTCCGCTGACGGCCGAGGCGGATGCGGCGCGAACCGAAAAGGGAGGAAAGATTACGGTCCTCTCCATAGCGGGACTGATTGGGCGGGCGATCCAGGCCAATCACGAAGAGACTTCGGTGAGTAAGTTGTTCATGTAGTAAGGAAGCGAGCCAAACACGCGTCCCGTGTTGCAAACGACGCGGCGCGGCTTGCAAGATGCTTGGGCGACAAAAAGCTGTCGCCTGAGGGTGACAATTGAATTCTTTAGACAGGACTTAAATTTTATGGCGACAGCATTGGAAACCAACGTACTGGAAGCGCATCGACGGGAGTCGGGGACGAAGAACGATGCCCGGCGTGTACGCAAGGACGGAAAAATTCCTGCCGTGGTGTATGGAGCGGGCAAGGATTCTGTGGCCGTGAGCGTGGATCCCCGGGTGGTGATGAGAATTCTGCACTCGGAGACCGGGCACAACACGATTTTCGACCTTGCGCTGAACGGCGGCGAGAAGACGAAAGCGATGATCGTCGACTGGCAATACGAGCCGATCAAGGGCAAGTTGCTGCACATCGACCTGAAGCGCATTGCGCTCGATAAGGTGCTGAAAGTCAGTGTACCGATTTTCCTAGTAGGCGAAGCGGCGGGAGTGAAGCAGGAGGGCGGCATCATGGAACAGATGCTGCGCGAGGTCGAGATCGAGTGCTTGCCGGCGGATATCCCCAGCCACATCGATGCCGACGTTGCTCATCTGACCTTTGGCAAGGTGCTGCGCGTATCGGATTTGCCGCATTCGGAAAAGCTGAAGTTCCTCACAGATCCGAACCAGCCGGTGGCGCATGTGACCTCGGTGAAGGAAGAAGTGGTGGCCACGCCCGAAGCTGCTGCGGCAGAAGCGGCGGCTGCTCCGGCTGAGCCCGAAGTCATCAAGAAGGGCAAGCAGGAGACCGAGGAAGAAGGCGGCGAGGCTGCGGCGGAGAAGCCGGAGAAGGCCGAGAAGAAGGAGAAGAAATAGCTCGGTGGCGAGAGCCGTCGGGCTCTGCCCGACCGGGCAGCCGAGAGCGGCTGTCCCCACACGGGCTGGGATGGTGGCGTGAAACTGATTGTTGGTCTCGGCAATCCCGGAATCGAGTATCAGTTCACGCCGCATAATCTGGGCTTTCTGGCGGTCGATCGGATCGCGGGAAACCTGGGAGTGGAAGTGAGAAACCGGCAGTGCCGGGCGCTGACGGCGCGAACCGTGATCGCCGATCAGATGGTGCTGCTGGCCAAGCCCGAGACGTTCATGAATTTAAGTGGCGTCTCGGTGCGGGAGTTGATCAGGGAGTACGAAGCGAAGCCGGAAACGGACCTGATCGTGATTCAGGACGAGCTGGATTTTCCGCTGGGCACGATCCGGATTCATACACGTCGGAGTTCAGCGGGGCACAACGGCATCGAGTCGATCATCGGGGCGCTGGGCACGCAGGATTTTCTGCGAATCCGGATTGGCGTGGCGCCGGAACGCAAAATATCGGATGGGCAGAGTTACCTGTTGGCGCCGATGAAGAAGAAAGACTTGGAAGTCGTCGATGGTGTCCTCGACGAGGCCGAAGACGCCGTGAAAATGATTTTGAGTAAAGGTCCGGCTGCGGCGATGAATTGGTTTAATCGCAGAGCGCAGGGCGAAAAAGAGCAATAAGGGAAAGTTTGGAGATAAGAGATGAAGCGTACATATGAGCTGATGTTCATTGTCCGGCCCGATATGACGGACGAGGATCTGGACAAACTGATTTCGACGCTGCAATCGGTCGTGCCCGGCACGGGCGGAACCGTGATCCGCGTCGACAAAATGGGTAAACGGCGTCTTGCCTACACCGTGCGCCGGTTCCACGACGGCATCTACGTCCTGATGGTGGTCGAGGGCGGAGGACCGGTGATGCACGAACTCGAGCGCCGTCTGCGCGTGACCGAGCCGGTGATCAAGTTCCTCACTGTGCGTGTGGATGAGGAGCAGAAGCGCCTCGACAAGATCAAGAAGCTGCGCGACGCCAAGAAGAAGGTGAGCGCGCAACCGGTGACTCCGGCGGCGGAAGAAGCGGCGGCACCGGCGGCAGAAACTCCGGCAACGGTGTAAGAGCTGGCCTGCGGAGCGCCTGAATGCGGGAAGAAGCAGATTAGCTCGCTTCGCTCGGAACGACTAAGACTTTTTTTGGGCGGCGCAGAGAGCGGTACCACTTAGAGGAGAGTTATGGCTGACGAGACAAGAGCACCAGAGCAACAAGCGGCACCGAGTGCGGCGCCGAGTGAGAGGCCGCGATCCGAAGGACGTCCGGGCGGAGATCGTCCGCGATTTGGCGGTGGGGGCCGCGGACCGGGCGGACCTCCGCGGGAAGGCGGCGGGCGCAAATTCTTCCGGCGCAAGAAAGTTTGTAAGTTCTGCGTCGAGCGAATTGAAGACATCAATTACAAAGATTACCGGCTGCTGGGGCAGTTCGTGGCCGAGAGCGGCAAGATCGTACCGCGGCGGCTGACCGGCGTGTGCGCGCCGCATCAACACCGGCTGTCGTCGGCGATCAAGCAGGCGCGGAACATCGCGCTCCTGCCGTTTGCGGGCAGGGCATCGTAAAGAAACCTTGGCCCGCGGATTCTCACGGATAGAGCTTTTCGAATTGTTCTTGCTTATCGGTGTGGATCGGTGCAAGTCCGTGGCTGCCAGATTCTAGGATTGGAGTCATTCATGGAAGTCATTCTGAAGGAAGATGTAGCGAAGCTGGGATCGCGCGGCGATGTGGTGAAGGTCGCGGAAGGATACGGGCGGAATTTTCTTTTGCCGCGCAAGCTGGCCATTGAAGCCAACGAGAGCAACAAGGCCGTCATCGTGCAGATGAAAGCGGCAGCGGTGCGCCGCTCAGCGAAAGAAAAAGCGCAGGCCGAAGAACTGGCGAAGCAGTTCGAGGGCGTGTCAGTCGCGTTTACGCGGAAGTCGGGCGAGCACGATCAGCTGTTTGGATCGGTGACCTCGAGCGATCTAGCCGAAGCGTTGATGAAGAAGGGATTCAATGTGGATCGTCGGAAGATCCAGCTGCACGAGCCGCTGAAGAGCGTGGGCGAATTCACTATTCCGGTGAAGCTGCACAAGGACGTGACCGCGCATCTGAAGGTGGTCATCGAGAAGGAAGCGGCGACGGAGTAGGGCTGCCGTTTGGAGGCAGGCTAGCTCATGGTCGCGCCTTCCGACGACTCTCGAAGCCGGCGGCCAATGCCGCTTGGTATTCAGGGAATTCTGCCAATTGATTACCGCTAGAGTAGGTCTTACTCTGGTGAAATCCTCACCGGTGAGGGTGTGCCGCGGGTCAGCTGTGCCCTATGAATAGGGCATTTCTTGTGCCAAAGCGGTGGAGCGGGCTGTGTCCGGTTGTTCTGTTTCCCTGTAAATCTCTGACGCAGAATCACCTAGCGTCCCCAAAAATCGCGGCACAGCCTATAATTTCTGCTCACGGTTCCACTGATCTCCCGTCTATTCCTGTGCAAGCCCGGAATGGCATTTTGACCGGGCGCGTAGAGGACACGACACGAAAATGCCGGCCGATGCATGGGCTGTAACACTTGCGGTTGGTGCAGGGGCCCACTCGAAGGCGAAGAGCCAAAGGGCGGAGAGAGTCAGCGGCGATCAGAATTCCCGCATGGCTGGGCAAGAACGGCGTATTGATGACACGATGTTGATCCGCGAGGCGCAGCGGGGGAACGCTGGGGCCTTCGAGGAACTGGTCCGTCACTACGATCACGCGGTACTGCGCCTGGCGCTTCATCTCACGGGGAGCGAGCACGACGCGCAGGACGTTTACCAGGACGCCTTTCTCAAAGCCTACAAGAACATCGGGAATTTCCGCTTCGAGTGTTCCTTCTACACGTGGATTTACCGGATCGTGACGAACTTGTGCCTCGATCATCTGCGCAAAAAGAACGTTCGCAAAGAGGACGCGCCGGTCGCGAAAGACGCCGACGGCGGCGAGTATGATCTGCTCGATCAGGTGCCGGATGCAAGGGCGGGAGCGAATCCGGAGCGGGACTTGATGCGGCGGCAGCTGGGATCGCGGATCGCGGGAGCGCTGGAGAGATTAACGCCGCGCGAGCGGATGGTGTTTGAGTTGAAGCATTATCACGGGCTGAAGTTACGGACAGTGGGCGAGATTTTGCATACGACGGAAGAGACGGCGAAGAATACGCTGTTTCGCGCTACGCAGAAGTTGCGCGGGGCGCTGGCGGATATGAGATGAAGTGGTCGGTGACCGTGGCGCTGGACGCGAGATCCCTCGCCCCGCTGGTTGAAGCGGGAGGGCTTCGGAATAGCGCCGCGGAAAGGAAACGAAAATGAAGTGTGAATGGGTGCGAGAAAATATCGTGCTTCAAGTTTATGGCGAGCTGGCGGATGACGCGCGCCATGAGCTGGAGCAGCACGTCCTGCGCTGCGCCGACTGCGCGGCCGAGCTGAAGGCGGAGCAGGAGTTTTACGCTCTGCTGTCGCAGGATCGCGCGGCTGATCCGTCGCCGAATCTGCTGGCGTCATCGCGCATGCGGCTGCAAGAGGCGCTGGAGACGGCGAAGCAGGGGGGGATCTTCAGCCGGCTGGCGCTTGATCCGGCAAACTGGCTGCGGCAGGTAAAGTTTTCGCCGGCGCTGGCTTCGGCGATTTTGATTCTCGGCTTTGCGGGCGGAGTGGGAGCGACCTACAGGATTTACGGATCACATGAGCAGCCGGGTGTGACCGCAGTGAATCACTCGACAGCGGCTCCAAGTGATGCTTCGATTGCGGGGATCAACTCGGTGGTGCAGGAGCCAGGAACGAACCAGGTCAGCATCAAGTACAGCACGGTTGTGCCGCAGGAAGTGCAGGGATCGTTGAACGATCAGAAGATCCAGCAGTTGCTGCTGTATGCGGCGCGCAATAACTACAATTCCGGCGTGCGGGTGGACTCAGTCGATCTGCTGGCGCAGAGAAGCGGAGACTTGCAGGTACGCGAGGCGCTGATGTACGCGCTGCAGAATGATTCGAATCCGGGAGTGCGGCTGAAGTCGCTGAGCGCGCTGGGCAATTACGTGAAGGATGACACGAACGTGCGCGATGCTGTGCTGCGGGCACTGGTGAACGATTCGAATTCGGGGGTGCGCATCGAGGCGTTGCGGCTGATCGAGCCGGTGAAGGCCGATGGCAGCGTGCGCGGCGTGCTGATGGCGCTGGCGGCGAAGGATCAGAGCACGTATATCAAGTCGCAGGCGCGGACGATGCTGGCGCAGTTGCCGGAGATTGATTAGATTCCCTCAGCGGCTGAGGCCGTTCGGAATTGCTGGACCAGCACGGGCGGCTGGAAGCCGTGGCTTTTCAAAGCTGGTTTGCGCAAGAGGGACCAATCCGAGTGGGAAGAAGATTCGCGATGTGTCGCGAGGAGATGAGGTGGTTGAGGTGAAACGTTGGCTACAAGTCGTCGGACTGGGAGCGGTGCTGGCCCTGGTTGCGCCACTGGCGTTGATTTCGCCGAGCATGGCGCAGGAGTCACGGATTTCCCGCGAAGGCGGAGCCTGGGGTCAGGAGATCACGGGGTCGCTTACGGGAGTCAAGAACCTCAGAGTGAAAGTCGACATGGGGTCGGTGGTGGTGCGCGGTGGCCAGCAGCAAGGAATCAGTTACGTCATTCATACGCGTTTTGGGACTTCATCGGAGCAGGAAGCTCGCCGCCAGTTCGAGCAATACAAGATCACCGCCTATGTAAGGGGCGACACGGCATGGATCGTGGGGGACTGGCAGGGAGGGAGACAGCCGCGGCATTGTTCGTCTGAGTTTTCGGTGATGGTTCCGCGCGAAATGGCGCTGGTGAAACTGGAGACGGAAGGCGGGAACGTGGATGCTGCCGGACTCGCGGGCCGAGTGGAAGCGCAGAGTGGCGGCGGGGGCATGAAGTTGGATGACATTGGCGGGGGAGTTTACGCGGAGACCGGAGGCGGGACGATCGACGTGGGCACGGTTAGCGGCGATCTAGGGTTGCACACCGGTGGAGGATCGATCGAGGTTCGACACGCGAATGGCAAAGTGGTGGCCGAGACGGGTGGTGGGACGGTCGAGATCCAGAATGCGGCGCAGGATGCGAGCATAGAAACGGGCGGCGGCACCGTGGAAGTACACCAGTGCAACGGCAGGTTGAAGGTCTCAACAGGTGGCGGGAGCGTGGACCTGAGCGACATTGGCGGGCCGGCCGAGATTGATACCGGGGGCGGCGGCATTCGTCTGGCGTCGGCGAAAGGGCATGTGCACGCGGAGACGGGCGGAGGAGGCATCGAGTTGTATGGCGTGCCTTCGGCAAAAGCGGAGACCGGAGCGGGCGGAATTACGGTCAAGCTGGTGAATACGGGCGCCGAACATCACGACTCCGATCTGGAGACGGGAGCGGGCGACATCACGGTGTATATCGCATCGGATGTTGCGCTCAATGTGCGCGCCAGCGTGGATCTGGCCAATGGACATCGCATCACCTCGGAATTTCCAGACATTCACATCACCAGCGAAGGTGGGCAGTGGGGCCCGAAGACATACACCGCTGAAGGCAAGCTCAACGGTGGAGGTCCCATGCTCAAGGTGCACACGTCGGTTGGCGACATCTGTTTCAAGCGGGCCAACCGGTGAGACGACAATTCAGTTGAGGGTACAACCATGCGTAAACACACTCTGACAGTTCTTGCGGTATTACCGTTACTGCTCAGCTTTTCGCATGCCGCCGCTACGGGAGCAGTAGATCCTCCGTCACAACCCTGGATGGTCTATTCGAGTGAAGAGAGCGGGAGCAGCTCTTATTTAGGCGTTGACATCAACGACGTGACGACGGAACGGCTGAGCGCGCTGAAACTGAAAGAAGAAAAGGGCGTCGAGATCACGATGGTGGATCAGGACGCTCCAGCGGGCAAAGCGGGGCTGAAAGAGCACGACGTTATCCTGACCATGAACGGGACCACCGTCGAGAGCAAGGCGCAGCTGCAGAGGATGATCCACGAAACGCCGCCGGGCCGGATCATCACACTGGGTTTGAGCCGCGATGGGCAGCCGCTGACGATCAAGGTGCAACTGGCGGACAAACACAAACAGTACGGGATGATCGCTCCCAAGGCGAAGGAATTCCATTTCGAAATGCCCGACATTCCGGCAATGCCGGAGTTCGAAATCCCCGCGATGGTGATGGTGACTTCGTGGACGCGGCACGGCTTGCAGGTGGAGAACATTACGCCTCAGCTCGGCGAGTTCTTTGGAGTGAAGAATGGAAACGGGGTGCTGGTGCGCTCCGTGGAAAAGGGCAGCCGGGCGGAAAAGGCGGGATTTCGCGCCGGGGACGTAATTGTGAAGATCAACGACCAGCCCGTGCACGACACCAGCGATTTCACGCACGTGATGCGGGGGCGCGCCGGAGGTTCGATCAATGTGGGAGTGATCCGCGACAAGAGAGAGCAGACGTTGAGTTTGCCCCTGCCGGAGTCGAAGGATTCGGGCGAAATCTTGGAAGAAAGTTTTGAAGCTCCCGAGATTGATGCTGAGTCGACCTTCCACCTAGCCGAAGTGCAGCAGCAGCTTGCGAAGCTGCGGCCGCAGCTTGAACTGGCGGTGGAAAGCGCGCGCAAGTCGGCAGAAGCGATGCGCAAGTCCCTCTGCGATCAGCAGAAGCAGATCAGAGAGCAGAGCGAGAAAGAAAGAGAGCAATTGCGGAAAGAGCAGCTGAAGCTCAGGAATGAAGTGGAGCGAATGCGCCGTCAGCTGCGGGCGACGCGAGTGAACTGGTTGGAAATTTAACTGGGTTCAGCCCTTCGAGTAACCTCTGCTATCGGCCGTTTGCGGCGGCGCGCGTGAGGGTGCTGAGGCAGACTCGATTTCGTCCTGCCTGTTTGGCGGCATAGAGGCCGGTATCGGCAGCGCGAATCAGGTCGTCGCGGCTGGCACCGTGGTCCGGGAAGGCGGCGACTCCCGCACTGATTGTCACCTTGCGCGGCACTCCAGGAAATTGCCAGCCTTCTACCAGCCTTCGTAGCTTCTCGGCGACGCCAGTCGCGTGTTGAGCGTTGGTCTGCGTCAACAGGATGGCGAATTCTTCTCCGCCGTAGCGACAAACGACGTCAATTTTGCGCAACTGCTGATGGAAGAGGGATGAGACCTGCCGTAGTACTTCATCGCCGAGCAGGTGGCCGAATTCATCATTCAATCGTTTGAACTGATCGATGTCGGCCATGACCACTGCCATGCCGATGCCGCTGCGGCGGGCGCGTTCGATTTCTTCCAAGATACGCAACTCGAAGAAGCGGCGGTTAAAAATTCCCGTCAGGCCATCGAGATAGGAGAGTTGGCGGATGCGCTCGACGTAGTGGGCGTTCTGGATGGAACTGGCGCAGATGTCGGCGACCGATTCGAGCGACTGCAATTCGCTTTCACGAAAGGCATCGGACTGAGAGCTGTGTAGAGTGAGTAGCCCGAGCGTCTGGCCAAACGAGACCAGCGGAATGCTCATCCGCGAGGCGGCCTCAGTAAAAAGTTTGACCGAGTCGGGAGCCGAGGTCAGGTCCTTTTCGATGAGTGTTCCGCCACTGGCGAGAACGCGCGACCAAGGCTCGCGATCGGCGGGAAAACGAAGACCGGGGGGGACGCAGGGGGTGAGGGTGCCTTCATGCGCGCGCAGCACCAGGTCGCCCTGCTCGCGCAGAAACAGCGAGACATGAGAAACCTGAAACGCCTGTTGAATTACGAGGCAAACACGAGAGAGGAGATCCTCGAGATCGAGGACGGCGGTGCTCTGTTGGGCGATGGCGTTGATGGCTTCCAGTTGCCGGGCGCGTTGGCGTTCCAGCGAATAGAGGCGGGCATTCTGGATCGCGATCGAGGCCTGGGTGGAGAACAACGTGAGCAACTCAATGGTTTCGTCGTCGAAATGGCCGAGGCGGTCACTCTGGCAATCAAGCACACCAACGACCTCGTCGCGCACCATGAGCGGGATGGCGAGCTCAGAGCGGGTGGACTGAGCCGCGCAGACATAGCGCGGATCCTTGCTGACGTCAGGCGAGTAGACCGGTTGCTTCTTGAGCACGGCGGCGCCGGCGATACCCTCATGGCAACCGAGACAACTCTTGTCTTTGCCGACATCCCAGCCAATCTGCGAGCGGACGGACAACTTTTGAGCCTCCGCATCTAGCAGGAGGATCGCGACGTTCGGCAGATGGAAGTAGTCGTGTGCGATGGACAGGATTCGCTGCAGCACCTCGTCAAGATCAAAGGTGGAGAGAACGGCCTGGCCGGCATCGTACAGGACGGCGATTTTCGGCATGGTTCCAGTGAATTGTACGATTCAGGGAGACGGTTACCGAGGTTCCGAAAGTAACGGCCTCGGACGCGGGGAACTGAGGAATTCGGGCATCATTTCCACTTTCTGGCAGTTCGGATCAAGCCGTAGGCGACCAGGCAGAACCAGAAGTCGATCAGCATGCCTAGATCGATGCGAAAGGGGCGATGCCGGGCCGCTGGGGGAAACGACGGGGCGAGAACGAAGTACACCACATTCCCCAGCACGATGGCCAGAAACGCCTGCAGAAGATTGACGAGCACCGTTGATTTAGACACCACTGGCGGCCTCCAGGGTTTGCGATAAGCCGGTTTGAGACGAGCGAGTTCTCCGAAGGCGCGCGAGGAATGCGCTCCCTGCTACCATTCTGTCTGCCACGTAGACGGAAGCGCCCCGCATGCTTGAACTTTCGACACCGGTCCAATATGTAAAAGGCGTGGGTCCGCGCATCGCGGAGATTCTTGCCGCGAAGGGAATCCGCACGGTCGGCGACCTGCTCCATTATCTGCCTTTTCGCTATGAAGACCGCCTGAATCCGCGAGGGATCGGCGAGCTGCGGCCCGGGGAGATGGCGACGGTGATCGGAGAGGTGCGGAACTCAGGGCTCTTCCGCACGCGCCGCATGCCAATTTTCCAGCTCACGGTTGGGCAAGGCCGGGCACGGCTGCGCTGCTTGTGGTTCCACGCGACTTACCTACAGGACAAGTTCAAACCGGGGCAGATGATCGCGCTGTACGGGAAGGTAGAAGAGGATCAGCGGAGCCGCGAACTGCAGATCGTGCAGCCGCAATTCGAGGTGCTAGGGGATCCAGCCGATGGCGGCGAGGACGGCGCGGAGAAAAAGGCGGCGGAGTCGCTGGAGATCGGCCGCATTGTTCCAATTTACGAGTCGACGGGGCAGGGACGGCTTACGCCGCGGTGGTTCCGGCGTGCGATCCGGACGGCGCTCGACAATCTGACGCCGGAGCTGCCAGAGGTGATTCCAGCCGCGGTGCGCGGACGATTGGGGCTGGTCGGACCTCGGGCGGCGTTGTGGAGCGTGCACTGGCCCGAGCCGGGCGAGAGCTTTCAGGATTTGCAATCGTTTCGCACTCCGGCGCACATCCGGCTGATCTTTGACGAACTATTTTTCATGGAGCTGGGACTGGAACTGAAGAGGCGTCAGCAGAAGGCGCAGACCGGAATTGCGTTTCGCCTTGACGAACGGGTACGGGCTGCCATCAAGAAAATCCTACCGTTTCATCCGACAGCGGCCCAGAAGCGGGTATTGAAGGAGATTGCCGCGGACATGGAAAAGCCTTATCCGATGCGGCGTTTGCTGCAGGGCGATGTGGGATCGGGGAAGACGATTGTGGGCTTTGAGGCAGCGATTATCGCGATCGAAAACGGCTGCCAGGCCGCGCTGATGGCGCCGACGGAGATTTTGGCACAGCAACATTATTTTTTCGCACGGCGAATTCTGGAAAACGCAGGATATCGGATCGTGCTGCTGACGGGATCGCTGGAAGCAGACCGGAAGCGGGAAATACGACGGCATATAGCTCAGGGCAATGCGCAGTTGGTGATCGGCACCCATGCACTGCTGGAAGAAAAAGTCGAATTCGCGAATTTGGGGCTGGTCATTGTCGACGAGCAGCACCGATTTGGGGTGATGCAGCGGCTGAAGCTGATGAAGAAATCGGGAGATGTAGAAGGCAGCGGCCGTGCTGCCCTCGGTCCATCCGGATCAGAGATCCCGCCCCACACAAAGGCAGCTGGGTCCGAGACAGGAGCGGCTGAGCCCGATGTTCTAGTCATGACTGCGACACCGATCCCGCGTACGCTTGCGCTCACGCTTTATGGGGATCTTGATCTCAGCGTCCTGGACGAATTGCCCCCTGGACGAAGCCCGATCGCGACCCGCTGTGTGCCCGACGACCGGTCGCCGGAAGTGTGGGAATTCGTCCGCAAACAGGTGTCGGGCGGGCATCAGGTGTACGTGGTGTATCCGGTGATTTCCGAGAGCGAAGAGGGCGAGCTAAAGGCGGCGATCAAGATGTACCGCGAGTTGAGCGGGCATGTATTTGCGGATCTCAAAGTCGGGTTGCTGCACGGCCGTCTAGACGCGGAATTGAAAGACCAGGTGATGCGCCTGTTTCAAAAAGGCGAGTTGCAGATCCTGGTTGCAACCACGGTCATTGAAGTGGGGGTGGACGTGCCGAACGCGACCGTGATGGTGATCGAGCACGCGGAACGATTCGGCCTGGCCCAGCTGCATCAGTTGCGGGGACGGATCGGGCGTGGGGCGGCGAAATCCTATTGCATCCTGATGACCGGCGGCAAGGTGACGGAAGAGGGGCAGCGGCGGCTCGACGCCATGGTGCGCACTAACGATGGATTTCAGATCGCGGAGCTCGACCTGGAGCTCCGTGGACCGGGAGAATTTTTCGGCACGCGGCAGGCCGGATTGCCGAGCTTTCGAGTGGCAAACATTATCCGAGACGCGCAGCTGCTTGAGCTGGCCAAACGCGAGGCGGCGGCGGTGCTGGCAGGACCGAACTCGGAAATTTCATCGGAAGAAATCAGCCGCGCGCTGGTGCAGATGCGAGCCCGCTGGCAGCATACCTATGGGCTGGTGGAAGTGGGATAAGCGACGACCTGATAAAATCAAGCAGATGTCGGGTTCCTCTCAACTGATACAGATCGAGCTTGGCGCTCCGCACCGGATGCCGAAGCCGCAATGGCTGCGGGCGAAGGCTCCTGGGGGCGACAACTTTCACGGCCTGAAGAAGCTTGCGCGAGGACTTAGCCTGCACACGGTTTGCGAGTCGGCGCAGTGTCCCAACATCGGCGAATGCTGGAACCATAAGACCGCGACGTTTATGTTGTTGGGAGATATTTGCACCCGGCGATGCGGATTTTGCGCCGTGCCCAAGGGAAGGCCGGAGCCGATCGACTGGGAGGAACCGCGGCGTGTGGCTGAAGCTGTAGCTACTCTGGGACTGAAACATGCGGTAGTGACGAGCGTGAACCGGGACGATGACAACATTGGCAGCGCGAAGATTTTTGCTGAAACGATTCGCGAGATTCGGGAGCTCACGCCGGAATGCCGGGTGGAAGTGCTGATTCCCGACTTTCAGGGGTTGGAAGAGTCCCTGCGGATCGTGCTGGAAGCGAAGCCCGATGTCCTGAACCACAACACGGAAACCGTGCCGCGGTTGTATCGAGTAGTACGATCCGGGGCGCGCTACGCACGAACGCTTGCGTTGCTTGAGAATGCCAAGAAATTTTCTCCGAGCATGGTGACCAAGAGCGGCGTGATGGTCGGCCTGGGCGAGTCGACGGAAGAATTGATTGAAGTCTTTCGCGATCTGGGCGAGCGTGGCGTCGACATTCTGACGGTGGGGCAATATCTGCGGCCATCGAAGGATCACCTGCCGATCGCCCGTTTCTACGAGCCCGAAGAGTTCACATACCTGCGAAACCAGGCTCTGCGCTTCGGCTTTCGCCATGTCGAATCGGGACCGCTGGTGCGGTCCAGCTATCACGCGCACGAGCATGCTGATGCCGCTGCGACGCCGCGGGCGGTGACGTAGCTTGCGGCGGACGGGGTTTCCCGCCCACTTTGTTCTCCTGAAAATTACTTTTTCGAGGGTTAGTATCTCCATCGAGGAAATGGACTATGGGAGGGGCAGCTTCTCATGGTGACCGTGCTTCTGCTGGTGCTTGGATTTCTGGCGGGATTGTTGGGCGCGCTGACCGGCATTGGAGGCGGCGTGCTTCTGACGCCCGTTCTTGCGCTGCATTTCGGCATTCCCATTCGTGAGGCGATCGGAACGAGCCTGGTCGCGGTGATCACGACTTCGGCGGCGAGTTCGTCGGTTCACCTGCAGCGGCATACGACCGATATTCGTCTGGGGATGACGCTCGAACTTGCAACCGCCCTGGGTGCTGCCGTCATGGCTTACCTGGTTGGTTACTTCAACCGCAACATTCTTGAAGGATTGTTTGCTGGCTTCCTGCTGTACAGCGCGACGACGATTCTGGTCCGCCGCGGCAAAGTGAAGGCAGCCGACGAACCCGCTGTGAGCGGCAACGGCGAAACTGTGATTCCCCCCTACGAACCGCAACGGTATCCGCTTGGACTGGGTGCGTCGCTGGTGGCGGGCGCGCTCTCGGGACTGCTTGGGATTGGCGGCGGACCCATCAAAGTGCCAGTGATGTTCATTTTCATGAACGTGCCCTTGATGGTGGCGACGGCGACATCGAATTTTATGATCGGGGTTACGGCAGCGGCGAGCGCGATTGTCTACTACCGCCGGGGCGACATCCTGGTGGAAGTCGCAGCACCGCTGGCCGTGGGGGTTTTCTTGGGATCGCTTCTGGGGGCGCGCCTAGCCCCGCGCATTCACACGAAAATTGTCGTCTATCTGCTGGTGGCGGTTATGTTCTATCTCGCCGGGAACCTGATACTTCACCTGGTGCGAGGGGCGCTATGAGCCAGGTACGCGAACCGGCTTTCGACAGCGCAGTGGCGCTGGTGCTGAGGGCGGGCGCCTTCGGGTGCTTCTTCATCATGCTGGCCGGGCTGATCGACGGGCTGTTTATGACGGGCCATATTCCTGTCGACATTGAACGTGCGGGCGTGTTGCTGATGCTGGCTACACCGATCGTGCGGGTGGTCGTTGCCTGTTTCTTATTCTTTCGAGAAAAAGATTGGAAGTATGGATGGATCTCGCTGGGCGTCCTGGTGATTTTGATGCTCGGATCGGTGTTTGGGATCGGCGAACACTGACAGTTGAACTGAGCTGGTTCGAGGGAGCGCGCCGCACTAAAGATCAGAAGATGTGCAGCTTGATGCTGAGGTATTTCTTGGGGTTTTCCCGGACCGCCTTCACCAGAGCGCGAGTTTCGACGAGCATTTCGTTGGCATTGTTGTAAAGGGTCTCGTCTTTGAAGAGCTTGCCGGCCGAGCCCTGACCGGCTTGCAGTTCGGTGGTCAGTTGGGAAAGCTTGGTGATGGTGGTGTCGAGCTTCTGCGCGAGTTCTTCGTCCTTGGTGAGTTTGCCGAGAGTGCCTTTCCCGGCGTTAATATCCTCAGTTAGCTTTTTGATATTGGCGATTGTGTCATTGGCATTGTTGTAGAGCGAAGGATCTTTCACGAACTTTCCGGCGGTGCCCTCGCCCTTCTGGATGTCGTCAATAATGCCGTTCATCTTGTCGAGGGTGGCGATGAATTTGTCATAGGCATCATGGCGGCTGATGAGGGCGCCAAGACTGCCCTGTCCGCTGCTTACCTGATCGACAATTTTCTGAAAATCCGCGACCGTGGCGGAGAAACGGTTATACAGGGTGGGATCGTAGATGAGCTTTCCCAGCGAGCCCTTGCCGCTTTCGGCGAACGCCAGAATGCGATCGGCGCGCTTCAGGAGAGCGTCCATGTTTTGCAGCGTGCTCTGGCTGGCGCGGACGACCTGGTTGAAGTCGGGATGCACCTGGGTGGGAAGCGTGTCTCCATCGTGCAAGGGCGGGCCCACCGCCTGAGAACTATCAATATCGAGGTAGGTTTCGCCGAGCACGCCAGCGGTCTCGAGCGAAATCACTGAATCGCGGCGCATTCCGTAGTCGTACTTCGTACTGATTTTCATGGTGATTTCGACCGGAGTGAGCTGCTTGTCCTTATCGGGAACAATGCGGATACTCGTTACATTTCCTATATCGACCCCGCTGAGACGAACCGGAGCGCCCACGCGGAGACCCTCGGCATTATCAAAATAACTTTTGAGGGTGATGCGAGGAGTGAAGAGACCAGCGGTGCCAGACATCAGAAACAGAAGAAAGGCCAGCGTGAGACTGGCGGCGATCACGGTGATGCCGACACGCAGTTGCGACCATTTGAGCTGCTTTTGGCTAGGCAAAAGGTTTCCTCATAGGGTCAGTTTTGATGAGTGCCCCAGTCGCTTGGATTCACCGCCGGGCGCGTGCCGCACGCCCATCGCAGCATGATAACAAACCCGAGGTCACCTAAGACGCTTTCAGCGGCAATACGGGCAGGACAGCCAAGGCAAGAAGGTAGGCGAGGGCGCCGCAAGCCAAAGTCGCGGTTAGTCCGAACTGGATGGCGATGACCATGGCCAAGACCGAGCCCAGCACGCTGGCTGAGGCGTTCATGGCCCATGCCCACTCGACTGCGTTATCGGAGGCACCTTCTTCCCCGGGGAACCCAGGGGCTGGAGCGGCAGCCAGGGCTCTGAGTCCTGTGGGGAAGGGCATGCCCATGACGAAGCCGAGGGGGATGAGAAGGGCGCCGCTGACGAGAAGACGATATCCGAATGATAAACCGACGAGCGCTGCCAAGCGGCCCGGCAGGAAGAAGACGTCGGCCACAAGAGTTGCGACGACCAACGCCAGAGGTATCCAACAGAGTTCGGTGCGCGGAAGCCAGATCCGTGAGAACAGGCTGCCCGCACCGCTCGAAAGCAGCATCAGAAAAATCACCACGGTCAGGGCGTAAGTAGGGTGGCCGAGGAAGAGCACGAAGCGCTGAATGAAAGCGATCTCCACGAGAATGTATCCCAGGCCAACCGCGACAAAATAAGAAAGAGTTAGTGGCGATTGACGGGACCCATTGTCTTTCAAAGACAGGGGAAGAACGAGAAACACCAGCACCGCGGCCAGAGAAATCACCAGCACCAGAAGCAGAACCAGCACGCCGAGGTTTACTTTCCAGTCGATACCCTGGTGCAGTGCCTTCTCCCCGAGAATCTGCCCGGCTTTGAGCGTAAAGAAGAAGAACGGCGCGTTGTCGCTGACGGGGGCAACGTTATAGGGATAATTGGTGGCGAAGGCGAAGGGATCATTGCTTGCGATGAGATCGGAAAATGGGTTGGCGCTGGGTTGCGATGGAAGATACAGCAGGTTCAGTTCCTGGTAGCGATTGAGATGATCCAATACCGCGGTTTCTTCGGCAGAAGTGAACGGAGTCTTCTTGGCGAGGACGACGACGGGGATGCCGTCGGCATTGAGTTCGCCTTGCGAGGCGACGATAAAATGCCGGGCAGGACTTGCGACTCCCAGGCGATGCAGGGCATCCATGGCGACGGCGACCACACGCAGCGCCTCGCGCGGATGGCGAAACTCCCAGCGGGTGATGGCGATCATGCCATCGGGCTGGAGATGATCGAAATACTCGCGAAACGCTTCAACGGTATAGAGACTGTTTTCACTGAGCGCGAAGGCGCCGGCGGCGGTTGAGGCCCAGGTGTCGACCAAGGTCATTTGCACGACATCGAAGCGCTGCGGAGTGGAGCGAAGATACGAGCGGCCATCGGTCACGTGAATGTGGACGTCCGCGCGATCGTAGAGATGCTGCGAGTAATCGGCATAGCGCTCGCGCATGATCGTGGTGGCGATGATGGGATTGATCTCGATGCCGGTGACGCTCGGACTGCCGTTGGCGACGGCGCGCAAAACATCGACCCCGCCCCCCGGACCGATGATGGCGAACGCGCCGTGGGGGCGCAGAACATTGGCCAGGGCGGGCGGAGCGGCCATCAGATTGTGCTCCCAGAGAGTGCCCTGCCAGTGGGTGAGGTCGGCGTTCATGATGTAGGTGGATGCGTCGGCGTCGATGACGACGGCTTTGGCCTGACCCTGGCGGTCGACCTCCACGCGCGAAAGCGCGTTCCAGCGGGCGAACTCGACCCAGGCGGGATCGCGGAACATTCCTTTGGCATAAACGACATCGATGAGGCGACCGGAGTGATTGGCGGCGATGAGCGCTACGAGGCCAAGGAGCAGCACGGCTGCATTTCTGCGATGAGGGTCAGAGCCTGCCCAGATCGTGCCAGCGACGGCCATTGTGCCGGCGGCGACGAGAATGACGTTCGGACCTCCCAGCCAGTTCAGCAGGGGCACAATCGCCAGGCAGGCCAGCGCTCCGCCGCACAGATCAGCGCCATAGAGACGGGGAATGCGGTGAGTCTCGCGCGCGAAAACAAGGGCGAATAGAGATCCGCTAAGGAAAAAGGGAACAGCGGCGGCGAGGTAGATCGCGGTGAGGCGCGAAAAGTTAGCCCAGGAGACTTCGAGCGCCACGGGGATATGCAACACGATCTCGAGCACGATCACGATGGCGAGCGCATTTCCCATGCAAAGACGCGCGGCGAGCGAGCGGGTATCGAAGGAAGCGAGTCGACTCTTGAACAAGTAAGCGAAAACTCCGCCCGCCCCAAGGCCGAGGAGAGCGATGGAAATAGCAAGAAAAGCAAAATGGTAGAACAACACGACAGAGAATAATCGCGTTAGCGCGAGTTCGAGCAGCAGGGCGGAGAAACTGGTGAAAGCGAGGCCGGCCAGCAGGACTTTTTCCGGGATTTTCATTCTAACCGCGGTCGGAGTGAGGGTCGGAGCGATAACGGCCATAAAGAGTGTAGACGCGTCAGTCTAGCAGATGGTGAGGAACGTGCGGGTGGCCTGGGACGCCCGTCTCAGCTCTCGAGAATCACTTGCGCGATCGCCTGCTCTGTTGTGTGCGAGATCGAGAGCGCCACGTTTCGTGATCCGAGCTTGGCGGCAAACTCACTGGCTTTACCGTGAAACGTCAGGGTGGGGCGACCCCCGGGCATGCGGGTGACTTCGCAATCGCGCCAGCGCACCCCGTGATTCCAGCCAGTGCCGAGGGCCTTCATGGCCGCTTCTTTGGCTGCGAAGCGGGCCGCGTACCGCTCGAAGCGATTCGCCTTGGACTCGCAGTAACGAATCTCACCTGGAGTAAAAATGCGCTGTAAGAATCGATCTCCGAAGCGCTCGATGGACTGGCGTATGCGGGGGACCTCTGCGATGTCGATGCCTGTGCCGACGATCATCTTTGGAAGTTCTTTGGCTCTGAATTTTACAGCAAGCGGTCTCCACGATAGAGCAGACGTCGGCCGACGAGGCGCGCCTCTGCGCTGAGGACATGAGGTTTCGCAGGCCCGGTGTCATCGATATGAAGCACTTCGTGGTCGTGGGTGGACAACCAATCAGAAACCATCCGGCGATGACACTGAAAATAAGCTCGCTCGGCGCACATGTACGCCGTACGGGAGTTATCAGCGATCTCGACAAGTTTACCCGCCGCCTGTTCGAACTCCGGCGTGAGCATGTAGTCGGCATAATTGCGGAAGCTCTCGTTGCGCAGGCCGATGTTGGGCGATCCGTCCAAAATTTTCTTGCGGTAACCGCCGAGCGACTTCATCCAGATGTAGCAGATTCCGGCGGCAGGCAGACTCTTTTCCAGCGAGTCGCGATTGAATTGCGGCAGCCGTCGCGACGTAGGGAAGGCGCGGATGTCGACAAGCGTCTGGATGTTGTGCGCGCGCACAGCTCCGATCAGTTCCTGGAGCGAGCGAGTCGAATGCCCGATGGTGTAGAGAACAGGCACCAGGATTGGATGCCGAGCGACTACGAAGCGATTCGAACCAGCGCGGAGGCGACGATCGGGTCTTGATCGGCAAAAACTGTACGCAGGTCAAGCAGCACTCTTCCCTCTTCGACGCGGGCGACAATGGGCGGATCGGATCGACGAAGGCGGGAGGCAACCTCGTCGGCGCTGAGATTGGCGCAGCTCACGGCCAGGAGGCGAGTCGGCAAGACGGAGGACGGCGCGGCACCGCCGCCAATGACTGATTCGCCGTCGATGATTTCGACAGTGAGTTTCGAGGACAGCACAGGCGAGAGTTGTTCGGCGAGCGCGTCAGCGCGCTTTCCGATTTCTTCTTTCGTGAGCCCCATCATTTTCAGCGCCGGGATGCCGTCGTGATCGCGCTTCACATATGCGAGGAGCGTTGCCTCAAGGGCAGAATAAGTGAGCTTACCAACACGCAGGGCGCGGAAAAGAGAGTTGGTGCGCATGCGCGAGACCAGTTCGCTGCGACCGCTGATCAATCCGGCTTGCGGACCGCCAAGAAGTTTGTCGCCGCTGTAGGTTACGACGTCGACACCGGCGCGCAGACTATCGAGGACGCTGGGCTCGCCGCTGATCCCAAAATTCTGCAGGTCCACGAGAGCGCCACTGCCCAGATCCTCCATGAACGGCAGACCGCGCCGGCCGGCCAGCGCAACGAGGTCGACGGTTGACGCCTGCTCGGTGAAGCCAGTGATCTCGAAATTGGAACGATGCACACGCAGCAGCAATCGCGTACGATCATTCATTGCATCTTCGTAATCGGCAATGCGAGTGCGGTTCGTGGTGCCAACTTCGCGCAAAATCGCGCCTGACTTTTTCATCACGTCGGGAATGCGGAAGGAGCCGCCGATCTCCACAAGTTCGCCACGGGAGACGATGACTTCTCCGCCTTCGGCCTGGGTGTTGAGCGCAAGAAGAACTGCAGCTGCATTGTTGTTGACGACGATGGTGGAAAGGCCGGGGCCATCGGAGGCGGGATCTTCGGGCAATCCAGTTTCTGTGCGGACGTCACCCAGCAGACGACGAAACAAGCGCTGAAGATGGGCATCGCGTTTTCCCCGGGCACCGGCTTCGATCTCAAACTCGAGATTCGAATACAGGCGGGCTGTGTCGCGAATGTGCGAGAGCGCAGAAGCGGCTAAAGGGGCGCGACCCAAATTGGTGTGCAGGATGACGCCGGTCGCATTGATGACGGGCCGCAATGAATAGCTGAGTGACTGGCGAAGTTGCGCTTCGATCGCAGCGGCAAACCCAGTCAGCGCAAGCTTCAGCGAGGGAGCATCGAGCAAGCCGGAAGCGATCTCGGTGCGCAACCTGGCCAGAACGGCGCGAGCGGCATCGGTGACGGCCGCAGCTCCGTGGCTTTTGGCGAGCGAACCGATAGCGGGCGCGCGCAGGAGCTCGTCAACCGACGGCAATTCGCGGAAGAGGTCCGATTTGGCCGCGCTTTTCACTTCTAGTCTCAGGTTGCAACCCAGGCAGGATTATCACACAGAAGCGTACACCGCTACGCCCTCGCGAACGCTAGAGCGTGTGCATGTAGGCCAGCAAATTCTCCAGGTCCTGCGGGCTGAGCGTTTGGGCGTAGCCGGGCATCTCGTGGCGGCCAAGACGAATAATGTCGCTGACGCGCTCATCATTTGCAGGCAGGCCGCTGAGAGGCAGATATTTGTTCTTGAAGACCCCTTTAAGGCCGGGTCCTTTCTTGCCGCGAGTGGAGTATGGTTCGTGGCAGCGATCGCAATAATTGTCATAGATTGTGCGGCCGGCGGACTGTTGCGGATTCAGACCAAGCTCAGCGTCTGACTTGCGGCGCTCCACGTCGCAGGCGAAAACCGCGAAAAGCATCAGCAGAGAAATCGGCGCCAGTAATATGCGACCCCAACTCGCCACTGGTAGTTGTGCAGCTGAACTGCTTCCTGGTGATCGCATGAAGCTTCCTGATGTTTCCGAAATACGAACACGGCGAGGCGGAGATTTGTTCGCGACAAGTCGATCAAACGCTGTGCCACAAGCCGCATTACAATAATAAAGTAAAGCACAGGGCTGGTTCAGAGATGCCGGTCGTGATCAAGCGAGTCTACGAGGTGGCAGCGCGCAGCGATGGAGCGCGGGTTCTGGTGGATCGCCTGTGGCCCCGCGGGCTCACGAAGGCGCGCGCCGGTGTTGACGAATGGCTGCGCGAGCTGGCTCCGTCGGATGGATTGCGCCACTGGTATCACGCCAGGCCAGAGCAATGGGCGAGTTTTCGAAAGAAATATCTGAAAGAGCTTTCGCAGCCGGAGGCGGAAGAGGCATTGCATCGCCTTTACGAACTTGCCCACAAAAAGAGACGGCTGACGTTGCTCTTCGCTTCGAAAGATGAAGAGCGAAATAATGCGACGGTTCTGAAAGAACTGCTCGACGGAAGCCGCAAGCCTCCAACCGGGACAGGCCCCGGCGCGGCGCACACCACGCGCAAGCAGGAAGCGGCGGTGCGGCGGCGGTAGCACGCCGACTCTGACGCAGCCTGCATTAAAGTCACCCGCGATTAAAAAGAGCCATTTAGAATCAGCCGCATGAGGCCGGTCTTCCAGTGGAACCTGGGTTCGCGCACGCTTGAACTAGGCAAGCGCACACTCATCATGGGGATCGTTAATGTGACGCCGGACTCGTTTTCTGATGGCGGGAAATTTCTGGATCACGAGAAGGCTGTCGAACACGCAGAACGCCTGCTGGACGATGGCGCCGACATCATCGACATTGGTGGGGAATCGACGCGTCCGGGCGCGCGGGTGGAGGCGGGCGGGACGAAGCCTGATTCGGAAAAGAATGCGGTTGCGAAGGCCGGGTCCGCGAGCGGGGAAACCGTTTCTCATCCCGCTGCGGTGAGCGCGGATGAAGAACTCAAGCGCGTCATTGCCGTCATCAGTGCGCTGAAGAAAAAGCGCCCCGGCGCGCTGGTTTCCGTTGACACCTACAAAGCGGGAGTGGCGCGCGCCGCGGCAGGAGCAGGAGCTGAGATCATCAACGACGTCAGCGGATTTCGCTGGGACGCGCAGATGACGAAGACGATTGCCGGTCTCAAATGCGGGGCTGTGTTTATGCATATGCGGGGAAGGCCGGAAGAGTGGCGCACGCTACCGCCGCCAGGCGACGTGGTGCTGCTGGTGAAGCGCGAACTGAAAGAGGGCGCCGAGAAGGCGGTGCTGGCGGGGATACGACGGGAGCGAATTGTGCTCGACCCCGGTTTCGGTTTCGGGAAAAGGTTCGAGGAGAATTATCCGTTACTGGAGCGCTTCAGCGAGTTGCAGGCTGCAGGATTCCCACTCCTGGCGGGCACTTCGCGAAAATCTTTTATCGGACGCACTCTGGCGCGGGACGGAAAGGATGCGCCGGTGGAGAATCGTCTGTACGGAACGCTGGCCACGGAGACTGCGCTCATCCTGAAAGGCGCGCACATTCTGAGGACTCACGATGTGAAAGCGGCCGTGGCGGTGGCGAGGGTAGCGGACGCGATCCTGCAAGCACGGTAAAGCCGTTTTATTTCCAGGAAAAAGTCGGTTCTTGTTTTTCACGAGCGGCAATTCTTCGGCTTCGCGGGGCATGCCGCGAGTCACGCGGGGCGAATCAGGCCGTAGACTGCTTAGGATGTTCCTGCCCTTGTTGCGGAATCGATCTCGCCAACCCTGATGGATGATCTAGCGAAGCTAGCGCAAGATCCGCGTGTGACAGTACGCCGGGCGGGAACGCCGGATCCTGAAGGCGGTTGCGTCGTTTACTGGATGCAGCGCGCGCAAAGAGGAATGCACAATCCAGCGCTGGATGCAGCCGTGGGGGCGGCGAACGCGCTGGGCAGGCCGCTGGTCGTTTTTCTTGCGCCGGTCCCGTTTTATCCGAATGCGAATCTGCGGCACTATCGCTTTCTGGTGGAAGGCATTCCTGACATTGCTGAGGCTCTCGAGAAAAGAAATATCGGATTTGTGCTGCGAAGATTCCCGGAGCACGGTTTGCAGCGGTTTTGCGATGAAGTGAAGGCCGTCCTGGTGGTGGGGGATGAGAATCCATTGCGGGATCCCGAGAGCTGGCGGGTTACGGCCGCGAAGAAACTGAGAATCCCCCTGTGGACGGTGGATGCCGACGTTGTCGTTCCTTCAAAGCTGCTAAAGAAAGCGCAGTACTCAGCGCACATCATCCGGCCGCGGCTGCAGGCGGAGCTGGGCAGGTTTTTACTGCCCGCGAAAAATCCGGCCGCGCGAATGGCATGGAAGCGGCCGAAGGGACTCCTCGCGCTTCCTGTCACTTTTGATCTCACGCAAGGGTGGGAACTGGATCGCTCAGTTTCTCCCGTATCGAGCTGGCGCGGAGGAACGTCGGCGGCGCTTCAATTGCTGCGGGACTTTGTGCGCCACAAACTTCACGGATATGGCACGCAGCGCAACAAGCCAGAGATCGATCACACGAGTCGGCTCTCGCCATATCTCCATTTTGGCCACATCAGTCCGATCACGGTGGCGCTCGCCGTGAAAAACGCCAACGCCCCGGAGGCGGACAAGGAGGCCTTTCTGAACCAGATCATTACGTGGCGCGAGCTGGCGGTGAACCTGGTGCGATTCAATCCCGATTATGAGAGTTTCGAATGCGCCGAGCCGTGGGCACACAGGACGCTGGCGAAACATGCGCACGATCCGCGGCCGGCTTTGTATAGCGAAAAGCAGTTAGAGAATGCCGAGACGCACGATCAACTGTGGAACGCGGCGCAGACGCAGATGGTCAACACGGGCTGGATGCATAACTATATGCGCATGTATTGGGCGAAAAAAATTCTGGAGTGGAGCAGGTCGCCGGCGGAAGCCTATCGAACCGCTGTCCTCCTCAATGACAAGTACGAACTCGATGGACGCGATCCAAATGGTTATGCCGGGATTGCCTGGGCGATCGTGGGGAAATTTGATCGTCCATGGTTCGAGAGGCCGATCTTTGGGCAGATTCGGTATATGTCGGCTGCGAGCACGAGGAGAAAGTTCGACAGCAAGAAATACGTTGAGCCTGATAGCGAGCAGGGGTGGCGGGCAAGCGGAATTTTGCCGTGACTAGAATCCCTTGCGCGAATCCAGCAGGATCGTCACCGGCCCTTCGTTGACCAGTTCCACCCGCATCATCTCCTGGAAGCGGCCGGTTTCGCAGCGCAGGCCAGCCGCCTGAATCTGTTCGACGAAGAATTGGTAAAGACGGTGCGCTTGTTCGGGAGGTGCGGCTGCGTCGAAAGACGGTCGCTTGCCGCGGCGGACGTCGCCGTAGAGGGTGAACTGCGAGACTGCGAGCACGCTGCCGCCAACATCGAGGACGCTGCGGTTCATCTTGCCGTCTTCGTCTTCGAAGATGCGCAGGCCGGCGATTTTCGCGGCCAGATAGCTGGCGTCGGCCTGGGTGTCTTCGTGGGCGACGCCCAGAAGAACCAGCAGCCCCAGTCCGATTTCGCCGCTGATCCAGTCGTTGTTCGTCCGATAGGCGACGGTAACTTTGGCGCGGCTGACCCGCTGGACGACGGCACGCATAAGGTTCTGCCTTCCGACCGACCATCATACCGCGCGGGGCGTTTGACCCCGGCGACGCGCAACCTTTAGGATTCAGGGGTGCAATCACACATCCCCAGCGGCTTGGCCCGAGGTGGCGAGGCCCTTTCTTTACACTAAATCACTGGGACAATTACACTACACACTCGCCTTTTTTCGTATCGCAGTGCGCAACATGGACGCAGGGAAGACGTTCGCAGTGAAAGGCCAAAGCCTGTCAGCCAAAATGAAGGACTGCGAGCGCAACCGAGGAACCGAATTCAAATCTAATCGAAGCAAGCGAGGAGAAACATGGCAGCCGTAGACGAAAAAGTGAAGCAGATTATTGTGGAGCAGTTGGGAGTGGATGAGGGCGAAGTCACGTCGAGCGCGTCATTCGTGGACGATCTGGGAGCCGATTCTCTGGACACCGTGGAACTGGTAATGGCATTCGAAGAGGCGTTTGATATCGAGATCCCCGACGAAGACGCGGAAAAGATTCGCACCGTGCAGGATGCGGTGGATTACATCGGCAAGCACGCCAAGGCGGGGAAATAGATTTGGGACGCAGGGTCGTAGTCACAGGCCTAGGCTTGATCTGCGGCGTGGGCAACTCCACCGGGGACGTGTGGAAGGCGTTGCTCGCGGGCAAGAGCGGCGTAGCGCGCATTACAGGATTTGACGCCAGCGCTTTCGCCTGCCAGATCGCTGCCGAAGTCAGGAACTTCGACCCGCTGAATTACATCGAGAAAAAAGAACTGAAAAAGATGGCGCGCTTCATTCATCTGGCAATGGCCGCATCGGATGAAGCCCTGAAAATGTCGGAGCTGAAGATCACGCCGGAAAACGATGAGCGCGTGGGTGTTCACATCGGATCGGGCATCGGAGGGTTCGACATCATCGAGCGCGAGCACCAGTCGCTGATGGAAGGCGGTCCGCGCAAGATTTCACCGTTTTTCATTCCGGCAGCGATCATCAATCTTGCGGCGGGGCAGGTTTCCATGCGCTATGGCGCCAAGGGACCCAACGAAGCCACGGCGACGGCCTGCACAACCAGCGCCCATTCGATCGGAGATTCGTTCCGCATTATTCAACACAATGATGCCGATGTGATGATCGCGGGAGGGTCGGAGGCTGCAATTACTCCCATGGGCGTGGGCGGATTTGCTGCTATGCGCGCCCTTTCGACACGCAACGACGAGCCCGAGAAGGCGAGCCGCCCGTGGGATAAAGATCGCGACGGCTTTGTGATCGGCGAGGGCGCCGGCATCATGATTCTGGAAGAGCTGGAATATGCCCGCAAACGCGGCGCGCGGATTCTCGCCGAAGTGGCAGGCTACGGAATGTCGGGCGACGCTTACCACATGACGCAGCCCGCGCCGGAGCACGAAGGCGGATTTCGCGTAATGCGGAATGCAGTGCGCGATGCGGGCGTCACGCCGGATGTGGTCGGATACGTGAACGCCCACGGCACTTCGACGCCGATCGGCGACACGCTGGAGGCGCATGCGATCCGCAACTTCTTCGGGGGCCGCAAAGTAGCCGTGAGTTCTACGAAGTCAATGACCGGGCATCTTCTCGGCGGCGCAGGCGGATTGGAAGCCGGCATCACGGTGCTGGCGCTGCGGGATCAGATATTGCCGCCAACCATCAATCTGGAGAATCCTGAGCCGGATACGGCCGGCATGGACCTGGTTCCCAACCACGCGCGCAAGGCGGAAATCGAATATGCCATGTCAAATTCGTTTGGCTTTGGTGGGACGAATGGCGCGCTGCTGTTCCGGCGGTGGAGCGAATAAGCCTTAATCTCGGGGATCCCCCTTCCCTTTTCTAGCGCCGCAAATCCCTGAATTCACGCCAGATGCGCTCGTAATGTCCTTTCTCGCGCGACGCGCAAAAAGTGATGAACTTCGGCACTCTGCCGGTTGTCCTTTGGATCGTTGCGCGAGCCGCGCCCAGACTCGACAATGGTTTTGAAAGTGGAGTATTCCCCTCATCATGGATAAAGCTTTCGCCGCCACTACTTTTACCCCCGCTATGATCCACCGCAAAGCAACTGCCCGCACCGCGCTGGTCGGCTTGAATGAGCCCCATCGAGCGTTACTTGCGGAATGCTTCAAGCAGTTCGGCATTGAGACAGTGGCCATGACCGCCAATGCGGCCGAACGTCTGAAGAAGGAAAAGTTTGAGGCCTGCGTGCTCAGCCTGGTCAATGGCGCCGATTCTGTAATGGAGGCGGCGCGCAGTTCGCCATCGAATAGCCGCTGTGTGCTTTACGGGGTTGGCGGCAACGCGCAGGAGGCGATGCGCTATTCGAGGTTCGGCATCAACGCCATGTTCAACGAGCCACTGGAAAGACCTGCAGCTCTGAAACTGGTGCGGGCGACGCGGATGCTGGTGCTACATGAATTCCGCCGCTACGTGCGGATTCCGGTGATCACCGAAGTCTCGCTGGTCGGAGATGGGCGGCGGGTGAGCGCCAGCAGCATTGAAATGAGTACGGGTGGCATGTCGGTCAAAAGCGCGGAAGATTTTTCTATCGGAACGAATGTGGAAGTGTCCTTCTCGCTGATGACACTACCGCGCGTCAACGTTCGCGGAGTCATCAGCTGGCGCAAGCCGAAATCGATTGGCGTGCGCTTCGACGCTGCCGATGACCGCAAGCAAATGGTGAAGCGCTGGGTTGATTCGTACCTGGAAAATTAACTCGGCTCGCCAAACAGCGGCTCATTTCTGACGAGCTCCTGCCGTTACAATAGCTTCGTGCCCGAAGTTCCTGCCGTCGAAGCGACAGCGACGCCGCAACCCGAATGGGATACACGGCGCTACACTCTTCGCCAGCGCATCGTTCTGCGCATCATCATCTGGTTGGGATACGCGGTCATCCGGCTGATCGGTCCGACGTTGCGCGTGTGCGTCTCCTGCGAAGAAGGCGCACAACAGACGGTGGGCGAGCGGCCGCTGATCGCATCGTTCTGGCATTCCTGCATTATTCCAGCGACCTACCTGTGCCGTGATCTAGGCGTGCGGGTCATGAGCAGTAACAGCTACGACGGCGAATACATGGGCCGCATCATTCACAAATTTGGTTTCGTCGCGGTGAAGGGATCGAGCAGCCGCAATGCTGTGCGCGCCCTGTTGGGCCTGCGGCGTGCGCTCGAAGAGGGATGGACGGTTGCGTTTACGCTCGATGGTCCGCGCGGGCCGCGGCACAAAGTGAAGCCGGGTCCGGTCGCGCTGGGACGATCATCCCGCGTGCCGCTGACCATGTTTCATGCGGCGGTCGACAAAGCTTGGGTGCTCAACACGTGGGACCGGTTGATGGTTCCGGTTCCCTTTTCGAGGGTGTTGTTGCGATTTGGCAAGCTGATTCGGGTGCCGAGCGATGCGAGCGATGAAGATATTGAGCGCTATACCGTGGAGCTGCAGGCTTCACTCGATCGAGTCTGCGAATTTGCGGAAGCGAATGTCAGCAAGGTTGGAACGAGCGAATTTCCCTGCCGCGAGTACAGCTGAGAACAATTCGTCCGCCACTACTCCTCAAAATTGGCCCCGAGAATCTGGTAGCGGTATTTCTTGCCATCCCAGAAGACGACAGAAGATGTATTCTCGCCCTCGCCTTGCTCTTCCATGTAAATGCCAAGGACGGTGCGTTTCTTCAGCGCGAGACGCTTCACCGTCAGGGTTTTGAAGGGCAGATTGATAAGCAGAAATTTGGCCTTCGGAGTTTCGGCCTGCCACGCACCGTTTTCGGCCCCGTGAATAATGAGCAGGCTGACACCGCGGCGCTCCGGCTCGTCAGAGGCGAAGCTGGAGGTAACTTTCACGTCGCCGAAGCCGAGGAAACTGTCGTAGGGATCGGCCACGACGAAGCTGTATTCAGCGCGATCGGCCATGGGGTTCTTGCATTTGGCGGCGACGACGAGGTCGTTGATGCCGTCGCCATCCATATCGGCGACGAATTGCGGCGGCCCGGGGATGAGCGAACAATCATCACCGAACTGCTTGTGAATGAGGTCGTCAGTCACCGCAGGCGAAGGATGAGTCGCGTGAGCCGGCGGTGGCTGCTTCTTGTCACCAGCCGAGGCAGCGATGATGAGCACACAAAGAAAGATTGGGAGGAGCACAAATTTTCGGGACGACATAAATCTAACTGTAGACCGGTTCTGCCCCCGCGGGTAGGGAGGGGTGGTAACGGAAGTAACACTCTATCTGCGGAAATGCTCCCAGCCGCGCGGTGTAAGTTCGGAGCGCACTCGTCGCTCGTTGAATAGGTATAGTCCCGGATGCTGCTTGATGGAGCCGATGTGGGTCAGAGGAACCCCGGCGATCTGGGACGGTATGTGTCTGTCTGGAGGGGCAGTGAAAAGCAGTTCGTAGTCCTCGCCGCCGTGCAGGGCGAGATCGAGCGAGACTTCCTGGGCGGGTTTGCCGACGCTGGCGCGGGGAATGACTGAGGATTCGAGTTCGCCTCCGACGTGACTTTCTTCGCAGATGTGGGCGAGATCGGTGGAAAGGCCATCGCTCAGGTCGATCATGGCGGTGGCGAGCCGCTCTTGGCGGAGAAAGCGTCCCAACTCGATCCGCGGCTGGGGATAGAAATGCCGAGGATAGTAGCGGGGATTCAGCTTCTTCCTGGGCTTGGTCCGCAATTGCAACACGGCCGCTGCCGCGCCACCCAGTTCACCACTGACGAAGATGCGGTCACCGGGACGAGCGCCGGAGCGAAGGACAGCTTTTCCCTTGGGCACGGTGCCGAGGACGACGATGTCCGCGAAAATTCCATTCGGCGATTCGGCGGTGTCTCCTCCGGCGAGGGTGACGCTGAATTTTTCAGCGAGACTTAACAGGCCGCGCGTAAAACGCGAGACCCACGTTTGGGAGAGGCCTCGCGGTAAAGCCAGAGATAGAAAGGCGGCGACCGGTTTGCCTCCCATGGCGGCGATATCGCTCAGTCCCCGTGCCAAGCAGCGGAAGCCGACGGACTCCGGAGGGTGCCGGTCTCGGTGGAAGTGAATGTCTTCGAGGCTGAAGTCGGTTGTCACCAAGATCTCGATGCCTCGGGTATTGCGTCCCCGATCCGGCCGCAGGACGGCACAGTCATCTCCAATTCCGGTGCGGGTAACGGAGTTGGCGGGCTTCGCGATCCGGCGAATCTGGGCGATGAGCGCTTTTTCAGGGAGGGGCACGGCCCAACCAATATAAGGCACTCCGCAACGACTTTGGGGAGGAGGGAGAAAAGTAAGGAGGTCAAGCCGCGAGAGGTACACCAGCGAGCTCGACGTCCTGCCCCCGGTAACGCGTCCCAGGGTGACCCCTGGTTACCAGTCTTCAGTAATGGGAGGAAGGCCGCTAGCGTCATTGACAGGGGGAATCCAGTTTGTTACCGTTAACCAGTCATTCACACAACCTTTGGCCGAGCCTAGTTCTGCAAGTAGTTGGCATTGCAGACCGATATCAATATTGAAAAGCTCAGGTCGGTAGGCGTAGGGCGCGAGCAACTTTCCATTCCCAAGATGGGACGTAGCCCGAAGAAGTCAGGTGGTCCGAACAGGCACTGCGCAAATTGCAGAGTTTGACCTGGAATTCCGGACCTGATGATTCAAAAACTGGTTTTCAACAAACCGAGGAGCGATTTGCAGAAGCGCTTTTACATCCTTTTCGTGGCCCGCGGGGACGATGGGCAGTTGCGGAAAATCTCCATCCCCGTGCATTACCTCTACGTATTTGTAGTGGGGGCTGCAATCGGATTCCTGAGTCTGACCGGAATTGCCAGCTCCTATACGCGCATGCTGCTGAAGGTTTCCCGCTACAACCAGTTGCGGACGGAAAAGGATCAGCTGAAAGACAACTATTCCCGCCTGGAGCAGGTCGCCAAGGAACGTGACGTGCAGGTGGCGTCGCTAGGGTCGATCGCTGGCGAGGTATCGGCGCTATATGGATTGAAGGCGCAGCCTACGCTCGTGACGGCGACGGCTGAGCAGATTCAAGCTGCCGAGGTCAACTCTTCGCTCGACCAGCTGCATGCCCTGCGGACCTCAGCACTTACCGGCGCAACCATGGTCGGCCTGACGATGGGCCTGACGCGAAACGCCACTACTGCAGATTGGTTTAAGGCTAATTCAGCCCCGAATCTATGGCCGGTAGAAGGCCAGGTGACGGGCAGCTTCGGCGAGCGCATCGATCCGTTCAACGGCGAGGGCGCGTTCCACAGCGGGGTCGATATCAGCTGTGTATACGGACATCCGATTATCGCTCCGGCCGATGGCGTGGTGACGTTCAGCGATCTGCTGGGCGGATACGGCAAGGCCATCATGATCGATCATGGGAATGGCATCAGCACACGTTACGGACATCTTTCGGGCTTTGCGGTAACAGCGGGGCAAACCGTGCATCGTGGCGACGTAATCGGATACGTAGGCGAAAGCGGCCGCTCGACCGGTCCGCACCTTCACTACGAAGTCCGCATCAACGACACTCCTGTAAATCCCTACAAGTACCTCAGGATGACGGTCGCGCAAGGCGGCGGCTTCTCGACGGGAAGCTAGAACTCATCTCCCCGGGGTTTCTCCTTCGGTTTTCCAGCGACTCTTCCATTCGTCTTTTCCTCTCCCGCACCTCGCGGAATGAGCAAACCTTAATGTCCTTAAGGCGTTACCGGCGTAATGCCTTCAAACACGCTCTTTGGCGCCTGCGGGCGCCGACAGGGCTACCATAGTAGAACCCTCCCGCCTGAGTGTGTGCGCAGGTCCGTCCGCAGCGAAGTAAGTAAGGTCTAGACGAATGGAAAGTCCCGAGACGAAGCGATTTGGCCGTTACGAGATCCTCGGCGAATTGGGCCGCGGGGCGATGGGAGTTGTGTACAAGGCCCGTGATCCGCAGATCGATCGCTTGGTGGCGCTCAAGACCATCCCGCTGCGCGGGCAAGAGCCCGAAGAAGAAGCCGAATTTCGGAAACGGTTCATGAATGAGGCGAAAGCCGCGGGAAGGTTGCATCATCCCGGCATCGTCGCCGTATTTGACGTGGGCGAGGACCCGGAAACGCACGATCCGTACATCGTGCTGGAATACGTCGCTGGGGAAGCGCTGAACCGGATTCTGGCCCGCGAGAAGAAGCTGCCGCTGGAACGGGCGCTCCAACTGACCGAGCAAATTGCTGAGGCACTGGACTATGCCCACGAACAGGGCGTGGTTCATCGAGACATCAAGCCGGGCAACATTCTGGTCCCCCCTGACGGCCGCGCCAAGATTGCCGACTTCGGAATAGCAAAATTGAACCTGGCACACTTCACGCTACCGGGAAGGATTCTGGGGACCCCAGCCTATATGGCTCCAGAACAGCTGAGCGGGGAAGGCTCCAACGGCCGCTCGGACTTGTTTTCGCTGGGGGTGATTTTATATGCGATGGTTACCGGACATTCTCCATTTCAGGGTGACAGCGCGACTACGGTTTGCTTCAAGGTTGCGAACCGGGAGCCTTTGGCTCCCAGCGCGCTGGACCTGGACTTGCCTAACGAACTCGACGGGCTGATCGCGCGGGCAATGGCGAAAGATCCGGATGAACGCTTCCAGCGCGGGTCCGAATTCGCGAGTGCCGTGCATGAGTTAGGAACAGTGCTGAAGCCGGGAACCACGATCTCGTTACAGGCCATTGCAGCGACCGGAACGCGAGCGCGGCAAGCCGCTCAAGCCCGTGCATTGAGTGGAAATCCATCGGTTGGGCTGGCGTACGCGGTGAAGCTGGTGCGCGGTGCGATCTTGCGAGCGCCGGTGAAGGATATCGTCCTCGGCGTCGCGACGGTGATCATGCTGGTCATTGCCGGAGTGCAATCGAAACTGCTGGTAAGCTTCCACCGGGAGGCCAAGACAACGGCGGCGATCAGTCAGGCGCGGGCCGCACAGACACTCTCGGTTCCCGTTCAACTCTCTGCCGCTCCGGCGAGCGCGCTATCATCTGCTGCTCCCGAGCGGGCCGCGAAGAGCGAGTCGCCGCCCGTGGCCACCGACTCTTTACCGAAAGCCAGGGCAACCGTACGGAGAGCTTCGGCGAAAGCCACCGCGAAGAGTACCACGATCCCCGCGCGCACCATTGTTGTGCCGTTCTCGACCGTCGAACTGACGGTGCGGCATCAGTTCAAGGATGCGACCCTATCAGTTTGGGTGGACGACAAGCTGGCTCTGACCCGGCCTTTGCACGGCGGAACGCAGAAACGCCTTGTCGTGTTCAATGGAGTGCGAGGGATGGAATCAGAGACGCTGCAAGTGCCAGCCGGAAAGCACGTGCTGCGCTTCCAGGCACAAACTGCGGACCGGACCATCGATCTTTCGAAAACAATTTCGGCCGAATTTATTGGTGGCAACGACAAGACGCTGCAAATCAGCTTCGACAAACACAACACTGCGATGCATGTGGAGTGGCAGTAGGCTACTGCCGCAATCCCATCCAATTTTCCGAGACAACCAGGGAATTACCGGGATTTTGCGGGTCGTACTTCACCGATGTCGGAAGCCCGAGCCGGCACGAATGGAGATTGATCCAATGGCGGAGGTAAGTGACATCCTGCGAGCATTCGTAGGAGACGCCAGCCACGTCATATTTGTAGATGAGCATGATGGCGGCGTGGTGGTTGCTCGCAGCGGCAAGCTCCTGGACATCGATTACAGTTCCGTCGGTGATGCGGCCAGTACCTTCAAGCCAGGCGCGGCGCTCGCGTTCAAGGTCGTTAGCGGTTTTCGGTTTCCGACGCAAAAGCCCGTAGGCCCCGAGTAACGCCACGCTGCCCAATGCAGCCAGCCCATAAAGTCGAAGTGAATCCATACGAAGGTGGGTTGAAATCTTGCCCGCGTGCCGCTGATCTCTCTATCAGCATAAGCTGAAAGTATGCGTGGTGGAAGTGGTTCTGAGGTTACCGAGGTGGGGGATTCTGAGACGGGGAAGTCGGCGCCCACCGTAATCTGCGGGTCATCCCCTGCTTTCTGGAAGTGGGCATGCTTGCCCCCGGCGCCGCTCTGTGAAAAACTAAAAGAGCGGCCCTTCCTGGGCTGAGCCCGTCCTTCGGATTCGGGAACCAAGCGGATTCGAAAACCAGTGCGATCGAATGTCAGAAAAACACACATTATTTGAGAAGATTTGGGACCGCCACGTGGTGGCGCAGCCGGCTGGGCGATCGCCGATTCTTTACATTGATTTGCATCTGGTTCATGAAGTGACTTCGCCACAGGCGTTCGATGGGCTACGGGCTGCGGGACGAAAAGTGCGCCAGCCTGCCCGGACTGTGGCCACCGTCGACCACAACATTCCGACTGAGCCGCGTGGGACTCCCATTACCGACCTCATTGCTGCTAATCAGATCGCAGCTCTGCAACGTAATTGCAAGGATTTCGGGGTCCGCCTATTCGATATGGATTCGCCGGAGCAAGGCATCGTGCATGTGATCGGTCCGGAGTTGGGGATCACGCAGCCGGGGATGACGATTGTGTGCGGTGATAGCCATACAAGCACGCATGG
>Ga0335073_10001142_pt1 | contig 35328 bp, 20 predicted proteins | sample Lox_Sample_22_FD_207093 | JGI IMG/M metagenome (GOLD analysis project Ga0335073, IMG submission 207093) | Soil microbial communities from Loxahatchee National Wildlife Refuge, Florida, United States - Lox_Sample_2.2 | ecosystem: Environmental > Terrestrial > Soil > Wetlands | place: USA... | reverse complement strand
ATCCTCGCCGCGCCGCTGCTGGCCGGCAACGACCTGAGCCAGATGTCGCCGGAAACCCTCGCCATCCTGACCAACAAGGAAGTCATCGCTGTCGATCAGGATCGGCTGGGCAAGCAGGGCGATCGCACCTCAGCCCTGGGCCAGACTGAGGTCTGGACGAAGCCGCTCAGCGATGGCGCCCTCGCTGCGGGCCTCTTTAACCGGGACGATGAGGAGCACTCGATGACTCTGAACCTTCGCGATGTCGGCTTTCCGGAACAGGCGAAGCTTCGCGACCTGTGGAAACACGAGGCAGTCAGCGCGAGCCACGGCAGCTATACCGTCAAGGTGCCCTCGCACGGCGTGGTCCTGCTGAAAATCAGCCGCTGACGTTTCCACGCGAAGAGACTGGCGGCGCCTGAGGCACGGAGTGAAAACTCTGGTTTAGAATCCAGCCGAGACGCCACTGTCCTGTTCTTTCAATGGCCACTGGGAGGTTAGATGAAACCGTTTTCACGCCGTACTCTCCTGAAGTCAGGTCTTCTCGCTCCGGGCGCTGTTGCTCTCCAGCAAATGGGTCCTTTCGCGATGACCCTGCAGACCGGGACCGAGATTCCGATTGCTGCTCCGGCCCATGAAGCGCCCACCGCACCGCTCACCGCGTCTGACCGCGAACGCCTCCTCCTCGATTTCGGCTGGCGTTTCCATCTCGGCCATGCAGACGATCCTTCCAAAGATTTCGGTCTCGGCAGCGGCAGCACCGGTGATTTCCAGAAGACCGGCAACTTCCTTCCTGCGACGAACCCCGCTTTCGATGATGGCGACTGGACTCCCGTCGATCTGCCCCACGACTGGGCGATCGACCTGCCTTTTACAAACGACCCGGCACTGGCCAGCAAAGGTTTTTATCCCCTGGGCCGAACCTATCCCGCCACCAGTGTCGGCTGGTACCGCCGCGTCTTCGACCTCTCCGCCTCTGACGCCGGCAAGCGTATCAGTCTCGAATTCGACGGTGCTTACCGCGAAACCCTCGTCGCGCTCAACGGTTTCTACATCGGCCAGCACAGCGGCGGCTACGATCCTTTTAGCTTCGACGTCACCGACTTCGTCAATCCTGGCGCCAGCAACGTCCTCCTCGTCCGCGTTGACGCGACTCTCAGCGATGGCTGGTTTTATGAAGGCGCGGGTATCTATCGCCACGTCTGGCTCGTCAAAACCAGTCCGGTCCACGTGAAAAAATGGGGTACCTTCGTCGCGACACAGGTGCGCTCCGGCGAAGCCGCCCTCTCGATCCGTACGGAAGTCCAAAATCGAAGCAGCGCCGCGCACAGTGTGCGTGTTGTCTCTACCGTGCTCGATTCCTCTGGACGAAAAGTCGCTTCCGCTACCAGCGACCCCAACTCGATCCACAACGGTTCAGAACAAACCTACGAACAGAAGCTGACCGTGCAGAACCCCGAGCTGTGGTCTCTCGAACAGCGCAATCTCTACAAGCTGGTCACGGAGCTCAGTGCAGAGGGAACAACCGTCGACCGCTACGAGACACCCTTCGGCATCCGCACCATTACCATCGATCCACAGCAAGGGGTCTTCCTGAACGGCAAGCACGTCAAAATCAAAGGCACCTGCAATCATCAGGATCACGCGGGGATCGGTGCGGCGGTACCCGACGCCGTGCAGTACTACCGCATCCGCAAGCTGCAGGAGATGGGCTGTAACGCCCTCCGCACTTCGCACAATCCTCCCACTTCGGAGCTCCTCGACGCCTGCGACCAGCTTGGCATGCTGGTCTTCGACGAGACGCGCATGATGTCGTCGAATCCCGAGGGGATGAGTCAGTTCGGCGATCTCGTCCGCCGCGACCGCAATCGCCCCAGTGTCTTCATGTGGTCCATGGGCAATGAGGAGCGCGTGGCCAATGGCGAGCGCGGCGTCCTCATCCTTTCCGAGATGAAGGCGCTCGCCGAGCGGCTGGATGGCACCCGTCCCGTTTCCATTGCCCCGACAGGAGCAATCGGCACTGGCGGCCTCGCCATCTGCGACGTCATCGGCTACAACTACATGGACCCCGGGGCGCTGGCGTATCACCAGGCCCATCCCGACAGGCCCGTCATCGGCACGGAAACGGTGAGCGCCGTTGGGACTCGCGGCATCTACATCACCGATCCCAGCAAAGGCTACGTCGGCTCCTACGATCCCTACACCACAACGGGCCGCGCGTCCGCCGAAGGCTGGTGGCGCTTCTGCGACGCTCAGCCCTGGCTTGCCGGCGGGTTTGTGTGGACCGGCTTCGACTATCGTGGCGAACCCTCGCCCTACCAGTGGCCCAACATCAGCTCTCAATACGGCATCATCGACATGTGCGGATTTCCCAAGGACACCTTTTACTACTACCAGTCATGGTGGACCGACCGGCCCGTCCTTCATCTCTTTCCGCACTGGAACTGGTCTGGCTACGAAGGTAAGGAGATTGCCGTTTGGGTTCATACTAACCTCGATCGTGTCGAACTCTTCGTGAACGGACGCAGCCTCGGCGCACAGGAAGTGAAGAAGAACCAGCACCTCGCCTGGAACGTTGCCTATGCAGCCGGAGCCATTGAGGCGCGCGGCTACAAGGCAGACAAGCTGGTGATGACGACCCGACGCGAGACCACTGGCGCCGCGGCGAAACTTGTCATGACGGCCGATCGCCACGAAGTGAATGCAGACGGCGAAGACGTGGCTATGTTTGCGGTCGCTGTCCAGGATGCTCGGGGCCGCGAAGTTCCCATCGCAGATAACGAGGTCACATTCCAGGTCTCCGGGCCTGGAAAACTGATCGGTGCCGGCAATGGCGACCCAACCGATCACGCGCCCGACAAAGGCACCTCTCGCAAGGCCTTCAGCGGCCTCTGCATGGCTGTTGTGCAGTCCACCAAACAGGCCGGCAGCATTACCGTCCAGGCTGCTTCTCCGGGACTCGTATCTGCCACGGTTACAATTTCCGCGAGGGAGGTCCAGCTTCGCCCCCAGGTCGCGGTCTGGAAGCGCGAAGTCCCTGCAGGCTCAGGAGCTACCGGACTCTGGCGTCCCATCCCCGAAGCAGGCGCCGCCAATGAGATGGTTGCGTTCCTTGTCGGCAATAACTCCATGCTGTTCACTTTGCGCCAAAGCGGCAGCAGCCTTACAGGAAATGTGGAAGGTGGTGGTGGCGGCTTTCTCAGCGGCAATGAAGTTGCGATTCCCATCGAGAACGGCACGATCGACGGCGGCCAGATCTCTTTCAAAGCCGGCAACAGCACTTATAAAGGCACCGTCAGCGCAGATCGCATCAGCCTCGATCGCAAAATCGAACTTCCGTTCCGCAGGCCGCAGCCTGTTACGCCATCAGGACCGCAACCGGCAATCGGGCCTCCTCCCGACGGATCGGATCCCTCGAGCAATCGCTCCCGGCGCATGCCCGAGACCGTCCCGGTCGTGCTGCACCGCGTGGAGCGTTAAAACGTGCCTGAGTTGTCCGGCTCTCTGTCGTTCTTGCGCTCCGTTTCTGCAACGGGCGATACTGAGCCTCGCCGGCGAAAACCGATGCGAGCCGGTGTGCCGCGGGTATCAAAAAGCGACGGTCGGCGAGCTATTCGGATGTGGAATCGGATCCAATTCGTCAACGCCTCTGATGACGGCCGCTGTGCCTGCGCCCGTCCGGTGCGCTTACGGCGATCCGGCCTCTGCGGCGTGTCTATGCCCATTTGCGTTTTGACTTTGTTCTTTGCTGTCGTTTCCGGATGGGCAGCTGCTCAGGAAAGTTCTTCCTCAGCATCGCTTGCAGGGCGCATCATCGATGCCAATGGTAAGCCGGTGCCCGAGGCGTCGATCCTTCTTAGCGGAGTTGCCTCTCAGCGCACCACATCTGATTCCAGCGGTGCCTTTCAGTTTCGCGATCTTGCCGCCGGGCGCTATCGTCTGACCGCCGCCACATCCCCAGCACACAAAGTTACTTCAAACTGGATCGATCTGGCACCCGCCACGACTGCGCGCGTGGAACTGCAACTTGATGACACACTCCATGAGTCTTCCCCCGCGCGCTCGGAGGCAATGCAGTTTGCCGACGATCCCCGTTTCACCATTGCCGGCATTTCAGACTGGACAGCGGCGGGCGGCCATGGATCCGACGCAAGTCTCCGCACCAGCGAAGCCCTGACTCGGGATACTTTGGACCTTGAACCGGACGCGAATCCATCAGGCTCTGCCACTTGCCCTCAGGACGAAGCCGCTCTTCGGGTCGCGCCTGGCCCTCAACCTGGCAACTTCAAAGCTAATCACTGCCTCGGCATTTTCTATCTGCGGACCAGCCGATATTCAGAAGCCGTCCGGTATCTGAACGCCGCGTACCGCCTCGATCCCTCCAATGCTCTGAATGAGTACGCCCTTGCGAATGCATACAAGAAAGCTGGCGATGCATCCCTGGCAGGCGATCATCTTCGCGACCTCTCAACCTCCGGCAACACGAGCGATTTGCACCGCCTTGCCGGACAACTGAATGAGTCTCTGGGCGATCCGGTAACTGCCGTCCATGAGTTCGCATTGGCGGCTCGCGAAAATCCGAGCGAACAGAACTATCTCGCCTGGGGCTCTGAACTGCTTTACCATCGCGCCGTCTGGCAGGCGCGCGATGTGTTTGCGGAGGGCGTCCGAGTCTGGCCACAATCCGCACGCATGCTAACCGCACTCGGAGCTGCGCTGTTTGCATGCGCTCTTTATGACGATGCCGCTAAGCGCCTGTGCCAGGCGGTCGATCTCGATCCCGGCAATTCTGAGTCTTATCTGTTTATGGGCCGCATTGTGGTTGCGGTGCCCCGTCCCCTTCCATGCATCGCGCAAAGGCTGGCCGCATTTCATCGGCGCAACCCCGCGAATGCCCTGGCGGACTACTACCTTGCAATGTCGATTGTGAAACAACAGCCATCTTCTGTCGATTCGTCGGTTCGGCAGCAGGCTGCCGGCCTGCTTCATGACGCGGTCGCCGTTGACCCGCACTGCGCCGAAGCCTGGCTCGAGTTAGGAAATCTGCAGGCCCGGTCCGGCGACTACGCATCAGCGATCCAGCTGTACACAAACGCCGTCGATGCCGGGCCAACTCTGACCGAAGCTTGGTACCGGCTCGCCATCGCGTTTGACCGCACGGGCCAGCGCGACAAGGCGCGCGCCGCATTTGCTCAGCATGATCGAATTGAGAAGCAGCAGGCGGCCGAAGTCGAAAAGCAGCGTCGCGAAATCAAACAGTTCGTCGTCTCTTCTGCCGGTGCAAGTGTGCCTGATAAGAGTCCTAACTAATTTGCCCGCTATCTGGCCGGGGGAACATAGGTTGCAATAATTCCCTCAGATTCGCGGATGGTCAGAAATCGGTTAGCGTGAATGTTTGTGAACCGCTCGACCTTTTCCGTGGTCGGCCATTTCACCTCGATCCAGTCCACTCTCTCTGCCTGGCCCAGACCAAAGTGCAACCGCAGATCACTTTGCGACATGACGCTGGTTCCGCTGTGTACCTCGTCCATTTGTATATGCTTACCCGTCGCGACTCGCGCCCGCGCTCCGATGGCCGTGCGATTGCATTTGGTTCCAATCAGCTTCAATGTGATCCAGTTTTGTCTGGCTCCCACGTTGTGCAACAGCGAGGGCAAATCGTTCATGTTAAGGATCACGATGTCCATTCCGCCATCGTTATCAAAATCTCCAAACGCCGCACCGCGGCTGGAAAACCTTTCATTGATTCCCGGGCCCATTTGGGCTGAGACATCCTCAAATCGCCCGTTTCCCAGATTGCGATAAACCGAGCGCGGATTCCTGAAGTTTTCGCCGAAGTTATATTGGTCAATCTCGGGATAAACATGGCCATTGACCTGGACGATATCTTTCCAGCCGTCGTTGTCATAGTCGACAAAGCCACAACCCCACGCGACGTAGTTGCTGTTCGTTCCCGTACCGGAACTCGATGATAACTCGCTAAATGTGCCGTCACCATTGTTGTGATACAGATCGGACATGTCATCGGCAAAATTCGTTTTGAAGATGTCCAGCCACCCATCGCAGTCGTAATCCGCAACTCCGATACCCATACCGGCCTGTTCATGGCCATCGGCGTTGTAGGCGCAGCCGGACATTACCGCCACATCTGTAAAAGTGCCGTCATGGTTGTTCCTGAGCAGCATGCTCGGCTCGGAGTCCACGGCGATGTAAATATCGGGCCAGCCGTCATTGTCGAAATCATAGGAAACCGCTGTGATGGAATATCGGGGACCCGGTTTCAGAATGCCTGACTTCGCGGTCACATCAGTGAAGGTTCCGTCGCCGTTGTTGTGATACAGCAGGTTTGTATCGCCGGGTAGCCCGCGCGGTCCGCACATGGTGGGGATCCCCTTCCATTGACACATCGCGGTAACCGGCGAAGGAAATGGCTTGTCGGGATCCAGCTTGACGAAGTTGCATACGAATAAGTCGAGGAGCCCGTCCCGGTCGTAGTCGAGAAACGTGCAGCCCGTGCCCCAGCGCCCATGCTCCTGATACAGGCCCGCCTTCTTCGTGATGTCGGTGAAGGTTCCGTCGCCGTTGTTATGGAAGAGAATGTTATGTCCCCAGAATGTGCAGAACAGGTCGTCCCATCCGTCGTTGTCGTAATCCCCTGCGCACACGCCGGTTTGCCAGCCGCTGCGGCCCAGTCCTGATTTCGCTGTTACGTCGGTGAAGGTGCCATCGCGGTTGTTCCTGTACAGATGCGTCGTTGGAGCCTGTCCCGGAGGCCAGTGCGCGTCGAGCCGGCTGCCGTTGGTTAGATAGATATCCAGCCAGCCGTCATTGTCGTAGTCAAAGAACGCGACTCCGCTGCCCTTCGTCTCAATAATGATGCGCTTATGCTCGACGCCTCCCCAGACGTTTGGCGTCCTCAATCCTGCTTTTTCCGCGATGTCGATGAATTGCACCGGCGGCCGGGCCGCTGGCTTCACCTCAGCTCTGAGAAGCATTCCGCTCCCCCACTTCCAGACTGGAGTCGTGAGCACATCGAGCAGCGCACCACCCAGCAGAAATGAGGAGCCCAGGAGGCGCCGCCGCGGCAGAATCATAGGGTGGGCCGATTATAAGAATCGCAATTTACCGATGTAAAGCGTGGCTCCGCGAACAGGCGCCGAAGCGGATGCGCGACAATGCGAGGCCTCATTAAGGCGCGGACTGGAGCATCTCCAGCGCCTGTCTGGCAGCACGGTTGTTCGGCTGCAGGCGCAGCAGCGTGTCCAGAATTTCCTGCGCGTGGGCCTTGTCATTCTGCATCGCATACAGCCGCGCCAGGTTCAGGTACGACTGGTCGAATCCGGGCGCTGTTTTCATCGCCGCCCTGAATTCACTCTCGGCCTCGGCCAGCTTCTGCTCGCTGGCAAACAGCACTCCCAGATTGTTCAGCGCCTCCACATAGTCGGGGCGCAGCTCCACTGCCCTGCGCAGGTACTGCTCTGCGCGATCATCAAACTGTTGCTGCGCGTAGAGCATGCCAAGAGCGAAGTTTGATTCCGGATCGTTGGGCTCGAGCGCGACCGCCTGCTTCAGATATTGTTCGGCTCGATCCCAGGCACGCTTATGCCGGTACATATTTCCAAGATTCAGCATTGCAACCGCATAGGTCGGACGCTGTTCGATCGCCCGTTCGAAATCCGCGATTGCCTCCGCTGTCGCGCCCTCCTGCCCGGCTACCATGCCGAGATTGTTCCACGCTTCGGGATACTCCGGCCGCAGCTTTACCGTGGCCTCAAGATACTTTTTTGCCTGTGCCGGATCGTTCATGCGCAGGCTCAGCGTCCCCAGGTTGTACCACGCGTCGGCATCCGCGGGCCGGGTCGCCACCACCTGTCGAAAGCTCTCAGCAGCCTGTTCCAGATATCCGTGCTGCGCCATGGCGACGCCGAGTGTGAAGGCATTTCGCTGGAACGAGTCCTGCACCAACATCCCCATAAACGGCAAAGCGCGATGCCTCCGCTCATCGTCGGCAGCAGGAATCTCAGCCGCGTGCCTTTTCACAGCAGCCGCGTCGACGCGCCCGTTGAGAACCATCACGATCCTTCCTCCACTGTCGAGCAGAAACGAGGTGGGCAGCGGCAGATCACGGCGACGGTCGAACAAATGGCGATACAGCAGGTTGTAAATCCCCGCCACTTCGTCATTCGCAAATACCTGAGGAAACGACAAAGTTCTCGCAGCCTCGCGCGCCGTCTCCGCCGATTCGGCACGATCGACATTGATGCCCAGCAACGCCACCCCGCTCGTCGCAAGCGTCGCCGTCTGACGCTGCAGGTTCTCCAGTGCCTGCACCGACACGGCCGACTCCGTCGACCAACAGGTCATCAGCACCGGCTTTCCCCTGAACGATTCCAGCGTGCGTAATTTACCCTCGCGATCCGGCAGTGAGAACGATGGTGCCTGCAGCGGCTCGATCAGCCACGTCTCGGTCTGTAATGGCAGTTGCTCCGGCACAGCATAGCTGGTGACCCCGTCCCATCCTTGCGGAGGCGGAGCAAACGGCTTCGCGGAAAATGTCGTAGATCCCTCTTCGATCTCGATGCAGTGATTGCGTGGCAAATTCTCGAATTGCTGCTCTTGCCCGCTGGGCCAGCGAACCGTCGCCTTCACCTTGCCCTGATTTGTTCCCACGCCGAAGAACAGTTCCTTCGCATGCTGAGCCAGAAATCCTGAGCCTGCCTGCAGAAAACGTGTCTGGCGCAGCGAGCCGCACTCTACCCTTACAGCCGCTCCAATCGCATCGCGATTGCCCCTGGTTCCCCGCAAACGAATCGAGACCGCGTCGCCGATCCGGCGCATCGCGTTCCGCAGGATCCGGATCTGCGGCGCATTCCGGCTCTTGAGCACAATCTCCAGCCGGCCGTCGTGGTCCAGATCGGCCAGCACGAAGCTGCGGCAATCCTGGGAAATATCGAGCCCCGCAGGCCCGGAAATCTCGACGAATGTCCCGTCCCCGTTGTTGGCGAACATTACGTTGCGCGCGTATCCATGCCAGGTGCGATCGGAACGAATCAGTTCGTTGATCGCATTCCACGCCCGTTCGTACGGAGCGGATGTCCTCGCGTCCTCGGGCGAATGCGCGACGACCTGCCGCCAGAAAAAGCTGGCCAGATCGGTGCGGTCTGTCCCCGAGATGTATCCATTCGCAACGTAGAGATCGGCAAATCCGTCGTGATCGAAGTCCCAGAAATCTGAGGACCACGACCACCGCCCCATTTCCACACCAGCGATTTGCGCCACGTTCTCGAATGTCCCGTCCCCGCGATTCCTGTACAGCGCGTTACCTCGTGCATGCCTGCGATAAAGGGCCCGGATTTTTTCCGGCGCATCGGGATGAAACTGCTTTTGCCCGGTGACCCGCTGTCCCGCCGCCTCCCACATGCTCGGCACGTACACATCCTGACGCGCATCGTTATCGAAATCCTGCCAGCAGCAGCTCATGCCGGCGCCTACTTCTTCCACGTGCGCTGTCTCCGACGCATCTGTGAATGTGCCGTCGCCGTTGTTGCGATAGAGCTGGCTGCTGCCAAAGTCATTCGCCACAAACAGGTCTTGCCTGCCGCTCGCAGCCGCCTGTCCCCATGCGCAGGCAAAGCTGTATCGGTTATTTTGTACGCTCAGACCTGCTTTCTCCGTCGCTTCCACAAACATGTGTCCGCCCTCGTTGTGAAAGAGGCAATTGGGCGGACCATTGCGCGCGTCGTAGTACGGAACCGGATAGTGATACTGATCCAGCCCGAGATAGTACTGATAGGTGCACAGATACAAATCCAGCCGCCCGTCGCCGTCGTAGTCAGCTGCCGCGGCGTGGGTGAAGGTGCCTTCAGCGGCGCGCGCGAATCGGAACGCATCCCGTTTGAGCGCGAATGTGCCGTTGCCCTGGTTGATGAACAACAGCGGACCGGTTCCGCACACTACCAGAAGATCCTGAAGCCCCCGATTGTCGAAGTCCGCGAAGAGCGCACATGCGGTGTTGTCCAGCACGTCGACGCCCGCCTTCGCCGTCACGTCCTCAAATGTGCCGTCTCCCCGGTTCCGGTACAATCGGTTCGGCAATCCTGCCGGCTGGCAAACATACAAGTCGTCAAAGCCATCGCCGTCAAAGTCGCCCGCCGCCACTCCGTTATTGCAATAGACATCCAGCCCCACAGCGCCATCGAGCACGGTCCTCCAGTAGTCCGCGCCGAACAGCATTTGTGCTTTCCACGATTCCGTACCGCCCAGCGCAGGCGCAGTCACGTCGAGGAAGGTCGGCTGTTCCATTCTGCTGACACTTTCTTCCCGAGCCAGCCAGCGGTGCACCGTCCAGCCCTGCTCCGCAGAACGCCATTCTGTTTCCCACGAACCGACTCGCTCCTCCCTTCGTCCATCCGTATGCAGAGCGACGATGTCGTAACGGATTTCCGCCTTCACTGTGAGCGGTGACTCGGCAGTCTCTGCAATCCCGTAGATCTCAAATTCGGCCGTCTCGATGCTCTTCAACTCGCCGAGCCACGCAGTGACCCCACCGAGGAACGCTTCGCGGCCCCGAGTCGTGATCTCCCCAAAATCCCGCTTCAGTACGGTTAGGCCAAAGGCAGACCGCAGCGTCCTTTCGCGTTTCACAACGAAATCTGTCCCATCGATCGCTGTGTCTACCAAGGCGCCGAGGGCCGCGCGCGCATCGCCGGATGCGCATAGGTCCGACGCCCATCGTTGCAGGGATGCTTCGATTTCGGCGGCATACTTCTCGGTGAGATAGCCATCGAGGCCCGGCTCAACCAGCGCCATCAGGGACGCCAGAGGGGACTCCTGCGGATAATGCGGCCGCAGGCCAAGCTCTCCATCAGATAGCGCGGCCGCCCACTCCGACATATTGTCCGGAAACCACACCCGGCGGAACGCGATCAGCGGAGCGGGCCGCAGGAGCAGAGGCGCCAGCCCAATCCCCTTCAGCACACTTCTGCGAGAGAGGACCTGCTTGTTACTCCTTCGGGAGAGGGTCATACGGCCGGGAATGGCCGCATCATATCACCGGGTTTCGTGCCTCCGTTCCCATGCATGGGTACATCGTGCCCTCCCTGACCGTTGGTCCCTACTGGAATTTTCCCCGGACTTCCCCGCTGGGGCCGACAGACACCTGCGACTTTCGGTTGACAACCAGAAACAAGATGCTCTAGAGTCATCGACCGATAGCCGTACAAGCAAATGCAGACGTGCCAAGATGTAACGGCTTTCATTTCCTGAATCGCAGTTCACCCTCGCCGCTGACACGCACCGCGCGAGGAGCGGGCAGTACGGGTCCGAGTAGTCCCCAGTTGCATATCTTCTCGGAGGTAATCAGGATGCGCGGAAACAGGAAGGTTTTGTGCTCATTTGGAAGCTTGACGTGCGCCATCATCGCCTGCTGCTGCCTTCTGATACCGGGCCGCGCGGCATTTGCCCAGGTCGATGAAGGTTCTATCACCGGAATTGTGACCGACGCCAGCGGGGCCGTAGTCCCCAACGCCCAGGTGACGCTGCTGAATACGGACCAGGGCATCACCGTACAAGCAACCACAGGCGCCGGCGGTTCGTACACGTTTTCGCCGGTGAGGGCCGGGCACTACGAGATCACGGTGACCGCCGGAGGCTTTGCGAAGACCACGCAATCGAACCTGACGGTCAATGTCGGCACGCCACTGACCGTGAATATTCAACTCAAGGTTGGACAGGCGTCTGAAACCGTGCAGGTCAATGAAGCGCCTCCGCTGCTGCAGACAGAGGAAGCCTCCACGGGCCAGGTGATCGACCGGCAGTCGGTGAACGACCTGCCTCTCAACGGCCGCAACTTCACTTTCCTCGCTCAGCTCGGAGCGGGCATGCAGTCCCCGCAGGCCGACACGCGCGGCAATGCAGCCAGCGGCGCGTTTTCCGCCAATGGCGAGCGGCCTGCGCAGAATAACTACCTGCTCGACGGCATCGACAACAACTCCGATAACGTTGACTTCCTCAATGGCACGAACTACGTCATCCTGCCCCCGATTGACGCCATTCAGGAATTCAAAGTGCAGACCGGCGATTACAGCGCGCAGCTGGGGCGGGCTGCGGGCGCGGTGTTGAACGCCACCGTCAAATCCGGCACCAATTCGTTGCATGGGGATGCGTGGGAGTTCTTCCGTAACGATAAGCTCGACGCCGCAGACTGGTTCGAGGACAACTCACCAACCCCGATCAAGGGCGAATATCGCTTCAACCAGTTCGGGGGAACGGCCGGCGGCCCCATTCTCAAAAATAGGATCTTTTTCTTCGGCGACTACCAGGGAACGCGCCGTGTGCAGGGCACCTCGGCGAATACCACTGTGCCGACCGTAGCCGAGCAGAAGAGCAATTTTCAAAATCTCCAGGACATCCTGACCCAACAGGCTGGAACTGCAAGGACAGACATCCTGGGCCGCAGCATTCAGCGCGGGACCATCCTCGATCCAGGCACAACCCGGTTTGTAGCGGCGGGTGCAGTCGACCCAGTTTCAGGACGAACGAATTCTTCGGGCGCGGACGGCTTCGTGCGCGATCCGTTCAGCGCCCTCTGCGGACCGGGCACAGCCACCTATACAGTCAGTGCCTGTCCCGACCTCAATGTGCTTCCGGCAGCCCGCATCGATCCCAATGCAGTGAAGCTATTGCAGCTGTTTCCCGCGCCCAACTCAGGCCTTGGCAGTTACGAGACCAGCCCCGCCCTGTTCGAGCACTCCAATGAGTTCGACACGCGCGAGGACTTCAATCCCGATGCGGGTAACCAGGTTTTCGCCCGCTTCAGTTATTCTGACGACCCGCAGTTCATCCCCGGACCGTTTAAAGGCATCGCCGACGGCGGAGCTTTCCAGCAGGGAATCCAGACCGCAAAATCGGCCCAGATGGTCGCGGCGTATACCCATGTCTTCACACCCAGCGTCGTGAACCAGGCACGCGCCGGCTTCGCCCATCTGCACACGACGCGCTTCGGGCCTGTGGGCAACCAGATGGGGATTCCAGCGCAATACGGAATCCAGGGCATTCCCCAGGTGGCTGAAAACGGCGGCTTGCCGGCCATCGCCATCACGAACCTGCAAACTCTGGGCAGCAACCAATACCTCCCCTCCGACGAGGCCACCGCGACCCTCCAGGTCACGGACGACTTTACCCGCATTTACGGCAAGCACAGCTTCAAGATGGGCATCGAGTTTCAGAACGCGAAGTTCTCGACCCTGCAGCCGGCCACTTCGCACGGCCGCTTCGAGTACAGCGGCACCTACACCGACATTCCCAACCAGGGACCAACGACCGGCGGCTTACCCCAATTCCTGTTGCCCCCCACAGCAGCTCCCGCCACCATTGCCGGCAATCCGAATCCCAACGGCTACAGCTATTCGGGCGGCTCGAACAACGTTGCGGCCTCGAACATCAACAAGACTTACGATGAGAAGAAGTATTTCGCCGCCTATTTCCAGGACGACTGGAAGATGAACGCGAAGCTGACACTGAATCTCGGCGTTCGCTACGATTACTTCGGCCCGATCAATGAGACCAACGGAGGACAAGCCAACTTCGTTCCGATCGCTCTGCCGGCCGAAGGTCTTGGAAACCCGACCTTCATCGTTCCGGCCAGTGGCAAAGACAATCGAACCCTGTCCACCAATTCCACCTGTTTCGGAACTGGGTGCTACGGCCTGGTCGATCTGCTGGCGGCGGATGGCATCACTCTGGACGTGACCAACAGATACGGACAAGGTTTGTTGCACACGCAAAACGCCAATTTCTCCCCGCGCCTGGGGATGGCATACCAGATCACCAACAAACTAGTCGGACGCGGTGGTTTTGGCATGTTCTTCAACTCCTTTGAGAACCAGGGATACGGGCCAAATATCGGCGAAAACTATCCCTTTGTTTTCAACTTTGGCTATGGCAGCGGGACGAACGGAGCGGTGCTCGCGGATCCCTCCGGTCCTCACCCGTCCATAGCTAACCAGGTCGCCCCGGTGAGTTACAACACTGCATTTGCCGGCTGCTCTACCGCCGGTCCGGGTGGGACCGCATCGGTCGAGTCCGGCTTCTCCTGCATTGCATTTAATCCGGCGCTGGTTAACGCGAAAGGCCTCGGCCTGCAGGGCCTTCAGTTCAACTACCAGACCCCGCGCACCTACGCAGCGAATGTCACTCTGGAGTATTCCATCCTCCCATCCACGGCGGTGACCGCCTCCTACGTGTACACCCATGACGCCGACCTGCAGCATGGCGTCGGCTATCACAACGTGTCGCAGATCCTGCCTGCCGGCATCAGCACCGGAACTGGATGTCCCTACGGAAACTTCGCCGTGGGCACCGCCCCTGGTAAGTTGAGTTGCTATCCATTCCCGGATTTTGGCGGCGGCAGTTATCAGGCAACCGATGGGGTTAGCTCCTATCACGGCCTGCAGACGAAACTGCAGCAGCAGGTCTCGCACGGCCTGACCTTCCTGTTCACCTACACGTGGTCGAAGGGGATGAGCGATGCCGGCGACCTGCTGAACGGTACAGGCGCTGACACGCTCCGCGCCTATGCGGTTCCTGGTCTGGGTCCGAAGTTTGACTATTCGCTGTCTGACTTCGACATCAAGAACGTCGTTCACTTCAGCGGTATCTACCAATTGCCCGTCGGTAAGGATCGGCAGTTCATGAACCAGGGGGGCGTTGCCAACGCGGTGCTGGGAGGCTGGTCCACCAACTGGATCCTGACCCTCCAGGGCGGGCAGCCTCTCGGCTTTGGTTGCCCGGCCACGACAGCGTCAGGTCTTGGCTGCAACGACCTCGTCGCCGGCGATCCAAAGATCGGGGCACATGTCAAAACGGCGGGTGGGATTCATGGTCCGTTCTGGTTCGGGAACCCTTCTGCCTTTAGCCAGCCGTGCCTCCTGAACAATTCTCTTGCTCCCATTTCAGGTTCTGCGCTCAATTGTGTTCCGTTAACCGGTGCCGCGGCACTGGGCGACAAACGCGATCAGACGTGGGGTCCAGGAATCCATAATTTGGATTTCTCAGTATTCAAGACCTTCCCATTCCGCGAGCGCTACTCCGTCGAGTTCCGCTCCGAGTTCTTCAATATCGTCAACCATCCCAATTTCAATCAGCCGAACTTCGGCGGAAACGGCGTGGTAGCGATCGGCGGTTCCGGCGATTACACCAACCCTGCCTTCGGAGCTATCGGATCGACCCGCACGGCGCCGCGGCAGATCCAGTTCGCCCTGAAGTTGTATTACTAAGCTCCGGGGCCGAAGTTGCGTGGAGCAGCTATCGGTTCGTGGCGGGATCAGGCTAAGATGGACCACGGCCCCGGCATGGCCCGATTTACGGGTGCCCTGCCGGGGCTTCCTCTTCCTGGGCCATTTACTCAGTGGAGAACCGGAGGCAGGGTTTGAGCAGAAAGCGTCGGCTCCCGTGGTCGCCACTGCTGCCGTTCTGTGGCTGCGTCGCGCTTCTCTGTGCTCAGGGTACGTCGAAGCAGAATCTGAAGGTTGTTTGTATGGCCGCTCAGGCCGACTACGACGCAGGCAGGTACCCCGAGGCCGCTCATCGGCTGGAATCGGTTCTTCCGGGCGCCTCTGGAAGTTTTGAGGTGCATGAGCTCCTTGGTCTCAGTTATGCCTCGATGTCTGAGAATGAAAAAGCCCTCAGCCAGTTCCAGACCGCCGTCCAGCTAAAGCCAGACTCTGCTGTCGCCCGGACCAATCTGGGTACCATCCTCCTCTATTCGGGCACGTCCGATCCTGCCGCCGCGCAATTTCGCAAGGCATTGCAACTGGAGCCCTCTAACTACGCTGCCAACCACAACCTCGGAGAGCTCTACGTCAAGTCCGGCCAGCTTGCCAAGGCACAACCACCGCTCGCCAGAGCCTGGCGGGCAAAACCCGCTGCTTACGACAACGGCTACGATCTTGCTATGGCCGACTTCCTCCTCGGTCGTCTGGACGAGGCGCGACAGGTCATTTCAGGGCTGTCAAAACAGAAAGACACAGGTGAGCTGCACAACCTCCTCGCTCAGGTCGATGAGAAGCAGGGAAAGTTTGTTGAAGCCGCCAGCGAATACCAGACCGCCGCCCATCTGGACCCGACAGAGGGCAATCTCTTCGACTGGGGCAGCGAAATGCTGCTGCATCGCACCTACGAACCAGCCGTCACTATCTTTCAGGACGCAACCGAGCGCTATCCCAATTCCCCGCGCCTCTTCATCGGTCTCGGCCTTGCACTTTATTCCCGCGCTCGGTATGACGATGCCGTCAGGGTCCTCCTGCGCGCCGCAGATCTCGATCCCTCTGATCCGCGCTGTTATCTTTTCCTCTCCCGGGCCTACAGCAGCTCCCCTGGCGAGGCCGTCGCAGTCACTGAACGCTTTCGCCTTTACGCTGAGGAGCAGCCGAACAACAGCCGCGCGCAGTACTACTACGCGATCAGCCTCTGGAAAACGAACCGAACCGGGGGCGGCGCCAGCGTTGACCTCAGCATCGTCGAGTCACTGCTGAAGAAATCCATCGCGCTCGATGACTCCTTTCCTGACGCGCACGTTCAGCTCGGCGATCTCTACGCCGATCAGCATTTGTACGAGCAGTCTATTCCCCAGTACGAGCGTGCTCTCGCCCTCGATTCCAGTCTCTCCGACGCCCATTACCGCCTCGGTATGGATTACGTCCACGTCGGTAAGAAGGACCTGGCGCAAAAGGAACTGGCCGTCTACCAAAAGCTCCGTGCGGAACATCTCGCGGAGCTCGATAAAGCCGAAGTTCAACAGTTTGTTTACTCAGCAAAGCCGCCCGGCGCATCAACTCGTTGATTCCCAATGAACCGCCTCATCCAATCGCTGCCGACACCTCTCGCACTCAGCCATAGCCGCCGCGAATTTCTACGTGATGCCGCCGGTCTGGTCGTCGGGTCCACCCTGATGGGAGCCAGTCCTTTCCTGCGCGGTGAAGCTGTTCGCAAAAAGCGCAAAGTCATTGTGATCACCTTCGGTGGTGGTGCCCGCGACCAGGAAACCTTTGCACCCGAAGGCCAGGCGAACATCCCGCATTTACTAGGCGAACTGATCCCGCAGTCCAGCTTCTTTTCTCATGTCACAAATCGCGGAATCCTGGGCCACTACGTCGCCACCGCCAGCCTTGCTACAGGCGTCTATGAGACACTCAATAACTTCGCTGCGGTCCCACCGCAACACCCCACCGTATTCGAATATTTCCGCCGCGATCTCAGGCGGCCCGCCAGTGATACCTGGGTGGTCGCGCCCAGCAATGGCTTTAACCGTATTGGCGAGAGCGATTGCCACGCCTATGGAGCCGGCGCCACCGTGATCCTGCCCAAGCATCTGCTCGCGGCTGCGAGACCCGGCGGCCTGAACCTCGACCACCTCCTGCGCGATAACTACGAAAACCCCCTCTATACGCCCCATCTCGGCGGTGGAGAGTTCGAACTCCAGCAGCTCGACCGCATCCTCCGCCTCTCCGTCGAGGATTTCACCGCTCACGCGCGCACTCTCTCCAGCCCGGATGAGCTGTCCGTATACATCGCCATCCGCCTCATGCAGCAGGAGTCTCCCAGCCTGCTCTGGATCACCATGCACGACATCGACGTCGCCCACGCCGGCGCCTACTCCCTATATATAGACGGCATCCGCCGCACTGACCGCCTTTGTGCCGACCTCTGGCGCGCCGTTCAGAGCAACCCTGAATACGCCGGCAACACCACGATGTTCATCCTCCCCGATTTCGGGCGCGACGCCGACTACGACGCAGGAGGCAATGGGTTCCAACACCACCGCACGGGCGATGCGGCCAGCCGCACAACATGGATGATGGCTCTCGGCGCTGGTGTTCGCCCCGGCATCGTCTACGACGACCCCATGCAGTCCATCGACCTCGTCCCCAGTCTCGGCGCCATCCTGGGCTTCTCGCCCGCGCAGAGCGAGGGCAAACCAATACGCGAGCTCATCTGATTATGGAACCACGCGATCTCACTCCCGGACATTTCGCTGGTTACCCGCCGCAGGGGCGTTCCCTCGCAGATGCTCACGTCGAGACACTGCGGCAGCTTCCGGTTTCCCTCCTGCCCAGCCTGCTCCGCGAGATCATTCAGTATGATTACCTGTTTCCTGTCGAGCGCTCCACCATCGAGAAGCAGTTATCCGCGCTTGCCTCCATGGACCACGCGCAGCTTTCCGAGTGCTTGAACGGATTTGTGCAGATCTCGCTGTCAAATGACCTCAGGAATTTCGACTGGGTCAACCATCCCGCCCAGTTTCTGGAGCAGCAGTCCGCCTGGCTCTGGAGCAGTCATCAGCTGGATGCTTTTCGCACCGCCGCCAACGACTTTAGTGCACACCTTGACGCCGTCATTCGAGTCGAAGCGCCTTCGCTCCGCCGTCTGGGAATCGCCGTCATCGGACAAGGCGTGTCCGCGTGGAACGAGCCGCTCTTCCGCAACCTCCGCCCCCAGGGAACCTGGTTCCAGCGGATCAAACCCGAGAATGGTCTGCGGCTTCTCCTCGATGCCACGGCTCAGCGCGCGCGGGCACTCCCTGCACCCTATGCGCATTGGTACATCGATGGAGGCATTGCCGCCGATCACGATCCCGCCCTCACCAGTATCTCCTTCAGCGCGCTCGACCTGCTCCGCGCCCGTTTGCTAAAAAAAATGCAGGTGCAAATCGAGCTTCCAGGTATGGGACCCGAGCAGCTTCGCAGCTGGCTCGCTCAGCTTACGCCCGAGGAGCTTGGCCTGGACGTTTCCGCCGATCCGGTTCTCGCCCGTTTCCAGCTCAATCTCTTCACCGAAGCCTCCGGCACCCAGATCTTCAGCACCACCTTTACCCAGTGGACCACCCGCGAAGTGCTGCGTCGTGCCCAGGCACTCACCGTCATCGCGCGTTTCGCGCCACGTCAGCGCCAGCGTCCGATGAACGAGTTGCTCTCCGGTGACACGGCCACGCCCGATCTCGATCCCGCCGGCTCGCTTATCGATGCCGACATGGCCGCGTGGTACCACTGGGTTAACCAGCAGCGGCTTCCCGGCTATGAGCGCTCCGCCTTTATTGCATGGTTCGAAGGTTCCAGCCAGGCTGTTGTCATCGGTCCCACCATTCCACGCGGCGTCCAATCCGATTCCTCGCTCGATGTGGGCCAGCTATGGGCTTTCGCTTCCGGATGATTCGCGACCATTGCAGAATTCCTCAACCCCTGGCAATGTCCTTTGGGTGGTCTCTGAGGGACGACGCGCCTCGGTCGTAACAAACCTCGCTCCTGACGTGCGGAAACCGTCAGGCGCCCTTCGATTTGTCCCGGATGTGAGGTGGTTGGTAGCGCCATCGGGGATCGAACCCGAACTCTTCGCCTTGAGAGGGCGACGTGTTAACCAATTACACCATGGCGCCGCAAAGGTGTAGCCGCCTTTGAGAAACGGCCCTTTCCACTATAGCAGGAGGCTCTGCGCCGCGCTGCCTCGCTCACCCCGAAACTGTGCGAGTTGCGACTCGAATCGCAATTCAGTATAAGAATCCACATTGTGCAGGATGACCGCACCGTTGGCGCCGTTTAATCGAGAAAACCAATGATTCACGACTTGCGACATGTACGAGCCTTTCTGGCTGCGGCGCGTATCGGAAATTTCACCCGCGCGGCTATGGAGTTGCACATCTCGCAGTCGGCGTTCACCGTACAAATCCGGCAACTGGAGGACGCGCTGGGCGTCGCGCTGTTTGACCGCAGCAAGCGGCGCGTCGCGCTCACCTCCGCTGCACAGGAGGTGCTCATCCCTCTGGAACGGCTCATCATCGACGCGGAAGCAGTCGTGAGTCGAACACGGCAGATCGCCGGTCTGCGCCGTGGCGCCGTCAGCCTCGCTGTGTTGCCGCTCGTGGCCGCTCAGCTGGTCCCGGACGCAATCCGAAAATTCAGACAGCAATACCCTGGTGTCAGCGTGCAGTTGAACGATGTCCCGGCCGAACGCCTCCTCAATGCCGTCAGGAAAGAAGAGGTGGATTTCGGGATAGGAACCTGTTCACGCGTCGATCGCGAATTGCGATCCACACCGCTTATGGTTGATTCGATGTGCGCGTTCCTGCGGCGAGCACACCTGCTGGCCAGGCAGGAATCTGTGACGCTGAGAGAACTTCTCACCCATCCGCTGATCCTCATCGGCAAAGGCACCAGTGTTCGCGAAGTACTCGACGAAGCCCTCGGAAGAGAGAAATTGGTGGCGAACATCGCGTATGAGACGAATTACGTTTCCACTGCAATGGGGATGGTTCGCGCGGGGCTCGGCGTCGCGGTCCTCCCCGAATCGGCTGCTAACAGCGAAGATGCGCGCGAAATACGATGCCTGCCCATCACTCGCCCGGCGCTGAGCCGCAAGATCGAAGTCATCCAGAGGAAAGACAGATCACTCTCCCCCGCCGCCCAGCAGATGCTGGACGTGCTCCGCGAACATGCCGCCAGTTCTGCGAGTTGACTCCCGCACACCTTCGCACCAACGTCTATCGATCTAATTAGACGATCAAAACATTCCAACAATTCGATTGTACGAATGCTGGTTCGATTCGATAGACTCGACAGCCGGACTGCTGGCGCCGCAACCAGGAGGCTGTCAGCCGCGCCTGATCCTGAAACTGCAACCTTGTCATTGATATTTTTCGTGGAGGCATTTCATGAGATACACACAGTTCGCGACCTTTCTGGTATTGGTCTTCGCACCGGTCGCTGCGATAAGTGCGCAATCCGATTCCATGCAGGTCAAAACCGACATCGGTGTCGTTCAGGGTGCAAATGAAAACGGAGTGCTCGCGTTCAAAGGCATACCCTTCGCCGCGCCGCCCACAGGTCAGAATCGCTGGCGCGCCCCGCAGCCCGCCGCGAAGTGGAAGGGCATAAAGCAGGCAACGCAATACGGCCCCGATTGCGCGCAGCTCCCCTTCCCTTCCGACGCTGCTCCGCTCGGCACTACTACCAGTGAAGACTGCCTTTACGTCAATATCTGGGCGCCACAGCATCGAACAAACGCAAAGCTCCCGGTGATCGTGTGGATCTACGGTGGGGGATTCGTCAACGGCGGCAGTTCGCCCGCCGTTTATGCGGGGACGCACTTCGCTCACGACGGCCTCGTCTTCGTAAGTTTCAATTACCGCGTCGGGCGCTTCGGCTTCTTCGCCTTCCCTGCCCTCTCGCAGGAACAAAAAGGCCAGGCGCTGAATAACTACGCCTACATGGATCAGATCTCTGCACTCACGTGGGTGCAGCGGAACATCGCAGCCTTCGGCGGCAATCCTGGAGACGTAACGGTCTTCGGAGAGTCCGCAGGCGGGGGTTCTGTTTTCATGCTGCTGACCTCGCCGCTGACGAAGGGCCTCTTTGAAAAAGCAATCGTTGAATCAGGCGGAGGCCGCGATGCGCTGTTGGGTGTTCGCTATCTCGACAAGACATCGCCCGCTGGCGCACCTTCGGCAGAATCCCTTGGTGTCGCTTTCGCAAAGAGCGTGGGCATCGATGGAACAGGGCCGGAAGCCCTCGCCGCCCTGCGCGCGCTGCCTGCAGAGAAAATTATCGGTGGGCTCAATATGGCCAGCATGGGTCACCAGATGGGCATCTACAGCGGCCCCATTCAGGACGGGGTGATTGTGACCCAAACGCCGCAGCAGGCACTCGAGAGCGGCAACTACAATAAAGTTCCGCTCATAATCGGCGCAAACGGTGCCGACATCGGCTTCCCACGCTGGCACAGCCTCGATGAGACATGGGCTGCTTTTGGATCCAATGCGGAGCAGGCAAAAGCGGCCTACGATCCATCGAACTCCGCCAACGCGATGAGGGTCGGCTGGAGGATCGGCGCCGATCTCATGATGATCGAGCCCGCGCGTTTCGTCGCAAAAACCATTGCCGATGCAGGGCTGCCGTCGTACGAATACCGATTCTCCTACGTCGCCGAGTCGATCCGAAACAAGGTTCCAGGCGCACTGCACGCGACCGAGATTCCCTTCGTCTTCGATACGGTGAAGGATAAATACGGCGCCGACCTCACCGACGCCGACGAAAAAGCGGCACAGGCCATGCATGCCTACTGGGTGAACTTCGCAAAGACCGGCGATCCCAACGGAATGGGCCTGCCCAACTGGCCGAAATACAGTGCCTCGACCGACCAGTTAATGGACTTCACGACCAACGGCCCGTCCGCTGGCCCCGATCCGGCGAAAAAGCGCCTGGACCTCGCCGAACAACTCGCAACCAAGCCCGCCCAAAATGCGAAGACCATGTCGAAGGACGTCAAAACCGAAACAAAGTAGCTCGTAGGACCGAATTCACATTATTCTCGACGACGGACCTTGCGGCTGGGCGAAGAGAAGACGAAAATAACTCCGTGGCTTCCACCGCCCCAAATGCGGCACCACGTTTGCGGTGGCTCTTCGTCGACCTCAACTCCTACTTCGCCTCAGTTGAGCAGGAACTTCGCCCCGAACTTCGCGGCCGTCCCGTCGCTGTAGTCCCGGTGATGGCCGACACCACCTGCGCCATCGCTGCCAGTTACGAAGCAAAAGCCTTCGGCGTCCATACCGGCACGCAGATCGGCGAAGCAAAGCGTCTGTGCCCGGGCCTTGAACTCGTCGAAGCCCGCCACGAAATCTACGTCGACTACCACAATCGCATCGTCGAGGCCGTCGAACGCTGCGTTCCCGTCGCGGCCGTCATGTCCATTGACGAGATGGCCTCCAGCCTCATCGGCCGCGAGCAGCCCCTCTTCGCCGCCCTCGATCTTGCGCATCGCGTAAAAGCTTCCATCCGCGAAAATGTCGGCGATACTCTCCGCTGCTCCATCGGCCTGGCCACGAATCGCTACCTCGCCAAGATCGCCTCCGATATGGATAAGCCCGACGGGCTGGTTGCGCTCACCCAGGACCTGCTCCCTGGCGCGCTCCTCCACCTCACCCTGCGCGACCTGCCAGGCGTCGGCGCCCGCATGGAAAAGCGCCTGCACCAGCACGACATCCGCAACATGGAAGCGCTGCTCGCGCTCGATCGCGAGCAGATGAACCACGTCTGGGGCGGCATCGGCGGCGAAAAGCTATGGCACTGGCTCCGCGGCGAGGACTTTCACGACGCGGAACTCGAATATCAGAAATCCATCAGCCAGAGCCATGTGCTGCCGCCGGATCTGCGCACCGAAGAAGGCTGCTATGCCGTCGCACACAAGCTGCTGCACAAAGCCGCTATGCGGTTGCGAGCTGCGCGCCTCTGGGCTACGCACGTTTCGCTCACCATCAAATACGCGACCAGCAAAGCTGAGGCGAAAAGTCAGCACTCCTCCGGAATCCACCAGACCGCATGGTCGCAGGGCATGAGGGTCATTGAATGCCAGGACAACCAGACGCTCATCGAGGCCCTGCAAAAGCTCTGGGCCGCGCGGCCCCGGGACGAAGCGCACCGCAAGCCCTTCTTCATCGGCGTGTGGCTCGGCGACCTGGTACCCGATCACCTCCACACGCTCAGCCTCTTCGCCGGCCTCGAAACCGAATCCAGGCGTACCCGGCTGACCAGCACCATCGATGCGCTCAACCAGAAGTACGGAACCTCCACGCTCTTCTCTGCCAGCATGTTGCTGGCCCGCGCCGCAGCTCCTACGCGCATCGCCTTCACCAGCATTCCGGATTTGTTCTGAACCCACGGCGTGAAAGAATGGCAGCAATACGCCATGGATCACGAGAACTTCCCGTCCCTCTCTGACTCGTCCTCCGAAACCCCGGAAACTCCTGCCGGGCCCGTGCCCGAAGCAGCCACCCAGGTGTCCGCAGAAATTGAGGCTGCAATACCTCAACCGCCGGAAACGCCCCCCGCACCTGCCGAAGCCACCGAGTCCTTTGCCGAACTACTCTCCGAGTTTGAGCAGGAACATCAGAAGCCGACCGAGAACCGCCAGGTGGAAGCCACCGTCGTTTCGCTTTCTGTAGATACCGTCTTCCTCGACATCGGCTTCAAAGTCGAAGGCGTCCTGCCCCGCTCTGCCTTCGAGAACAATGCTGAAGACGTGAACCCCGGAGATAAAGTCCACGTCTCGATTAAGAGCCGCAACGCCGAAGGCTACTACGAGCTGTCGCGCTTCAAAGTGAAACAGCCGACTGACTGGGCCTCGCTCGAAGCGGCGTTCGCCGAGAAGGCGACCATCGCCGGCGCCGTCACCGGCATCGTCAAAGGCGGCCTCACCGTCGACGTCGGCGTGCGCGCCTTCCTTCCCGCATCGCGCAGCGGCGCCCGCGACGCAAAGGAGATGTCCGATCTGGTCGGCCAGTCGGTCGAGGTTCGCATCACCAAAGTCGACGCAGCTGACGAAGATCTCGTCGTCGATCGCCGCGTCGTGCTCGAAGAGCAAGCCCTCCTCGCCCAGGCCAGCCGCTGGTCCTCTTTGCAACCCGGCGAAGTGCTCGAAGGCAAGGTCCGCAGCCTCATGACCTACGGCGCCTTCGTCGATCTAGGCGGCATCGATGGCCTGCTCCACATCAGCGACATGGCCTGGGGCCGCGTAGAAAAGCCCGAAGATCTGCTGACCGTCGGCCAGGATATCCGCGTCAAGGTCCTGAAGATCGACCCCGAAACACGCCGCATCTCCCTCGGCCTCAAACAGCTTGAGCCCGAACCCTGGGAGAATGCGGCAGACAGGTACAAAGCCGGAGAGCGCGTGCGCGGCACCGTCACTCGCCTGACCGACTTCGGCGCATTCGTCGAACTCGAGCCCGGCATCGAGGGACTCATTCATGTTTCGGAGATGTCGTGGGTGAAAAAGATCCATAAGCCCAGCGACGTTCTCAGACCGGGCGATGTAGTCGAAGCCGTGATCCTCGGTATGCAACCCGCCGAACGCCGCATGTCCCTCGGTCTCAAGCAGGCCCTGGGCGATCCATGGGCCGACGCAGCGCGCAAATGGTCAGTCGGATCCGCAGTCGAAGGTCCCGTAACCCGCCTCACGAAATTCGGCGCCTTCGTCCAGATCGCCGAAGGCGTCGAGGGATTGGTCCACATCAGCGAGATCGTCGTCGACCGTCGCCTGAATCATCCAGGCGATGTGTTGAAAGTCGGCCAGATGGTCCGCGCCCAGGTGCTGGGCGTCGATACCGAAAAGCGCCAGATGAAACTCAGCATAAAGCAGCTGGTCCCCACCAGCATCGACGAGTACGTCGCCGAGCACAAGATCGGCGACATCGTCTCGGGCCGTGTGGTCGAAGAGGGCCCGGGAAGCACCGTGGTCGAATTAGGCGAAGGCATACGCGCAACCTGCCCATTCACCGCGGGAACAAAAGCATCTCCCGGCGAGAAGCAGGCAAAAGAAAAAGTCGACCTGGGCGCACTCACCTCCATGCTTCAGGCCCGCTGGAAGACCGGAGCGGGCGCGGCCGCCAAAACAGAACCGCCGCAGGTCGGACAAGTCCGTAGCTTCCGCATCGTCGAACTGGACAAAGCTGGAATCCGCGTGGAACTGGTCTAGGCCAAACGGGTCTGCTCTACCAGAGCGTCTTCGACTCGGCCACCATCGCGTCCTCGGTGATCGGAAGCAGGAAAGTATTGCCGAATTCGAAGCGCGCATAACCGGCCGGATCAGGCGGCAGAGAGCGAATATCGATGGCTTCGCGACGGACAACGACAGCAGACCGGTTCTTGCCGTGTCGCTCGAGCAGATCGTGGCCGTGGCGGCAAAGATCGAACGCCGGATCGCAGAGAGTCTCGACTGATATGCGGACTTCGACCCGGATGCGGTGCTGATACGTTGACAGCGCCCGCTGCACGGACCGGTCCCGACACGTGAGCAGGTTGTTCCGCGCCACGACCCAGGCAGCCTCAGGTCCCCGATCAGCCGGCGAAGTCGCCAGCAGAGGATTCGTTCGGCGCAATCGTCCCCAGCGCGGCGACAAAATCAGCGTCTCGTGCGACCCATCCGCGTGAGTCGCGTGCGGATCGAAGCAGCGGACGAGGCTCTCGGCCTCAGTAGTCGCCGGTGTGGGTTCCTTGGTGGCCATGGCGAAGGTCGAGATTATTGTAGGCGCGCCGAATCCGCAACACGAAGACTCTTTGTTGTTACTCCACGTGGTAGTTCGGAGCTTCGCGCGTGATAACCACGTCGTGGACGTGAGATTCGCGCAGACCCGCCGAGGAGATACGAACGAAGCGCGCTTTTGTCTGCAGCTCTTCGATCGTGGCCGCTCCGCAGTAGCCCATACCCGAGCGCAGCCCACCGACCAGCTGGTAGACCATCGCTTCCAAAGCACCCCGGTACGGCACCCGGCCCTCGATGCCTTCCGGCACGAACTTTCCCAGCCGGTTGGCATTGCCGTTCCGCTCGCGGTTGACGACGCTCTCGTTGCTCTCCTGGATTTCCAGATCGCGCGAACTCTGAAAATACCGCTCCCCTCCACCCTGCGCCATCGCGGAAAGCGAACCCATCCCACGGTAGGCCTTGAACGACCGGCCCTGGTAGAGGATCGTCTCGCCCGGGCTCTCGTCCACACCGGCGAAGAGCGACCCGATCATGATCACGCTCGCTCCAGCGGCAATCGCCTTGGTGATATCGCCCGAGTACTTGATCCCGCCGTCGGCGATAATCGGGATGCCGCGCGGCTCGGCCGCCTTGTACGCTTCGCTGATCGCAGTGATTTGTGGCATGCCGGCGCCGGTGACCATCCGCGTGGTGCAAATGGATCCCGGCCCAATGCCGACCTTCACAGCGTCAGCGCCTGCGTCGATCAGAGCTTCGGCGCCTTCCCGCGTGGCAACGTTGCCGGCCAGGAGATCGACCTGCGGGAAGCGCTTCTTCACTTCGCGCACCGCTTCAAGCACCCGCGAGGAGTGGCCGTGCGCGGAATCAATGGCAAGGACGTCGCAGCGGTTACGAACCAGCTCCGCCGCGCGCTCCAGAAAATCGCCAGTCGCGCCAAGCGCAGCGCCGACACGCAGTCGTCCCTGTTCGTCCTTGGAAGCATTCGGATACTTCAGCTTTTTCTGGATGTCCTTAACCGTAATTAGGCCTTTGAGCTCGTAATTCTCATCCACGACGAGCAGCTTCTCGACGCGGTGCTGGTGGAGGATGTCCTCCGCCTGCTCCAGCGTCGTGCCAACCGGCACCGTAATGAGGTCCGTCTTCGTCATGACCTCGGAAATCGGAATGTCCGTCCGCGTCTCGAAGCGCAGGTCGCGGTTGGTGAGGATGCCGACGAGTTTCTTGTTGCGCGTGACCGGCACGCCGGAAATTTTGTAGCGGCGCATCACCTCGAGCGCGTCGGAGATGAGCTGCTCGGGGGCCATGGTGACGGGATCCACGATCATGCCCGACTCCGAGCGCTTCACTTTGTCGATCTCCCCGGCCTGCTGCTCGATCGTCAGGTTGCGATGTACGATGCCCAGCCCGCCCTGCTGCGCCATCGCAATGGCCATGCGCGATTCAGTCACCGTGTCCATCGCGGCGGAGAGCAAAGGGGTGGTGAGCGGGATCCGCTTCGTCAGTCGTGTGGCCGTAGAGACTTGCGCGGGCGCAATTTCGCTCCAGGCGGGTGTCAGCAGGACGTCGTCAAATGTCAGGGCTTCGTGCAGGGGCTGCTCAATCATGATATGCAGATGCGCGCCAGCCTCGATTGTTTCAGAGTGCTTGTTTGGGCTGTCGGCTTCTCGTCATTGTAGAACAGGCTGGGGCGGAGAGCGGGCGCTGTTCAGCGAAGAAAAACCAGCGCCGGCGGTTCGCAGCCGGCACCGGCTGAAGCCCGGAACGGGTCCGGACGAGACCTAATTTTCGCCCGCAGCTACTCTTCTTTCCGCGGGGCTGGCACCGCTGGTTGCTCGTGCCCGTTGCGCGGCGAGATGTTCGGCGAGGACTCGCGTCCCGGCATCGCCGCACGGCCCGAGTACACCCGCCACGTGCGCTCCACATCGTCGGTCGCCTCCTTCAGCAGCTCTGCGGCCACCTCGGGATGCGCGCGCTGCAGCATCGTGTAACGCGACTCGTTGTAGATGTAATCCTTCAGCGGAATCGACGGCGCACGCGAGTCGAGGAAGAACGGATTCTTCCCTTCTCCGCGCACGGCAGGGTTATACCGCATCAGCGGCCAGTACCCGGAATTCACTGCCGCCTTCTGATGGTCCAGCCCCTGCGTCAGATCGTACCCGTGCGCAATGCAGTGGCTGTACGCGATGATGATCGAAGGACCGTCATACGCTTCGGCTTCGTTGAAGGCCTTTAGCGTCTGCATGTCGTTCGAACCGAGAGCCACGCGCGCCACATAAACATAGCCGTACGCGACCGCCTCCATGGCCAGGTCTTTCTTGCCCGTGGACTTGCCGCCGGCCGCAAACTTGGCCACAGCGCCACGAGGCGTCGACTTCGACATCTGCCCGCCAGTGTTCGAGTAAACCTCCGTATCCAGAACCAGCACTTTAACGTTCTTACCCGAACCCAGCACGTGATCCAGACCGCCAAAGCCGATGTCGTACGCCCATCCGTCGCCACCGATGATCCACACGCTCTTGCGCACCAGGGTATCCGCCACAGCATCGAGCGAACGCGCCTCTTCACTATCGATGGCCGCGAGTTTCCCTCTGAGCTGGCGGACCCGTTCCCGCTGCTCGTTGATTCCCTGCTCCTTCTCCTGATTGGCCTCCAGAATCGCGTGAACGAAGTCCTCGCCGAGCTTCGGCGCCAGCCTCGCCACCAGGCCCTCTGCATACTTCTTCTGCTGATCCACAGCAAGGCGCATCCCCATGCCGAATTCAGCGTTGTCCTCAAACAGCGAGTTGGACCACGCCGGTCCGCGCCCCTCATGGTTCTGGCAATAGGGCGTCGTCGGCAGGTTGCCGCCGTAGATCGATGAGCACCCCGTCGCGTTCGCGATCAGCAGCCGATCGCCAAACAACTGAGTCAGCAGCTTAATGTACGGCGTCTCACCGCAGCCGGCGCACGCTCCGGAGAACTCAAACAGCGGCTCCAGCAGCTGAATGTCCTTCACCTGCGTCCCAGACAGCCGATCGCGCGCCACGGTCGGCAGCTTCTCAAAGAACTCCCAGTTGGCGCGCTCAGGCACCCGAAGCGGCTGCTGCGCGGCCATGTTCAGCGCCTTGTGAGCCGGGTCCGCCTTGCTCTTCGCCGGGCACACTTCCACGCACAACTGGCACCCCGTGCAATCTTCAGGTGACACTTGAAGTGTGTAGAGTTCGCTATCCATCCCACGCCACTTCGGCTTGGCCGACTTGAACGTAGCGGGAGCATTCGGCAGCAGCGATGAATCGTAGACCTTGGCCCGAATCACGGCGTGCGGGCAAACCATCACGCACTTACCGCACTGGATGCACAGCTCCTGATCCCACACCGGAATGAACTGCGCAATGTTGCGCTTCTCCCACTTCGCCGTCCCCGTCGGGAACGTCCCCCCCGGCGGCAGCGCGCTTACCGGCAGCAGATCCCCCTTGCCCGCCGCCATCGCGCCGAGTACGTCGCGGACGAACGCCGGAGCCTGCTTCGGGATCGATGGCAGAATGTCGAACTTCGCCGACACATGGTCCGGCACTTTCACCTCGTGCAGATGCGCCAGCGCCGCGTCCACCGCGGCGTAATTCTTCTGCACAACCGCTTCGCCGCGCTTGCCATAGGTCTTCTGAATGGCCTTCTTGATCTGCCCGATCGCCTCATCGCGCGCCAGAACCCCGCTGATCGCGAAGAAGCAGGTCTGCATCACGGTGTTGATCCGCGTGCCCATCCCGTTCTCGCGCGCGACCGTGAAGCCGTCGATCACGTAGAGCTTGACCTTTTTGTCGAGGATCGTCTTCTGAATCGTGCGAGGAATGTGCTGCCAAACTTCGTCCGGTCCGTAGGGACTGTTCAGCAGGAAGACCGCGCCCGGCTCCGCCGCAGCCAGCACGTCCACCTTCTCCATGAACTCGAACTGATGGCACGCGATAAAATTCGCCCGCGAGATCAGGTACGTCGAGCGGATCGGCTCAGGCCCGAAGCGCAGGTGCGATGTCGTCAGTGACCCCGACTTCTTCGAGTCGTACACGAAGTAGCCTTGCGCGTAGTTCGGCGTCTCCGACCCGATGATCTTGATCGAGTTTTTATTCGCCCCAACCGTGCCATCGGAGCCCAGCCCGTAGAACAGCGCTCGCACCGTCTTTGCGCTTTCCGTCGAGAAGTTCTCGTCCCAGTGCAGGCTCGAGTGCGTCACGTCGTCGTCGATGCCGATCGTGAAGTGGTTCTTCGGATGCGCCTTCGCCATCTCATCGAAGATGCCCTTGGCCATCGCCGGCGTGAATTCCTTCGACGACAGGCCGTACCGTCCGCCGATGATCACCGGGAACTGCGACAGCGGAATGCGGCCCGAGGAAAGTGCTTCGGAAATCGTCGTAACGATGTCCTGATACAGCGGCTCGCCCGTCGAGCCCGGCTCTTTGGTCCGGTCCAGAACCGCGATTTTGCGAACGGTTTCGGGCAGCGCCGTAAGAAACGCCTCGGCCGCGAACGGCCGATACAGCCGGACCTTCAGCAGCCCCAGCTTTTCGCCCTGAGCGTTGAGCGCATCAATGGCCTCCTCGGCGGCTCCGGCGCCGGATCCCATCAGAATAATCACCCGATCGGCATCGGGGGCTCCGTAGTATTCGAACAGGTGGTATTGGCGGCCCGTCTGCCGCGCAAACCGGTCCATCACGTCCTGCACGATCACCGGGCACGCCAGGTAGTACGGATTGCAAGCCTCACGCGCCTGGAAGAACACATCCGGATTCTGCGCTGAACCGCGCAGCACCGGCCGATCCGGTGTCAGCGCCCGCTCGCGATGAGCGCGAATGGCCTTCTCGTCCAGCAGCGCGCGGATCGTCTCGTCCGAAATGGGCAGCACTTTGTTCACTTCGTGCGAAGTCCGGAAGCCGTCGAAGAAATGCAGGAACGGCACCCGCGCTTCGAGCGTTGCCAGATGCGCAATCGTGGCCATGTCGGCCGCCTCCTGGACCGAGTTCGAAGCCAGCATCGCATAGCCCGTCTGCCGCACCCCCATCACATCCGAGTGATCCCCAAAAATCGACAGCGCATGCGTCGCAATCGAGCGCGCCGTCACATGCATCACCGTCGGCGTCAGTTCCCCGGCAATCTTGTACATGTTCGGGATCATCAGCAGCAGCCCCTGGGAGGCCGTGAAGGTCGTCGCAAAGGCGCCGCCTTGCAGCGCTCCGTGCATGGCGCCCGCCGCGCCCCCCTCGCTCTGCATCTCCGCCACAACCGGCACCGACCCGAAGATGTTCGCCTGGCCGTCGGCCGCCCACTGGTCGGCGAATTCGGCCATCGGCGAAGAAGGCGTAATCGGATAAATCGCAACCACTTCGGAAAAGCGGTAAGCAACGGACGCGGCGGCTTCATTACCATCGAAAATCGCAGTTTTCTTAGGGGTGCTCATGATTCTCCTTGCTGGGGCTGGGTGCGGTATATGTGCAAACCACCGCAAACCACTATGAAAAGTCTGCTCTGCGGGTCAATGGATCGGCTGTGACAGAGAACACAAGTGTGCGAGGATAGAGTGTTCCAGCGAAGTGCACGGAATTGCCATCCAAAGGCGATCCATGACCGCCAAACGGAGCGCGACGGGTTGTGATTCATGTCACCGAGGATCGTGGTTTCTGACGGGTACGCTCTCAGGAGTCACTGCACCGGGCCGGAGTGTCTTTTCTGAATGATGGGAAGTGTTGCGCATCCCTGGCTGACGATTGTCGGGCTCCTGGTGGGCGCTGTGGCGTTCGGGTTTACGCCCCTCGCCCTGGCCTGGCTCTGGGCAAAGTTCTTTTCCCCGCAAAAACCCGGCGCAGAAAAAAACGCCACCTACGAGTGCGGACTCGAGTCCAAAGGCGATTCCTGGACCGGCTTCGGCGCTTCCTACTATCTGTATGCGATTGTCTTCCTCGTCTTCGACGTAGAGGCTGTCTTTCTGCTCCCGTTCGCCGTGGCCTTCACAGGCCTCTCCCTCGGAGCCTGCCTGGCCATGCTGGTCTTCTTATTGCTGCTGGTCGAAGGCCTCGTCTGGGCCTACGGCAAAGGAGTACTCACGTGGGCGTAACCGTAGCCTGTAGCCGGTGGCTCGTAGCTGGTAGCAGAAGCGCCGCTAAGACAGGCCCCTGCTTCGGGATCGAGCTACCCGCTACCAGCTACCAGCTGTGGGGATTTCAAATGCCTGACGACCTCAAAGACCTGAAGATCGAGCTCAGCAAAAACGGCATCTTCACCACCACCCTCGAGGAAATCTACAACTGGGGGCGCAAGAACTCCGTCTGGCCCCTCACCTTCGGCCTCGCCTGCTGCGCCATCGAGATGATCGCCACCACCATGGCCCGCTACGACCTCGCCCGCTTCGGCGCCGAAGTCTTCCGCCCCTCGCCCCGCCAGGCCGACCTCATCATCGTCTCCGGCACCGTCACCAAAAAGATGGCGCCCCAGGTCGTCCGCCTCTACAACCAGATGCCCGAGCCGAAATACGTCATCGCCATGGGCGCCTGCGCCATCTCCGGCGGACCCTTTCGCGACGGCTACAACGTCCTCAAGGGCATTGACCGCTACATCCCCGTCGACGTCCACATCCCCGGCTGCCCCCCGCGTCCCGAGGCGCTCATCCACGCCTTCATGACGCTGCAGAAGAAAATCGACGAGCAGGCCCTGGCCGGATCCTCGCGCCCCCGCCACCTGCAGAAAGATCTGCCCAGCGAATTCCCGGTCCCCGAATTCGGCGAGCATGGCCTCGAGCCGCCCCAGAACGACCTGGTCTTTCACGACGCCCCAGGAAATCCCTTGAAGGTGATCCAGTAATGGCGCTCCCGGCAATCGAGGAAATCAAGGCGAAGATCGAGGCCGCCATCCCCGGCGCCTCCGTGACAGTCATCCAGAACGGAAGTCCCTCCGCCCAGCACTCCTTGCTGTTGGACCACGCCCACGCGCCCGCCGTCGCGAAGTTCCTCCGCGATCACGCCGAACTCCGCCTCGACTATTGCACGCTCGTCACCGGCGTCGACTGGCCCGACACCGAGACCTCCGAGAAAATCAAAGTTAAAAAGCTGGTCAAAGCCGCCGACGGCACCGAGTCCGAGCAGGAAGTCGACGAAGTTCGCAAGACCAAAGTCCCTGGCTATCTCGAAGCCGTCTATCACCTCTTCTCGATGGAAAAGAAGCACGGCCCCGTCGTCATCCGCCTCCGCACCGCCAACCGCACCGACGACACCCACGTGCCCTCGCTCACCCCCATCTGGCGCGGCGCCGAGTTCCAGGAGCGCGAGGCCTTCGATCTCTACGGCATCGTCTTCGACGGTCACCCGGACCTGCGCCGCATTCTCATGTGGGAAGGCTTCAAAGACTTCCCCATGCGCAAGGACTACGTCCCCCCGCCGGACGAGATTCCCGACGTGGCAGCGCAAGCGGCCGGACAGGAGTCCCACGCATGAGAGACGCCCTGCTCGACCGCGACATCTACGAGCCCGAAGAAGGCGAAATCATGGAAGTCGCGATGGGCCCCCACCACCCATCGACCCACGGCGTCTTCCGCATGGACGTCAAGCTCGAAGGCGAGCGCGTCATCAAACTCAAGCCCGTCTTTGGCTATCTGCACCGCAATCACGAGAAGATTGCCGAGAACGGCGCCTACCTCTCCGCGATTCCCTACACCGACCGCCTCGACTACCTCTGCTCCATGACCAACAACTGGGGCTACGTGATGGCCGTCGAAAAACTCGCCGGCCTCTCGGTCCCTGAGCGTGCCGAATATCTGCGCGTCATCGTCGCCGAGCTCACTCGCTTTCAGAATCACGCTGGACTGATCGGCTTCCTCCTTCAGGACATGGGCGCCAGCGGCACTCCGCTCATGTACGCCTTCCGCGAGCGCGAAAAAGTCCTCGACCTCTTCGAATCGCTCAGCGGCGCGCGCATGATGTGCAACTACATGCGCTTCGGCGGCCTCCGCGTCGACGCAACCAAAGAATGGCTCGACGAAGTCCGCTCCCTGGTCACCCGTCTGCCCGGATTCGTCGATGAGTTCGAGGCCCTGCTCCGCGCCAACGAAATCCTTCTGGCCCGCACCCAGGGCACTGGCGTGCTGCCCCGCGAACTCGCCATCAACGCCAGCGTGACCGGTCCCATGCTCCGCGCCAGCGGCGTCAATTACGACATCCGCAAAGTCGACCACTACGGCGTCTACGACCGCTTCAACTTCAAGGTCCCGCTCGGCGAACACGGCGACGTCTACGACCGCTACATGATGCGGCTGCTCGAAATGCGCGAGACGGTCAAGATTCTCGAACAAGCCCTGCGCGACATCCCCGAAGGCCCCGTCATGGACCCCAAGGTCCGCCTCCGCGGCCTGCGTCCCAAGCCAGGCGAGGCCTACGGCCGCATCGAATCGCCCAAAGGCGAGCTGGGATTCTTCCTGATCAGCGACGGCACGGGCAATCCCTACAGATATCGCGTGCGCCCACCCAGCATGATCAATCTCACGATCCTCGAGGACATGTGCCTCAATCACAACATCGCCGACGTCGTGATCATTTTGGGCAGCGTAGACATCGTCCTGGGAGAAGTCGATCGATGAAAACGAGACTGAACGCTGAACGCTGTTCGCTGAGGACTTGTTCTTATGCTGGGTGAAGGCATCATTCAGGGACTCGTCGAGACGGCGCGAAACTTCTTCGGCAGCTATGTCGAAAAAGATCGCCTGACGACCGTGCAGTATCCGGAGGAGCGCAACGAGCTTCCCGAGGCCTCCCGCAATTTTCCGTTTCTGCTCTTCGACGGCCCCGACCCCGAAGCCGGCCTGCGCTGCGTCGCCTGCCAGATTTGCGAGAAGGAGTGCCCGCCCCGCTGCATCCACATCGAGAAGAGTAAGGACAAGAAGCCGGACTTCGTCGGCAAGCCCCAGGCCTACCCCGCCGTCTTCAACATCGACGTCTCGGTCTGCATGAGCTGCCAGATTTGCGTTGAAGTCTGCCCCTTCGACGCCATCCGCATGGACAAGGTCTACGAGCTCAGTACCGACGACCGCTTCCGCGGCCTCCTCTACACCAAGAAAGAGCTGGCCAAATCGAACGAGTACTACCAGCAGATTCATCCCGTAGAAGCCGCCGAAACCGACGAGCGCCGCGTGAAGGAAGCTGAAGAAGCCAGGGCCAAAGCTGCCGCAGCCGAAGCCGCCGCGAAAGCCAAAGCAGCCGCTGCTGCCGCCGCTCCACCCGCAGCCGATGCCTCCACAAACGGCGCAGCCGCTCCCGCCAAACCCGCTGAGACGAAGGTGACGCCGCAATGACCACCGCCGCCACCGCCGAT
>Ga0335073_10001141_pt1 | contig 35334 bp, 43 predicted proteins | sample Lox_Sample_22_FD_207093 | JGI IMG/M metagenome (GOLD analysis project Ga0335073, IMG submission 207093) | Soil microbial communities from Loxahatchee National Wildlife Refuge, Florida, United States - Lox_Sample_2.2 | ecosystem: Environmental > Terrestrial > Soil > Wetlands | place: USA... | reverse complement strand
ATCGCAACCGAGAACCCGAGTGAATCGAGATTCACATGTCTCTTTAAAAGGGACGTGAACCAAGATTTTCGCTTCATTGTTGAGAAAGCGTGAAAAGGGATTCTCGCATCACCGTTCAGAATGCGAGAATCAAAATCCCCGCATCGCAACCGAGAACCCGTGTGAATCGAGATTCACATGTCTCTTTAAAAGGGACGTGAACCAAGATTCTCGCTTCGTTGTTGAGAAAGCGTGAATTGAGATTCACATGTCCCAGTTCCCGCGTAAAAAGGGATTCTTTTGAGAATGTGTGAATTGAGATTCTCGGTTCATTAATATGAAGAAAATGTGAATCTCGATCCCCGCGTCCCTTCACGAAAGCCGTGAATCGAGATGTGTCCATTTGAGATGTGAAAAGGGATTCCCATCTCACTCTTGAGAATGTGTGAATCGAGATTCCCGCAGCGCAACTCATGAAGCATGACTCGAGCTTCCAGTGCCCCTTGAATGAGTCCCGTCCCGTGTCACTGTTCAGATTGCGTAAAACTGTAAATCAAGATTCCCGTGATTTGTTGAGAAAGCCCAAAGACCTACACCAAATCAACCAACGAAACCAAGCTCGACCCATGCCACCTACACTCCCCAACGACCTATCAGCTCCCCAAATCACTAAACTCATCGAAAAGGCCACCGTGGAGAGAGCGAATCTTGATGCTGTAATCTTAAAAAAGCTGGAGGATTCCATGGAAATCGAACAAGAACTTACAAGAGCAAAGCGAGAAGTGGATATGCATCGGCGCATAGAAGGAACGAGGAGAGAAATGGAGAAGGTGGTTGGGGAGCTCGATAAGAAAATGGAGGAGTTGGCAGCGCAAAAACAAATGGAAAAGGAGAAGTACCAAGTGCGTTTGAGAAAGCTCCAAGAGGTAATTGCACTCCCACTTATTGGAACGAGAGCTAACCTTTTCTTTTTAGGAGCTTGCCTCCCTCAGAGAAGCCTGATTTCCATTTCATATTATTACATACGTATGATTTCTACATTTTGTATAATATATCGCTATCAATCACAATTTCAAAAAGTGTGATCCTCTTGCACCCTTATCGAATATCTTCTCTGAGCACGGTAAGTACATAATACATTAGTTTCTGGTTCCACAGAAATGAAAGGCATAGATATGATGACGAGCTTTTGTTTTAATCCTGCTCCTTTTGTTTCTTACTTCCCTTTCCCTAAGATTTATTAGTGCATCCAAATAAGGAATATGATACCGCCTGCTTTTTGACACTGTAGTGCTCCTTCAGCCTAAGCTTTTCCTTGACTCGGTGTTTCAGACTTGTTTTATGCGCATCAATATCTAGTTCAGGAACTTGAACTTGGAGCTAACAAAGTCAGCAACAGCTGCGAAAGGGATCTGAAAGACAATCTGAAAGAAAGAGTGGTGATGGTAGTGATGTGGGGACAGAGAAGGGAGGAGGCAGGGAAGCGGCTGAGGAAAAGAAGGGGAGGTGAGCGAACCTCAGCAAGTAGTTCCTCTATCGTCATCTCTAACATACAATCCTTTATAATTCGCTGTAGGTCAGCCGCTTATGATAATGAAAAAGCATACTTCTACGTTGGCTGTTTGCTCAATAGTTAACCCGAATCGTCGACAAGGCACAGCTTTTGCCCTAGAAATGAAGGCGCTATATTCCTACAATCAGTCGAAGGATGGTAAGAAAGGACCTCTTCAAAGCGTGAACTACTTAAGTAGTGTTCAAGTTCATCTACAAATCCTTCGCTCCCTTCGTCCTCCTTAGGGACAAAAGAGAACTTTAGCGGCTGAAGGAATTTCTTGTATAAGGCTAAGGTGGATCTCGTCGAGTGGTCGTTCAAGTTTAGAGATGTTGAGCTTGTCAACGGAGAGTCTTGAGTGGTAGCATTTGGAGATGTCCATTCGGCGACGACTTCATTTGTCCTTTCTGTCGAGGAGGTCCGGTGAGGAAATGGGTTAGCGGTTCCCGGAGGAGTAACGACCAAGTTGGAAAGAGGAGTGGATTGTTTTGTAGGAGGGGAGTTTTGTGGAAGAGAGTTGGGAGAAGTATCACTGGGTTGATTTGTCGTTTCTGTGGAGAGGGTCGAGTGAGGAAATGGGTTAGCGGTTCCCGGAGGAGTAACGACCAAGTTGGAAAGAGGAGTGGATTGTTTTGTAGGAGAGGAGTTTTGTGGAAGAGAGTTGGGAGAAGTATCACTGTCTGCAGTCGTGAGCTGAGAAAATTTTGACCAAGGAGTTGTATCATAGGGGGTGAGAGATTACCCGTTTCCTAGAAATCAGTGATGCAAGTAAAGGAATGTAATACCATATTTGTGTAATAATTCCCAAATCCCGCCAGAAGTCGATTGAAGTCGTCCTCGTCCATGATGGATCCGAATCTGAAAATTTCCGAATGGGCCAACGCCAACTTGGATGTCTTATTCGGTTTAGGGTAGGTACGGCTACACAATGTTGTGAATTGGCATTCACAAAGCAGAATCGCTCTTGTGTGTCTGGAGTATTTCGGACTCCACTAATGGTGCCGATCTTTCACGGCGAAGCCTTAATTAAATCGGCCCGAATCGGCCCGAATCGGCCCGAATCGGCCCGCGATTCAATCAAATTCGTGGTTTAATTTCCACTGAACCTATTTAACCCCCATTCGGCGACTCGGGAGTCGGCAAAGGTGATTCACTGATTGCAAGCTGCAACGCGTCCCGCTTCCCGGACAACGGACAACGGACAACGGACAACGGACAACACACAACACACAACACACAACACACATCACACATCACACATCACACATCACACATCACACATCACACATCACACATCACACATCGCACATCGCACATCGCACATCGCACATCGCACATCGCACATCGTGCTACCTGAGCATGAATACATATTATTCATTTCATGATAGTCGCATCAATTGAATCTCCGAATTCTTATTTCTTTCTATTGTTTGCCGTACGTGGACTAAGGTTTGAGTGTCGCGGACCAACCTAAATTCCGTTCCGTGGCGGCACGACCAAATTGTCGGCTGACATTGGGTACATTCCTTCTTTGCTCTCTTTCCGAATTTACAGAATCTCTCCATCCTTCAGACTTCAAAGGCTAATATAGAAGCGAATCTACTGATATCGATGCAAGGGGAATAGCGACACAGTTCAACGCATGAACGTAGCTTGAATATCATTCCAGCCTCCAAACCAATGCTTTCATTTGTGAACTACAAGAATCTCTCTCGTCGACAATGGCAACATTCTTGTCCAAGTTCGACATAAACTTCGTCCATATCGAAGGGAAGAAAATATTCTTGCGGATCTATTATCAAGAATTGCCGAACGGAAAGATGAATTGCCACTAGAAGCTGATGATTACGAAGATAAGCCTTACGAGAAGCGCGCCCCTCTGCTTGTGGATCCTATCCAAGAATCAATTGTGACGAGGGAAACTTCTTCTGGGACCCTCAAATTCGACCAAGACGAGCTCCGTGGGCATCTACTTCTCCAGTTACATTTTGACGACGATACCTTGGGGGTAAATGCTCCTTTAGGACCTCCAGCATGGGATAACAAACCATCAACGGACACTCTACAATCGATTGCAGAAGTAATCAACGAACGGCAATAACAGTCAATCAGAACTGGTTTTCATGAAACCAATCTCCTTAAGCCATCATCAACCCCACTGAAATGGCTATATGGAGTGGAAATTTACGAAAAGGATAAGAAAGGACTTCTGTCGGTAACAGATGGTCATTGTTTGTGTATTCCAAATGCCGAGGTGGCAGAGATGAGGAAGAGACGCGAAATTTGATGAATCTTCATGTCAAGTCAGCATGCACGATGCGGATGATGGTGTTGTTGGCTTGAAGTTTGAACATCTCAGGGATGAGTGTTATGGAGGGGAAACACGTCAGCATGTCTGTCTTCTCACTCGTGCCGGACGAAGAAAGCATCGCCAATCAAGCAATTCGATATCAATCATTGTGTTTCAGTCCCTGCGAAAACTGTGGAGTCAGATTTCAATGGATTTTATGAAGAATTTGCCGTCCTCGCGCGATACGATCATTTCAGTACAGACGGAACAGTGATATTATGTTGAATTCCAGAAGAATGATCATCGTTTTGATAGGGGAGTAACTTAGGATGGTTGTTACGAGAAAAGCCAGACTTCGCGCAAGACAGAAACTCACATGGAAATCTGTGTTTCAGGAAGGATAAAGTTGAATTACCATCTCGATATACACCATAACTCTTCCACGCCAGCAATCTTAAGAAATCTCACGATCCGCATATCGTGTTGTTTCCTGATCGTCGAAGAAGTCAACCTAGAATCGCATCTGAAGAGGACGAAGAACACGTATACGTCCGACGCTGTAATGGGAAGGATATAAGGATATCGATGCGTTATTCAGACATGCCGAAGATTTCAAACCCCCCATATGGGTATTAAACTCATGATTGAGTCCCTGTCGGGCTTTGGTGACCTCCCGGCTTCATCACTGGTTATCGCAGATTGAATGGATTAAGCAACAGGCTCCTGGTCTCGTAAGGTTGAAGGACCCTTCATGGATTGGAGTTGATAAGGACGAAAATGGTTTCAGGGTATTCATTCAGTTGTTGGCAAGCTGAGAACTGACACCGTAACATGATCGCAATCGGAACTTACCAGATTTACAAGTCCAAACGTGGCAGCTCGAAGACAGGAGTCCACTATTTCCTATTGGCAGACAATTGCTGATATGGTGAACGTTCATGAATGCTCCCTTCTCCTCTTGTCTTAGGAATGGTAAAGTGAAGGAATGGTATGCATGTTGCAAGTTGTAACTTGTCAGATGCGACACACGAGCGCTTCTTACTTCTGCTGGTAGCTGAGGTGAAATGTTGAAGCCGCCTTTTGGTACCAGTCAGCATCATCATCAGACACCTTCTCCGAATTCTTCGGTCTCCGATCCCCTTTTCTTTCTTGGGGTTTCGTAATGGTAGCCCAATCCTTCTCTTTTCCGAAGACAGTCTACTATCTTGTATCGGATCTCTCAGATTACGCATCAGTCTCTTTTCTCTGTCTTTGAAGATTGATTCTTGTCGTAACTATATCGACTACATATCTCATCTGGAATTATCGGGCATGTCCTGACTATCCATTTCAAGGATGACACATCTATCCTCGAAGCCGCACCTTGTCTCGTACTCGAGAACATCTTACGACGTGGAATTTCTTGACTTGCTGTCAAAGCTGAGGTGATACTGTGTGTTCCAACTCGTTTCAGTCGTGTCGAGATTTGGTTTTAGTCGAATCCATTGGCGAAGGATTGCAAGTAAGCATACCCGTTGTTTCCTCTTCAGTTATATTCAGTAATTGAGATTTTTGAGTGTCTTAGCATCTATCTTTTTATTCACTTTCTCTTTCTCGCTAATAACAGTAGAAGACACAGCTTGGATGTATTGGTTCAACTTTCCAAAGGAGTCTGAAATCCAAGACCTACCTGGTATTCCTATATCCAACTCCGAAAAGCACAACGCTATTACACACAGACAATTCGTCCGTGTTCAAGCCTGGTACTAGGTATCGTTCTTCCACGCCCATCTCGTTTTTGATCACTCTTAGTCCGCCATCGCCAGATTGTGTGCATCCTTCAACGCACTAAACTGCTCCACAAGTAGTGCACTTGTCTGAGTCGAGTTCAGAACATACATAAACCACTATACTCCCTTACTCCAGATTCAACAATTTAGAGACCGTTTGCAATATTGCAATGAAGTTCGCGGCAGGAAAAGTTATGTCGTCATGGGATTGAATGAAGCGGTTGGCTGGAATAACAGTCGGAGAGGGAAACTGGTGTCTTATGGTGAGTGGAAGGAGCAGATGACGCTGCAGTGGCAAGGAGGTTCTCAAAATCTGACGGACGGCAAAAAGACAGTAACTAGTAGAGGTAATGCTAGCAGGAGAATGGATGGATCATGGAACTTTCAACTGTGGCTATGAGTAATGAATTACCAGGGCAATGTCAGGAATCGCAGGACGAGCACGATCATCATGATATTCTTCCTCAAGTTTCTCTCTCACAATAGTCTTCCTTGACACTCTTTACTGTGGTCTAATTCGTGCGGGGTTATCTGACGCTGCCCAGAAATCCATCTGACCTGGACTTGATCTGACGACCGCACAAGCCTTCGAGTTCCCGTACGACGCTTGTTAATCGTAGCATTTGTTTCATGTGGATGTGTAAAGCGGTGGTCTGCTGCGGCGTAATGCCACTAGGATCTCAGAAACTCTCTCACCGAAGCTTGCATGGCAATATCTCACAACTGCTCTTGGAGAAATTTCCGGGAAAGTAATGGGGAAACGGAATTTTCTTGTGTACAACGGCAATCCTCATGTCTTTTCCGTGGCTTGTGATTAAACTTTTTCGGCGTTTGCATAAGTTTGTCGCTAGGACAATTACCAGGATCACATGTATCAGATTGGTTTCAGAGGACTCTCCTCCGAGCGAACATTTGGGGGAATATCTCTATTGCTGCTTCAAAATGTCAAGACGATACCCACGCCGTGCCGCTACTGTTCCTTGTCTCTACAAAGTATATGAGATCTCACCCACAATTGTTAAAGATTTCTTGAATAAGCATCATCCACGTACCAGTCAAAACCACTTCGACTTCATTATTGCTATATCCAGTCTTTCTTTCATCAATACACCAGCTCCAAAATTGGATAAAACAGCTCCAGAGCAGTTAGTTAAGCATCATAAGTTCTCAAGACTAATATACCCCCAAAGTTATAAGTCAAAAGGCAATTATGGTCATGAGATGTGGACGGCATGGAGTGAACTGGGCATTCAGAGTCTCGTAAGATGACTTAAATAGTCAGATATGAAAAATAGACCAGACTTGTCAAGGAACGTGTGTCGGAGGATAACTTCGTAGGAAGCAGTACGTACGATAGGAGAGAATGATGAGGAGTTTCACTCGTGAAGCCTGTTCAATGTAATTCATGATGGGATTGGAAGCCAACAATAGACTAGGTACGCAACTGTGCCCTCAGGTAAAAAATTGTCTGGACTGGACCTATCTGTTGAAGACTCGCCAAAGCCAGAAGAAATCGGCGCTGTTGTGCGTCGATGAATTGATCGGCAGATATTGATTTCCACACCCGACCCTTTAGTTTTCTCCATGCCGGCATATCGAGTACTACCCCCTCTAGTACTAGCTTACTTTAAGGTCGAAAGATCACCGAGAAGGGCACGGGCAAGATGCCGTATTTGCCACCAAGTTACACAGCATCCTCAAATCAGAGTGGGGATGCTCATTCAATTTGGGAGTGTGGCTCGTTGGACGCGATTTCATCATCTGTAAGGATGATTTGTCAAGAACTCTAACTATATAGCTCATGCCTCCCGAGGAATAGACAACTTTATGATTCAATCCGTCGTCTTACGGAGAGGGATCTCCGTGGTTACCACGGATTAAGGTATTTACACGAAAGAGTCTTGATTGCTCACCGACATGCAGTGCTTTTGACAGGATGGAAGTGCGTGAGCGGCTTTTCGGAGATGACAGTATATGGGGAGGAATTTCTGATAGAGATATCGCTGAATTGTCGACTGATGGTGCTGGAGCAATTTAATGAATAGTTAGATCTTCCTTGTGTTCAACTCTGCTTTTGGTGTTGTGAGTACGAACTTTATCTGCTTGCGGCACCAGCAACTTGACCTTGAATCAGAGACGCAGTGTTGTACCATTGTAGAAGTAGCACCAATAGTCTGTTTCTTTTAGGTCCACGAGACAGGTGAGCCATTCAGACAGAAGCGATATCCACTGATCCAGTATTAAATTTTCTGCCATTCTTGTCTCCACCCCAGTGTGCTTCTGTGAATCCACAGAGGCCAAGATCGCGATCATTCCCTTTAACGTATGAGATGAAATTGCACTGGTATGCTTGGGGCAGCGGAGTACATGCCTTGCCGCTTTGAGATGTGTCTCCGTAGGTTGTGTTAAATGCTGAGATGGCTCGAGACACACCGCCAGAATACTGCAAAATTGTCGAGCGACCCAATGAGTTCTTGGTAGAGTTTTAGATTTGCAAGCTTGTCCTCTGGTTGCTTGTTTAGGTAGAAGAGCTGAAGGTATTCTTGCTGGTGGATGATTTTGCATCTGGATTTACTCGAGGAAGCTTCTTCAGGGCGAACATTGGTTTTCCGGTGACGGGATGGTTAGCTTTTCTATTACTTCAATCTCGCCCGATATACATCTCTTATATACCTGGCACACCAATTGAAGACCGTGTTCCGATAGTATCTTTTCATCGGATCTCGCCATCTGATTCGACACAGTACAACGCTGCTTTCTACTTTCCATCTGGAATGATCAGGTCGAATCACAATCCAAAAAGATCTCGGTGAGTTCAATGCTATTGAAGCGCCAAGTAATTCCTTAGAAATCGCCGTGAAAATGTGTTTCAAAGCGTTTTGCCAAACTTACCGATAGCCTCCATTATTTATGGCTAATAAATAAGAACAATAGGCTATTTAGTCCTTCAAATTCCACAGTTAACACCTTCACATCGGTTCACATGTATATCAAACCAAAACACAAACTCAAGAAACAAGGACCGTCGTCAAGGAAACATTAAATTCATCAGTCTTGGCACATCCGGTAGTCTGCCCAATCTCGATGGGCTCTTGCAAGCTATTAGCAAGGCATATCCCATACGTCAGATCTTTGCTCTCTACTTCATATTCCTATCTATGTGGGCGTAAGGGTGGTATCGAATCGCATCATTCCGCCCACGGCGCAAAATTGGATCGACCACCAGTCGGCGTTAACCCATTTAACATTGGTGATGTGCTCCATGTAACTGCCAGTGTTGACGAGATAGCCCTCGTCGTTTGCAGCGATGTTCTTCCAGGCATCTGGCCAGGGTAAGGGACCACGGACCTCTCCACCTGAGGCTGCAATAGTTTCTCTTTTCTGGTTGGATTCTGTTTGGGGATTCCTGTGCAGATCGGGATTCGCGATCGAAGCCTAGACCAATTACAAGACCAACAGAGGCAAGACGTCGGCCTACTTCCACTTCTAACTCGAAATGTAATTCGAACAACTCCATTTGAGATGATTGCATTTTGAAGACGATGGCTCAGAGTGAAGCCGATAAGGCCAAGCACTTCTTTCTCTGGCCATGAGTTATAATTTTTCTGTAATTGGCATCCCGTTCTTTTATTTCTCTGTATTAGCTGAGAGAAGCCAGTCGTCGAGTTGGTGGCCAAGTATGCTAATTGTGATCCTGGGTCAATGCCATAACGAGAATGTGTTCGATTCAGTTGAGTGTCGTTGAAAGGACTGCTCGATCACGCCAGTTAAATATGGTAGAAATCACGGCAAAATTTTCGATCTGCATTGGCAAATCGCCTTATGCACCTCAAACCATCATTTGCGTGGTCTGCCATATGGGTTAGGGGACCGGAGCAGAGTGACCGGATACAGGCGTCGGACCTCACTCACCCAGTGAACGGCATTTTGACTTGGTCAAACTCGAATATTCGATTATTCGAATATCGAATTTAAACCGACGAGTCGAATCTGCTGATTTATCTCCGAATATTCGAATATTTGACCAATTTGTGACGAATATTCGGCTGAAAAACCGAACCCAAATCAGGATCTCGGGATATTCGTCGAACCCGAATCCTGACGCTGGGGGGTCGAATATTCGTTTTTCTGTCACTGCACTCACCCTCGAAACCTAGGTCAACATCGATAGATATTTTTTGAGCGGATCGATTTCTGGTTGTCTGCTGACCGACAAGTTCTCCCCAGAATATACTTCGTCTTTTACCTATTACCAATTGCCTCGCCAATCAATCCTGTATCCTCGTGAACCCAATTCACAATAGCCTCTACATATCGTCGACTACTCAGCTCCGACAGAACCGGTAGATCTCGAAGACCGATCAAATTAACGCCTAACTCGAATGACAGGGTTTCCACTCTATCTTAAAAGCTGCTCTCTGCTGGACTCGACGCGCTCAACGACAAGGTTTGAATTATCACTGACAGTTTTTCGTTTCGGGCCAACTTACCCTGTTCGTCGGACTTTGTACTGAACAAACCGTGCGCAATCCTCGGCGCCTCAGCACGATATCGGTGAAACTGAGTCAAATCAAGCTACGACTAGATGCTTTGTAACCTCACCATGATAGTTTTGTTATCGTAGGAATGGACGGGATTGCTAGAGGGTCCAGCACTTCGACAACCGGTGAGCAAGCCGACTATGTGGAGTCGTTCAGGTTCGACGGAACGTTCGACGTCATGAAAAGGGATGCACCCAACTTGGTTTGTATGCTAGAGCGACACCTAAATCACAAGCATCACTGCCAACTTGGGATGGAACTACAACTTCTACGTCCTTTTGCTCTTCGTCACCATCCAAAGTTCAAAAGCATGTTGTCGCCAGACGCGATGCACATATCTCCGTCGCGGTAGACTCCTAGATGAGATCGGATGACATTTCTCACGTCATGTACCCAGTTGACCGTCCACCGGTATGTACTGCCCGAGCTAGCATCTCACATTTCCGTTGACAATCTGACACTGTTTCTCCTGCAGGCAGCCGTCCCAGACGGATGTCTCACGTTCCCTTGCGCGTCGCGACATATCAGTTGCTCGTTTGGGTTGGGGCAGAGATCCCGAGGAATTGGAACCCTGATCAGACAAAAAGCATCTGATGCAAAGATAGGAGATTCCAAAAGGAAAACGGAAATAGCGGACGCCGAAGGGCTCTTGCGCCATTGGATGGGCTGGGATTCGTACGAGTCGCCCGACGGCAACGCATCCAAACCTTGTCATTCCTCGTATACTCGTTCATCCACTGATGCATTGACAGGTTATGACCCCTGGTTTGCCGCTTCCACTTCTCATCTATACTTTCTTCTCTCTAAACACCCCTCCTGGCATCTACAGTCAAATTGCGCATTGTTTCTAGCCTCTATACATCGATCTAGATCTTCATACCTACGGTCAGGTCCATCCGTGTGCTGCTGACACCACAACGCATACGGTCAAGTCCATACGCATACGCCTACAATCCACACAAATAAGGGCATGCATAGTGGACTCCACAACGCATTGCGACCAGTAGCAAAAATTCGTGTACCGTACTTCTCAAAGTTACTGTTCAGCGCCTCGGTTTCGCATACGTTTTCTTCGGCTACATCTACATTTTCACAATCGAATTGCCACCATGGCCGTTTGCAACACGTGGGGTCTCGTCGACCAACTCGTTCGGGGCCCAGACGTCGTTCAATCTATTCCCGAGAGCCTGGCAGATGTCTAGTGAAGACGGAATACGTGTAATTCACGGAATATGGTACCCAAAGGCACTGTAGAGCTGTGCCCACCGAGTCTTACATGGGCGAGATCACCACTTCCTTCGGCCCGTGGTGCAGGAGGGTCTGCAAATGGGCCGTCTGAATGACTTAGACCGAAGATTCCGACTGATCTTCGAAGACCCTACTGGATTCGTTGACGAGGCGTCACGCAGTCGTCTGGCTTCAAGCTTCAAGTTCCGTCAGGCATTCGTCGAAGGCTGCTGTTCGTCAAGCCGAGCAAGGGCAACTTACATTCAGCACGGTGACGACCAAGGCAGTGTGTCTGCGATTCTTCAGCTTCAACTCTTTGAAGCTCGCAATCCCTGCATCTCTGCATCCGTCTTATCTGCTTTCCGCTGGATCTGCCAGGAGATCACTAAATCCCTGCATCTCTTCGGCCGTTTCCTCACCTTGAACTTCAGCTTCAACTTGAACCCCGGCTTCATCGCCTCGACACTATGATCCGGCGTAGTACCGTTCTCCAAAATGTGTCGTCGGTCCCCACCCCTATTAACACGGGTGCTACCTGCTTTACACGATGCTACTACATGATTCGACCGGTGCCGCCGATCTGACGGGTGCTACTACCCTATAGTGCTCTACACGGTGCTATTCTTACGTGATCCTGACAACTTTGCTACGCTGATTGTCTAAACGATGTGTGTCGCATATGCTGATCCACCCTACTCATCTCAATTTCATCTGAATCTCTTCCTCTGGCCGTGCAGGCTCTAATTGAGCAGCAAAACCTACGACGGGTGCTATGGGGTCATAGTCTAACTAGGGTCCACGAATCACCATGGGTGCTACGAGGTTACTACTCTTCAATTGACAATAGGATAAAGGAGTGCGCAGAGTCGGGTCTGAGGCTAGTGATATTCTGATGTGGTTCAGGGTTAGTGTTATTCCCCACGCGAAGCGCGGGCGAGGCGCAGCCTCGTACTAGTATAATATAGAGTAGGTGCAATCTCGGATATGCGACTGCCACTACATACCAGATTGCAAGAAGATATGACTGCAATTGAAGGAATCCTACCACCTCTTCACCTTCCGATCCTTCTCTGCTTCACTCTCAACTTCTGCTATGCGTTTCCTGGGTGACCTCCTGAGATCTGACCCTTCAATAAGCATGTGAACCCAAAGATCCGTACCTGTCATTGCATCATCCGGCCGAGTCTCCACGTCCAATTTACCTTGCCTAAGTTATTTCTCCAACTCAGCGTCTTCCTTTTCGACTTGCAGCTCGATATCCTTGTGCAACATATTCCTGGGGCTATTACAATTCAGAAATCCAACCCGAGACTCTCCGCTCCGGAGATATTGAACGAATGCGACAACAATATCAAACCCTTCCTTCGCTTTTTGATATTGCAAAACTTGTATGATGCCGTCACTTTGAGTCTCATACCACCCTGATTTACAATGCAATCATCAGGCACTGTTTGGAGATAATCCATTGGGAATTCGCAGTGATACAGCTGGAATGACGTGTGTTGTATAAAAATGGCAAAAGCCTAAGAAAGTCGGCAATGATAACACGATCATTCGTCAGGGCATACACCACCCAGCATTTCTGCCAAAATTTGTCCAGCGAACACAGGATGGTCGAGATCTGTAATTTCTTCTTTAATTACGGCTCTTTCTCCCACGGTAAAACCGTTTTGCCTTCGTTATTAGCTTGTGAACTTATCGGAGTGATGTACTTCTAGAGGTAACACGTAATAGTGCCCTTCTTAGACAAAGTAGTCTGACGCATTTCAGGCTCTACCCAGAGAAGTTGGCTCAGCAGGTCAAAAATCATCCGCGAAGCAAGACAAGTCACAATCTATCATATCCTTGTTGGTTAAGTCTTTCTCTGTGACGTAACTCACTTCGGCTTTCCCTGAATAAATAAGGACACAATACATGAGGGGGATTACACTTTTCATACTTTTCAAGACCCGAGAATTCGAAAAACTTGGCTGGAATCATGTCTCGATGACTCCAATACCCAGCATGTTCAGTGGCTTGGAAACTTCCGCTATGTTTCCCTTGTCGATTTAACGTTGGGTCGTTATGTCCGCAAATCCATTGATCCCGAAGGTCCAGAAACACTGAACGGGTGGATAACGAGTACCTCAACTTGACGCGTCTTCAAGTGTCTCCTTATATCGTTGATCTTGTGGGGACGACCACAACTCGAAATCCTTACTTGTTCGAGACGGGGTCATTGAGCAACTAAAAGTCATCTACAATAACATCGAAACGACAGAGATGAGCCCGATACGAATAGCCTCGCTCAACAGCATTGAAAATGAGTTACGCCGACTAAAATCAACATCGTAGTAGTACTATAGTACCAAAGGCTTGGGTCGAGGTTGCGAAGCATCAAGCAAATATGAAGTCACAACCCCAGCAATCAATGCGCCCGATAAAAGGAAACAAGAGCTAACTAGCATTCACGAAAAAGAAATATCAATGCAATGCCAACAAGCAATGGATGATGCTGTACCGAAAGGCCGAATTTGAATATCAACAGACTCGCCCGATCAAAATAGACGACTGGAATGTAAATCAGAAGAGCGAAACATAAACTGGGAATCGGGATGCAGCATTCCGTGGTATTTCAGTATATCAACGCAGGCCGCTGCATTAATATACACTGCAACTGAAGCTATAAGTACGTCTGACTTCCGAATTGGAGAAAGGGCAGTTCTCATCCTCTTGCCTTTTTTGTCGCTCTCACTGCCACATCGCAATCTCGTGAGATTATGTCTACTGTCACTACTGAGCATGAGCAAATTCCAGGGAGGGGAGTGAAAGGGATTGTCAGAATTACGGATACTGGGGCGAGTTATCAAGTTGTCACTGGGAATGACTCATGAGAATTGGCTGCAGGAAAAAGCTGAAGTTCCGTCTTCAGTCCAAGTAAAACTTGAAACATGGAAGCGACAGACCCAATCACTTCATTCTTGCCTTCCCACAACAGAAGCGGATCAGGGAACGTTAGTAATATTTGCGGCTAGTGATCCCATCCGTCCTGATGCGATACCTGTCCAGTGTCCATTCTGGGCATCGAGCCCTCCACTGCAAACGGAAAATGAAATGTGGAAAATGTGCAGCCGAGCATGCTACCACCTCGAATCGTTCTTTGCAAGAATGAACATTGCATTGCGATACATCAACTTGGATTCAGGTCGAATCGACCTCTTTTGGATTCACGAAACCGATTGCTTCCTGTAGATCTCACATGGGAATATTTCCGGGAACTCTATGCAGCGTCTCTTGAAACACATTCAACTTGCGTCGACGAGATGGAGGTGCCCGCAGGCACTAGCAGTCGGGGAGGTAGACATTTCCAAGTCACCGTAGGTGGATAGTGCTAAGGAGAGTAATTTTCCGTCGCCAATATCTTAGACGTGCCACTCAAGGGAGTAATCCCGAGTTCAGCACATGTCTGTATCACTCATGGACGTGATCAAGGCGCTTCAGTTGTCCTGTCACCGTATCCATGAGGAGGGTTACCTCTAGGAGAAGATCCTGACTGTCTAGTGCTGCATAAAGGAACGGGTGTGTCGCGTTGGGGTGGTGGTGCCAGGTGGTTAGGCAATGAGCCGAAGGTTGTGTTGTTTGTAGAAGGAGTTCAGGTTGAAGAGGAGCCTAGGTGGTTACTGTATTTTGGAGGGGAAATACATTTTTAATAGGATAGGGAAGTCGAGTATACCTCAGTGATGTGACGAGAGTTGATGTCGATTGCAATTGCGAGGTTATGATGCGACGAAGGGGTAGGAAGACGGCGAGAGACGCGTTGCAGATGAATTGCATGTTTGCGTGTGGCTTGATCTTCATGTCTATTAGCACGTTAGATTTTGGGGAGAGAGAGAGAGATTGTACCGTTCGACATTGCTGGTGTTTGTCTGTTTTGATGACCCATCGTCATTAGTGCGATGACCGGGACCACGGATGGATTGCAACAGGTGGATTTGAGGATCAAGGACGTCAGGAGCAGAGTTGGCAGAGTTGATTACCGAGCAGTTTTAAAGTTTCGGAAATTGGCCGCTCGGAGATCGCACATGTGTGTAGCGACTAGTCTGTCTACTAGCCTGTCTCTCTCCGCTCTTTGTTTTGAGCCGAGCCTTTATACTCGATCTCCCGGTCTGATGAATCCGGAGCCTGACTGATTTCCGCGACTGATTCCGCGGTCCGCGATGACCGTCGATACATATTACCGTAACTAATTATCTAAATCTGACTCACCTGATGGGCTTTTCCGTAAACATGGGTTATTTTTCATGACAAAGGCCACGTACGTTGACCGACCAACTCATCACCCTTATCCTCACCCGTCCCGAATACTAATACCATAACACCAACCCAGATGGATCAAGTTAACAACCGATCGAGAAATACCAACGAAACGTATTTCCAGCCTAATCAGCCACCAGAGACTGTAAGCCGTCTCACAAAGGGATATAGACAATTACTCAAAACCGCGACAACGGGAAATCAGTCTGTTGGCAGTACCGTTGCACAAGCGGATATCCTCTTCAACGAAGGTATCCCATCCCATCCTCCTTATCTAACATTTCGTTTTTAGTACGCACACCGACTCTAGCAACTCTCGATTCCCGCCTCCTTGTCGTGTCCGGACAGCAGGCAAGAATTCAAGCCGAAAATTTAACCCCCTTCACTCGCTTCGACGTTGACGAATACGTTACAAAACTGGTAGAATATATGAGCCCCGGCCCTAATGATGAACATCTCGATTGGCACAAATTGGGGAGAGTTGCCATGGGTATCTGCAGAAGGCCGCCTACAATGGATTTTATGCTTGGGCCGCTGAGTGTAGAAAAAAGGGTCGTTCATAGGAAAGAGACCGAGCATCACGATGCTGTTGAGATAGTTCGTCCTCACCAGGTACTTTCTTCCTTGCTCCAATTTCAGTATCTGTGCTTTGGGAACGTGCTAATGAAATAGTTAACAGGCACGGATATTCCCAAAGACGAGAATCCCACTTCTCTGATGGTTCATTTGGTTCATAATCTTCTACAACAACATTCTCCGATAAACCTATTCCAGTTCGTTATCAACCCGAATTCTTTCGGGCAAACCGTCGAAAACATCTTCTATCTGAGTTTCAATTTCAGAGATGCTCGGGCAAGACTTGAGATAGATGATTTCGGGATGCCGATCTTGTTCGCTGTTGAAGAAACTCTTACGGAAGAGGAATCCCTGATGGAAAACTCGCACTGTATTATCGCAATAACCATGTCGGATTGGGAGGTCTTCCTTTCTTTTGGGGTTTCTACTGACGTGGTAGGAATTGAAATGGATACTTAATATCTCTGAGCCTATTATTCCACATAGACGAAAAGAAGTGGCTGCGAATGGAGGAGCTTGGTCTTGAGGGTTTCAATTATATCAATCGGAATAGAGGAAGAGGTGGGGATCGTGAATCGGACACAGATTGGATTCGGAGTCCAACCAGTGAGTCTTGTTCCGTCTCTAGGAGGACTGGCTCGTTGGGAGACAGGCCATCTAAAAATCACATCAAGTCGCATAGGGGGACGATAGCTGATACCATGGGTGAGAGTTTCTTCGAGATAGCGTAGGCGTAGGACACATTTGGATACCAGCGAAGAACTGAGATAATTGACTTGCTGCACCCATGATATCCGGACGACTGACACAAATGGCGAACATTAATCCTCTCACTACGCTGGCATATTCCTTCCTTCGAATCAGCAAGCGCTTCCTCCTTGGTAGAGGCGCTGAGTTTGACTGTTGTATCCAGCGCACTGTAAAGTGGATTACATTCCGCTATATTATAGCGTGCCGCCGCACAAGTAGGAGAGCTGAATAATATCTTGCCTAGGAAACATCATTATTATCTCCACAGACTACCTTTGTCCCCTAGGTTTTAGTTCTTTTGCATCCCATATAGTGAGGAACAAGAAGTCAACGATTCTGGTGGACTTTGGATTGACTCGTCGTCCCCGTTAGGAATTTGCTTGCCATAATGCCGTCACTGAGATGACATTTGATAATAGTGGTGATATCATCGCCTGACACAAAGAGCAATGTAAGTCTTTTCGCCAGCGGCATTTGTATGAGCAAAGTCGCAAGGATCCGCAGTACATTGATGAAAGTCGAAATCAACAAACATAGAGGCGATGGTCATGAACCATTCTCATGACCTTGTTTCTTCCGTCAGATGTTAGAGAAGTAGTGAAGTACCGCGCAGAATTCGATAAGGGAAACAATTCTTTTTTCATGGGCTACATCTGTTTTCTCCTTCTCCCGTTTCTTTTTCAGCTCCTGGAAATCCTCTTCCCGGAAGGAAATTTGAGAAAGCTATGGCCTTCGCTGTCGCCAAAACTCCCGGTGTCCTCGACCATGTCCCAAAATGTGTGACTGCAAATATAGTTGTTACGGAGACAGGTCTAATAATCGTGTCTGGAATGAACTTTTCCAGAGCTGACCAAGGGGGGGCTTTGGTAGCTCTGGAGGTCTGTAAGCCTCGAGGGCATTTACGGAGAGCGTCCAAGACATTGAACTTTTGTTGACAAGTTACAGGATCTACAGGTCAATGAAGCCTGAAGCCCTCGACAACATTACCACGGGGAAGCATAGCATAGCTGGTCTGTACCTCGATCTCAGGACAAGCATGATGCTGGGTACAATGGTAACCGTAGAGGAAGGTTAGATCATAACATCAAGATTGTGACCGATAGTCACGAGATGGTCCCGCAGATGAAGGTTGACGACCTCATTAGAGTTGTCTCTGCACCAGTACCGGTGAGGACAGAGCAGCCGTCACTGCCTCTCAAAATCATCTCCGCTACCGTCATCCCCATCTGATCTCTGTCGTGTTTCTTTTTCCATGTGTGCGCCGTCAACTTCGAGAGCCCCGAGGAACAGCTACCTGAATGACCTAGCTCTCCGACCTTATTGGCATTCAGCACCGGTCACTCGTGTCTCCCAAGCTTGGTCTGACAACTCACCATAAGCATCGGCCCCATGAGGAACACCAACACGAAGCCCAGGCGCAGACGTGTGCTTTGCGACTACATCAACGCTGTACAAGTTCTTCCATATAATGCCACTGTCATCCTTGCGGAGATCCCTCGTCATGTGCGACAAAGCGGTGTCGATGACCTATTTGTCGCTCTTCATGATGCTGCATCGGCCCATAGACCCATCCGCTCCTACAAATCGATCCGCCCGGTACTGTTCATCAGGGCTCGAAGACAGCCGACATTGACAGGGAATTGGGGTGGGGGTACTACACCTAGAACGAGTCGAACGACTGGACCAGGATCAGAATGGAAAGCGGATAAAATCCTGATCTTGAGCAATGATATCTGTTAAGAATGACGTCAGCGCTGTGTGCCGCAAGTATATAAAGCCAAGTCTGTAGCCACATCTCTAGATAATCCACTCGCTCACACACATCTATTTGCAATATTTCAACAATATCGAGCGCCGTCTCAGCAGCGTTTTTCCTAACACGTAAAAAGCTCTAGAGTAGTCTGGAGGCTTCGCAAAAGCCCTAGACTGAGTAGAGAATCATACATAGTATATTGGTGTAGAGAATTACGGGCTTTTAGTGTATAGTTGTGTAGTCGCTGTTGACTGTGCTCCGTCTCTTAAAATTACCCAAAATGGCGAACGGATCCAAGAGATCCATGTTTGGAGCCGGTCAAAGCTCAAATCCGTACTGACAATGATTGAAACAGCCATATCTCAGCCAATTCTTGTCCAATTGACTCTAAACAAAAATTGTAGACAGAGATGAGTTAGTTCTAGCCAAACTGACTGTGTTTATATTATTTCTGGGTGTTCCCTTCTCGCTGGGGGTGCAGTTTTACAGGTTGTTCGATTTTTTTTAGCTTGGTCATTGAATAGCAATTCAACCAGAGGACATATGGAAAAACGGAGGAGAGGGAATTGAAGAGCACGTCAAATTTAGTCAACCATTACTTTCTAGGATGATTCGGTTCGGTGGTGGGATCTTTATTCGAGGGTGACAGTGTTTATTCACTAGTGTGAGATCCAGCCGGCGATCCGATTTGTGTGGGACAAAGCCATCTTTATCTCTTAAGTTTACAGATCTGACTCTACTCCAGGCGGTTCTCGCAAGTGGCTTCCACGGGCATTCCGGCACCAGAAGCCTACCCTAATATACTATGTATGATGCTCTACTTAAATGAAAAAGTTTAGAGCTTTTTCGAAGCCTCCAGATCACTCGGAATGGATCACGACGAAATGGCTCAAATAAGAATCCGAACGAATTGCATCCTACGAACAGCACATTTTAACTTGGAAGATTCAAGACTGCATTAGACATCACGTCACTGTGCAGTAATGTGAAGAAATGCTCAGAAGGAAACGGCTTTTACGGATCGAGAGTTGCCGGGAGCTTCAATATCTGCTATTGGGTTAAACGTGTCATGTGAGCACTCGGATTAATCAGCGATTGTAAGGAGTCGGTGAGGTCTTATGCTTGTTTTAGTACTGGGTTGACGGGGTTCTGGGTTCTGGGTTCTAGGTTCAGGGAGTCTTGGGCACTAGACAAGACTTGTACAAAACTTGATTCCTAATTCTGGGGCGAAGACCCCTTTATATACTAGTTTTTTGCGTCTTTCTGTCAATAACGTCTAGCCAGTAAAAGCTTCCCTTTCCATATTCCATCCGCAGACGCCGACGTGTTTCCAACACGTTGTCAGACGTGAAGATCATATTGTCGACGATCACCGACACCGACGCTGCAGGATCACCGACTACGCCTATAGCGACCAACGCCGACAGAGCAGCGAAAGCGCTCACGTCGATAACGCTCTTGAGTGCAGTAAAGCTTGGCTTTGAAAAGACAAGGGATCCAACAACGATACTTTCGTCGATATGTGGTTGGCCCTGGCCAATATCGATACTATACTTCCGCATTTCCGTCCTTGGGCATATACGAATCGTAACTATAATCCATAACGTATCATCATAGCGTCAATCTCCTTATTAACCCTTTCTTCGTTATTCTGATACGTAAACTCCGCCGTCTGGTACGTAGAGTTGCGTTATGGTCGATAAGTAACCGTATGTTCGTCGTATCTCACCGTAGTGGCTAAGGTAAGTGAGCACATGACAGCGATCATGATTTTCATAGCCTTTAGCAATCAACTCAGTCATTGCCAAGGTCTCGTCCCTTTGTTCCAGAGCTTCCAAATCCATCCATCCATCACTGAGAAGCACGTCGCTGCCTTGCACTTGGCCTCCGTCACAGATAGTGTTTTTGAGTGCTATAGGGCGGTAACCGTTAGGGCGAGTGTAGTCTCCTTTATTTGGTTTACGGATCACTGCCGTGCACGATACTTTGAAAATTGAGGTAAAGCTCGCTAGGAGGTGGTCTTTCAACTTGCGTTTGAGGATGAGGTTCAGGATTTCATCAGGTCCTGGAGTCTTCTTGGAGGCAAGTCGGCGTTCAAGTTGGTTGGAATCTGGCTGGAGTCTTTGCGGAGAAGCAACATTAACGGCTGTGCTGATTCTCCATGAGTCCATCCTCTCTCACAAACAGCTCTCCCGTAGTTCAATGGCCCGGAAATCCACGGCCGACTTGAAAATTCATTCTCCCTAGAAGCCAGAGTAATCCAACGCAGCCTCGCTGGTTCGATTCTGTCAAGGTACTTTGAACACAGTCTGATAGCCCACGTCTCGCCGGAACTCTACCAGAGCCGTTGCCAGACAGAGTCGTCAGACGCATATTAAAGGCCAAGATCTGAAATTCTGACCTCCACATGGACCGATAACTTTCCAGCCCTTCAGAAAGCCTAAGCACCGGCCATCCGGAGCAATAGCGGGGCCAACTCTCGAGTCTCGACGATGAGCGAACATAGACTTGATGATGTATGGATAGCCTTACTGAATCTTCCACTTGAAGCCTTGTTCCAAATCCTTGCTCGTTGAGATTCAAGAATATCGATCCATCGAGTGAGGGAGACTATTACGTCCTCCAAATGGGCAACAAGTTCATATCTCAAGGCGATGGTGGTGTCAATATTATTCTGGCAGTCAGCACGCTAGTTCTCTTTCTCCCTTGCCCTCACAACCAGCGCCCTGAATATCCTGCCAAAATATTGTAATAGCAAAGCAAGGAAGAGTTGTACTGTCATACGGAAGTATCCAGTACCAGACGGAAGATGGAAAACCTTGGAACCCTTCTTGGTGACGCTGAAACTTCTTTGAACAGGGTGCACAAACATTGGAGGAACGACACGTTCGGTAGAGATTCCCTTCGGATGGACCCTGAAAAGTCGAGGATCATATTGTTTGGCTACAACAAGAAGCTGATATCGCCCAATCGACTTTGTCCAACGAAGTTGGATTTAACCTTGCCGGCTCATTACAATATCTTGGGAAAGCATTTCAGCGATCCGTTGGATGCAAAATCTATGAGTCGATTTCGTCGGCCGTGTTCTTTGCATCGGAGTTACTGTACTAGGCCATGCTGTCGAGCAAACCAGTAAGCCTCGGACGGGATTACAACGGAAGATGAGTTTGAAGTTGAAGACGAAGACGATCCAAGCAATGACGCAGATCTCAACGACAGCTTCGGCCCCAAACCATACCTTGACGGAGAAGCAAATGTTCCTACTCAGCTACAGCCAAGCAATAAAGAGGTTACTCCCTTGCACGCCATCGCTGAAAAGCTGTTCAAACTTCCCGTCGCGTGATTTGGGCCCGGAGTCGACCACCATGCTCCAGTCATTCACTTCGTTGCAGTTTTGGCGATCAACATCGACGCTGGGTCTTTCCGAGAACCGTATCTGTAGACTTCGTGCCTAGCCGGATTCGTTTGGGGCGCTCGCCTCCTCACTGTAGAGTATGCAATGCCGAAACGAAGCTACACCAGTATAGGCTGGCCATCACGATGACATCTCTTCATCAGAAGGCTGCTTTCGGGAGACGCTCACTCGGTCAACTGCCCCGGGTTGGGCAACATTTTCCGTCTATACGAAAAAGAGGACCTAAAATCGGATAACGACGGAGTAAGCTTCGAATATAAATGAGTCCGTTCCAGCGTCTCGGACATCAATAAGCGCCTCATTCGAGAGCTCTAGACACTTGTCAACCCCTTATTTTTCGATCTAGACCTCCCGAAATTCAAGAATCTCAAGGAAATGCAAGTATGATCCCCTCAAAGGAAATGATGACATCGGCAAGGAAAAACCCAGATTCTGGTGGAGTTTAGGTTGAAAGAGGGAGCGCAAGTGGTGGTTCTCTTGGAGGCGGATGACGATGCTGACGGGTTTTAGGCAATCCATTTACGTCTGCAGATAAAAAAAGATGATTGTTCTGTGTACGCCTTTAAGGCAAATAGAGTATATTTATTGAATATACTTTATCCTCTTGAATACTTTAACTTAACTTGCCAAAGTTGCTGCACATTTTGCCTCTTTTCCTCGCTTAAAACTTTAACCGCGGACCAGCTCCTATCCGCTTGGATGTCTCCGGTCCGGTCCGGACTCGGAGCCTATTCTGCCACAAGCAGGCAAGGTCATAATTCCCCTAACCCGATTTTGCAAACTGTGCAAGCAGCAACTAAGCAGTGTCAGTCGAATGGCCAGAGTCGTACTAGGTGATAGTTTGCTTGTTCACAAGAGCAATGATCGAACAACGATGGGATGGTGTGACATTGCAGGGTGCGTTGAAGTTGTGGAAAGCTTCGTGGACCGGGGGTTGCGAAGTTTGGATGTGAACTCCTCGCCACCGTGCCTTCGACCCTCGACCTCAAGGCCTTCCACGCCATGTCGTTAGTTCGACATCCCAGAGCCTGCTCTTCCAACTGAGATTCCCAACCTCTTGATCTCCAATTCGAACCCTGGACAGTCACAAGATTACAATATCGGGTCGAGTCCGATCGATTCGATATACATATTTCTATGCGAGTTACCAGTCGTTCTGTCAGATTGAATGCAAACGGACTCGATTGACTTAATCTCAAAGTTAAATCGTACTCGACACGATATCTGGCTGCTTGAATATCGACTCGACGAAAAACAGCCCTTGTTATGGGAAATATAGGACCGATTTGCTCGATTTGAAGTATACAAATTGCTTCGAAACTATGTAGGTTTGAACCCGGTATCGAAGCAAGCAACCCTTTCACAGCCTACAGCTTTGAAGGAATCGACTTATTGAAGCGGAAGATTCAGATTGAAGAGGCTTTCCGCCTGATATGGACCGCTCATCTTCAATGGTGAACAACACTGTGATGATCAGACATTATCATAATACAACATTGTGAATGGATGCATGATCTATGTAGTTCTAACTTCTCAGGATGGCAGGCGGCGGGGATCCAACTCCAAGTTTATTCCTGGATGCAAATTTCCTTGACGCGCGCTACCACTTTGATTTCACCTACATCAAAGGCACACTCAACGCTGTAACCACAACTACCGCCGTCCCTGTGGCTGGAATGGGGCGATTAGGATTGTCTCCAGACTTTCTGGACTCGTTGGATGACGGTGAGATGAGTGAGTTCTATGAAGCGAGGCAACCTGGGGGAAAAGAGATAGGTCGAATCGCGAGGCGGAGACGATATAACTTACTCTGCTGTCCGGTGGATTGAAAACAGATCAAACGTTATTGCACGACTCTTCAATTGTCTCAGACTTGCTGAGCTTTTTAAGTGTTAGCAAGAACGTTGATCTGCACCCGTAGTCACACTTCCTTAACCCAGGTCCAGTCAATTTCAGATGAAGGTTTCAGATTATCAGATGAGAAACGATTCAAGTACGATGGTGGAATCGATCAGACTCACGATCCAACTTTTGAACAATCCACGGGATCACGATCTGTGGATCCCATAATCAAAGGATCGATCATCTATAGGGCTACTATCCGACAATCGCTCCATTGGGAACTCGGGATTTATTCCACTCCTAATGTTGAAGTTGCTGAAAGAGTTTTCGGCTGATGATGGCGTGAGGTATAAAATTGTGGCACCAGAATATTGGGACGCCGTTGAAATTTTTATTCATCTGAGGACCAGCGAGGGAAACTTGAACAGAAACATAAAGGTATTACTCTTGGTTAGCTTTGACTGACATCTGACTGACCTGTCCAGTCAAATTGATAGTATGCGACCACTTGACCTATTTTCGTGAAGGGTTTGGCAGACTGAGTGTGCAGAATAGGGTGAATCCTGATACAATTCAGAAGTTTGGTGATTATTGGTAGTCTGAAGAGAAGGACCTCCGTCCGTATGGGCTTTGTATCAAGAGGCTAAATTAGCATGTTCTGACTTCTGTGGAGTCTCAATCATTCGTATTTCTGTGGCTATTGCTTGGTGTCTAGTGCTCTTTATTCTTCCGGAGTGCCACCCGTCGACATGCACACCTTCATCCTGGTGTGGATCCTCGCCTACCAAATGAACACTACTCGCGAGCTACGTCCAGATGTGACAGATAACAGAAAGGTTTAGGTATTTCCTGGAGGCAATCAAGGCAGTCCGGGCAATCAGCGCGAGGGATAGTGAGAGTTCACGGGGCCAGTGGACACTATATGTATCCGGTAGAACACCCCTCAACTCGATGAGGAAAATTATAACCGACTGTCTTAGCAGGACCACTCAGTCTACAAACGAGTTTCAGTTCCTGCAGTTCGCGGGGCACCCGACAATCAGTCCCAACACGATGATCAGCATGGGCCCATTTTTGAACATCATGACGATCATGAACCTCTAGTGTTGCCAGTCCAACTTGCTTGTCCTCAAGTTGTGAATGACTTTCATGTTATCCTGGTTGAAAATGTCCTGGCGCAGCCGATTCCCAGTCCTGTGACTCGGATATCTTCTTTATGGACTCCTCTGCCGGCACCCTTCCTGTTTGTGATGCGCGACCAGACCTCCCTCCTTCATGTCCCCAGAGTCCACTCCTAGGTCAATCTGCATATCGGTCTCGATGCGCATGACGGGTTCGCCTCAACTACTACTGGCTCTTGCCAACCTATAGCCGTGTAATCCTCACTATCCATTGAGAGGTTACGAAGTACCAGGAACCAGATCTGAGATTGGGAAGCTGAGGATGGTTTCGATAATGGGTTACTCTCCTTGCTTGCTGAGGGGTGGCCGTTGCCCCGAACATGACCGGTTCGCAGTAAACGAGGTTGCTATAGTCTTGATTGGGAGTCAGGTTATCCGGGCACAATTCCTTCAAAGTGGAGTAAGATACTAATCGTGACGAAGTGGCATGGCACCTTCCCTCTCGTGGGGGGAGACCTCGATATCCGGCAACTCGGGAATGAAGATCTGATCGAGCTGGCCGCAGTGGGTCTCGGAGGGGATCGTCCACCCACCGCAACGCATTGCGACATAGTGCAAAAGTCCGGATACCATACTCCTCAAGGCTCAAAGTTACTCTTCAGCACCTCGCTCAGACTTGGGCTCAGTCAACACCTCGTTCGCATTTTTACTGTGACTACCTACATCGACATGCTTACTCCATCGATTTGCTATGTCCTCTCGCTGTAGCGCTGGCAAGAATGACCCCGCTGCTGACCCGCGATCCGGCCCAAGATCCAGCAACTCCGCTTTCGAGCGGTGGTTTTTTTCGAAACAAATTGGCCAATCAGAGAGCGGGATTTCTGAGGGACGAGCGAGATTTTACTTCCGAACACGAAAGAAACGGCACGTCGCTCTTTTCCTACTGCCAGCACAAGTACAAGCAGTCGCCGTGACTGATTGCAGTCCGTAAATCAACTCTGCAACCGTCACTGGGTTGTGGCGATCTTCTGAGCCGTACGTGAAGTGGTATCAGATCGACATTAGCTGTCCACTCATGCCTGGACAAAGTCAATATCCCCGCAATGTCTCCGTGTTCGATGCCAATGTTCCCCAGTTGACCCAGCCTGTTCTAGTAGGCGGAATGATGCAACTAGGGTCGACCACTGGCCAAGAGTTCTATTTCTGTCTCCAACTCTGTTTCTCCGCCCCTAGAAATGGTCAGTTTACACTCCTTCACGACAGTGGGCTCGTCTTGCCTTGCGATAATACAATGGTGCCCATCGGCAATTATTTTGTCGTTGCTCAAGGTTCTCTCTCTGATTATTTCGTAGTTAATTCACAGATGATTCCACTCGTTATATTTCCGTCACCCTTACACCGGAAACAGCTCGCGACCGGAACATTTCTAGAGGAAGCCCCGCAGTAATCGGGGTCTGACTTGTGCGTGAAACTCGCTGACTTTTGCAGGCTGCTAGGTTTCGAGACCGAGTCCGCGAGCGAGATGAAGTTTGCGTGATTACACGCGTCAATCCCGGCTTCTTGTTTGTCAACCTGGAGGCATGTCATATTATATCTCGGAGTCATTATACATGGGTTTTCACGCCGCTCTCGACTTGCCTAGATCGCTAATTTGTACTAGTGGAGCAATAACAACATGATTCAATATCTCGAACCGGGTGAACAACATCTTAGTATCGACACTGTGCAAAATGGACTCATTTTGAACGCAGGCCTCCATGTACTGTGGGATAAATGGGCCGTTTCAATCAATCCGGTATCATAGGCTTTCAACGATTGTGACAGTAGAACACCATGCAAGTAGTTTTCTTTTACGATGACGGCCTCTTCAGAAACCTCTATGACCGGCACGTTGTCCGCTTTAATTCAAGTCAAACTTTGCCAGCTCCGCCTTATGCATTCCTGATGGAGCATTTTAAGCAAGCTGTGCTGGCGAACATGCGCGGAGCCGGCCAAGCGCCAGACTTGGACTTTGACCCAGAGGAAGATGCTCAGAGTATGTCGGTCTTTGAATCTGGAGAGGGAAAGAGATGGTTGGAGTGCGAATTGGCGGATAAGTTGATCCCGGGAATTGACGACGCTTCAGCCAGTGAGTTGAATGGTCATGATAATGTAGTCGATTCGTAGGAAGCCAATACTCCAAGTCACTCTCAGCTGAGCACCTCCTTTGAGGTCCTCTCGCTTAGATCTTCGCATTTACGGCGAGGGTTACGTGATGTCCCAGCACTTATGGTGATGCCTAGGCACTCACCGTGAGATTCTCGCACTCACTGTGATGTTTCAGCACTTATGGTGATGTCTATGAGATCCACTTATTCTATCTTGGGTCACTCGCGTACCCGTCCCCCTTGGGACTGCTCTGCGACAGCATTTATGATTCGAGACGTTTCATCTGAGATATAATATTAACTTTAACTCCTTTACCTCATCTCTCGACACACCTCCGTGAATAACCAGAACGCATTTGTACTCTTCTTCCCGAACATCATCTTCTTCCGTACTAGCCATGACCGCTCGTCCTTGCTCGACGATACATCGAGTCCCTGAGTTCAAACACGTCTTCCTGGATCTGACCATCTGCCAAGTGTTGACTCCCCAAGAGGCGTTGGGCCGGTAGCACCGGGCGGTCTCCACCTGGAGGCTGGCACCATGTCGCCTTGGTTCCTGGGAAGTTTCTTTCGAGGGTCTCGATTACTGGTCCGAAGGCGATCAATGCCCGCAAACTTTCTGCTCCCTCGTTGCCCTGCGTCTGTTCTCTAGGACGACTGGTTCGCCAAGTTCATGTACTACACTTCCGATCCGGTGACCAGCGTCACGACGAGCAAACTCCACGAGGTTATGATAATGCTCAACGTCAAGTCGTCGTTCTCGATTGGGATGGTCTTGGGACGAGAGCGGGAAGTCGATTGGCGACATGAGCGAGAGCAGCTTCAGCTTCAAGCATCACACCTGAAAGGGAGTGGATTTCCACGCCATCTGTCTCAACGTCTGAGTTCAGATTTGAAGTGGGATATTAATCCAAAATGAAATAGAAGTCAAAGGAGAGCGATTCTGAAAATGTTGAAGGAAGCATATCAAGGTCTTCGCTGGTCCAGAGGGAAGAGTAGGAAGGGTGGAATCGAAGTTTGAACCTTGAGATGGATATTCATGGGGGTTTTACAGGTATTCGTTCTCCGCAACTTTACCGCACATCGTCAGATAAGCAGAAACACATCAAGGATGCCATCGATACCCTCTTCAAGTTGGATGTCATTTCGCCCTCAAATTCACCCGTTGCCATGATGCTGTTTGGGCCTTTATACTTTTGGGGCTTCGATAATCATGAAGCAATATCTTTAAAGTGTTGTGGACTTTGGAAGTCCGATCTAAAATCAGGACGCTAATAAATAGAATATACAAATTGAATGCGTACTATGTTGAGATTGTGGCTTTTCAAAAATTGGATCATTGTTCAGCCAACCTTCGACAGCATAGTCTCGAATGACATCTCGAAGGGAGGTGAAAGTGTTCAAACTCCAGTATCTCTCAAGGAAATCCTCTGATGTGGTCTTTGGTATCTACACTTCTAGCTTAGATGGGAAGACGACTCCTGCAATGAGGTCCGATTCAGACCAATGCCAGTATCGAATCAGTAATGAAAGCAATGATGCTTCCGTATCCTTTGACACCCAAAAACATGCTTGTGCCTTATCACAAGGGCCGTGATACAACTTAACCAAATACATCGAATTCAAACCATAAAATCTGACAGTTGGCTGTGCCACCGCTGTGGTCACTACCCTCAAAGAATCTCCATCTTTGATGGCGGTGGAGTTTAAGGAGGTGCTATCGTAACCAGTGAGGTGCGTGCTTCCGTGATAAACTCCGATATGTGTGATTGAAGTTGGCTCTTTCATATTCAAACAACGAAAGACAAGTTCGGTCAGAAAAGAAAGCGAGCTGTTTGATGGAATTTCCACGATATAAATATCCTGCTCGTAGCATAGACGCAATTTCCACACATCATCTATACCATCCGACTTTCTTTTGTGAGGAATATTCGCCTCCAAGTTCGGTGATTTTCCAGAGGCCCATTGTAGGATACGGTTTAGAACGACTTAATTTCTGCGAGTTCCAGAATCCATCGATAGGCCGGTCAATGGACTAGACCTGTATTGGCGATACCATTCTTCAAATGGTTCACGTTTATAAGTGTGACCATCTTTGGCAACAACGGGATCTACTAAGCCGTGTGTCAATCAGGAGCATACCTCTCAACAGATTTCCAGTGATAGGACAGACGAATTCCTAGCAAGTCAGAGCCTTTTCTTTCAGAGGTTTAACCCTTGGAATGGTTCCACCCAAAACACGGAGGTCGGAAGTTGGAACTGGACCTGCCTCGGCAATTGTCCTTTTACTTGTGAACTGCTGAACAAGATATTCGGCCAAACTTGCTTTCATCAGATCCCTGCTCATGCAATTGATGAACTCGAGCAATTGAAGGTCTGCCAACTGCCAATTACGGTTGGCTTCTATCAATGCTCTAGCCATTTGGACGTAAGTAGTGACAAGGTCAGCCAAGATGTCCTGTGCCACTAGTCATCCATTACGTACAGGTCGCAAGCTTGATAATCCCGAGGATGTCCCAAAAGTAATTGCGTTTTGAAAGATGTTCTGAATTAGGAATGAGAAAGTTAGAATACCTTGAACTTCACTCGACCACTCTATACCGCTCTCAGGGAGCATTGGCTCCTCAGAATTCTCCTCAGACTCGTGATTATCAGTAGAAACGTTGCTTCCGTTCATATCAGGGAAGTCTGCATCCTCTTCCATGCTTTTGCTAGTATCCAAACAGATCATAATAATTTCTGATGAAGGTTCTGCTTCAGTAGACTTCGTTCCTTTAAGCGAGTTGAACCGAGAGAAAAAGTCTTCTGGCTCAGTCTCTCGGAGTCTTGCGAGAGATTGGGCGACCATTGCTGTATTGACATAGCGATCACCACTCAATGGACAAAAGAGCATTGTACTAAGTAAGAGTAAGCCCAATGGACTGCGTTTAAATTTACTTGACTGGTGGTTCTACACATGGCTTACAGCCCAAGAAAATGGCAAGAAAACCTTGTGCGTCAAGAGTTAGGACCGAGCGCGAGCCGTGTCTCAAATCTATTGGGGCTATTACTGCAAACGGACCCAATGCAAGAGTGTTGCAAATTTGCTGGGCATCAACTGTGATAGGTGCAAGAACTAGGTCGGTTGGATCATTGTAGTATGCATCAACGGGAGTTTTGCAATGGGTCACTCTCCTCAAACGTCAGCCTGAGAGTATGCTCAAGCCAGTACATTCTATGTCCTCTATGATGTGAAAATGATATATTTAATCGGTAGTTTTTCGGAGAAGTTCCGTCTAGTATTCTATTGCGAAACCTCGTTCCATAATTCCGTACCTATTGGACAATTCGACTGCATCGACAACTGTCTCTTGCGCGATTGAACAGTGGAGTGAGATGGTTTTGAATGCTGCAAGATATGGAAGGTCTCTAGATATGTCCCTTTTGAAACATTTCGTCGCTTCTTGGTGGAGGTAACCAAATACAGATCTCATCAATTTGAAGATTCTGCTTTGATTTGTATCCATAATAACCATGACTTCGACGGGTGTGAACTGCTTTGCAAATTCAAAGAGTGCTTGTACTAATGCAGCTCGCTCTTCATCGAGGGGGATATGTTGGTTCAGGATTGTGTAAAACGCACGGATAGCTGGTGGGAAACGAGTGAATACGGCGATCATCTTGAGGAGACGGTCTTTCTCAGCTTTCGAATAAGGCACTGACACGAATACGCGCAGCAATGACAGAAAACACGCGTAACCCTTTTGCGTTTGGCCTTCAGGGTTGGGGATTTCCTACTAGTCGTTATCACGGGTGTACAAGCGGAGATAACCCAACTACTGCAGAATCGGAAGATACCCTCTTTCCCACCGTATATATTATTGTTATCTCCATCTCGGTAAGTGCGAATGACGGAATACAAGGTCAGCACTCCGTCCCTTACGTATTCATGAAGACGAAGGGTACTGAGTGATATGTGCAGGCCTTCGAGTTGGCCGATCAACGAAGCAGTGGTATGGAGATCCATGGTCTTCTTCGGTTCACTTTGTGCTTTTTCTTCGTGGTCAAAGGTGGCCGGTTTGTCCATCTTACTAGGTGGACACTGGAAGGTTTCTTCGCCCATTGGATGTCGCTTCTCCGAGCAAATGGAGATGATCAAAGTATGGTGGAATTGTATGTGGTCGCTAGCATTAACTGGATGGAACCGTTTATCCCGACCATTAACCACGAACCATTTTTTCCCTTCACAGATGCAAGGACCGAGCAATGTCAAGAGCGTTTCTCCAAGGGTAGTATAGTCGATATGAGCCCGACCTTCGTTTCCACCAAAGCTGCGATCTAACGCAAAGGTTTCAATCATTGAGTTTCGAGAGATGACGATGAGACGGCGACCTCTATCGCAAATAGGAAGCATTTCACGCTGCGTTTCATCTACTCAGGTTAGAAAGGTTTCGGGGCAAGTCTAGCCAGGTACCTTCCAGACAACACTTTGGGCAACGATCTCGCTTATTGTACTCTTTGGGATCGTGAACGTAGCAATGATGATGGACCTTGCTGCTCTTTCCAAGAAGTTGGCCGCATTTGCGACGTGCTTTGGTCTTTTTGAGTTTAATCGAGTCCCATTCGGTCTGAAAACAGCTTCAGCGCACTTTCAGCGTGCCATCGATGTCATCCTAGGATCTACAGTATGTGATGGGATTTCGCTCTGGCTTATATGGATGATATAATTGTGTATTCGAAGACCCTCGAGGAACACGTTGCCAACATCTCTGCTGTTCTGGAAGCCCAGGTATGACACTTGCGGAAGAACATGTCATTCATGTCATTTCGGGTATCAGGACTTCAAACTACTTGGTCACCGGGATATCTTATCCACTCTGGAGGAGAAAGTCCAATCGATTCTCGCCATCTTATACCTATGTAGTAGCTATTGCCTCGCTTGGGGCATCTGATGTCCGTGATGCTTTCGAAGACAGAGGCTTGACGTCCTGCACGTACTCCTCGCGAAGACGAACAACATCCTAACCTCGTCCTCGAGCCAACTATCATCGCCAGTGCACGCCCTTTCAAAGCTACTATTCCGTACGAACAAAAGCACGGCCTCGAAACTGCACCGACATCTCTTGAACAACGATACGCTTCTGCCTCGTGACTCTACAAAGGACAACTTATGGACTTTCGGCACGTCTGATTCCATCGATTAGCACTTTCAGAAATTCGGCGCTATTTCTCTCCCAAGTCCTTGTGCAACAAGCTCCCAAATCCCGAACGTTCCTCCCCTTAGGCAATCCAATTGAAGACGAAGATCGGAAACGTTTCATCACTTACCTCGGCAAATCCTGGGTCTACGCCGATACACACTTAACTACAATTCGCATATCCGGCAAGATTCTGCGATCACTGAACCTCCCACTTCTACATCCAAAGTCCTAGATATTCTCAATGCTCGAAATAGTTTCAACAATCGTACCAACTTCAATCGTCCCTATCGAAACTACAACGGCAATCGCAATTCGGGTTCTTCTCAAAACAACAGCAACAGCAACAGCAACCGCAATGAGCTCTGGGCCTCTGGAAATTTACAATCCAGGGATGTTACAACAATCGTAATCACTTTAACCATCGTAACCTTATCAGCTCCAGTAACGGCAACTGTAATCCCAAGCGCTCATTTGGCTCTCGCAACAATTCTTCTGTTAATTCCAATCCTTGGTGCAACTAATACAATCGTCACACAGGCCACAGCAACGTCCATTGGCAATATCGCTGTCTTTCCTTATATTCAGGCCGCAATGCACCTAAGTCATCACGAATGATCACCGCCCCGCAATATTGCACTCGGATCCTGGTTCCTGGTTCCAGTCATCAATGTCAAGATCAACGTCTACGCAAGTAATCTTCTTACGGACAACCGATGCACCAACATCTCGGACATGCCTCCGCAGCTCGATTAGCTATCCTTGGCATTCACTACCGTCACTATAAACTTCTCTGAAGGTGTTCTCGGCACGCAAAATCGCCAGGCATTCCTGTTACTCAATCAGCACCATCACCACTCTTCCGAGTCTTCTGCGATCTCTGCGGTGACATCAAGCCTAAGTCCTTTCCGACAGTCAATATGTCCTTACTCTCATGGATCCATTCTCTCGCTTCACATTCTGGCCGAGGAGAAATCTGCAACTATTCTCGCTATTCTCAAACGACGGCTCCTTCTTGTCCAAAATCAATCTGGCATATACTTAAATTCTTTCGTATGGATCAAGGAAAAGTGTTCACCGGCATACCGCGGCAGTCTTCGATCAGCAATGAATCACTCATGAAACCACTACTAGCTACAGACTAAGCTACTCATCCGTCTCCAACGGCATTGCGGAACGTCTTAATCGTACTCTCTTTCAAATGCTGCACTGCCACCGGCAACCGCAGCGTCAGTTTTGCAACTTCCCTTGACAGCTCTAATATCAGCCGTCCTCAAGCACCAGCGCAACGTCCTGCTCAATCTGCTGTTTCTCAAACTCCCGACTCCACCGCCTGAACAACACCTTGCGCAGCTCAGTCTGCTTCTTCATCCAAGCCTGCAGGCCCAACATCACGAAATCTACAGCTTATCCTCAACCAAGTTGTGTTCGTATCCCCCCGAACCCCGCTGTGTCGACCGTAAAGGGGTGCCAACGAAACGGCATACGGAAGAGAAACGAAGAGGCGAAACGTCACACTCATTCTCTATAGGAACGTCCAAATCCAAACATCGCTCCAGATAACCGTAACTTACCGTCCAAGTCGAATAATGCAATACAAGGTCAATAAACGAAGACAAGTGATACTTAACGACAGTCACGAGTTTCACTTCTTCCTCTCAGGGGTCATTGGCTTCAAAAGTTCATCTCTGTTGCCAGTGGCAATTGGTTTCTGAATTCCGAGCGGGGTCTCCGCTGGGATAATCTCTTGGCAGCGGCAGATACATTTTAACCTTTACGGATGATGCTACTCGGATGGTTCGAATCTACATCCTTCCCAACAAGAAGTCCGTAACAGTTCTCAATGCATTCAAGGAATATCAGGCATGGGCGGAACGTCAAGCTGGACATCAGAGCAAGGCATTACGTACAGATCGCGGTACAGAGTATATGGGAGATATGATCTCATATGCGAAATCTATTGGCATTGATCATCAACCTACTGCAGCTTATTCTCCTCAGTCGAACGGCGTAGCAGAGCGATGCAATCGCACTTTGCTTGATATGGCATGTCCAATGAAGGACTCTGCTGGCGCACCATATGAATTATGGGCTGAAGCTCTGCTCGCCGCTTGCCATATTCACAATCGACTTCCAAATAGGACGTTGGATAGTATATCTCCTCACGAAGCTTGGTATGGAAGGAAACCTACTGTCGATCATGTTCGCAAATGGGGATGTGTAGTTTATCGACATATTGATAAGGAAGTACGAGTAAGGCTGGCTCCTAAAGCAATGAAAGGATATCTTGTTGGCTACGACTCACGCGGCATCTATCGTATCTATCATCCAAAGCTCAAAACGGTCAAGTCTAGTCGCGATATTATCTTCGATGAAAGTCAGTTCATGGATATTCGACATGCTCCTGGAAAGACTGACGAAATTCTTATTTCTGATAATTTCAGCGATCACGTTGATATTACAACAACGAAAGTTGGAGTCCAAACTTCTGAGCCTGACGTCGACTTTGGCAACGACTCTGATTCTTCTGCTGATATATTTAATGCGGCTTCTGTTATTTATGATGAGATCGTTGTACAGCCGCCTCCATCTAATGTAGTACTTTACCAGCTCCTCCTATACAGTTCAATCGTCGTACTCGTCGCAACTTCGCTCGTGCTCTCAAGGCTATCGCAAATGGCACTACCTCATCGTGGAAATGGCCTCGTTCACATTGGGAAGCTACTCAAGCTACCGATGCAGAGAAATGGATAGAAGCTATTCAAAAAGAATATGATTCAATCATGAAAAATGAGACTTGGACTTTAGTGCCTAGGCCGAAGCATGCGAAAGTTGTCAAATCTCGTTGGGTATTAAGGATTAAGGATTGTAGAGTGTATAAGGCAAGATTTTGTGCTAAAGG
>Ga0335073_10001140_pt1 | contig 35386 bp, 26 predicted proteins | sample Lox_Sample_22_FD_207093 | JGI IMG/M metagenome (GOLD analysis project Ga0335073, IMG submission 207093) | Soil microbial communities from Loxahatchee National Wildlife Refuge, Florida, United States - Lox_Sample_2.2 | ecosystem: Environmental > Terrestrial > Soil > Wetlands | place: USA... | reverse complement strand
GTCGAACGAGGCGGTGACGACCCGTCTGCCATCCGGTGAGAACGCGGCGAAGCTGACCCGGTCGGTGTGGCCGTTGAGCTCCAGGATCGGCTGTCCGCTCGCGGCATCCCAGATGCGCGCCGTCTTGTCCCAGGACGCGGTCAATACCCGCCGGCCGTCGGGCGAGAACGCCGCGTTCCTGACATCATCCCGGTGCCCGTCCAACACGCGCAATTGACGTCCACTGGCCGCGTCCCAGATACGGGCCGTCCGGTCAACGGAAGCGGTGACCACCCGCCGGCCGTCGGGTGAAAAGGCGGCCGTGTTGACCGACTGCGTATGCCCGGCGAGGACCTGGATCGGTTGACCCGTAGCGACATCCCAAATCCGCGCAGTCCGGTCGTTGGAAGCCGTGACGACTTGCCGGCCATCGGGCGAGAACGCCACCGAGTTGACCATGTCGGAGTGCCCGCTGAGGGTCTCCAACGGCTGAAGCGTGGCCGCGTCCCAGATGCGGACCGTCCGGTCGTTGGATGCGGTCGCCATCCGCAGGCCATCCGCCGAGAACACCACGCAGCCGACGAAGCTGCCATGTCCAGCCAGCATCGAGATCTGCCGGGCAGGCTCGACGTCCCAGATGCGCGCCGTCTTGTCGTAGGACGCGGTGATCACGCGGCGGCCGTCCGCCGAAAAAGAGGCCGACGACAACCAGTTCGAATGGCCGCTCAACAGCAAGATCTGCCGGGCGGTCGCGGCATCCCATATGCGCGCCGTGCCGTCGTACGATGCCGTGACGATGCGCCCGCCATCGGGCGAGAAGGCCGCCGAAGCCAGCCAGTTGGTATGCCCGCCGAGCAAGAGCTCCTGCTGTCCCGATGCCAGATTCCAGGTCCGGGCGGTGTTGTCGATGGATGCCGTGACGATATGCCGGCCGTCGGGTGAAAAGGCGGCGGAAAGCACGAGGTCGGTATGGCCGCTGAGCTGCACGATCTGCCGGCCCGTCGCGGCATCCCAGACGCGGGCGCTCTTATCGTACGACGCCGTGGCGATCAGCCGCCCGTCCGGCGAGAACACCGCGGAGTGAACCGAGTCCGCGTGTCCGACGAGCGCCATTATCTGGCGGCCGGTCGCCGCATCCCAGATGCGCGCGGTTTGGTCTCGCGACGCGGTGACGATGCGCTTGCCGTCGGGCGAGAACGCCGCGGTCCACACCCGGTCCGTGTGCCCGCTCAACACCACGATCTGCCGGCCGGTCGCCGCATCCCAGATGCGCGCCGTGTGGTCGTGCGAGGCGGTGACGACCCGCGCGCCGTCGGGCGAAAACGCGGCGCAGTTGACTCGGCCGGCGTGTCCCGAGAGCAGCGCGATCTGCCGGCCCGTCGCGATATCCCAGATCCGGGCGGTCTTGTCGTCCGAACTCGTGACCACGCGCGTACCGTCGGGCGAGAACGCCGCGGAAAGAACCGAATCCTGGTGTCCCGTGATCGCGGCGAGTTGCGCGTCGGATGCGCGCGCCTCTTGAAACACGCTGAGTGCTTCCGGCAGGACTGCTCGTTTCACGCTTCGATGCGGCAACACTTCCAGAATGATCCCCATCGCAGCCGGAACATCGCCTTCCCTGAGCCGGGCCGCAGCCGTTTGCGTGAGCGAGCGCAGCTGAGCCTGCAGCGCCGCGTCCCGCTCCTCGGCCGCGACTCGCGCCTCATAGGTCGTTGCCGCCAGGCCGCCGGCAAGACCCAGGATCAGCACGATGGATAGCGCGATCCCGACCCGATGGCGCTGGGCGAACTTCTGGATCCGGTACGCGCGGCCGCTCGCCGGGCGCGCCGCGACCGGCTCATTGTCGAGGTAACGCCTCAGGTCGGCGCTGAGATCCGAGGGGGTACTGTAGCGCCGCTCACGGTCCCGCTCGAGTGCCCTGGTGGCGATCCAATCGAGATCCCCTCGCAGCGCGCGGATCAGCTTCTGCGGCTCGTCCGAGCGCGCAGCCGCAACGGCGGCCGCGGTTTGCCGGTCCGAGGTGAGCTTCGTGGCGAGGCTCGGCGGTTCCTCTTCGCGCAGCTGGCGAATCCACTCATCGAGCGACGGATGGGCGCGCCCCTTCGACTCGAACGGTCGAAACCCCGTGAGCAGCACGTAAAGAACCACTCCGAGCGAATAGACGTCGGTACGCGTGTCGACGTCGTGAACTTCGGCGTCGACCTGCTCGGGACTCATGTAGCCGGGAGTGCCGATGAACTGCCCGAGCTGCGTGTGCAGCGATTCGCCTCCCGCAATTCTCGCGATCGTCGGCTTGGCCAAACCGAAGTCGATGATCCGCGGCACCGCCTTGCCGTCCACCTCGACGATCAGGATATTGGCGGGCTTGAGATCGCGATGAATGATCGCCTTCTGGTGCGCATGCTGCACGCCCTCGCAGGCCTGAATGAAGAGCGCCAACCGGGCGCGGATCGGCAGCTTTTTCTGGTCGCAGTACTCCGTGATGGGAAGCCCCGGGACGTACTCCATGACCAGGTACGGATACCCTTGGGGGGTCGAGCCTGCGTCGAATACCTTGGCGATGGCCGGATGATCCATCAGCGCGAGCGACTGGCGCTCCACTTGGAAACGCTGCAGCACGGCCTCGTCGTACATGCCGGCCCGAATCAGCTTTACCGCCACCCGGCGCCGGACCGGGGCGGTTTGCTCGGCGAGCCAGACCTGGCCCATGCCCCCGTCGCCGAGCTTGCGCACCAGGCGGTAATTTCCAATCATCGCGCCGGCGCGCAAGGCATCGGTTTCGGCCACGGGCCGCATCGCGGCGGCCGGGACATTGAGAAAGGATTCGGCCGAATCCTCGTGCGCCGCGATCAGCGAATCCAATTCGAGCCGCAGTTCCCGATCATCCGCCGATACTTCGGCGACATACGCGAGCCGGGCGTCGCCCTCGAGCTCGAGCGCATGATTCAATGCATCCTTGACGAGCTGCCAGCGCTCGCGGTTCACGGCGGCTCGGCTAGGCGCATCTCGCGCCGCAGCCAGGCGCGGGCGGTAGTCCAATCGCGCTTCACGGTTGCCTCCGATACGCGCAGCGCCGCCGCCGTCTCCAGGATCGAGAGCCCGCCGAAGTAGCGCAATTCCACGACTTGCGCCTGCTGCTCGTCCAGCGCGGCCAGCCGCGACAGCGCCTCGTCGACGCCGAGCACGTCGATCGCGGATTGGTCCGTGACATCCGAGGCCTCGCTCAGCGAGACGCGCAGGCCGCCGTCCCTTTTTGCCGCGAGCCTGCTGCGCGCGTGGTCGACCAGCACCTGGCGCATCATGCGCGACGCGAGGGCCACGAAGTGATTGCGATCCTGGACGCCCTTGGCGGCACCCCCGGCGAGACGCAAGTACGCTTCGTGTATCAGCGCGGTCGTTTGCAGACTATGCCCGGGCTGCTCCCGGCGCAGGTGTCTGCGCGCCACCTGCCGCAGTTCCTCGTAGATGAGCGGCAATAGATCCTTCAAGGCTTGCTCGTCGCCGGCACGCCATTTGACGATCAGCTGATGAGCGATTTGATAGTCCAATCAGGCTTTTCCTGCCGCCGGATTCACGACAACAGATTATCAGCTCGCGACCCTGACGAGAGCGGGATGAAGCGCCCAATCGGCCCCTGACTTGACAGAATACCGCCGCCGGCGGGGGCGGTGCGCCCGGCTCAGGCGGCGCTCACCATCTGCGCGACGAAGTCCTTGACCGGCAGCGCCGTGAGCGCCGCGCGGTCGGCGAACATCTTCTTGATCGCCTCGGTCTGCTTGGCGCCGAAATGCGCCGCGACGCTCCACTCGAACTTCTTCACGAGCACCGGCATGCCTTCGGCGCGCCGCTTGCGGTGCCCGATGGGATAATCGACCTGCACGCGCGCGCTCTTGGTGCCGTCCTTGAAGAATACCTGCACGGCGTTGCCGATGTAGCGCTTGTCCGCGGCGTAATACTCGGCGGTGAAGGTCGCGTTTTCCTTGACTTCCGTCTTGGCGCGCAGCGCATCGACGCGCGGATCCTTCGCGACCTCGTCCTCGTAGTCGGCGGCGGTGAGCCGGCCGAACAATAGCGGGATCGCCACCATGTACTGGATGCAGTGGTCCCGATCCGCGGGGTTCGCGAGCGGTCCGGTCTTGTCGATGATGCGCACGCCGGGCTCCTGCGTCTCGATCGTCACGCGCTCGATCTCTCCCAGCCGGTCGCGGATCTGCGGGTGCAGGGTCATCGCGGCCTCCACGGCGGTCTGCGCATGGAACTCCGCCGGGTAGGAGATCTTGAACAGCACGTTCTCCATGACATAGCTGCCGAACGGCTGCGGAATCGCGAGCGCCTTCGACTTGAAGAGCACGTCCTGGAAGCCCCAGCTCTTCGCCGTGAGCGCGGAGGGGTAGCCCATCTCGCCCTTGAGCGCAAAGAGCGCATGGCGCACGGCGCGGCTGGTCGCATCGCCCGCCGCCCAGCTCTTGCGCGAGCCGGTGTTCGGCGCGTGCCGGTAGGTGCGCAGCGCACCGCCGTCGATCCAGGCATTGGAGACCGCGTTGATGATCTGCTCGCGGTTGCCGCCGAGCATGGCGGTCAGCACCGCGGTCGACGCCACGCGCACCAGCAGCACATGGTCGAGCCCGACCCGGTTGAAACTGTTCTCGAGCGCGAGCACGCCCTGGATCTCGTGCGCCTTGATCATGCCGCTGAGCACGTCGCGCACGCGTATCGGGTTGCCGTTGCGCGAGAGATAGTCCGCGACCGCGAGGATTCCGCCGAGATTGTCCGAGGGGTGCCCCCACTCGGCCGCGAGCCAGGTATCGTTGAAATCGAGCCAGCGGATCATCGCGCCGATGTTGAAGGCGGCGTTGATCGGGTCGAGCTCATAGGAAGTTCCGGGAACGCGCGCACCGCCCTTCAAGGTCGCCCCCGGGACCACCGGTCCCATGAGCTTGGTGCACGCAGGGTATTTCAGTGCCTGAAATCCGCAGGCGAGCGTGTCCATGAGGCAATAACCTGCCGTCTCGTAGGCGAGATCGCTCTTGATCTCGAATGCAAGTGCGTAATCCGCGATGGCCGCGAGCAACGCGTCGGGCGCGGGCCGTTCTGCCGACTTGATATCGTGTGACATGTTTCCTGAAGCTACCTGCGATCCTTGAGTGAATCCGAGCTATCCGCCCTGCGATGTTTTAGTTACTTGCGATCAGCCAGCGGCACGAACTTGAGATTCTCCGGCCCCGTGTAATTGGCGCTCGGCCGGATGATCTTGCCGTCGACACGCTGCTCGATGATATGCGCCGCCCAGCCCGAGGTGCGGCTGATGACGAACAGCGGCGTGAACATGGCGGTCGGCACGCCCATGAGATGATAGGAGACCGCCGAGAACCAATCCAGATTGGGAAACATGTTCTTGGCGCTCTTCATGACGCTCTCGATGCGCTCAGCGATATTGAAGTTCTTCATGTCGTTCTGGGCCTTGCCGAGTGTGCGCGAGACCTCCTTGATCACCTGGTTGCGTGGGTCGGATACCGTGTATACCGGATGTCCGAAACCGATGATGACCTCCTTGTTGGCGACGCGCTGCTTGATGTCCTCCTCGGCGGCCTGCGGTGTGTCATAGCGATTCTGGATCTCGAAGGCGACCTCGTTCGCACCGCCGTGCTTCGGCCCGCGCAGCGCGCCGATGGCGCCCGCGATGCACGAATACATATCGGATCCGGTGCCGGCGATTACGCGGGCGGTAAAGGTCGAGGCGTTGAACTCGTGCTCGGCGTACAGATTGAGCGAGGTGTGCATGGCGCGCACCCACAGCGCCGAAGGCTTGCGCCCGTGCAGCAGGTGCAGGAAATGAGCGCCGATCGATTCGTCGTCCGTCTCCACCTCGATGCGGCGCCCACTCGCCGAGTAGTGGTACCAGTAGCAGAGCATCGAGCCCAAGCACGCCAGCAGCCGGTCGGCGATGTCGCGCGCTCCCTCGATCGGATGCCCGGCGGCCTCCGGTGCGAGGCAACCGAGCGCGGAGACGCCGGTGCGCAGCACGTCCATGGGATGGCTCGATGCCGGCAATTGCTCGAGCACCGTCGACACCGCGCGCGGCAAGGAGCGCAAGGACTTGAGCTTGGTCTTGTAGGCAGCGAGCTGCGCACGGGTCGGCAGCTTCTCGTGCACCAGAAGATAGGCGATCTCCTCGAACTCGCACTCGTTCGCGACATCGAGGATGTCGTAGCCGCGGTAATGCAGGTCGTTGCCGGTTCGACCCACGGTGCAGAGCGCCGTGTTGCCGGCGGCCACGCCGGACAAGGCCACCGACTTCTTGGGCTTCGGGCCCGCCTGGGCCGCCGTCGCTTCGCTCATTTTTCCTTCCCCTCGGAAAACAATTGATCCAGTTTCGCTTCGTAGGCGTGATAGTCGAGATACTTGTAGAGATCCGCGCGGCTCTGCATGCGGTCGAGCACGTTCTTCTGCGTGCCGTCGCGGCGGATCGCCTCGTAGGTGGCAAGCGCCGCCGCATTCATCGCGCGATACGCCGAGCAGCAGTAAAGAACGATGTCGACGCCCACGCCGGCGAGCTGGTCGCGTGTGTACAGCGGCGTTTGGCCAAATTCCGTGATGTTGGCGAGGATCGGGACCTTCACGGCGTCCTTGAAGCGCCGGTACATGGCGAGATCGGTCATCGCCTCCGGAAAGATCATGTCGGCGCCCGCCTCGACACAGGCGACCGCGCGCTCGAGCGCCTGATCGATGCCCTCGACCGCGAGCGCATCGGTCCGCGCCATGATCACGAAGTCGCGATCGGAGCGCGCATCCACCGCCGCCTTGACGCGATCCACCATCTCCTGCTTCGACACCACTTCCTTGCCGGGGCGGTGACCGCAGCGCTTCGCCTGCACCTGATCCTCGATGTGCAGACCGGCGGCGCCGAATTTGATGAAGGACTTGACGGTACGGGCGATGTTGAACGCCCCGCCCCATCCGGTATCCGCGTCCACGAGCAACGGCAAGGAGCAGGCGTCGGTGATTCGGCGGATATCCGTGAGCACATCGTCCAGGGTGCTGATGCCGAGATCGGGTACGCCCAGGGAGTTCGCCGCCACACCCCCGCCGGATAGGTAGATCGCGCGAAATCCACTGGCCGCCGCCAGGCGGGCACTGAACGCCGTGATGGCACCGACGACCTGCAGAGGCCGCTCCGCGGCAAGCGCCGCTCGCAGGCAGGCGCCGGGTGAGCTTGAGGGTGAGGATGCGCTCGATGGGGACATATAAAAGCTTCCCAGAGGACTGAAACTATAGAGTGTCCGTCATTCTGGCCCGATGACCAAATCGATCAAACACCGTGAGCGAAATTGCAACACTGCGGCTCGCGCCGCGGCCTGCGTTCAGGCGGGCTCGGCGCTCTGCTGACCGCGCCGAAATTCTCCGGGCGATGCGCCGGTCCATTTCTGAAACGCGCGATGGAAGGCGCTGCGCTCCGAGAAGCCGAGCTCGAGCGCGATGTCCATGACGCTGCGGTCGGAGTGGCTCAGATAACTGATGGCGAGGTCGCGCCGCAGCTGATCCTTGATTCCCTGATAGGAGGCGCCCTCCTCGTGCAGTCGCCGTCGCAGCGTCGCCTGAGTCATGTGGAGTTCCGCGGCCAGAGTGTCGAAATCCGGCACCTCGCCCGGCAGCCGCTGGCGCAATCGCCGGCGGATGCGCGCGCTCACGCTGCTGTCATTCTTGTACTTGGTGACGATGTTCTCGGGCGCGGTACGCAGGAACTCCTTGACCGAGCGCTCGTTCTGGACAACGGGCAAAGCGAGGTAGCCCTCCTCGAACGCGATGCGTGTATTCGGCCGATCGAAGCCGAGGTGGGTCGAGAACATCGCTCGATACTCGTCGCTGTGCGCAGGCTCGGCGTAGCCGAACTCGGCGCGGAGGATCGGGATCCGACGTCCCACCAGCCAGCAGGCGACGCCGTGCAGGAGCAGGAGCAAGACTTCGTGGCCGAACACGCGGCTCGGGCCGCCGTGCGGACGCTCCTCGAGCACGATGCTCGCTTCGCCGCGGCGGCGCTCGAGCGAGGCCGAGATATCGTCCAGGATGAGGCCGTAGAAACGCAGACTGCGCTCGAGCGCGTGATCGAGCGTGCGGCAGGGGAGCACCGAGCGGCACAGCATGGCGAAGCTGCCATATTTCATGCGGCGCGAATCCTGTCCGAAGAACTCATCGTCCAGGGTCAAGGCAATCAAGCGCCACAGCTTTCCATACTGCTCGGCGGAGATACGGGCCTGCGGGCTCGCGAGCAGGCTCGGGGAGAGACCCACCTGGCGGAGCAGATCGTTGGCATCGAAGTTGCGCGCACGCACCGCCTCGAGCGCCGCCACGACGAAACAGATGGCCACCGTGCCCGGCTCCGCCGGCGCGGAGCGGGTTTTTTCGCCCGGCCAGGGGTCCGTCGATAGTTGCATCGTGATGCGCAATCCCCGTTCTGGAGGCCCGACGGGGCCCCGCCTCGGCTCTATAGTTTACGCGATGCGGACGGCCTAATATATGCTTGCTATCCGGCCCGGAGCCGCCATGCTCCCGGCCTCCCCACTTGAAGAGGTATTGTTGATGACCACGAAACCCGCGCTCGCCGCCCGTCAGGCACCTACCGTCAAAATGCTGCTCGACGGCAAGCTCGTCGAATCGCAAACCAAGGAATGGCACGACGTCGTCAACCCGGCGACGCAGGAAATCCTCGCGCAGGTTCCCTTCGCCACGGACGCCGAGATCGATGCGGCCGTCGCCGCGGCCAAGGAAGCCTTCAAGACCTGGAAGAACACGCCGATCGCGGCCCGGGCGCGCATCATGCTGAAGCTCCAGGCGCTGGTGCGCGAGCACATGTCTCGGATCGCGCAGACACTCTCCGCCGAGCAAGGCAAGACCCTGGCGGACGCCGAGGGGGACGTGTTTCGCGGGCTCGAGGTCGTGGAGCACGCCTGCTCGATCGGCACGTTGCAGCTCGGCGAGTTTGCCGAGAACGTCGCCGGGGGCGTCGATACCTACTCGATCCGCCACCCCATCGGCGTGTGCGCCGGCATCTCGCCGTTCAATTTTCCCGCCATGATCCCGCTGTGGATGTTTCCCATGGCGATCGTCTGCGGCAAGACCTTCGTTCTCAAGCCATCCGAGCAAGACCCGATGACGCCGATGCTGCTCGCGGAGCTCGCGCTCCAGGCGGGCGTGCCGCCGGGCGTGCTCAACATCGTGCACGGCGGCAAGCGCGCGGTCGATGCGCTGTGCACCCATCGGGACATCGTCGCGGTTTCCTTCGTAGGCTCGACCGCCGTCGGGACGCACGTCTACAACCTCGCCTCCCAGAACGGCAAGCGGGTGCAATGCATGATGGGCGCAAAGAATCACGCCGTGGTCATGCCCGATGCCAACAAGGAGCAGGCGCTCAATGCGCTGGTGGGCGCGACCTTCGGCGCGGCGGGGCAGCGCTGCATGGCGACCTCGGTCACCGTGCTCGTGGGCGATGCACAGAAGTGGATTCCCGACATCGTCGCCAAGGCCAAGACGCTCAAGGTCAATGCGGGTATCGAGAAAGGCGCGGACCTGGGACCCGTGGTGTCGAAGAACGCCAAGCACCGCATCCTCGGGCTGATCGACGACGGCATGAAGGAAGGCGCGAAGCTCGAGCTCGACGGCCGCGGCATCAAAGTGCAGGGATACGAGCACGGAAACTTCATCGGACCGACGATCTTCTCCGGCGTCAAGCCGGAGATGAAGATCTACACCACGGAGATCTTCGGGCCCGTCATGTGCATCGTCAACGTGAAAACGCTGGATGAGGCGATCTCGCTCATCAACGCAAATCCGTTCGGCAACGGCACCGGCATCTTCACCCAGAGCGGCGCGGCGGCGCGCAAGTTCCAGAACGAGATCGACGTGGGACAAGTCGGCATCAACGTGCCGATTCCCGTGCCGGTCCCCTTCTTCAGCTTCACCGGATCCCGCGGCTCGAAGCTCGGCGATCTGGGTCCCTATGGCAAGCAGGCGGTGCAGTTCTACACGCAGACCAAGACCATCACCACGCGCTGGTTCGACGACAGCGCGGTGTCCACCGGCGTCAACACGACGATCAGCCTGAAATGAAGATCGAGCGCACTCTCGCCGTGGTCACGGGCGGCGCCTCCGGACTCGGGCGAGCAGTCGCCGAGCGTGTCGTCAGGAAAGGCGGACGAGCGGCGATCCTCGATCTTCAGGAGGAAGCGGGCAGGTCGGTAGCGCGGGAGATCGGCGCCGCGTTCTTCAAATGCGACGTCACTGTCGAGTCTCAGCTGACGGCGGCCATCCAGGCCGCGCATGATGCGCTCGGCGGCCTGAATCTCGCGGTGAGCTGCGCCGGTGTCGTCGGTGCCGGCCGGCTGCTGGGGCGCGACGGCCCGATGTCCGCCGACTTCTTCGAGAAGGTCGTTCGCGTGAACTTGATCGGCACGTTCCTCACCGACCGCACGGCTGCCGCGCTCATGCGCGACAACGCCCCCACCGAGGACGGCGAGCGCGGCGTGCTGGTGCATACCGCCTCGATCGCGGCCTTCGAGGGTCAGATCGGCCAGGTGGCCTACTCCGCGACCAAGGCCGCAATCGTCGGCATGACGCTGCCGATCGCGCGCGAGCTCGCCTCGGCGGGGATTCGCTGCGTGACCATCGCTCCGGGGATCTTCCTCACGCCGATGATGTCCGGCCTCTCCAAGGAGACCCAGGACTCGCTCGGCAAGCAAGTCCCTTTCCCGCCGCGCCTCGGCAAGCCCGAGGAGTTCGCGCAGCTGGTCGAGTCGATCGTCGAGATCCCGACGCTCAATGGCGAGGTGATCCGCCTGGACGGCGCGATCCGCATGCAGCCGCGATAGCAGGCTCCGTGCGCTGCCCCGCTACTGGCGCGCCGCAGTAGCCATCCTGTCGTCCTCGGGCCCTGCAGCCGTGAACGCCGTCAATTGGTTGCGTATGCGGCTGAAACGCGGGTCCCGCTTGAAAGTCGTCAGATCTCGCCAGCCTTGCGCCCGGGCGGAGCGCAGCAGCGCGAGGGCGCGGATCTGGTCACCGCGCATGGCGGCCGCGGCGGCCAGCAGGTAGTCGGAATCATTGGCGTTGATCCCACGCGCGCGCTGCGCGGCCACGGATGATTCGGCTCGCTCGATCAGCTGCTCGGCGTGGTGTGCATCGCCGGTCAACTGATAGGCACAGGCAAGATACAGCAGCGCGGCCGGCCCCCCCAGGGTGTCGAACATGGGATTCAATTCCGGTCGATCCACCTTCTCCTCGATGTGCGCACTCTCATAGATCGCGCGAGCGGCGCGAGCATTGCCACGCAGCAGTTCGATCTCGGCCGTGGCGAGGGCGCGCCAGAATTCGTCCGACTCGCTGTCGCCCGATTTCGGCGGCCGATCGAGGAAATGCGGAAGTAGAGCGCTCGCGGCGGCCAGATGGACCCGAGCTGCCCAAACCTCGGGATCGCTGCCGCTCAGAGCCTCCGCACGGCTGAGCTCCACCAACGCGGCGTCGGTATCACCCAAATCGACCAGCAGCCTCGAGTACTGAGCATGTACGCCGGAATAGTCGGCGCCGAGCTCGATCGCTTTGCGGTAGGCGGTGGCGGCCTCCTCGAACTCGCCTCGCTCCCCGGCGACATGGCCCTCGGCCCAGTACAGATTGGCGAAGTCGGGAGCGTTGGCGATCCCCTTTTCGAGAATGTGCGCCGCCAGCGGATAGCGTCCTTGCATGTCGAGCGCCATCCCGAGATTCAGATTGACGATCGGCACCTCCGGATCCAGGTCGTAGGCACGCTGATAGGCGGCGGCGGCGCGCCCCACGTCCCCGTGCACAAAATAGAGTCGTCCCAGCCACATGTGCGCCTGCGCGTAACTCGGGCGGAGCGATGTGGCTCGACGCAAGGCGTCGGCGGATTCCTCGAAGCGATTGTCATAGAGCGCTACCAGTCCCAATGCTGCCTGCGCCTCCGGTAAATCGGGCTGCAACTCGGCAGCCCGCCGGGCCGCCGGTTGCCCCTCTCGAACGGCGTCCTCACGAGATCGATTGCCAAAATCGATCATGAGGACCGAGCTGGTGCCAAGTGCCGCCCACGCCGCCGCGAATTCAGGGTCGATTCGCACCGCCTGCAGGAAGTAGTCATGCGCCTGCCGGTATCCGCCCGCATTGTTGAGCCGGGCATAGTAGCGACCCTGAAGGAACAACCGATACGCATCCGGCGCCGGATCGTGTATCGCCGCAGCATGGGCGCGTCGGACCGGCTCCACGCCGAGCGCGGCAGCGACATCGCCGATGACACTTTGCCTGAGCGCAGCGCTCGTCGCGAAACTGCCGACATAGGTTCGCTGGTCGAAACTGTTGCCGCTCGCGGTATCGATCAATCGAATCCTGAGCGTGATGGCATCCGACTTCGTTTCGATACTGCCATCGAGGACGGTGGCAACGCTGAATTGACGCCCGATGGCCTCATAGGATTCGTGCGCCGCACGCGCGCGGGTCGCGGAATTCATTCCCACCACACGCAGCCCTTCGATCGAGCCCAGCCCGCCGGCAATCTCGTCACTGAGGCCCGCGCTCAAATAGGCGGCATCGGGCGCCTGGTCCACATCGGTCAGCGGCAACACCAGCAGAGACTTCGGGCGATCGGCAGGTGGATGGCTTATCCCCGACGGTGTGCGGGCGATCCACGGCATGCGGGTGCCGGATACCGAATAAATCGCCGCCACCGCCACGAGCAGGACGAGAGTGATCCAGCGATTGGCCGACGTCCGAGCAGCCGCCTTCGGGAAGGCTGACGGCACGGACGCAGCCGGCGCGGACGCAGACGGCGCGGCCTGGGGGTCTTTCATCGGCGCCGCCGGTGCGGCATCGAGAGGAGCCACCGCCGGGTCGGGGTCCAGCGAGCGCACTTCGCCGATGAGGCGATAGCCGCGCTTCGGGATGGTCTCGATTATTGCTTCCCGGTGCGTATCGCCATCGCTCAAGGCTCTGCGAATCAGGTAGATGGACCGCGATATGGCCTCGTCGCTGATGACGGCCCCGCGCCAGACATCCTTGATGATGGCGTCCCGTTCCACCACCTGCCCATGGCGCTCGGCGAGATAGACGAGCAGGTCCATGACCCGGGGCTCCAGATGTCTTATGTCTGATTGGGCTTCGATCCGCCCTTGCTGCGGACGGACAATGTTTCCAGCGAGGCGAAAACCCTCAGGCGGCGTCCGAACCGCGGTTGTCACCGACCTGGGGCCAGCTGGAGAGTTCGCCGACACGAATTTTTATCCTGGGTCGCCTGCGGATGACCGGCGAGTGACACCTTATTTTAACTCGATGCTAAAGGCACGATGTTTCCGTCACGTTTCCCTCATGACGATCACCACCTGCTTATCTACCGTGAGACCGATCGAAGCGACTCGATGCGGTACGCGGTGGGGATGGGGATGGACGGAATCACGTCATCGATGCCTCGAGAGCAACGTTCGGCGCCGAGGCGCCAGACGGATGTGGTGATGGTCGCGGTCGCAGCGGCGGCCACGGCGGCCTTGGACAGGCTGAGCCAGGGCATCGCCGTGATCGACAAGGCGTGCCGGGTGAGCTATGCCAATACGCTCGCACAGACGATCTGCCGCGAGACCGACGGCCTGAGCATTCGCGGCGGCGAGTTGATCGGCACCGCGCGATCCGATGCCACGCGCTTGAGCGTGGCGCTCAAGCGCGCCGTCGGCGCCGGTGCGCAGGGTAGCTCCTTGCGCTTGGAGCGCCCCTCGCGCAAGCGCCCGCTGGCGCTGTTGATCGCTCCCATGGAGCTCGAGGCCAATTCCATACGAGTGCCGGCCGCCCTGGTGTTGATCAACGATCCCGACCGCCATGCCGAGCCCCCGAAGGAGCGGCTGATGGAGGCGTACGGCCTCACGGCCGCCGAGGCGCGCGTGGCGCAGCTGTTGCTGCGTGGAGAGGGTCTTGCCGGCGTGGCGACGCATTCGAGCATCAGCCTCGAAACGGCGCGTACGCATTTACGACGGGTGCTCGTCAAGACCGGTACGCACCGCCAATCCGATCTCATCGCGTTACTGCTACGCGAAGTCGGCGGGCTCATCTGATCGCGAAGCCATCCCTATTTCGAGTGCCGCTCGCTCCATGCCTTCACCAGCGCATGCACCGCGCGCAAGCCATCGGTGAGCGCTGCGGGACCCGGCTGCAGGATGATCGGTGACTTGATCTCGTGGAGCTCGCCATCGCGCACCGCCGGCACCTCGGCCCAGCCGGCTCGTGCGGCCACCCGCTCGGCCCGGAAGCGCTTGCCGCACCAGGAGCCGAGGATGATGTCCGGCGCACGGCGCGGGACCTCGCCCGGATCGGCCAGAATGCGATCCTTGGCGAGCGAGCAGACGGCCCGCTCCGGAAACACGTCGTCTCCACCAGCGATCGAGACGACCTCGCTCACCCAGCGGATGCCCGAGATCAGGGGCTCGTCCCACTCCTCGAAATACACCCGCGGCCGCCGTGCCAGGCTGCGCGCCTCGGCGCGCACCACCTCCACAGCTCGCTCGAGCTCGAGCGCGTAGCGCTCCGCCCGCTCGCCCGCGCCGACCAGCGCCCCGAGCCTCCTCACGTACGCGAGGATGCCCTCGACCGAGCGGTGATTGCTGATCCAGACCTCGACCCCGGCCTTGATGAGGGCGTGGGCGATGTCCGCCTGGATATCGGAGAAGCCGATGGCGAGATCCGGCTCGAGCGCGAGGATGCGGTCGAGCTTCGCGCTCGTGAAAGCCGACACCTTGGGCTTCTCGCGCCGCGCACGCGCCGGGCGCACCGTGAAGCCTGAGATGCCGACGATGCGCGCCTCTTCGCCGAGCGCGTAGAGCACCTCGGTCGGCTCCTCGGTGAGACAGACGATGCGATGCGGGTAGCGCCGGTCCATCGCGGCAGGCATCAGAGGGCGGCGGCCTTCGCAGCGGCCGCCTTTACAGCGCCGCCTCCGCGAGGGCACCGGCCGCCCCCTCGACGACGGCGTGCGCAAGACCCGGCGCCGTCGCCAATACGTGATGCGCGTAGAAGCGCGCGGTCTCGATCTTCGAGCGGTAGAAGCCGACGGGAAGCGCTGTGCCCGCCGCGCTCGCACCGCCCGCGAGTCGCTTCTCGGCGATGAGCGCCGAGCGCAACAGGAGCCATCCGCCGGCGACCACGCCAAAAAGTTCGAGCAGCGGCACCGCGCCCACCGAAACGCTGCGCACATCGCCCGCGTAGTTCGAGACCGCGTAGCGCACCGCGCGCTCGAGTGCGTCAATGGCCGATGTAAAGACAGTTGCCGCACCCGGCAGGCTCGCGCTCTTGGCGAGGGCGGCATTCAAGGTGCGCATATCCGCGATGAGACCTGCCGCGGCACGCCCGCCGTCGCGCGCGAGCTTGCGTCCGATCAGGTCGTTCGCCTGGATGCCGGTGGTGCCCTCGTAAATCGGAGTGATGCGCGCATCGCGCAACAGCTGGGCCGCACCAGTCTCCTCGATGAAACCCATTCCGCCATGCACCTGGATACCGATCGAAGCGAGCTCGACAGCGTTCTCCGTGCACCATCCCTTGACCACCGGAATCATCAAGTCGGCGAATGCCTGGTGGACACGGCGCTGCTCGGGCTGCGGATGCAGGCGGGCGGCATCGAGCGATACACCCACCACTGCGGCGAGCGCGCGCATCGCCTCGGTCTTCGACTTCATGAGCATGAGCATGCGACGCACGTCCGGGTGGCGCACGATCGGCACCCGCCCCTTCTCGCCCGGCGCCGCGCCCTGAATGCGCTCGTTCGCGAATGCGAGCGCCGTCTGGAACGCCCGCTCGGAGAGCCCGACACCCTCGAGCCCCACCGCGAAACGCGCCGCGTTCATCATGACGAACATGTACTCGAGTCCGCGGTTCTCCTCGCCCACCAGTTCGCCGATGGCACCGCCCTCCTGTCCGTAGGCGAGCACGCAGGTAGGACTCGCGTGGATGCCGAGCTTGTGCTCCACCGAGGCGCAGCGCACGTCGTTGCGCTCGCCCGGGGATCCGTCGGGCTTCAGCAGGAACTTCGGCACCAGGAACAGCGAGATGCCCTTGACGCCCTCGGGTGCCTGGGGCGTGCGCGCGAGAACCATGTGAACGATGTTGTCGGTAAGATCGTGCTCGCCGTAGGTGATGAAGATCTTCTGTCCTTCGAGCTTGTAGCGCCCATCGCCCAAGGGCTCCGCGCGAGTGCGCACTGCCGCGAGATCCGAGCCGGCCTGCGGCTCGGTGAGGTTCATGGTGCCGGTCCATTCTCCCGACACCATCTTCGGCAGATAGGTGTTCTTCTGCCGCTCCGACCCCTTGAGATCGATGGCCTCGACCGCCCCGCGCGTCAGCATGGGACAGAGCGTGAATGCCATGTTGGCGCTGTTCCACATCTCTTCGACCAGCGCCGAGAGCGCACGCGGCAAATTCTGCCCGCCGAACTCCCGCGGGCAGGACAGCGCATTCCAGCCGCCGGCGACGAACTGCTGATAGGCCTCCTTCCAGCCCGGAGCGGTGCTCACGACCGTGTCGTGCCAGCGGATGCCCGCCTCATCACCGCTGCGGTTGAGCGGCGAGAGCACGCCGCTCGCGAACCTCGCGGCCTCCTCGAGCACGGCCTCGCCGAGCTCGAGCGTGGCCTCCTCGAATCCCGGCAACTGGGCCAAAAGCTCATGATCGACCAGTTCCCGCAGCACGAACTGCATGTCCGCGAGCGGCGCTTTGTATTCCTGCATGATGCCAATCCTCGTTTGCGCGTTGCCGTCGCAACGCGCTCAGTTGTAGCGATAGAAGCCTTGCCCGCTCTTGCGCCCCAGGAGCCCCGCGGCCACCATCTCCCGCAGCAGCGGTGCCGGCCGGTACTTGGAGTCGCCGTAATCGCGCTGAAACACCTCCATCACCGACAGCAGGGTGTCGAGGCCCACGAGATCGGCGAGCGCCAGCGGTCCGATCGGGTGATTGCAGCCGAGCTTCATGCCCGCGTCGATGTCCGCGGCACTCGCGATCCCTTCCTGCAGCGCGAAGATCGCCTCGTTGATCATGGGACAGAGCACGCGGTTGACGGCGAATCCCGGCGAGTTCTTCACGCCGATCGCGGTCTTGCCGATGCGCTGGATGAACTGCGCGGCGTGCGCCTGCGTCTCGTCGCTCGTGAGGAGCCCGCGGATCAGCTCCACCAGTTCCATGAGCGGAACGGGATTGAAGAAATGCATCCCGATGAAGCGCTCCGGTCGCGTGGTCGCGGCGCCGAGCGCGGTGATCGAGATCGAGGAGGTGTTGGTCGCGAGGATCGCGTGCGGACGCATGAGCTCATCGACCCGCTTCATGATCGTGCGCTTGATCTCGACGTTCTCAGTGGCCGCCTCGATGATGAGGTCCATGGGCTTCAAGTCCGCGTATTGGGTGGTTCCGCGGATCCGCTCGAGCGCCGCCTTGCGCTCGGCTGCCGCGAGCTTTTCCTTCTTCACCAGACGCTCGAGACTCGAGCCGACCGCGGCAAGGCCGCGCTCCACCGCGGCGTCCGCCACATCCACCATCACCACCTCGAAGCCCGCGACCGCGCTCACCTGGGCAATGCCGTTGCCCATGGTGCCGGCGCCGATCACTCCGATTTTCGACAAGCTCATGACATCTCCTCGTGGCAAGCCGCCGCACCAGCCGGCGGCATCACATGTTGCGACGGTAGCGCCCGCCGACCTCGTATAACGCGCGGGTGATCTGCCCGAGCGAGCAGCTGCGCACCGCCTCCATCAACACCTCGAAGGTGTTGCCGTTCGCGATCACCGCGCGGCGCAGCCGCTCGAGCGCCGCCGGCGCCGCCGCGGCGTTGCGCTCCTTGAATTGCGCGAGTCGCTTGAGCTGCGACTGCTTCTCCGCCTCGGTCGAGCGCGCGAGCTCGAGCTTCTCGGGGAGCGAATCGCCGTGCGGATTGCGAAACGTGTTGACTCCGATGATGGGATAGGAGCCGTCGTGCTTCTTGTGCTCGTAATACAGCGACTCGTCCTGGATCTTGCCGCGCTGGTATCCGGTCTCCATCGCGCCCAGGACTCCACCGCGCGCGGCGATCGCATCGAATTCCTTGAGCACCGCCTCCTCCACCAGGTCGGTGAGCTCGTCGATGATGAAGCTGCCCTGGTTGGGGTTCTCGTTCCTGGCGAGGCCCCATTCGCGATTGATGATCAGCTGGATCGCCATCGCGCGCCGCACGCTGTCCTCGGTGGGCGTGGTGATCGCCTCGTCGTAGGCGTTGGTGTGCAGGCTGTTGCAGTTGTCGTAGATCGCACACAGCGCCTGGAGCGTGGTGCGTATGTCGTTGAACGCCATCTCCTGCGCGTGCAGCGACCGGCCCGAGGTCTGCACATGGTACTTGAGCTTCTGGCTGCGCTCGTTGGCGCCGTACTTGTTCTTCATCGCCACCGCCCAGATGCGGCGCGCGACCCGGCCGATCACGGAATATTCAGGATCCATGCCGTTCGAGAAGAAGAACGAGAGGTTCTGGGCGAAATCGTCGACGTGCATGCCGCGCGCGAGGTAGGACTCGACGAAGGTGAAGCCGTTGGCGAGCGTGAAGGCCAGCTGCGAGATCGGGTTCGCTCCGGCCTCGGCGATGTGGTAGCCGGAGATCGAGACCGAGTAGAAGTTCTGCACCTTGTGGTGCACGAAATACTCCTGGATGTCGCCCATCATCTTGAGCGCGAACTCGGTCGAGAAGATGCAGGTGTTCTGTCCCTGGTCCTCCTTGAGGATGTCCGCCTGCACCGTGCCGCGCACCGTGGCGAGCGTCCAGGACTTGATCTTCTGGTGCTCGTCCTCGGTCGGCGCGCGGCCGTTCTGCTCGCGGAACTTGTCGAGCTGCTGATCGATCGCGGTGTTCATGAACATCGCGAGAATGATCGGCGCCGGGCCGTTGATGGTCATCGACACCGACGTCGTCGGCGCGCACAGATCGAAACCCGAGTACAGGACTTTCATGTCGTCGAGCGTCGCGATCGACACGCCGGAGTTGCCGACCTTCCCGTAGATGTCGGGGCGCGGATCGGGATCCGAGCCGTAGAGCGTCACCGAGTCGAACGCGGTCGAGAGTCGGTGCGCCGGCATGCCCTCGGAGACGCGCTTGAAGCGCTGGTTGGTGCGGAACGCATCGCCCTCGCCGGCGAACATGCGGGTCGGATCCTCGCCCTCACGCTTGAACGCGAACACTCCCGCCGTGTATGGGAACGAGCCCGGCAGGTTCTCCTTGAGAAGAAAACGCAGCACCTCGCCCTCATCTTCGTACTGCGGCAGCGACACCTTGCGCACCTTGGTGCCGGAGAGCGACTCGTGGTTGAGCTTGGTACGGATCTCCTTGTCGCGGATCCTGACCACGTACTCATCCTGCGAGTAAAGCTCGCGCGTCTTGGGCCATTGCTCAAGGAGCTTGGCCGAGGCCGGCGTGAGCTGTCCGCCTTTGGTCCAGATGAGCTCGTCGAAGTCGGCAACCGGCTTGCCGGATGCCGCGAACAAGGCCTTGGAAGTCTCGAGCGACTGGCGCTCGCGGGCGATGCGCGCCTGTGCGCTCACGTGGCGGTGGTACTCGCGCACCGTCCCGGCGATCTCGGCGAGGTAGCGCACGCGCTCGGGCGGCACGATGGCGCTGCCGAGGGACGATGCCTTGAGCGGGGTCTTCGGGAGCTTGCCCGCCTCGAGCTTGAGGCCGTGCTCCTCGAGCCGCCCGGCCAGCGCCTGATAGAGTGCGGTCACGCCGTCGTCGTTGAAGCGCGAGGCCATGGTGCCGAACACCGGCATGGCATCCGGGGACTTCTGGAACTGGCTGTGGTTACGCTGGTACTGCTTGCGCACATCGCGCAGCGCATCCTGGGCGCCCTTGCGGTCGAACTTGTTGATGGCGACGAAGTCCGCGAAGTCGAGCATGTCGATCTTCTCGAGCTGCGAGGCGGCGCCGAACTCCGGGGTCATCACGTAGAGCGAGACATCGGCGAGCGGCACGATGCCCGATCCGCCCTGGCCGATTCCGGAGGTCTCGACGATCAACAAGTCGAATCCACTCAGCTTGCAGCAGGCCAGTACCTCGGGCAGCGCCGCGGAGAGCTCGGTGCCCGTGTCGCGGGTCGCGAGTGAGCGCATGAACACCTTCTCCGACTCGATCGCGTTCATGCGGATGCGATCGCCGAGCAACGCGCCGCCGGTACGCTTGCGCGAGGGATCGATGGAGATGACGCCGACGCGCAGGCGATCGTTCTGGTCCAGGCGCAGGCGCAGGATCAGCTCATCGGTCAACGACGACTTGCCGGCACCGCCGGTGCCGGTGATTCCGAGCACCGGCGTCTTGACGGCGGCGGCGGCCTGCGCCAGCGCCTGCCGGGCGCGCGCCCCGTAGGCACGGTTCTCGACCGCCGTGATGATCCGCGCCAGCTTGCGCCGGTCGCCGCTGCGCAACGCATCGAGCGCCTCGCCTTCGGGCGGGGCGAGAGCCGCGAGCTCGTAGTCGCTCAGGCGCACCACATCGTCGATCATTCCCTGCAGACCCATGGCCGCACCGTCTTCCGGCGAGTAGAGCCGGGTCACGCCGTAGGCCATCAGCTCACGGATCTCGGCCGGCACGATCACCCCGCCGCCACCGCCGAAAACCTTGATGTTCTCGCCGCCGTTCTGACGCAACAGGTCGATCATGTACTTGAAGAACTCGAGATGGCCGCCTTGATACGAGGTCACTGCGATGGCCTGCGCATCTTCCTGCAGCGCTGCGTTGACGATCTCCTGCACCGAGCGGTTGTGTCCGAGATGAATGACCTCGGCGCCCGACGCCTGCAGGATCCGCCGCATGATGTTGACGGAGGCATCGTGACCGTCGAAAAGCGAGGTCGCGGTGACGAATCGCACCTTGTTCTTCGCAACGTACGGCGCGGACTTGGCGGCAATGGAGACGGCGTTCATGCGATCGGCTCCTCGGGAGTTCAGGGTTTGGCGCGGGTCTCGGACAGTGCCGCCGCAGCGCGCCGCGCTCGGCGCGGTCGGGGCGTCAATCCACTGTTGAATATCCGCACGAATGCTTCCGCGATCTCGGCGGCGGTCATCGATCGGTTCTCGCGGTACCAGTGGGCAATCCAGTTGAGCGCGCCGGCCAGCGCGAACGCGGTCATCTTGGGATCGTGCGTGTCGATCGAGCCGTCACGCGCCCCCTCCTCGAGCAGCCGGCGGATGCCGTGGTCGATCTCGACCTTGAGGCGCTTGATGCGCGCCATCGATTCGGGCGCGAGGCCCAGATCCTCGGCCCGCACCATGCAGCCGCCGTATTCGGAGGCAATCGCCTGCGCGTAGTGGCGGATCATCTCGTTGAGCTGTTCCCGCGCACTGACTCCGGGCGGCCGCGGGCGCCGGAACGGCTCGAGCACCCGCTCGAGCCCGGTCAAGATGCACTCGAGCAGCAACTGCTCCTTGTTCGCCACGTAGTAGTAGATCGTGGGCTTGGTCACGTTGAGCGCCGCAGCGATCTCGTCGATCGAGGTGTTGTGGTAGCCGCGCGCATTGAAGGCGCGTGCCGCGACGCGGATCACCGCCTCGCGCTTCATGCCGCGATTTCGTGGCGTGGCCCGTCGTACCGGCCAGGGCGAGGCTGGCTCGTCCTCGCCGCCGTCGAGCGGCACCGGGCGTGGTCTCACGGCGGTCTTCATCATGAAAGCGCTCGCGCGGCGGGGGCGTACCCGGGAGCACTATTCTACTCTCGGGTAAGATTTACCGTCAAGTAGCTTTGTACGCTCGAGTAGCAACAGAGGGCCTGCCCCGGGGTGCGCCCCGGGGTCCGCGCGCACCGGGCGACCTTACTTGCCGTGATAGCATCCGTGGATGTCGACTGCGGCCGCATTTTCCCTGGCGCTCGCCGAGCTTCCCGCAGGGAGCATGCGCGTGCATAGCGTCGGTGACCGCGAGATCGTCGTGTGCCGCACCAAAGAGGGGGTCTACGCGCTCGACAACGTCTGCACGCATGCCTTCGCGCGGCTTTGCGAAGGCCGCTTGCGAGGTGTCCGTCTGATCTGTCCTTTGCACGGCGCCTCGTTCGATGTGCGCGACGGGCGCGTGCTCGGCGCACCGGCCAGCCGTCCACTCGAGGCACACGCGGTTCGCGTGGTCGGCGAGCGCATCGAAGTCTCGCTCAAGGAACCCCCCGCGAACCTGGCGCCCGTTCCGCTTCGTCGGTAGCGCCGATTTGCCGCTGCGCTCCCACGTCGAGCATGTGCTTTTCTTCCCGGCTGCGGACGACCGCGAAGCTCTGCGCCTTGCTCGTGGTTTATCTCGGGGTGCTGGCGCTCACCATGACCGCGGTGTTCGCCTGTGCGGCCTGGCAGCTTTAACCTCCGCGCTCAGCCCGGCCGCCCGAAGAGCGGCGTGCGCTTCTCGAGGAACGCCGCGATGCCTTCGCGCCCCTCCGCGCTCACGCCGCGCTCGGCGATGGTGCGGCTTTCGCGCGCGAGCTGCCCCTCGAGCCCCGGCTCGGACTCTGCGAGCAACGCCTTGAGCGCACCGTAAGCGCCGGTCGGACCCGCCGCGAGACGGATCGCGAGCGCCGCCGCCGTCTCGGCGAGCGCGCCATCGTCGACCACCTGATTGACGAGCCCCCAATCGAGGGCCTGCTCGGCGCCGAGCACGCGGTTGGTCAGGAAAAGCTCCATCGCACGCTTGTATCCCACTGCGCGCGGCAGCAAGAAGGTGCACGAGGCGTCCGGCGTGAGGCCCACTCCGGTGTAGGCTGGCGCGAACTTCGCGCTGCGTGCGGCGATGGCAAGATCCGCCGCGAGCACGAGCCCCAAGCCCGCCCCGGCCGCGGTGCCGTTGACTGCCGCGATGAGCGGGGCGCTGGCGCGCATGAGGTGCGCAATCCCGGCGTGCAGGTTCGTGGTGAGCTCGGTGAGGAAGGCCGCGATATCGCCCCCGGAGGCGACCATTCCGCGCAGATCGCCGCCGAAGCAGAAGTTCTTGCCCTCGCCGCTGAGCAGCACCGCGCGCACGCTCGGATCGGTCCGAATCGCGATCGCCGCCGCGAGGAACTCACGCCCGAACTCGAGGTTCATGGTATTGGCGGCTTCCGCGCGCGCGAGCGTGAGGTGCGCGACGTGATCGCGAACCTCGAGCCTCACGATGGCCGTATCCGCCGAACTCCGGGTCGCCTCAGTCATGATCAACGTCCTCGAATGGCACTCTCAACCCCGCGTCCGCAAACGCAGGCTCTCCCAGCTCGCATCGGCGATCCAGCCACCGTCCACCGGAAGGCTCACGCCATTGACGAATCCGGCGCGCTCGCTCAGCAGAAATGCGATTGCCTCGGCGACCTCCTCGGGCCGCGCAAAGCGCGCCATGGGCACGCGGCCGGCGATGTCTTGATCCGTATACGCACCGCTCCCTTGATCGGCGTGGTCCATCTCGGTCTTGATCCACCCCGGGCAGACCGCGTTCACGCGCACGCCGCGCCCGCCCCACTCGGCCGCCAGGGAGTGCGTCAGGCCGATGAGGCCATGCTTCGAGGAGTTGTAGGCGCTGCGATGGCTGACGCCCGCGAGACCGGCCACGGAGGCCACGTTGACGATGCTGCCGCGCCCGCGCTCGAGCATCTGCGCGCCCAGGTATTTGCACAAGAGGAACGGCCCGAACAGGTTCACCGAAAGCACACGCTGCCAGTCCGCGGCCGAGGTTTGCTCGGCCGGCTTGATCAGGCTGATGCCGGCGTTGTTCACCAGCGCATCGGCGGCACCGCATTGGGCCGCCACGCGCGCGGCCAGCTCTTCGGCGAAACCCTCGGAGGCAACGTCGCCCGGCACGGCGAACACCTCGCCGCCGCCGGCGCGCAAGCGCTCGAGCACGCCCTCGAGCGGCTGCTGATCCACCAGGATGAGGCGGAATTCGCGCGCCAGCAACGCAGCGGTCGCGAGCCCCACGCCCTGCGCCGCGCCGGTAACGACGGCTGTTTTCATGCGCCACAAGTCTACTATGCTTCGGCGCCCGCCTCACGCGGCGCGGCCGGCGCGAGCTCGCCCGCCGCCTGCCCGCCCTGGATCACGCGGATGGCGAGCCAGCAGAGTGCGCTCACGATCACGAAACCCACGCCGATCAGGAACGCCGCGCGCCAGTCGTGGTGCTCCGAAAGATAGCCGATCGTGAGCGAGGCGATGATGCCGCCGAGATTACCGCCCGTGTTCATGAATCCGCACACCGCCATGGTATCGCCGCGTCCGACCGTCATCCCGGCGCCCCAGTACGCCCCCTCGGTCAGCTCGACCGCGCCGAAACAGAGCGTCAGCGCGGCGAGCGCGAAGTAAGGATTGGAGGCGTTGACCGCGGCAAGCAGCAGCAAGGCCGAGGAGAACAGCGCCGCCAGCGGAACCACGCGAAAGCCCCACAAGCTGCCGAGACGCTGGGTGAACGCGCTCGTGAGGACGCCACCGATTCCCGCGCCGAATGCCGCGCCGAGCGGCGGGGCTATCGCGAGGTAGCCGCTCTGCAACGCCGAGAAGTGGCGTTCCTGGATCAGGTACAAAAACACCCAGTTGGAGATCAGGTAGAAGGTGTAGTTCATGCTCATGTACGAGATGAACAGCAGCAGCACGTCGCGGTCGCACACCACATCGAGGAGCTGTCTCAGGCTGATCGTGGAATGCGGGGGTGCGGGCTGGCTGCCGATCTGCTCGAGCTCTCGCGGGCTCACCGCCGGATGCTCGCGCGGGGTATTGCGGCCGTACCAGGCCCACCAGGCGATGAGCACGAGCGCCGGCAAGCTTGCCCAGATGAGCGCACGCTGCCAGCCCATGCGCAGGGTCAGAGTCTCGATGAGCGGCGGCGTGAGCGCCGCGCCGAGACCCAGTCCCATGGTCTGCAGCCCCTGCACGAGCGTCCAGCGCTTGGGCGGAAACCAGGCCTCGAACACCCCGGCGCAGACGGGAAAGATCGGTCCCTGGGCGACGCCGAGCAGTGCCTGGGCGGTCAGCAGCGCGACGAACAGCGCCGCGCTCGGCAGCAGGTAGGGAATGAGCGGCGTCGCGAGGGTGGCCGCGAACGCCAGGAGCCCGATGACGACGAACGTGCGGCGCGCGCCGAGGTGCTGTCCGATGACGCCCCCGGGGAGCTGGAAGATCGCGTAACCCGCGATGAACGCCGTCTCGATGACGCCGATCTGGAACTGCGTGATGCCGAGCTCCGGCATCATGCGGTCGGCCGCCACCGTGATGGTCTTCTGCTGGACATAAGCCAGAAACCCGAAGCCGAACAGAAACGAGAATATGCGCCAGCGGATTGGAATGGCGGCGGCGGATTTCAGCATGCAGCACACATCAAGCGTGAACTCGCTCCTCGAGCCAGTCGTGGCAAATCTGCATCGCCTCGACGAATGAACTCGCCGACTTGTCGGCGCTGCGGATAGTGTCGATTGCGGAGCCCGGACGCAACATCATTCCGGGCAGCAGCACCCCCACCAGATAGGCTCCCGGGAAACGCCGGCGTACCTGCTGCGTGGCCGCCTCCGCCCGCTCGCGATGCTCGCCAGGGGCTCCGCTCACGAGATAGACCATGGACACTCCGCCTGCGGTGGCCTCCGGGGGCGGCGCCTGGCGCAGGTCCTCGAGCGACAGATGCCGGGCATCGAGCTTCTTCTCGCGCAGGGCGCGCACCAGGAGCTCCGCGGCGAGATCATCGGCAATGGCACCGAGACTCACGCAGATCATCACCGAGCCGCGCGGCACGGCGAGCGGACCCTGCCAGCGGCCCATCAGCTGCTCGCGCTGCTGACGCAGCAAACGGCCCGCGCTCATCTGATCGAGCACCGAGACCGCATCCCGGCGGCGCGCGAGCCTGCGCGGCGCCGCGCCGAGGCCGCCGATGACCGCCACCACCGTATCGCGCACCTTGAGCTGCTGCTCGTGAGTGATGCTCTTGCGCTCCAGGTCGAACATTGCGAGTCGCAGTGCCGGCATCAGCACGAAATCGCCGTACTCGGCCAGGGTGTTGTGCTTGAGGAAGCCGCGCGCATCCGCAATGAGCTCCTGCGAGTCGGCGGACAGGGCCCGCTGGTAGAAGCGCTCCGGCAGGGTGAGCGCCTGAGTGTCGCCGAGCAGGATATCGAGGAGACTGAGCGCCTTCACGTGACGGCCCGCGACCACCAGGCAGAGCGTGAGCGGCGTCGACACGACCAGCCCGACCGGGCCCCACAGCCAGCTCCAGAAGATCGCCGCCACCACCACCGAGAGCGGCGAGAGCCCGGTGGTATGACCGTAGAGTTGCGGCTCCACCAGCTGTGCGGCCACGAGCTCGACGCTCACGAACAGGCAAATCGTGACGATGACCAGCGACCAGCCAGGATCGACCGCCGCGGCGAGCGTCGCCGCAAAAAGCGCGGCGATCCACACGCCGATATAGGGCACGAAGCGCAGCACCGCGGCGAGCGCCGCCCACAGCGTCGCATGCGGCAGCCCGATCAGCGCAAGGCCCACCCACAGCACGACGCCGACGCCGAGATTGACCGCGAACTGGGAAACGAAGAAGCGTGAGAGCCGCTCGCCGGCGTCGTTGAGCACCAGCGTGGTGGCGCGCAGATCGGTACCGCCGGCGATGCGAATGAAGCGGTCGCGCACCGACTCGCGCTCGAGCAGCACGAAGATGAGCACCACGAACACGATGCCCGCGGTCTCGAGCGGCACCCACATCGAGGCCAGCACGCGCTCGGCCACCTGCACCGGGCTCATGGCCGGTTGATGCAGCTCGACCGGGATCGGCGAGTTGCCCGGTGAGGCCTCGATTCTGTCCGCAGCCGTGGCGCCAGCCGGTGGCGGCGCGGCAGGCGCAACCAGCGCTCCGCGCGGCGGAGCCTCCGCCACGTCGGTGCGCTCGGCCATGATCCGCTCGGTCTGGCCGGTGAAGGCGGCGAGCCGATCGACGGTCAGCTCGTTGAGCCTGGCAAACTTCTGCTTGAGCGTGCGCTCGTACAGCGGAAAACTCCTCGCCATGCGCGCCGCCTGCACGCCGATCACCGCTGCCACCGCGCCGCAGGCGAGCGTCAGGGCGAGCACCGCGACGATCACCGAGGAGGTGGCTCCGAGACCGAGGCGGCGCAGCGCGCGCACCAGCGGAGAGAGCAGGAGGCTCAGGATCACGGCGAGCGTGATGGGCACGAGCACATCGCGCGCGAAGTACAGGATCGCGAGAATCGTCCCGGTCGCGATGATGCCGACGGCCCGGTCGCGCAGCTGGGGCCGGGTATCGACTTCGCTCATTCGCCCGCCGGGAGGTTGGGGTTGGGCCGCGGCGGCGGCTCCCGCTTGTGCAGCCCCGCATCCTGGATGAGCAGCTTGCGCACGTAGAGGAAGCGGATCTGCTCGTACTCGAAGGGCGAGCCGCTCGCGTAGTAGCGAAAATCGGTGTTGGCGCGCTGATCGATCGCGTTGGTGACACCGAGGCCCCAGGACTGGCCGCCGCGATACAGGTCGGCGAGATTGATGTAATAAACGGTGCCATAGTCGGCCGCAAGCCCGATGCCCTCGCGCAAGGTCGAGGGCCCGTAGAACGGTATGACCAGATACAGTCCGGGATGCATGCCCCACTTCGCGAGCGTCGTCCCGAAGCCGGTGGGCGCCTTGGCCAGGTGCAGCTTGGCGGCAACGTCCAGAAGACCCCCGATACCGGCGGTGCTGTTGATCACGAACCTCCCCATGCTGCGCACGGTACGTCCGAGCCGGCCTTGCAAGGTGTAATTGATGATCGTGTCCACCTCGGCGAGATTGCCGAAGAAATTGTGCACGCCGGAGCGCAGCGGCGATGGCAAGCGCCGATAGTCGTTGGCGACCGGCAGGAACAGCGCCTCGTCGAAGCGCGCGTTGAAGCGGTAGGTGAAACGATTGAGCCGCGCCCAGGGATCGTAGGTGGTCAGGGGCGGCGCATCGGCCGGCGTGTAAAGCGGAACCTCCTCGGCAGCATTCGCCTCGCCCGCGCCCTTGGCTGCCGCCGCCTGCTTGGCCGCGAGCTCGGCCGCCGCGAGGCTCTTCGCCTTCGCGATGTTGGCCGCGTTGTCGGCCGCCGGGGTCTCGGGCGGCAGGTGGTGAAACTCGACCGAGGCACAGCCGCCGAGCGCGAACAGCACCGCGAGCAGAAACGGAGCTCTCATGGCGCGGCGCCGCCCCAGCGCCCGCCCAGCATCTGCAGCATGTCGGCCGCTTGCCGGCGATCGCCGAGATTGCCGAGATGTCCGCCGTGGTCGTAGACGACGATGCGGGCACCGAGCGTCGCTTTGAGCCAGGCGAGCTCGGCGGCGTCGAGGATCAGATCGTCGCTGTTGGTCTGCGCGTAGTAATCGGGATCGCCGCGCAGCGCGTCGCCGATGATCTCCAGCCGGTTCTGCGCGATCAGCGTCTCCGGCGTCGAGCCCGGGCGGCGCTTCATGTAGTACGGCGCGAAGATCCGCGTGAAGTATTCGGCGAAGGATTTGCCGCGCAGCTCGCGCGAGATTGCCTCGAGCGAGTCGCCGACCCGCGGCGGGTGCCGGGGATCGATCACCACCCCGGCGCCCGAGTACAGATCGCCGGCGAAGAATACGTTCGAGAGCGCGAGACGAAATGTGAGCGCTATGGCGGCCGAGAACTGCGCGTCGGTCTTCAGCACCGAGGCCGCCGCGCCCAGCAGAAAATCCTCGTCGAGCTCGACCCGGTCCGAGGCGCGGTAGATGTTGGCGAGGGTCGCGTAAAGTTGCTGGTAGAACTGCTCGATGCCGGCATCGCCATGCCCCAGGGTGATCGCAAAGAGCTTGTCGAGACGGCCGACGCTGGCGAACAGGCTGACCGGAGGATTGATCATGAGAGCGCGGTGCACATGCAGCTTGTGCTCGGTGGCGTCGATCGACTTGACGATCGCGGCATTCGAGCCCCCCAGGCTGTAGCCGAGCACATCGATATCCGTGACCACGACCTTGCGCGGCAGGTGGTGGATGATCTGCACCATCGCATCGTACAGATCCTGTCCGTCCTGCTCGAGGTCGCCCGCCACGCCGGTGCGCGATGCCGAGACGATGAAGCCGGGAAAAGTGGGCGAAGGCATGGTGAGCACGTGATAGCCGGCGCCGTACAGCACGGCGCGCAAGGTCGACAGCTTGGCGGTATTGCCGTCGCTCCCGGTGCCGGAGATCACGATGGCGAGCGGGGCGGGCCTGTCCTGCGCCGAGAGCCAGACGCGCAGCCGCTTGTCGAACCAAAAGATTGCCGGCACGGGCCGTGCCCAGGGCAGCGCCAGGTCCATCTCGAGCAGCGGCACCTTCTGCGGTAGAGGCGCGATGTCTTGCGGCGGGGTGCCGAACACCGTGGCGCGCAAGGCGGCTGAATCGGCGAGCCCGGTGGGCGGGCCCGGAGCGGCTGGCGGCGGTAGCGGCGGCCTGTCCGCAAGAGCGGTGTCGCACGAGAACAGGACGGCGAGCGCCGCGAGTACGAGAGCCTTCATCGGCTCCTTTTATATCCGATTGGCCGATCAGCCGCTCGCGGCCCGATCAAAAAGAAACCGGCCTGGGCCGAGAGGGCGCAGGCCGGCGGTCGGACCTTACCTCGCGAGGAGGCGGTGGTGTCAGCCGAGTCCGACAGGAACGAAGATGCGAGTATCTCCGCGCTGGATCAGGAGCGCCACCTGGCTCTCGCCGTTATGCACGAGCTTCTGCATCTGCGCGACGCTGGCGACGGGCGTGCCGTTGACCGCGAGCACCACATCGCCCTGCTGGATACCGGCATCGGCCGCATGGCCGCTCGCTTCCATCACCATGAGCCCTCCCGAGACTCCGGCCTGGGAACGCTCATCCGGCGTCAACGGGCGCAGCTTCATGCCGAGATGCGCACCCGCGGGACCCGCCGACTCGCCGTTCTTGGCGAGCACCGCGGCGCTTGCCGAGCCGATGGTGGCCGTGATCGTCATGGGCTTGCCGTCTCGAATCAGGTCGATAGTCGCCTTGTCGCCGGGAGCGGTGCCGTTCACGCGAACGGACAGCTGCCCCGCATCGGCGATGCTCGCCCCGTTGAACTTCTCGATCACATCGCCCACCTTGATGCCGGCGTGCGCGGCCGCGCTGTCGGGCTCCACTTCAGCGACGAGGGCTCCCGAGGGCCCGCTCAACTTGAACGACTTGGCGAGTGACTGGTTGACGTTCTGGATCTCGATGCCGAGCCGGCCGTGCTCGGCCTTGCCGGTCTTCACGATCTGCTGCTCGATGTTCTGCGCCAGATTGATCGGTATCGCGAACGAGACACCCTCGTAGCCGCCCGAGTTGGTGTAGATCTGCGAGTTGATGCCGACCACCGCTCCGGTCGAATCGAACAACGGGCCGCCGGAGTTGCCGGGATTGACGGCCGCATCGGTCTGGATGAACGGCACCGCCCCATCGCCCGGGAGTGAGCGGCCGGTGGCGCTCACGATGCCTGCGGTCGCGGTCTCCTCGAGACCGAACGGTGCGCCGATCGCGAGCACATAGTCGCCGACGCCGAGCGAATCGGAGTTGCCGAGCCGCACCGGTGGCAAGCCGTGCGCGTCGATCTTGAGCACCGCGATGTCGCTGGTCTTGTCGGTGCCGAGCACCTTCGCCTTGAATTCACGATGGTCGATGAGCTTGACGGTGACCTCCTTGGCGCCATCGACGACATGCGCGTTGGTGAGGATGAGGCCGTCCGGGCTCACGATGAAGCCGGAGCCCTGGGCGTGCATCGGCATCTGGCGCTGGTGCGGGATCTGCTGGAAGAATTGTGAGAACGGGTTGTTGGGATCGTTGCCGAACGGATTCCAGCCGCCGAACGGCTGATCCGACGAGACCTTCATCTCGCCCTCGATGGTGATGCCGACCACCGAGTCCCGGTTCTGGGCAACGATGGCGTGATAATTCGGGGCGGTACCGAGCGGGATCGGTTCCTTGGCCGCGGGCGCCGGGACCGTCGTCGTCACCGGCGCGGCGTGCAAAAGACTCGGCGCCATCCAACCGGCCGAGGCGCCGAGCCCGAAAAGGCCCGCCGCCGCGAGCCCGGCATAGAGCTTCGTGGGTGCTTTCATCGTCTGTCCTCCTGTCAAGGGATCCGCCCCGGTAGGGGCCTCTTGCGGCACATGATCCGCCGCGTCCCTTAAGCCAACCTTAAGCCGGTCGAGGAAAGCCGATGGCGACCTCCAGGCCACCCTCCCGGGCGCGCTCGAAGCGGATGTCCGCGCCGTGGCGGTCGGCGATGGCCTTGACGATGGCGAGCCCCAGGCCGCTGCCCTCCTCGGGAGTCCCGGCACGGCGGTAGAAGCGGTCAAAAACGCGCTCCCGGTCGGCGGGCGGGATGCCGGGTCCCGAATCGGATACCTCCAGCAGAGGTCCTCGGCTCGCATCGCCGGCGCCCACGCGCACCCGCACGTGTCCCCCGGCCGGCGTGTAGCGCACCGCGTTATCGACGAGGTTCCGTACCAGGGTGCGTAGCGCCTCGCGATCGCCCTGCACCGTGGCCGGCTCGGCGTCGAGCCCCAGGTCGATCTGCCGGCTCTGCGCGAGCGCGTGCGCATCGGCGACCCCCTCCGCCGCGGCCTCATCGAGCTGGGTCGCGCCGAGCTCACCCATCACCGCCCGCGGCTCGTTGCGTGCCAGCGTGAGGAGCTGCTCGACCAGGTGGATGGCGCGCTCGACCGCTGCACCGAGATTCGAGCGTGCCTCGCGGCGCGCCGCCTCGTCGGGAGCCCGGTCGAGCAGCTGGGATTGCAGGCGCACCGCGGTCAGCGGCGAGCGCAGCTCGTGCGCGGCGTCGGCGACAAAGGCGCGTTGCGCCTGAAAGGCGGCATTGAGCCGCTCCAGCAGGCGATTGAGCTCGCCCACCAGTGGCGCAACCTCCTGCGGCAGATGCTCGGCCCTGATCGGCGCGAGACTGTGCGCATTGCGGCGCTGGACCTCGACCACGACGCGGCGCAAGGGCCGCAGTCCGCTGCCGACCACGCCGGCAATCGCGGCAGCGAGCAACGGCAGGAGCAGCAACAGTGGCACGACGACGCGCAGCGCGGCACCGCGCGCGAGCACCTCGCGCACCCGCACCGGCTGAGCGATCTGGATCACCCCGTCGAGCGTCTGCAGACCATAGGTACGCCACTTGAGGCCGCCGGCCTCGACGTCGGCATAGCCGAGCGCGGTCGCGTTGATGAGCGGCAATCCGGGCCGCGAGAAATACACGCGCGCGCCGTAAAGATCCCAGATCTGGATGACGAAGTCGGCGCCCGCCTGATCCGGCGGCAGCTCGAGGCGCGGCGCCATCGGGATCTGGCTGCGCAGCGACAGCGCCATCTGCCGCAGCTGGTAATCGAACAGACTCGAGGTCTCCGCGAGCACGCGCCGGTAGGTGAGCACGCCCACCAGGATCGAGGTGCCGGCCACCAGGGCGAGCAACGCAATCAGCAGTCGCGCGCGGATGGAGCGCATCAGTCTTTCGGCACGAAGTAGCCGACCCCGCGCAAGGTGCGAATCGCATCGCTGCCGAGCTTGCGGCGCAGGCCGTGCACGTAGACCTCGATCGCGTTGCTCTCGATCGACTCGTTCCAACCGTAGAGCCGATCCTCGAGCTGAGCGCGCGACAGCACCGCACCGGGCCGCTGCAACAGCGCCTCGAGCACGGCGAACTCGTGCGCGGAGAGCAGCACCGGCTCGCCGTTGCGTTCCACCGCGTGCGACACGGGATTCAAGGTGATGCCGCGATGACGGATGCTGGGGTCACCGCGTCCCGCGGCACGACGCAGAACCGAGCGCATGCGCGCGGCGACCTCGTCCAGGTCGAAGGGCTTGACGATGTAGTCGTCGGCGCCCGCGTCCAGGCCGGCGATCCGGTTCTGCACCTCGTCGCGCGCGGTCACGATGATGACCGGGGTGGCATCGCCGCGGCGGCGCAGCTCGCGCAGCACCTCGAGCCCGTCCCGCTGCGGAAGGCCCAGATCGAGCAGCACCAGGTCGAATGCCGAGCTGCGCAGCGCCTCCGAGGCGCTCTTGCCATCGCTCACGCCGTCCACCGCATAGCCCTCCTGCCGCAGGGCGGTGTGCAGGCCCTTGGCGATCATCCGGTCATCTTCGACGACGAGCACGCGCATGAGATCAAAGCGTCCGCGGCCCTCTCGCTCGCAGCAATTCGCCGACTTCGCGATCGCTGAAACGTGCGTCGTAGATCGAGCGCGCGTCGAGGGTGCGCGCGATCACGGTCGCCGTGACCACCGCGAGCACCATGGGCAGGATGAAGGAGCGGTCGCGCCCGGTGAGCTCCATCACCAGGATGATCGAGGATACGGGCCCGCGCGTGGTTGCGGCAAGGAGCGTGGCGGCGCCGATGATCGCGCAAAGCCCCGTCGGCACTCCCGGCGATACCCAGGACCATGCGAGGCCGAGCGAGCCACCCAGGAGCGCACCGGCAGCCAAAGAGGGCGTGAACAGGCCGCCCGGCACACCCGTCCCCAGACACATCGCAGCCGACAGCGGGCGCAGCACCACGAGCATCAACAACGAGAACGGCGCCACCTGACCCGTGAAGGCGAGCTCGGCGACATCCTTGCCATTGCCGAGCAGCTGCGGGAAGGGAATCGACAGCGCTCCGAGCACGCCGAGCGCCACGATCGGCGCCAGCAGACGCATCGGACCCGTCGGTTTGTGCTGATCCGCGAATTCGATCAGACGCACGAATCCCACCGAGGCCAGACCGATCAGCGGACCGGCGAGCAGCGCGAAGGCAACGATGGAGCCCGAGAGCGTGAAAGAAGGGATCGTGTAGGTCGGCTCGTCGGGCATGGACAGGAGCCAGGCCACGCCTGCCGAGGTGGCCGAGGCAAGCAGCGCCGGCAGGATGAGGCGCAGTGCCAGCACGCCGCGCAGCACCTCGACTGCGAATAGAGCGCCTCCCAAGGGCACCCCGTAAGCCGCCGCCATGCCGGCTCCCGCGCCGCAGGCGACCAGGAGCCGGCGCCGCTCATCCGACAGGGCGGTGCGGTCCGCGAGTGCATTGGCGATCACGGCGCCCGCTTGCTTGGGTGCGCCTTCGCGTCCGAGCGAGGCACCGAGCCCCACGACCAGCACCGAGAGCGTCGCGCTCCCGAGCGTGCGGATCGCGGGCAACCTTCCCGCGAAATGCGAGATCGCCTCGGTGATGTCGATGCTGTTGCCGCTCGCCAGCCGGCGCAGGATGATCTGACCTGCTCCCGTGAGCAGCCCGGCGCCGAGCAAGAGCAGGACATGGCGCCACGGCCCCGCCGCAAGCGCCGCATCGAGGATATGCGGTCCGGGCCAGGCTCGGTGCTGAACCAGGAACAAGAGGGTGGTCAGCAGGGTGGCCGCGATTCCGGCGCCGAGACCCGTGCAGAGCACCGCCAGCCAGAACGCGAGGGCGCGCGGGCTCGTCAACGTCGGGGGAATGGCGGACGGATCGGCGTTTTCGCTTGCCATGAATCGCGCCATATTACCCGGGTTCGGCGGATCACCGCTCCCGGGGCGGGCGCGCGGCACCGCTGCCCGCGCGCGGCTCAGGAGGACCGGCGCCAGTCCTTGCCCTCACCCCCGAGAAATTCCTTGCCGAGCTTCCAGATGAGCACGCGACTCATACCCTCGCCGTCGATGTAGGCTGCCCCCGGGACCGCGCGGAATGAGTACTTGCCGATCGCGAGACCGCCGCGCAGGTTCTGCGTGCTCGGCCTGCCGCCCTTCTTCAACTCGCGCAGCTCGAGCGGCACGCTCGAGCGCATGTACCAGTAGTCCTTGTCCTCGGCTTCGAGCACATAGAGGCCGGCGGGGAGCTTGAGCTCGTGCGCCGCATGCGAGCTGTCCCGCCACGTGAGATCGCGCACCACGGTGAGCGTCTTTCCGGGATCCTGGACGAAATGCACGTCGCGGCGCTCGTTCACGAATGGATTGAGCTCGATGCCACCGCACGCGCCGAGCACGGCCGCGGCGAGCAGCAATACGATGTAATTACGCAATGGACCTCCCCTCAAGCGAGTCTCAAGCGAGCCGGCACGGCACGCGCAGGAAGCCGCGAAAGCGCGCCCGGCCGCCGCGCGTCGGCGCGGCCGAGAGCGAGTAGCGCGGGAATCGCGCGAGGAATCGCCCGATCGCGACCGCCCCCTCGAGCCTTGCGACCCCCACCCCGGCGCACTGATGGATGCCGCTGCCGAAGGCCAGGTGCCGGTTGGGCGTGCGGCCGATGTCGAGCTCCTGCGGCGCCTCGAACACCGCGGGATCGCGGTTGGCCGCCCCGATGCACAGGGTGATCTGCGTTCCCGGCGCAAGCGCCACGCCGCCGAGCTCGGTACGCTCGACCGTGATCCGGTTGCCGAGCTGATTGGGGCTCTCGAAACGCAGGAACTCCTCGACCGCCGTCTTGATGAGAGCGGGGTCGGCGATCAA
>Ga0335073_10001139_pt1 | contig 35387 bp, 37 predicted proteins | sample Lox_Sample_22_FD_207093 | JGI IMG/M metagenome (GOLD analysis project Ga0335073, IMG submission 207093) | Soil microbial communities from Loxahatchee National Wildlife Refuge, Florida, United States - Lox_Sample_2.2 | ecosystem: Environmental > Terrestrial > Soil > Wetlands | place: USA... | reverse complement strand
GACCGGCGGCATCACGCGCCGCGCGGCGCTCGGCGCGCTGCTGCTTCCGGCGCTGGCGCCGTCCGCGGTGCGCGCCGCGCCGCGCGCCGAGCCCTGGCCGCATTGGCGCGCCAGCGACGAGAGCTCGGCCCTGACGATCGATCACTCCGCCTGGGACGCCTTCCTCGCGCATTATCTCGTCAGCGACAGCGCCGACGGCATCAGCCGCGTCGCCTATCGCCGCGTGCTGCCGGAGGATCGCGAGGCGCTCTCGCTCTATATCGCCTTGCTGGGCGGGCTGCCGATCACCGCCTATCGCCGGGCCGAGCAGCTGCCCTATTGGATCAATCTCTACAACGCGCTGACCGTGCGCGCGGTGCTCGAGCATTATCCCGTCGACAGCATCCTCGATATCGGTCCCAAGCGCGGCAGCGGTCCCTGGCGGCAGAAGCTCATCCATATCGAGGGCGAGGAGGTGAGCCTCGACGACATCGAGCACCGCATCCTGCGCCCCTTCTGGCGCGATCCGCGGCTCCATTATGCGCTTTGCCTCGCCGCGCTCGGCTCGCCCGATCTTGCGCCGCGCGCCTTCCGCGCGGCGACGGCCGAGGCGATGCTCGATGCCGCCGCGCGCGCTTACGTCAACAGCGCGCGCGGCGCCCGCCTCGAGCGCGACCGCCTCTTCGTTTCCTCGATCTATGTCTGGTACAAGGCCGATTTCGGCGGCAGCGACCGCGACGTGATCCAGCATCTGAAGCGCTACGCCAAGCCCAAGCTCGCCGAGGCGCTGGCGCGGCAGACGCGCATCGCCGGCGACAGCTTCGACTGGTCGCTCAACGACGCGAAGCTGCTGTAGCGAGAGCGCAAGGCGGTACGATGAGGAAAGGGGATAAGGGGATGAGCGGGGATAGGCGGATCAGGTGAACGGCGCCTTCGGCGCCATCATTTTCATCCCCCTCATCCCCAATAATCCCCTTATCCCCTTTCTTGACCCCCGAGCCAGCCGCTTTGCTGGCTGCCGCGGCCGAGTTCGACGAAAGTGTCCGCCTTATGTCCAGGTTGCTCCGCTGTTTGATGGCCGGAATCAACCATCTCTTCCGGATCGGCGTCAGCGCGTGGACGACGCTCGCCCTCTATTATTCGAATCTGCCGTGGCCCGGGCTGCGGTTGGGGCTGGCGGCGGCGTTTGCGGCATTCGCGATCTGGGCGTTCTGGCTCTCGCGTCGGCGGCGCATGCCGGCGGTAGTGGCATTCGCGCTGGTGCTCGGGGTCGTTGTCTGGTTTCTCACCATCGCTCCCTCGCACGATCGCAACTGGCGTCCGGAAGTTGCCGTGATGCCGCGCGCGTTCATCGATGGGGACCATGTGCGCCTGACCGGCGTCCGCAACTTCGACTACCGCAGCCGGGACGATTTCACCGTGCACTATGAAGAGCGCGACATCGAGCTTTCCCACGTCATCGGCTTGGATTTCTTCGTGTCCTACTGGAGCGAAGGGCTGATCGCGCACACCTTCGTCAGTTTCGTCTTCGACAACACCTGGCCGCTGAGCATCTCCATCGAGGCGCGGCCGGAGGTCGGCCGCAGCTTCGAGCCGATCGCCTCCCTGTTCAAGCAATTCGAGCTGATTTACGTGGTGGGCGAGGAGCGTGACCTCGTGGGCGTACGCGCCATTCATCGCGGAGAGGCGGTGTATCTCTATCGCCTCAACACCTCACCCGACAACGCGCGGCGGTTGCTGATGGTCTATCTGGCGCGGATCAACCAACTCGCCGAGCGGCCGGAGTTCTATAACCTGCTGACCAATAGCTGCACCATCAACATCATTCGCTATGCGAACGCCGCCGGGCGAAAGGGGCGGTTCGACATCCGCCATCTCCTCAACGGCCTGATCGACAGCTACCTCTACCACTCGGGGCGAGTGGACACGACCCTGCCGTTCGACGAATTGCGGCGACGCTCCCTGATCAACGAGGCGGCCCGCGCCGCCGGCGGCGCCCCGGAGCCGGAATTTTCGCGCCGCATCCGCGCCTCCCTGCCGACGGTCGCTCGCTGATTCCTAGAGGGGAATCGTCGCGTCGCGCGTCAAGTATCACGCCACCGATCCTCTGCGCCACTCGTTCCGGTCTTGCTAGCGAGGAGGTTCAGCTATCCGTGGATCGCTATCGCCGCGGCCGCGGCCGTCAGGACCACGGCGCCCGGCAAGTGCCCCCAGTCGCGATGGCGGATCAAGGTTGCCACGGCGGCCAGCAAGATGATGGCGCTCGCGATCGCTCCAACCTGCGACGTCACCGGAATCAGCAGAAGCAAGCCTGTCGCGACTTCGAGGCCGCCCGTCACTCGATGAAAACCGGCCGGATAGCCCCAGCGCGCGAAGGACTGACGGACCGATGCAGGGCCTGCGAAGTTGACGCCGCCAGCCCCGATCATCACGACGCCAAGCGCGATCGGAAGGCCGCCGACGATGAGTTTGACTATCGGCATGGCCGGACCTCGCTTTGTGGGCCGTTGGGCTTCATGGGGTCATGACGGTCGGCCGGGTGGCGGCACCGCGCCGACCTCGAATGAGGACGTCGAGTGGGTTGAGCTCGTCGATCAGATCGGTTGACATTGTGGTCTCCAGGCCTTAGCGAGACTAACTGGTCTCGTATTGCCAGATAGCGAGACTTACCAGTCTCGTCAAGGGGCTCTTATGAATACAAATCTCGCGCGGCGACCCGGACGCGCACTCGACCCGGCCAAACGCGCGGCGATTCTCGTGGGCGCGCGCGTCGTCTTCATGCGCGACGGGTTTGCGCAAGGCACGATGGATGGGGTCGCCGCCGAAGCCGGCGTCGGCAAACAGACCATTTATCGCCACTTCCGATCGAAAGAGGCGCTGGTGGAGGCGCTGGTGGAGGCGATGTGCGCGCCCGAGGTGGTTGATCCGCCGCCGAGTTCGTTGCCGACTGGCGACCGGCTACGCAAGCTACTGCTGGCGTTTACGGATGGCGTGGCCAGCTCGGACAGCATACACCTTTACCGGGCCATCGTCGCGGAGGCCGGCAGGATGCCGGGGTTGGGACACTTGTTTTGGGAGAGAGGGTATCGACCGCTCCGGGCCGCGATCACACAGCTGTTGAGGGAAGAACTCGACACCGCGACGGCGCCAATCGTGGCCCAGCAGATCGTTCATCTCACACTTGGCGACGCCTATCAGGAATTGGTCCTCGGAACTGGTTCACCCGGACCCGAAGTCTTCGAACGCCAGATCGACGCGGCGCTCGCTCTCTTGGGGTTGGCCACCTGAGGGTGCGCAGTTCGGTCAGCAAACTCGCTTTCCGCTTTTCGACCTCGCGCAACGCCAGCACGCCGCCGTTCGAAGACAACAATCCGCCGTCGAACCTGACATCGACCCGCTTGCCCGAGACCGGTGACAAGCCGGGCAGCGGCAGCGTACAAAATCAGCCGCTTAAACCACCCCCGCTAACCCGACATGAATAATCCGAGCTAGAAGAAGACAAAGGACCGGACCACCACGTTCTTGCGGCATCGGGCGTCGGCGGGCGCGGTCGGGTCGATGCAAGCGGTATGGAACGACCAGCGCGAGACCGAGCCGTCGGTCACGGAATCATAGCATTTGAGCATCGAGACTTCGTTGGGCTTCTGCTGGGGAAACCAGTACCACTCGTGGTCGGGACGGTAGGTGAAGCGGGTGGTCTCGCCAACGCGGTCGTCGTAGATCCGATAGTTGGTGATGTAGGGCTGGTCGGCGAAGGAAGGCCAGGCGCAGAGCACGAAGGGAAACTGCTCGACGGTCTCCATCGGCTTGGCGAGATTGATCGACACGAACCGCCGTGACATCTTCCTGTCGGCTTCCTCCTCCGTGAAGTGCTGCGCGCGCCCAAAGTTCCGCAGGTTCCTGGTGAGCAGCTCGCGGCAGCGCACGCGGCCGCTGTTGTCGTTCAGATCATTGTGCACGAGGTTGGCGTAACGGGCATTCACACCGGGGTTCTTGTTGTCCTGGTCTTCCGTGCGGTCACCGGCGTAGTCCTTGTCGAAGACGTCGTGGTTGTAGACCAGGGCATCGGTCGCGTCCGGGAAGAACTTGAGGAGGAGCTTCTCGATCTCGGGGTAGAACACGCGCTCCACCTCCGCCGAATCGTAGAAGTTCGAGCACGCGGATTCGAGGTGCGCCAGCGCGACGCCGAGCCGGTCCATGCATTGGGGGCTGCTGGGCGAGAGGCCCGGATAGTATTCGCCGATGCGCCGCGCATCGCGCATCACCTGCGGGAAATAGAGGCGTCGCCGCAGGTTGTCGTCCTCGTTCTTGCGCAGGATCTCCACGACGTCGGCGCGCGCCGGATCCCGCCAGAGAGCGTTGGACGGGACGATGGAGTAGGTCGGCCGCTCGTAGACGGTATAGGGCAGCGGTAGCGCCAGGCCGCCTGCGGGCGCCGTGATGCCGTTGGCGCGGATATAGTCCATGCACTCGTCGTAGTCGCGGAATCCGGGGCCCCACCGGGTATCGATCGGGCCCGGCGGCGCATGGTCGATCATGTCGATAACGCGCTGGCCCTCGCCCTCAGCGATCAAAGCGAGCGCGTCTTCGAGCGCCGCGCTGGTTCCCGCATCGCCGTTCCGGTCGAACGACATGTAGGACAGGCCGCGGTTCGCGGCGATCGGCGGCGGCTGCCCTTCGGTGCGCTGAAGCGGCGGCACATAGGCCGAAGAGGCTCTCCCTGTGTCTGTCGCAACCTGGTTGTCGGCGACCTCGAGCTGGCTCATGGCACACCTCCGGTTCGTTCGGCTTCACCGTGGCACACAGAGCCTGCGTTTTCCAGGCCATGATTTCCCGGTGATGAGACTGTGCGTTGCGGTGTTTCTAACTGATAAATTTCATCGAGAGCGCCGAATATCCGTGTTTGGCGCTTCGCCGCCGATACGCGCGCGCACCGACTTCGCCTTCGTGCCGGAAGCAGCTCTCGCCCGATCCTGCGCTGATACTCAAGTCTTGACGGTCGACGCTCGATAAATCTCCTCGATACTTTCCGCCAGCGCGGCATTGAATGCGGCATCGCTCATGGAATGTTTGAGATCATCGATCAGCGCCCGCGAGAAGCTCGCGATCATGCCGTGATTGGCGGCAAGGCGCTGGCAGGCAACATCCCGGGTATAGCCGCCAGAGAGCGCCACGACCCTGGCGACGCGGTCGTGCTCGATCAATGGCCGGTAGAGATCGGGCACCTCCGGGATCGTCAGCTTGAGCATCACCTGATGCTCGCCGCGCAAGCCGTCGAGCCGCTTGGTCAGCTCCGCAAGAAGGATCGCCTCGGCCGCCGCCTTGTCAGGGCTCTTGATCAGGACTTCGGGCTCGATGATCGGCATCAGACCGGCCCTGCTGATCTCTGCGGCTATTTCGAACTGCTGCGCGACGATGGCAGCGATGCCCTCCCTCGAAGCGAGGTTGATGGTGGAGCGCATCTTTGTGCCGTAGACACCGAGCTTCGCGGCGCGGGCGAGCAGAGCGCCGAGGCCAGGTATCGGCTTCATCAGCCGGACACCGTCCTTCTCCTCTTCAAGCCCCTTGTCGACCTTTACAAACGGGACGATGCCACGCGACTGCCAGAGGAAAGACGGCACCGGCCTGCCTTGCGCCTCGCCATCCATCGTTCCTTCGAAGAGGATGGCAGCGATGACCTTCTGCCCGGTAAAGGCCGGCGCGGTCATGATGCGCACACGCATCTGGTGGATGAGCCGGAACATATCCGCATCGCCGCTATAGGCGCTGTCGGTAATGCCGTACTGCCGCAAAGCGCCCGGCGTCGAACCGCCGCTCTGATCAAGCGCGGCGATGAATCCCGGTTTCTCCGACATCTGCACGTTCATATCATTGTTGGCCATGGCCGTTATCCTTGCTGGGTCAAACAGCGAATTGGCGCGCTCGCCGGACTCGGGGTTGATCGCCGTCAGCGCTCTCGCGGGGCCCGAGCCGCAACCAAGCGGCGGTCACGGTTGGTGCGAAGGCACGCCACCGCGCCTCGCTCTTTACGCAACTGCCTGAGCGGAGCGGCGAATTGCTTACTGGTCCGGCTCGTCGCCTGAGGCAGCCCGTGCGACCAGCCATTGATGCTAGCACGTCGATTTTTGCTGCGCTCTGACTTTCCTTCGGTGCTTGAGCTCGGCAACGACAGGGCCGTATTCATCCCAAACGCAACAATCGGACGCTTTCGGAAAGCCGGCGCGCGGCCGATTGCATCGCGCGGCTGAGCGATGCGACCGCATCGCCGTCGAGCTCGTGCGAGTGCCCGGCGGCGGTCAGGATCAGCAGCAGCTCCCACGACGGCGATAGCACCGGCACCGATACCAGCGTGATGCCTTGAAACATGCTGCCGTGGTCCACCGCGAAGCCGGATTGCTTCGCCTCTCTGACCCGAGCCGAGAACTCGGCGAAGGGCGGCTTCTTGTACCAATCCACGCGCGCGAACAGGGCTTCGAGCTCGACGTCGCCGATGCTGCCGAACGCGCCCATGATCACGCCCGACGCGCCCGCCGGGCCGGGGTACTGGCGTCCGATCGTGACATAGAGATCGGTGCGGGACGCCGCGCCAACCCAGTCCAACAGCAGCAGCGACGACGGTTCCAGTACCTTGGCAAGATAGACCGACACGCCATGCGCGTTGGAAACGGCGTGCATCAGCGGCCGCGCCAGATCCATCAGCCCGCTGCGCCGCAACACGCCGTAGGCCAGCTCGAGAATGTGCAGGCTGACCGAATAGCCCCGTGTCGCCGCGTCGTAGCTGACAAAGCCCTCGGCCTGCAGCGTGCGCAGAATGTTGTAAGCGGTGCCGCGATGCAGGCCGGTGGCGCGCGCGACCTCACTCGCGTTCAACGGCCGCTCGGAGGCATGCAGCGTGCGCAGAGCGCTTGCGGCGGCCACCACCGCGCCGACCGGCTTGCCGGGACTGCTCGGGCCCCGATCGGCGGCGATGGCTCGCCGGCGCTGTGCGCCGCTTCGCTCGCCTGTCACCGGGAGCGCTCCGGTTGATCGCGGTGGTTCCCGGTCCATGGTCTTGCCCGACGAGCGCATTGCCCCCTGCCGGAGGTCATGATATATCTCCAATCGGCCCAATACAAATCATTCGTCTTCTATAGAAGACATCAGGGAGCGGCATGCCGGTAGATCCGCAGATCCAGGCATTGCTCGACAAAGGCGCCGGCGTACCGGCGACCCATACTTTGCCGGTCGCGGTGGCGCGCGCGCAGTACGAGGCGCGCATCGCGCTGATGGCGCGCCCGGCCGAGATCGCCGGTGCGCGCGAGCAGACGATCGGCGGACCGGACGGGCGGTTGCGCATCCGCATCTACACGCCGCTCGGCACGGGTCCTTTTCCGCTGCTGGTGTTCTTTCACGGCAGCGGATTCGTGCTGTGCAGCCTCGACACGCATGACGGCATGTGCCGCAATTTGTGCGCCGGCGCGAAGTGCGTCGTCGCCTCTGTCGACTACCGGCTGGCTCCCGAGCACAAATTCCCGGCCGGGATCGAAGACTGCTTGCAGGCGACGCACTGGGCTCTCGCGCATGCAGCCGCGCTGGGCGCCGACCCGGCGCGCATTGCCGTCGCGGGCGACAGCGCCGGCGCAACCATGGCGGCGGTGACCGCCCTCCGGCTGCGCGACGAGGGCGGCCCGGCACTATGCGGCCAGCTGCTGATCTATCCCGTAACCGACTATCATACGCCCGGCACCCCCTCGTATGACGAGAATGCCGAGGGCTACGGCCTGACCCGCGACACGATGAAATGGTTCTGGGCGCACTACCTCAACGACCCGTCCGAGGCCGCACACCCCTATGCCTCGCCGCTCCGCACCGCGGATCTGTCCGGCGTGCCGCCTGCCCTTGTCATCACCGCGCAATACGACCCGCTGCGCGACGAGGGCGAGCGCTACGCACAGATGCTGCGGGCGGCCGGCGTCCCGGCGGCGCTGACCAGGTATGACGGCGTCAATCACGGATTCATGTTCTGGGTCGGCGTCGTCGACAAAGCCGGCCTTGCCATGAAGGAAGCCTGCGCATGGCTGAGCGGCGCTTTTGCCGGACCGCGGTAACCGGCGTTCGCTTCATGCCACCGCGATACCCCCACCCGGAGGTTCCATGCCTCTCGACCTGTCTCATCCGATGGCTGCCCGGCCGGCGCAAATCCGCAGCTTCGACGCGCTGATTGTCGGCGCCGGTTTCTCCGGCCTGTACCAGCTGCTCTGCCTGCGCGACCGGCTCGGTCTTTCGGTCCGGCTGCTCGAGGCCGCCGATGGGGTCGGAGGCACCTGGTACTGGAACCGCTATCCCGGTGCGCGGTGCGATTCCGAGAGTCATTCCTACGCCTATTACTTCTCCGAACAGCTGCTGCAGGAATGGACCTGGTCGGAGCGCTATCCCGAGCAGCCGGAGATTCTGCGCTATCTCAATTATGTGACGGACCGGTTCGATCTGCGGCGCGACATCCGCTTCGGCGCGCGGGTGACCGCCGCTCGCTACGACCAGGCGACGAACCGCTGGCAGGTGACGACCGAGGCCGGCGAGCGCTACGACGCAAAGTTCCTGATCACCGCCGTCGGGTGCCTGTCCGCGGCCAACATCCCGAATATTCCGGGGCTCGATCGCTTTGCCGGTGCTTGGTACCACACCGGGCAGTGGCCGCATGAGGGCGTCCACTTCACCGGCAAGCGGGTCGGGATGATCGGCACCGGCTCGACCGGCATTCAGGCGGCTCCGGTGATCGCGCAAACCGCGGCCCACCTGACGGTTTTCCAGCGCACCGCCAACTACAGCATTCCCGCCCGCAACGCGCCGCTCGGCGACGCGTTCAAGCGCTGGGCGAAGGAGAACGCGGCCGAGATTCGCAGCATCATGCAGGCCACGCCGAACGGTCATCCGTTCGTGATCTGTGACCGCTCGGCGCACGACGTGACCGACGAGGAGCGGCAGGCGATCTACGAAGCGGCCTGGAACAAAGGCGGGCTGCAATTCCGTGCCGCGTTCCGCGACCTGCTGACCGACAAGGCCGCCAACGACACGGCGTCCGAGTTCCTTCGGCAGAAGATCCGGGAAGTCGTCAAGGATCCGACGGCCGCGGCGAAACTGGCGGATATCGACCACCCCTTCGCCGCCAAGCGGCCGCCGATCGACACCGGCTATTTCGAGACATTCAACCGCGACAATGTCAGCCTCGTGGACGTGCGGAAAAACCCGATCGAGTGCATCACGGCCGCTGGCATCCGCACGCGCGACGGCAGCGAGCACGAGCTCGACATCATCGTCTTCGCGACCGGCTTCGACGCGATGACCGGCCCGCTCTTGCGGATGAATATTTGCGGCCGCGACGGGCTGTCATTGCGCGAGGCGTGGCGGGCCGGCCCGCGCACTTATCTGGGGCTGCAGATCGCCGGCTTCCCAAACCTGCTCACGATCACCGGCCCCGGCAGTCCCTCGGTGCTGTGCAACATGCCGGTGGCCATCGAGCAGCATGTCGAGTGGATCACCGCCTGCATCGCGCATCTGCGCCGGCACGGCTTCGATCGTATCGAGCCGACGCAACCGGCGGTCGACCGCTGGGTGGACCATGTCAACGAAGCCGCCAATGCCACCCTGTTGCCGCAAGCGAAGCATTCCTGGTATCTCGGTGCCAATGTGCCGGGGAAGCCGCGCGTCTTCATGCCCTATGCCGGCGGCATGGCGCGATACCGCGAGATCTGCGCACGCATTGCCGAAAACGGCTATGAAGGGTTCGACTTGAGCGCTGACGCTCGGGCCGCCGAAATCAATCCAGCACCGGCGCGCGCGGGCTTGGGCGATGAGGAAGGGGGATAAGGAGGGGATAAGGAGATGAGGGGAGATGAGGGGGATCAGGTGAACGGCGCCTTCGGCGCCATCATTATCATCCCCCTCATCCCCGATAATCCCCCTTATCTCCTTTCCCTTCAATCCAGCACCAGCACCTCGGCCTTGAGATAGGCGCTTTCCGGCAGCCAGGGATGGACGGGGTGATCGGCGGCGGCGCCGGCGCTGCGCAGGATGCGGCCGGTGCGGCTGGCATCCTCGAGCCCGCGCCGCACCGCTTCGGCGAAATCGGGCGGCTCGACATTGTGCGAGCAGGAAGCGAGGAAGAGCACGCCGCCCGGCGCCACCAGGCTCGCCGCGAGCCGCGCCAGCTTGCGATAGCCGCGCAGGCCCGGCCCCAGATCCTTTTTCGATTTCACGAAGGCAGGCGGATCGGCGATCACCAGGTCGAAGCGCGCGCCCTCCGCGTTGAGCCGCGCCAGCTCGCCGAAGGCGTCGGCGCGCTGGAAGCGGCAGCGCTCGCCGACACCGTTGCGATCCGCGGAAGCCGCGGCGAGCGCCAGCGCCGGCTCGGAGCGGTCGAGCCCCAGCACCGCATCGGCGCCCGCCTGCGCCGCCGCCACGGCGAAGCCGCCGGTGTAGCAATAGAGATCGAGGACGCGCGCGCCGGCGGCGAGCGTGGCGACGAAGCGGCGATTGTCGCGCTGATCGAAGAACCAGCCGGTCTTCTGGCCTTCGCGCGCGTCGGCGAGGAAGCGCGCGCCATTCTCGATCAGCTCGATGGGTCCGCCCAGCTCGCCCTTGGCGAGCCGCACCTCGCTCTCGAGGCCTTCGAGCGCACGCGCGGCGCTGTCGTTGCGCAGGACGATGATGGCGGGCGCCAGCGCCGCTTCGCAGGCCGCGATCAGCTCGCTTTCGAGCCGCGCCATGCCTGCGGTATTGAGCTGCAGGACCAGCACCTCGCCGAAGCGGTCGGCGACGAGCCCCGGCACCCCATCGGCCTCGGCATGGACGAGGCGGTAATAGGGCTCGGCATAAAGCCGGCGGCGCAGGCTCAGCGCACGCTCGAGCCGCTCGATGAAGAATTCGCGATCGATGCGGCGCTTGGCGTCGCGGTCGAAAAGGCGCGCGCTGACCAGCGTGTGCGGGTTGAAGCTGGCAACGCCGAGCGGATCGCCGCCGGCGTTGCGCAGCGTCACCAGGCTGCCGGGCGGCAGCGCTTTCGCCGCCGCATCCATCTGCACTTCGTTGGAATAGACCCAGGGATGCCCGGCCTCGGCGCGGCGATGCCGTCCGGGCTGCAGCATGATGATGGGTCGCGTTTTGGGATCATCGGCCATGACGCGGCCGAGTGTAGCGGCCGAGCCGCTGTGTCTCTACCCGCGCGGCATCAGCACGATCGTCTGGCAGCAGCGGCCGAGCGGTCCCATCTCGTCGCAGAGTTCGGATTCGGTGAGACCCATGCCATCCGGCCGCCAATCCGAGCGCGCCTTGACGCCGATCCAGCCACCCATCGGCGGCCGCGACAAGTGCAGCGCGATATCGATATTGGGAAAGGTGAAGCGCCGGAGCAGATCATGCCGGCCGCCGAGCGCGAAGGGCTGGCCGTTATCGGCGACGGCGAACGCATTCGCCATCGCGCTCGCGAACGGCACCAGCGGCCGCATCAGCCTGCCCCAGACACGGCCTTCGGCATCGATTCGGAGATCGAGCGCGTCGAACAGCGTCCGGTGCGCAAAGCGCAGCTTCAGCGGCCAAGGCGGCAAGGTATCGGGTGCGGCCGGAAGCGGCGGCTCGGCCGGCGTATCCGCCACCGGCGTTGGCGCGACGAAAGACCCCATGCCTTTGGCGATGAGCTTTCCGCCTGCCGTGAGCAGCGTTTCGAGCGCGCCGGCTCTGCCGCCTTTGCGCAGCAGCTCGGTGCGCGTCTCCAGCGGCGCCATCGGCGCCGGCCGCAGTAGCACCACGGCGGCGCTGAGCAACAAGCCGAGCCCGCGCTCGGTGCCTTCGCGCTCCATCTCGGCGACGATCAATCCCGACACCGCGCCGCCATGCAGCCCGCCGAAGGGGCCGGCGGCTTCCGGAGCCGGCTGCCATTGCGCGCCGTGGCGCGCGAAGATCGGCGCATCGAGCGCGACGGAAGCGTCCATCGCCATCGCCTCAGAAGGCCTCCGCCCAGGGGCGAAGATCGAGCTCGAGCGTCCAGGCGCTGCGCGGCTGGCGGTGAACCTGCCAATAGCTCTCGGCGATCGCTTCGACGCTCACCAGCCCGTCGGGGCCGGCTTGCTCGCGGCGCTCGGGATAGCGCGTCAGCAGCCGCGCGCCGTCGATCCCGCCATCGACGACGAGATGGGCGACGTGAATGCCTTTGGGGCCGAGCTCGCGCGCCATGCTCTGGGCGAGAGCGCGCAGCCCCGCCTTGGCGACGGCGAAAGCGGCGAAGCCGGCGCGGCCGCGCAGCGAGCCGGATGCGCCGGTGAAGAGAATCGTGCCCTCGCCGCGCGGCACCATGCGGCGCGCGGCTTCGCGCCCGGTGAGAAAGCCGCCGAGGCAATGATCGCGCCAGAGCTGCTCGAGATCGCGGCGCTCGAGCTCGAGGATGCTGTCGCGGCGATTGCTGCCGGCATTGTGCAGCGCGACGGCGAGCGGCGCCGCCGCCTCGGCTGCGGCGACGAAGCGCGCCGCATCGTCTTCCGATGCCCCATCGCCGATCAGCATCTCCGCGGCGCCGCCCGCGGCGCGGATCTCTTTCACCACCTGCTCCAGCTTTTCCGGCGTGCGGCCGGCGATGAACACCAGCAGCCCTTCGCGCGCGAAGCGCCGTGCCGTCGCGGCGCCGACGCCGTTGCTGGCGCCCACGCCGACGATCAGCGCCGTCCTCTTGTCACTCATCACGCCATCTCCTTAGCTTGCGCCGGAAGGCGCCAGACGCGCCCGGCCAGCGCATCCTCGACGAAATCGAGCCGGTCCTGCCCGAAGGGCATGCGCGCCTCCGCTTGAGTTTCCGAGCGAAGCTCTGCTAGAGTGAGTTCTAAATTGGAACTTGTCAAACGGCAAAACGGAAGGGGCTGGCATGCGCTGGGCTGAGCTGGACCGCGAAGCATGCTCGGTGGCGCGGACCTTGTCGGTGATCGGCGACCGCTGGAGCCTGTTGATTCTGCGCGACTGTTTTCTCCGGGTGCGCCGCTTCGAAGAATTCGAAGCGCGGCTCGGCATCACCCGCCACCGTCTCGCCGACCGCCTCAAGAAGCTGGTCGAGGCCGGCGTTTTGCAGCGCGTTGCTTATCAGGAGCGGCCGCGGCGCTACGAATACCGCCTCACCGAGAAAGGCCTCGATTTGAACGCCGTGCTGCTCGCCATGGTGCATTGGGGCGATACGTACATGGCGGGACAGCGCGGCCGGCCCGCGCTCTACGAGCACCTGGAATGCGGTGCGATCTTCGATCCGGTGATGTGCTGCTCCGCCTGCGGCGGCAAGGTGACCGCGCGCAACATCCGCATTCTCGACGGCCCCGGCGCGCTGCCCGCGGCCAATGACGGCTGACACGGGGTGGCGAGCGGCGCGCCGAGCGGCCTCACGCCGCGGTTCCGGCCAGCCGCGCCGCCGCTTTGGCAAGCACGCCCTCGGGATGGGCGAGCTGCTCGAGCGCGCTGTAGTGATGGCATCCCGGCAGCTCGCGGAACTCGCCGGCGAGCCCATGGGCGCGCCAGGCAACGGCGAACTCCCGCGATTGCCGCCGGAGTTCCGGCAGCTCCGTGGCGCCGACCGCAACGAGGAGTGGCCCCGCCTGCGCCGGCAGGTGAAGCAGCGGGCTGTTGCGCCGCGCTTCGGCCTCGTCGAGGCCGAGCTTGTCGTTGAGATAGTTGAGGCGCACCGGCTCGAGATCGTAGATGCCGCTGAGGGCGAGGCCGCCGCGCGCCGCCGTCTCTTCCATCAGCATGGCGGCGAGATGGCCGCCCGCCGACCATCCCGACACGAAAATCCGCGCGGGATCGCCGCCCAGCGCCGCCGCGCCCTGATGCAGCCAGCGCAGCGCCGCGCGCGCCTCGGCGACGATCTGGTCCAGCCGCGCTTCGGGCGCGAGCGTATAGCCGGCGAGGGCGACATGCAGGCCATGGGCGAGCGGCCCTTCGGCGATGAAGGCAAACCCTTCCTTGGCGTTGCGCTGCCAATAGCCGCCATGGAAGAAGAGCAGGACCGGCGCGCCGGCAACACCGCAGGAGAAAAAGTCGAGCCGCGCTTGCGGGGCGGGTGCAAAGGCGAGGTCGAGATGCGCCGGCAGGCGGGCGCGCAACGCCGCGCTGCGGCGCTGCCAATTCTCGATGTAGCCGGCGCTGTCGGCGACCGCCGCGGTATTGTTGTAGGCCGCGTCGAGCGCGCGGCGATCCATTGAGCGATAGAGGCTCATCGGCTTCCCCTTCGGCGCGCGCCCCCGTCAGAGCAGCGCCGCGGCGACCGCTCTCTGGGCCATTACCCCCACCAGATGCGCGCGATAGTTCGCATCGGCGTGAATGTCGGCGTTGAGCCCTGTCGCGGGGACGCGCAGCGCCTCGAGCGCTGTCGGGACGAAGGACGCGGAGAGCAGCCGCTCGGCCTCGGCGAGGCGAAAGACGCAAGGGCCGGCCCCGGTGACGGCGACGCGGATGCCCGCGGCAGTGTCGGCAACGAAGACGCCGACGAGGGCATAGCGCGAGGCTGGGTTGGGAAATTTGGCATAGCCGGCGCGGCGCGGCCGCGGAAACCAGACCTCGGTGACGATTTCGCCGGGCTCGAGATCGGTCTCGAACAGGCCGGTGAAAAAATCTTCGGCGGCAATGCGACGCTCGCTCGTCCCGATCACCGCGCCGAGCCCGACCAGCGCTGCGGGATAGTCGGACGCGGGATCGTTGTTCGCAATCGAGCCGCCCAGCGTGCCGCGGTTGCGCACTTGCGGGTCGCCGATGCCGGCGGCAAGGCGAGCCAGCGCCGGAATGACGTTCTGCACCAGCGGCGATGCCGCAACGCCGGCATGCCGGGTCAGCGCGCCAATGCGCAGCCCGTCGCCCTCGGCGGCGATGGCATCGAGACCGGCGATGCCCTTGAGATCGACAAGCGTGTCGGGGCTGGCGAGACGCTGCTTCAAGGTCGGGATCAAGGTCTGGCCGCCCGCCAAGGGCCGCGCCTCCTCGCTGTCGCGCAGCCGCGCCGCCGCCTCTGCGACGGTCGTGGGACGATGATAGGCGAAGGGATACATGACGGGCGAACCTCCTGTTGTTCCGTTCCGCGGCCCGCTATTCCGCGGCTCGGCGTGGCGCCGCCGTCTGAATCGCCTGCCAGAGGCGCTGCGGCGAAGCGGGCATGTCCACATGGACGATGCCATACTCGGCGAGCGCATCGACCACCGCGTTCATCAAGGTCGCGGGCGAGGCGATGGTGCCGACTTCGCCGCAGCCTTTGACCCCGATCGGGTTGTGGCGCGACGGGGTGCTGTGCGTCGCGACGACGATATTCGGCAGATCATCGGCGCGGGGCATGCAATAGTCCATGAACGATCCGGTGAGGAGCTGGCCGCTGGCGCGGTCGTAAACGCAGTTCTCGCCCAGAGCCTGGCCGAGCCCCTGCACGACGCCGCCATGGATCTGCCCTTCGACGATCATCGGATTGAGCACCGTGCCGACATCGTCGACCGCGACGTAGGACACGACCTCCAGGGCGCCGGTGCTCGGATCGATCTCGACCTCGGCGACATGGCAACCGCCGGGGAAGGTGAAGTTGACGGGGTCGTAGAAGGCGGTCTCCTCAAGGCCGGGCTCCAGCGTTTCGAGCGGATAGCTCGGCGGTGGCGTATAGGCGGCTCCGGCGATCTCGGCGAAGCTCTTGCGGCGATCGGTGCCGGCAACGCCGAAATAGCCCTCCTTGAACTCGATATCCTGCTCGCTCGCTTCGAGCAGATGGCCGGCGATCTTGCGGCCCTTGTCGATGATCTTGCCCACCGCCTTGGCGATCGCGGCGCCGCCCACCGCGGCCGAGCGCGAGCCATAGGTGCCGAGGCCGAAGGGGCTGCGCGCGGTGTCGCCATGGACGATCTCGACGCAGTCGCTCGGCACGCCCAGCAACGTGCCGACGAGCTGAGCGAAAACCGTCTCGTGGCCCTGGCCGTGGTTGTGCGCGCCGGTGAAGACGGTCACGTCTCCCGACGGGTTGACGCGGACATTGGCGCTTTCGAACAGCCCGCCGCGCGCTCCCAGCTGCTGCGCGATGCGCGAGGGCGCCAGCCCGCAGGCCTCGATATAGGTGACGATGCCGATGCCGCGGAGCCGGCCGCGCGCCGCCGCCGCCCTGCGCCGCTCGGCGAAGCCGCTCCAACGCGACAGCTCGAGCGCCTGTGCCAGGGTCGCTTCGTGATCGCCGGTGTCGTAGTGCAGCATGACCGGCGTCTGATAGGGGAAAGCGTTTGCCGGGATGAAGTTGCGCCGCCGGATCTCGACGCGATCGAGCTTCAGATCGTGCGCCGCCACGTCGACAAGGCGCTCGAGGACATAGGTCGCTTCCGGCCTGCCGGCGCCGCGATAGGCGTCGGTCGGCACTGTATTGGTAAACATGACTTTGACTTCGCAATAGATCGCCGGCGTGGTGTAGACGCCGGCGAGAAGCGGTCCATAGAGATTGGTCGGAATGTTGGGGCCGAAGGTCGAGACATAGCCGCCGATATTGGCGAGGGTGGAAACGCGCAGGCCGAGGAATCGACCGTCGCGGTCGAGGGCGAGCTCGGCATGGGTCACGTGGTCGCGCCCCTGCGCATCGGAAACAAAGGCTTCGCTGCGCTCCGCCACCCATTTGACCGGCCGGCCGAGCCGGCCCGCGGCCCAGGTGACGAGTCCTTCTTCGCAATAGACGACCTGCTTGCTGCCGAAGCCGCCGCCGACATCCGGCGCCACCACGCGCAGCTTGCGCTCCGGGATGCCGAGCATCAGCACGCCGATCAGCACGCGCGCGACATGGGGGAGCTGGGTCGTCGTGTAGAGCGTGAAATCGCCGGTTGCCGGCTCGTAATCGGCGAGCGCCGCGCGCGGCTCCATGGCGTTGGGCACGAGCCGCGTGTTGACGAGGTCGAGCTTGGAGACGTGATGAGCCTTGGCAAAGGCGGCCGCCGTCGCTGCCGCGTCGCCCACCGCCCAGTCGCAGCAGAGGTTGCCCGGCACGTCGGCGTAGAGCTGCGGCGCGCCCGGCTTCGCCGCCTCGGCGACTTCGGTCACCGCCGGTAGAACGCGGTACTCGATTGCGACGCGCTCGGCGGCGTTCTTGGCGGCGGCAACGCTCTCCGCGATGATCATCGCGACGGGATCGCCGACATGGCGCACCTTGCCCGACGCGAGCAGCGGGTGCTTCGGCTCCTTCATCGGCCGTCCATCCTTGCCGGCGATGCCCCAGGCGCAGGGAACCCCGTTGAGGCCCGCCACATCGTCGGCGGTGAAGACCGCGACGACGTCGGGGCTCGCCGCCGCCGGCGCCGTGTCGATGGCGACGATCTCGGCATGCGCGTGCGGCGAGCGCAGAAACACGGCATGGAGCTGCCGCGGCAGGACGATGTCGTGAACATATTTGCCGCGCCCGGTCAGAAAGCGGCGGTCTTCCCGGCGGCGGACCGCGGCGCCAATGCCGTCTTGAGCCATGGCTCTCTCCTGTTCAGGAATTGCGCAGCGCGGCCGCGCCGGCGCGGACCGCCTTGACGATGTTCTGATACCCGGTGCAGCGGCAGAGATTGCCCTTCAGCCAGGCGCGAATCTCGGCTTCCGAGGCATCGGGGATGGTCTTCGCGAGGTCGACGGCGCTCATCACCATACCCGGTGTGCAGAAGCCGCATTGCAGGCCGTGATGCTCGTGGAAGGCTTGTTGCATCGGATGAAGCGCATCCGGCCCGGCCAGCCCTTCGATGGTGACCAGCTCGGCGCCGTCGGCTTCGACCGCGAGCATGGTGCAGCTCTTCACCGAGCGGCCACCGAGATGAATCGTGCAGGCGCCGCACTGGCTGGTATCGCAGGCGATATGTGTCCCGGTAAGGCCCAGCGACTCGCGCAGCCAGGTCACGAGCAAGGTGGCCGGCTCGACCGCCGCCGTGATCTGCCGCCCGTTTACCGTCACCGTGATGTCCATGGGTCGATCCCTCCTTCCCTCAGCGGCCGGGCGGTCACACGGCCGGAGCGGTCGCGGAGCCGCTCGCGAGCTCATGGGCTTCGTCGATCTGCCATGATCCCACCACCATGGTTCCCGGCAAGACCGGATCGCGGAAATAGTCGCCCTCTTCGACATAGGCGACGAAACCGTCGCCGCCGCCCTCCGCCTTCGCGCCCGGCGTCGCCGGATCAACCGTGACCTTGACGTAGGTGCCCTGATACTCCACGGCGCGGATCCTGCCGCTCACCGCGTTGATGCTCGGCGTTGCGGCGTCGGCGCGGCCGAGGCGCACATGGTCGCGGCGTACGGCAAAGTACAGCTCGCGCCCGGCGAGCGAGCGATCGGTCGCCAGCCGCAGGGCGAAGCGCTCGCCGCCAGGCCCGCGCAGCGTGGCGATGCCGCCGGCAACGGTTTCAACCGTGCCGCGCAAGACGTTCTGTCCGCCCATGAAGCGCGCGACATAGGCGCTGCGCGGCGAGGCATAGATTTCACGTGCGGTCGCGGATTGCTCGATGCGGCCCTTCTCCATCACCACGACCTGGTCGGCCACCGCAACCGCTTCGAGCTGCGTGTGGGTGACGTGGATGAAGGTGATGCCAAGCCGTCTCTGCATCTGGCGCAATTCGCTGCGCATCTGCAGGCGCAGGAATTCGTCGAGGGCGGAGAGCGGCTCATCCAGCAGCAGCACCCGCGGCCGGGTGATAATGGCGCGAGCGAGCGCGACGCGCTGCTGCTGACCGCCGGAGAGCTGCGCCGGCAGTCGATGCGCAAGTGCCGAAAGCTGCACCTGCTCGATCACCTGGTCCGCCTCGCGGTAGCGCTCGGCCTTGCCGACGCCGCGCACGCGCAGGCTGAAGGCGATGTTGTCGCGCACCGAGAGATGCGGGAAGAGGGCGTAGTTCTGGAACATCATGGCGGTGCCGCGCTGTCGCGGCGTCAGGCCGGCCATGGTCTCGCCGCCGATGACGATCTCGCCGTCGGTCGGCGTCTCGTGTCCGGCAATCATGCGCAGGATCGTCGTTTTGCCGCAGCCGCTCGGTCCCAACAGGCAGCAATAGCTGCCATCCTCGATCGCGAGGTTCACGCCATCGACCGCCACCGTGCCGTCGGGATAGCGCTTGTAAAGGCCGACGAGCTCGACGCGTCCCGCGCCGGTCCGGGTGTCGGGTTCGTAAGTGCCATGCATCGTCGGTCTCCCTGCACCCGACCGGTCAGTGGCGGCCGGCCGGCAGCGCTCGGCCGTAGCGGCGGCGCTGGATCAGCGCGATCGCCGACAGCGCGACGCCGATGACGATGAAGGAAAATGCGGTGGTCACGGTGCCGAGCGCGTAGATCACGGGCGAGGTCACGTTGGTGGTCATGCTCCAGATCTCGAGCGGCAGGGTGTTCGTCGACCCCGACGTCTGCAGCGTGCGAGCGAATTCGTCGTAAGAGAGGGTAAAGCCGAAAAGCGCCACCGCGATGATGCCGGGCAGCACGATCGGGATCACCACCAGGCGGAGGATCTGGCCGGCGCCGGCGCCGAGATCGCGCGCCGCTTCTTCATAGGCGCGATTGAAGCGGCCGAACACGGCGAACATGATCAGCAGGCCGAACGGCAGCGTCCAGGTCAGCTGGGCGCCGAGCGCCGAGCTGTACCAGTTGGCGGGCAGGCCGAGCAGCTGGAACATCAGGCCGATGCCGATGCCGAGCACGTAGCCCGGCGCCACCAGGCTGACAATGACGGCATAGAACAGTGCCGCGCCGCCGCGGAAGCGATCGCGAAAGGCGAGGCCGCCGGCGACCGAGACCGCCACCGTCGCCGCCATCACGATGATCGCCAGCGGGATCGAGCGCGAGATGGCGCCGAGGATGTCGCCGGTCTCGGTCTGGGTCACCAGCTCGGCGAACCAGTGCAGGCTCATGCCGCGCATCGGGAAGACCAGAGCGCCCTGCGGACCTTGGAACGACAGGACGAAAATGCAGATCATCGGACCGTAAAGAAAGGCGACGTAGAGCGCGAAGAAGGCGGCGAGCGCATAGAAGGTCCAGGGCCGGCGGCCAGCGGCGGTGAGCATGAGGGCTCCGGAGTGCGGATGGTCTAGCGTTGCGAGGCCAGTTCCTTGCGCACGTCGACGACGCGCAGGATCAGGCTCACCATGATCACGACGATGATCATCAGGATGACGGCGTTGGCGGCGGCGTGCGGAAAGAGCAGGGTGGAGATGTCGTCATACATCGCCGAGACGATCGAGGCACGGCTGCCGCCGCTCATCACCTTCACCACGTAGAAATCGCCCATGACCAGGGTGACGACGAAAATCGAGCCGAGCGCGATGCCGCTCTTGCACAAGGGAACGACGACATAAAGCAAGGTCTGCCAGCGGCTCGATCCGGCATCCGCCGCGGCCTCGAACAGCGTGCGGTCGATGCGGCTCATCGAATTGAAGATCGGGACGATCATGAAGATCGTGAAGAGATGGACATAGGACACCACGACCGAGAAATCGGAGAACAGCAGGAACTGCAGCGGCTGGCGGATTACGCCGGTCGTGAGCAGGGCGTTGTTGATCAGCCCCTGCTTTCCCAGCAGCGGCAGCCACGAGATCATGCGGATGACGTTCGACGTCCAGAACGGCACCGTGCAGACGAGGAAGAGGCCGATCGCGATGAGCGGGTTGCGCACATGGAAGACGAGGAAATAGGCGACGGTGAAGCCGATGATCAGCGTGAAGAACCAGGTGAGCGCCGAGAACCAGATCATCGTCAAGTAGAGTTCATAGGTCAGATGCGCGGTCAGCACGTCGGCATAGTTCTCGAAGCTGAAGGCCGGAATGATGGCGAAGTTGTCGTAGTGGAAGAAGCTCACCGCCACGACAAAGGCGAGCGGCGCCACGACAAAGACGAGCAGCACCGCGAGAAGCGGTGCCACCAGCAGATAAGGTCTGGCCGGCGAACCGCTGATCGGCGGTGCGGTTCGCACCCGGTGCGGTGGCGGGGACGGCGATGCGCGTTCGCCGCTCTGGCCGGCGTGCCTCATGCCGATTTGAACTCGTTCCAGCGCTGGATCATGTACTGGTTCTCGTCCATCACCGTGTTCCAGCACGCGATGTTGGTGAAGCGCTCGATGAACGAGCCGCCGTCGCGGACCGCGCCCGCTTTGGCGATGGCCGCTCCGTACGGATCCTTGATGACGTCGGCTGCCGGCTTGCCGAGATACCAATAGCCGTATTCGTTCGCGGTCATGAACTTCTCGGCCGTCTTCGGCACCGGACTGTAATAGCCGTGGCGCGCGACGAAGCCGCCCTGCCAGCCGGCATAGTACCAGTTCAGATATTCGTAAGCGGCTTCGAGCTTCTTGCCGCTGAGATGGCGCATCAGCCCCATGCCGTTGCACCAGCCGCGATAGCCCTCCTTGCCGTTGGGCTGCTCGTTGACCGGCGCATAGATGCACGGAATTCCCTTGGCCAGCACCGCCGTCACCGCCGGCGACCACATCGACTGGATCACGACTTCGCCCGAGGCCATCAGCTCGACCGATTGCTCGAACGTCGTCCAGGTGGCGCGGAACTGGCCTTGCTTCTTGAGCGCGATGAGCGCGTTGATCGTGGTGTCGATCTCCTGGCGCGTCATGTTGCCCTTGTTCTTGTAAACCAGGTCGCCGCGCGATTCGAGCGCCAGCGCCGCATCCATGATGCCGATATTGGGCACGTCGAGGATGGCGGAGCGGCCCTTGTATTTCGGGTCGATCAGATCCTTCCAGTGCGTGACGGGATGACCGACGATGTCCGGCCGATAGCCGATCGAGTCCGCATTGTAGACCTGCGGCAGGAAGGTCATCCAATCATGGACGCCCTCGACGATCTTGGTCGAATCCTTCTTCTCGATATACATCGCCTCATAGGGCGAGATGCCCTGGCGCGAGACCTTCTTCCCCTCGTATTCGCCCTTGGTGAAGATCGGCAGGATGTTGTCGAATTCCTTGATCCGCTTCACCTCGATTCCCTGGAGGATGCCGCGGGCGACGGCGACCTTGGTCTGCCAACCCTCGAGATCGGGGATGTCGACGGTCTGGGGCTGGGTGATGAAGCGGGTGATCGCGGCCGAGGTGTCGAGGTTCTGCATCGTCACCTTGAAGCCGAGATCCTTCGACGCTTGATCGCCGATCGCCTTCACCACGGAATAGGAAACGCCGACATGGCGCAGCTCGATATCTTTGATCTCCTGCGCCCAAATCGTCGGCGCGCCGATCACCTGGCTGCCGGCCGCCGCGCCGAGGGCTGCCGCCCCGGCCCTTAAGAGATTGCGGCGCGAAATTGCAGTATTCGCGTCGACACTGCCAATCCTGGCACGCTTTTTCCTGCGCTGGGCCATCTGCACCTCCGGCCTGTCGGCGTTTGCGCGCGCGTCCACTTCTTGGGCAAATCGACCAGATTTGCATCATCTGCAGGCGCGGCACGCCTCAATCGACCGCAAGCGTAGTTCCACCGGGCGGCGGCACGGAAATTGCAAATACTAATGGGGGACATAAGCGCGAGTTATCGACCATGCCCCACAGGCATCTGGATATGCGGTCGCTGCGCTCCTTCGTCACCATCGTCGAAACCGGCAGCGTGACCGAGGCGGCACGTCGCATGGGCCGGACGCAGCCGGCGATCACCCTGCAGATCCGCCGGCTTGAGGACCAGCTCGGCAAATACCTTTTCGCCCCGGCGCAACGGCGTCCGCAACTCACCGACGAAGGCGAGGTGCTGCTCGGTTATGCGCGCGCCATGCTCCGCATGCATGACGAGGTGTGGCAGCGGATTGAGACGCGGCGCATCGAAGGCCGCGTCGTGCTCGGCACGCCTGATCTCTATGCCGCCTATCTCCTGCCGCAGATCCTCGCGAACTTCCGCGCCGTCTACCCGAATGTCGAGGTCGATGTGCGGTGCGCGTTGAGCCGGACGCTGATGGACGCGCTCGATGCCAAGGAGATCGACATCGCGCTGGTCACCGACATGCCCGGCATCCGCGCCGGCCAGTTCGTGCGCAAAGAGCCGCTCGTCTGGGTCAGCGGCCAGCATCATAACGCTCACAACGAGAACCCTGTGCCGTTGGCGCTGCTGCCGCCCGGCAACATTTATCGCGACGCTGCGCTTGAGGCGCTGAACCGCATCGGCCGGCCGTGGCGGCTCGCCTGCATCAGCGAAAGCATCGGCGGCCTGCAGGCGGCGGTGTTTTCCGGCTTTGCCGTCAGCGTCGTCGCCAAGAGCGCGCTCGTGCCGGGCATGCGTGTCATCGGCCGGCCGGAATCCTTCCCCGATCTGCCGGAGGTCGGCGTCATCATGCATCGCAGCCCGAGCCGCTCCTGCGAGGCGGTCGATTGCCTCGCCGATTTCGTCGTCGCCAGCCTGCTGCGCGGCAACGAGCAGGGCGCCGCGAGCTTGGCGTCGTAAGCGATCCTGATCGCCCGGCGCGCTGTCGTCGCGGCGACGGCCAAACTTCCGCCGATAGTCCTGCGCGAAGCGGGGACCCGGGGTTACTGGTTTCCCAGGTTTGCCGGACAAGCGGAAAGCTTCGATGCCGCCGTCGCGAACCGCGCCCTCAGCGCTCCCAGGGAAATACGATCCAGGTGTCCTGGCTCACTTCGGTGACGAAGGTGTCGACATGCGGGCGGCCGGCGGGCTTGGCATAGACCGTGGCGAAATGCGCTTTGGGCAGCAGCTCGCGCACGGTGCGCGCGGTCTCGCCGGTATCGACGAGGTCGTCGATGATGAGGCAGCCCGCGCCGTCGCCGCTTGCCGTCTTCAGCACCTGGATACGCTCCGGATGCTGCGCGCGATCGTCATAGCTGGCGATGCAGACGGTATCGATGAAGCGGATGTCGAGCTCGCGCGCGACCAGAGCGGCGGGTACCAGGCCACCGCGCGTGACGGCGATGATGCCGCGGAAGGGACCCAGAGCGGCCAGCCGCCAGGCCAGCGCGCGGGCGTCGCGATCGATCTCGTCCCAGCTTACCGGGAAGTTCTTCTTCGCTGCCATTGCCGGGCTCCCAGGCTTCGCCTTCCGGCGTGCGGCCGGCGCTGCCTTCGCCGCAGTCGGGTCAGCGGACGTAGATCTGCACTTCGTTGGCTTGCACGCTGGCGCTGGTCGTCGCCGAGAGCGTGATGCGGTCGGCCGGGAGTCCCATGCCGGTGAGCGAGCGCATGACGCTTTCGGCGTTGCGCTTGGAGGCATCGGAATGCAGCGCCACCTGCGCCGGGCTGCCGGCATTGGGCGCGACGGCAACCAGGTCGAAATTCGCATCGGGGCGGCGGTCAAGCGCGCGCCGCACCGCGGTGTAGAGCGCCTGCTCGTAATCGACCTTCGGCTGATCGAAGCGGATGATGACCAGCGGCCGGCGCTCGGCGAGTGCGGGAACCGGACGCTCGCGCGTGGCCGCGGGGCTGGGTGCGCCCATCGGCGGTGCCGAGGCGAAGCCGCGGCTGGCGAGGCTCGGCCCGTAGAGCTGGCCGTTCTGGATGGCCAGCGACAAGGTCACCATGTTCGAGCGCTCATTGGCGACATAGGTGCCCTGGCGCTGAATGTCGTCGGAGAGCGCGTTCAGCAGCGTGTCGATCGGCACCTGGCTGCGCTGCACTTCGGCTTCCAGCTCGCGGAGCTGGCGGTGATCTTCTTCGACCGCGCCTTGCAGCCCATAGGCGGCTCTGATCGATTGCAGGATGTAGGACGCGAGCGAGGAATCCTGGGCGACCTGATTGGCGAGGCTGTTCAGCCGGGCGACGTCGTCGTTCATGCGGTCGAGCGCGCCCTGCGCCTGGTTCCATTGCGCGAGCAGTTCGGGATTGCCCGGAGTCGTGCCGACCTGCAGACGGGAGTTGATGCTGCCGACCAGGCTGAAATAATTGCCGGCGTTCTGCGCCATCGACTGGCGCAGCTGCTGCAGCGCGCCATTCTGTTGACTGATGCTGGCTTGGAGGCGCTGCACATCGCCGCGCAACGATTGCACCTTGGCGCCGACGATGGTGCCGGTGGGCGAGCCGGGCGCGACCGGCGTTGGCGCGAAGGTGCTGGGGCCGATCGCCGGCGTCGCCACTTGCGTCGCGGTGCTCGTCCCCGCGCCCAAGGTGGGCTGCGGATTGAACTCGGACTGCGATGGCGGGATGGCTTCGACAGTGCCGCCGCCGCCCGACGCTTTCGCGCTGCTGCTGGAGCTACTGTCCTCGCCAGAAAGCGACGACCAGACGGAGTCGGCCGTGTTGCCGATCGAGGAGCAGCCCGATAGCAGCAGCGCTGCTATAGCTGCCCCAACATGCGAGCGACGAATGAACATGCTAAGCGGTTACCCTTGTCTCAGCTGCCCCGCAATCGAACCAGGCCCGATGATTTCGCCGAGATAGGAAAATCATCGCCTTTTCGGCCTGAAACCCCTTGCAGATATTACGCAAAGGCAGTTCTAGCGACAAGCAAGTTCCGCAGTTCGGCCGATTTGACACATGCTGTCTTGCCTTCGCCAGGTACAGCCGCTAGCTTCCGGCCTTCCCGGCGGCCGGCGGCGCCGCCGATTGCGCCCGTAGCTCAACTGGATAGAGCACCAGACTACGGATCTGGGGGTTAGGGGTTCGAATCCTCTCGGGCGCGCCATATCCCCGACCGACACGGCCTGAACCTTGTAATATCTGCGTGTTTCGCGCTCGACTCGCGGTTTCGCAGATCGCGCCCGGCGCCCGCGGCACCCCGTGTCATTCCGCCGCACCCCTGCGGCGGCCGCGCATAGCGCGGTCGTCCGTGGCGGCGTCAGCGGTTGCGCAAGCAACCGGGAGAGCCGCACCGTGCGGACCAGCCCTAGGCGGCCGCTCTCGCGCTTCTTTGCCGAGTCGCCGTTTTGCCGCGGTTTTACCGGCCTCCGGCATCTCCGCCGGCGAGTCGCGGCGCGCATTTGCCGGGCCTTTCCCGCCGCCGCATAGTAGGCGCCGGAGCGGCGGCAGCGGCGGGGAGGCAGGGATGTTCGAGAGCCTCATGCGGAACTGGTGGGCGCTGGCGGTGCGCGGCGCGGCGGCGCTGCTCTTCGGCATCCTCGCTTTCGTTTGGCCGCACATCACGCTGACCGTGCTGATCTGGATCTTCGCGGCCTACATGCTGGCTGACGGCGTTTTCGCGCTCGTCGCCGGGCTCCGCGCCGCGCAGCGGCAGGAGCGCTGGTGGCCGCTCGCCATCGAGGGTTTGCTCGATCTCGGCGTCGGTGTGATCGCTTTTCTCTGGCCCGGGATCGCGCTTCTTACCTTCATCTACATCGCCGCTTTCTGGGCGATCTTTTCGGGCGTCGCGCTGCTCGCCGCGGCGTTCCGGCTGCGCGCCATGGGCGAGGGCTTTCTCATCTTCGCCGGCCTGCTCTCGCTGCTGTGGGGCATCGTTGTCATCTTCTGGCCGATCGCCGGCGCGTTGGCGCTCGCCTGGTGGATCGGCGCTTACGCCATCCTCTTCGGCGTCGTCATGCTGACCGTGGCGCTCAGGCTTCGGCGGCGCCTAGGCGACCGCGCATAGCACGGTCGTCCGCGGCGGCGTCAGCGGTTGCGCAGCAACCGCGAGAGCCGCACCGTGCGGATTAGCTTCGGCGTTACCGATTGATGAACCAAAGCAGCAGCGACAACGCCACGCTGATCAAAAGGCAAGTGACGATCGGGAAGTAGAAGGCGAAATTGCCGTGCCGCACGGCGATGTCGCCGGGCAGCCGCCCCAGCCCCAAGCGCGCGAGCCAAGGCCAGGCAAGGCCTGCCAGCAAAAGCACAAGGCCCAGCACGATGAGCAGCCGCTGCATCATGTGAACATGGGACGGCGCGGCGGCGAACGAAAGGGCGGCGCGCTTACCCGCCGGTGTAGCCCTTCTCTTTCATGCAGCGGCTGACGTTGTCGCCTTGCCGCGCCTCGTCGCTGTCGGCGTACTCGTTGCGCCGCATCTGCAGCACGCCGATCCGCTGCCAATCCTGGCCGCGCGTCGCCAGGATATCGGCGTCGATATCGCTGTCGCGGCTATCGGCGACCTGGGCCGAGTGGCGGCATTCGGCGTAATCCGCCGCCGCGGTTTCGGGGTCCACCCCGTCCTTGTGCCAGCCGTCGCTGCCGCTGCAGGCGGCCAGCGGCAGCAGCAGCGCCAGAGCAAGGATCGGTCGCATAATGCTCGCCACGCCTTTCGCCGCGCGCCGCGGCAACGGAAGATTAACCAGCCTCGGGTAAACAGATTAACTGGTGATTACCGGCCCGTCCCCGCGACATTAGGGACCGGGGACGCAAGGAGGCCTGTGCCCGCATGCGCTCGATCCCATGGCTGCTCGCCATCCTCGGCTTCGTGCTCGCGGGTTGCAACGCCTGGCAGACCCGCGCCGAGTTCGCGCCGCCGCAAAGCCGCTGGAATGCGAGCCAGCCCTCGCCCGCGGGCATCAACGATCCGCCGCCGCCGATCCCGGCGCAGTATTGCTATCGCACGCTCGCCAATGTCGATTGCTATACCGAGGCGGAGCCGAACCGCGTCAGCGGCTATACCGGCCTCTACCCCAATCCCTACAGCCTGCCGCAATATCATTGAGGGGATGAGGGAAACGTCTTGGGGGATAAGGGGATGTTTCGGGAGATGAGGGGGATTTAGCATAGGGCGCCGAAGACGCTCCTTTCTTTAATCCCCTTATCCCCCCGTCATCCCCAAAATCACCCGTCACGTTTTTCAAAACCGCCCGAGCTGAAAATCGAGCAGCGCCTGGCGGATCTCGTCGGCGGTGTTCATGACGAACGGCCCGTAGCGCGCCACCGGCTCGTTGAGCGGGCGTCCGGCGGCGAGCAGCACACGCGTCGCCGCAGCGGGTGCAGCGACCAATGCGCTGTCGCCTTCGCCCAGCACCGCGATGCTGCCGCGCGGAACCCGTGTTCCCGCCTCGCCGATGGCGGCCTCGCCGTCGAAGACATAGAGGAAGGCGTTGTGCCCCGGCGGCAATGGCAGCGCCACGCGCGCCCCGGCCGGAAGCGCGAGGTCGAGCAGGATCGGATCGGTGGCGATGCCGTCGATCGGTCCCGTGGCATCGCCGACTTTGCCGGCGATGACCTTGACCGAGACGCCGCCCGGCAGCGCGGCCACCGGAATCTCGGCCGGCGGAATCTCCTGGTAGCGCGGCGCCACCATCTTGTCCTTGGCCGGCAGGTTGACCCAGAGCTGAAAGCCCTGCATCAGCCCGTTCTCCTGCTCCGGCATCTCGGAATGGACGATGCCGCGCCCGGCGGTCATCCATTGCACGCTGCCCGCGTCGAGCCGTCCGGTATGGCCCTTGTTGTCGCCATGGCGCATGCGGCCGGCGAGCATGTAGGTGACGGTCTCGAAACCGCGATGCGGGTGATCCGGGAAGCCGGCGATGTAATCCGCCGCATCGTCGGAGCGGAACTCGTCGAGCATCAGGAAGGGATCGACATCGGCCAGTTGCGGCGTGCCGATGACGCGGTTGAGCTTGACGCCGGCGCCGTCGCTCGCCGGCATGCCGCGGGCAAGCCGCGCCACCGGCCGCGGCCGGATCATTGCGCCATCCATTCTCCGTTCCTCCTTACGCCATCTGCGCCCGGCGCCCCGGGCGCTCTTCGATCACGCGCTTGATGTAATCGCGCTGTGGAAGGGCGCAATACCGAGATTTCGACGGGGACTGTTTCCTGGCAGGAAAGAATTCAAACGGATCAACACGAACGCGCGCGGCGCCATTCTACCTGAGCTGCGTCGGCCAAGGGTTTTTGGCTGACTTGGCGGGATTACCGTTGTCAGGGCGAGGGAACACAAAGTATTGGCGGTACATCATATCGGTCGCGTATGCCGCCATGTCGCGCGCGGCGCTCGGCTGCAGCTTGAACCGGCGCTGATAGTATTGCGTGAGAGCGTCCCTCGCGCCGGCGTACTGCCGACGAATATCGTTGAAGATCACTTTGCGTTTGACGGACTCGAACGCCCATTGCTTCAGCCCTTCGTCGACTTCCTCTCGCGTGTTGTATGGTCCATCGGTCAGCGCCCAGGGCCTGAGGCTTGCGTTCGCCCATCCCAGGGCGACGGCCAAACGGATTCTGGCGGTGGGCTGCAGCGTACCCTCGTCTCTGCCTGGTCCTAAAGTGGAGTCGAGCGCCGCCGCGAACCGCTGGACCGGCTCGGGCATGAGCGACAGGGTCGATTCCACGTTCGGACGGAAGCTGATGTGGCACGGAGAGCGTGCCACGCCGCCATTCACGGTATAGACCCGCCAATCGGCCAGGGCCTGGTATGGTTCTCCCACATCGATGAACCAGCTTGCGCCAGACTTGTCATCGGTGAGAACCAGCGGCGGATTCCACCGCTCTGCCAGGATCGGTTTGTAGCTCCGAGAGGCCTCGTCGGCGGTTTGGATGTCCTCTGCCAGAGCTTTCGAGCTGACTTCCGCGCCGATCAAATAGATCGAGTACCAGTCACCTTCCCAGTTGAAGGGCTGGTCGATGACGGCGATCCGTTTGCCGTTCCTCGGCCGGTCCTGCCAGTAGATGGTGAGCGGTCTGCTATTCGGAACCGATGCGGAAACATTCGAAAACACCTCGGTGTCGTTATCGATGCCGTCGCCCCCGCTGATGTCCTTGTCGGCGCGGTCGAGACTGATTGTGCTTCCTAATCCGTCGGGCGCGTCGTTCGGCCAGAACAGCGCGGCATTGGTGGATTGAAACGCCGCGATCGCGAGCCGGTAGGCTTGCACGCATTGGCGATCGCTGGTCTCTCCCACCAAGCGGGGCGATGCGTCCGCCTCGGTCACACCAACCACCAAGGCCGTTAGCATGATCACGGATCGGGAGAAAGGCTTGGCCCTGAGCATGATCTTTCCTGCCGATGTGTCGCGGAGCTTATGGCCTGGAGCTGATGCGGGATGCAAAACTACCCATCCAGAGTCGCTCCGGACGGCTTAAGAATATCTTGCTGATGAGCGCTCTGCTGAAGCGCCCAAGGCAACGGAACGGCGGGATGTCCTCAGCCCGGGCTCGCCGCGGCGCCGCCCGCCTTTTGCCGCCGCCGTGCCGTCACCGCCGTCAGAATCCGCCGCTTCTCCTCAGCGGCGAGCGCGGGCCATTGTGCGATCTCGTCGATGGTGCGGAAGCAGCCGCGGCAATAGCCGCTCGCGGGATCGAGGACGCAGACCGCGATGCACGGCGAAAGCGGCGGGCTCTCGCTCACGATGGCTTGGGCGGCGGCGCCGTCACATCGGCGAGCTTGGTGCGCAGCGATTTCGCCTTGTAGTCCGGGATGGCATAGACCCAGGGCGAGAGCTTGGCGTTGAGCATCGCCGCCTCTTTCGCCGCCGCGCCGCTGCCGCTCACCGCGAACCTCGCCCAGCTCTTGCCGTCCTCGTCGAAGAGCGCGACCTTGACGGTGAGCCCGTCGAAGCTGGTGAAGACGGCGTGCGCGACGCCGGTCTCGGGCAGCGGCAGCTTCGCCGCGGCGCGCACATCGCTGAGCGTCAGGCTCGCCAGCGCCGTCGTCGGCTCGACCAGCGCATCGTCGCTTTTGAGCTTGGTGTCCTTGGGCGCGCCCTTGAGCGCGAGCTTCGCCTCCGGCGTGTCGTGCGCGATGTCGAGGCTGCTGCCATCGGGCTGGGTCAGCACCACCTCTTTCACTTGGTCGTTCGGCACATCGATGATGCTGCGGTCGAGCCATTCCGCCGCATCATCGGGCAGATCGAGCGTGCCGCTGGCGAGCCAGGATTGGGCATTGCCGGGCTTGCGCACATAGATGCCGTCGGTGCCGCCCCCGAGCTCGTCGATGCGCCGCTTGCCGGCGATGATCTCGCCGAGCAGGCTGCCTTTGGCATCGCTCACCGTGATCAGCGTCGATTTCGCGCCGGCCTTGCCGGCATCCTCGACCTCGAGCCGGGGATAGAGCTCGGGCTTGCGCGTCTTCTCCTCGACATAACGCAAGTCGGCGAGCCCGAGCAGCGTCTTGTGCAGCCGCGGCCCGTCGGCGGGATAGTCGCCTTTCTCTTCCACCACCCAGTTCTCGCCCTGGCGCAGCAGCGTCGTCTTGATGTCGCCATGGACCAGCGTCATCCGCTCCACCTCGCCGAGCCGCTTGCCGATCTCGGGTAGCACCGGCTGGTTGGCTTGCGGATCGATGCCGGCATTGTCGCCGGAGAACGATACCAGCACGGCGACCGCGACGGCGGCGGCGGTGGCGAGGAGCAGGGCGATCAATCCCTTGTGCTTCATCGGCGCTCTCCTCTCAGCCGGTCTCGGCGCGGCGCTTGCGCCGCTGCATGCGCACGATGCCGAGGATCATGGCGGCGAGCCCGACCAGCAGCGGGATGAAGGCGATGTCGAAGAACTCGAGCTCGGCCTTGAGCCGGTCGATGTCCTGCCGCAGATCGAGCTGCACCTGGCGCAGCTGCGTGCGGATCTGCAGCATCTGGGCGCGGAAATTGTCGAGCGCCTGGGTCTGCTCGGCGGCGAGGGTGACGCCGCCGCCGGGCCCTTCCTTGCCCTGCAGCTCCTTGATCTTCGCCTGCGTATCCTTGAGCTGCTTCTCGAGCTCCTGCTCGCGCGCCTCGGAGCGCTCATCGGCGGCGTGCTGAATCTGCTGCACCACCTCGAACGGCCGCGCCGAGGTGCCGCGCGTGCGCAGCCCCATGAGATCGGTGCCGCCGGAGAGCACGTCGATCGCGTTGGTGACGAAATCGCCGTTGTTGGCGGTCGGCACGGTGACGCGCTGGCCGAAGAAATCCTGCTCCTGCACCCAGAAGCGGTCGTCGAGCAGATCGGTATCGGCGACGACGACGACATTGATCGGCTGCGCCGCGGTCTTGATCTGCGCCGCTGCCGCCGCATCCTTCGCCGCATCGCCGGCCGGCTTTGCCGCCTTGTCCTTGTCGGCGCCTGTGCCGGCGTCCTTTTCGGTGCCGTTCTTGGCCGGCTGCGGCGGACCGTCGGGGAAGGCGGTGCTGGCGGGGCCGGAGATGCGCGCCGCCAAGGTCAGGCGCCGGTTGTCGGATTTGAAGCTGTTGAGCAGGCCGGCGACATCCGGCACGCCCTCGACCTTCGCGACCGGGATCTCCTCGGATTGCGTCGAGGTGCTGATCAGCGGCTCGAAGCTCGTCTTGGCGCCGGGCAGCGGCTTCAGGATGCCGGCCGTCGCCATGTTGATCTCGGACAGGTCGCCGGTGATCGGGTCGTCATGCGCGAGGTCGTCTTGCTTCAGCGACAGCCAGGCGACGTATTCGACCGGCTCGATGCGGCCCTCGGTGCCGGCATTGACCCGCCGCCCATTGGCGAGATCGCCGGCGATCATGCCCGGCTCGAGCTCGAGCCCCCACGCCTTGAAGAGCTGCGGCAGGTCGCTCGCGCCCGGCCCGCCGCCGCCGGTCATGCGGTTCTGATGCGCCGCCTGGGTCTCGGAATAGGGATCGACGAACACCAGCGCCTTGCCGCCCTTCAGCACATATTGATCGATGGCGTAGAGCGTCTTCGGCGAGAGGTTCTGCGGGTGCACGATCATCAGCACGTCGACGGCTTTCGGCACCGCGTCGAAATCGGGCGACAGCGTGCGCACCTCGTAAAGCTGCCGCATCTGGTCGAGTATGGCGTAGGGCTCGAGCGGATGGCCTTGCAGCGCCGCCATGTAGTCGCCTTCGAGCGGCAAATTCGTGACCAGGCCGACCACCGTCTTCTTGGGGAAGGCGAGGCTGTGGATGAGCTTCGTCAGGTCATATTCGAGGAAGCGCTCGCGGTCGGGCTGGAAGAAGGGGATGACCTGCTGGTCGTCGGTCGAGTTGGTGGCGGCAAGGCCGAAATAGACCTGGTCGCCGCCCTGATCGATCGGCACGCCCTGCAGCCCGAAAGCGACGGCGCGGTCCTCGGTCGGCGAGAACGGCTCGGGATCGAGCACTTCGAGCTTGATCCTGCCTTTGGCGAGCGCCGCATATTCCTCGAGCATCTCGCGCACGCGCTGGGCGAAGACGCCGTAGGTCGGCACGTCGTCGCCGAGGCGCGGCGAATAGTAGAAGCGCAAGGTGATGGGCTCGTCGATATGCGCCAGCGTCTTCTTCGATGCGTCGGAGAGCGTATAGAGATGCCGCGCCGTCAGGTCGAGCCGGGTCGAGCGCAGCGCATTGTTGGCGATGACGTTGATGGCGACGAACAGCACCGCCGCGGCGATGAGCGCGATGATCGCAACCGTGCGGCGCGACAGCTTTCCCATTCTCTTAATCCGCTTTCTTGAGATCGACGAGAATGGCGTTGGCGAACAGGAACACGGCGATCACCGAGAGGAAAAAGACGGCGTCGCGCAGATCGATGACGCCGCGCACGATGGCATTGAAATGCGTGAGGAAGCTGAACGAGGCGACGGTCCGCAGCACGCTCTGCGGTGCCCAGCCATTGAGGAAGCCCAGCACCACCGGCGAGCCGCTCACGGTGAAGAGGAAGCAGACCGCGGCCGTCACCACGAAGGCGATCACCTGGTTCTTGGTGAGCGCCGAGAGCGCCGCGCCGATGGCGAGGAAAGCGCCGGCCATCAGGAAGCTGCCGATATAGCTGGCGACGATGACGCCATTGTCGGGATGGCCGAGATAATTGACCGTGATCCAGAACGGGAAGGTGAGGAGCAGCGCGATGCCGGCAAAGGCCCAGCTCGCCAGGAACTTGCCGAGCACCGCGGCGGCCATCGAAATCGGCAAGGTCAGGAACAGCTCGATCGTGCCGCTCCGCCGCTCCTCGGCCCAGAGCCGCATCGCCAGCGCCGGAATCAGCACCAGGTAGAGCCAGGGATGGAAGGTGAAGAAAGGCTGCAGATCGGCCTGGCCGCGCTCGAAGAAATTGCCGAGGAAGAAGGTGAGGGCGCCGGCCATGACGAGGAAGATGACGATGAAGACATAGGCGAGCGGCGTCGCAAAATAGCTCTGCAGCTCGCGCCGGAAGATGACCAGGGTGCCGCGCATGGGTTCAGGCTTTGCCGCCTAGGGTGATGGAGCGGAAGACATCGTCGAGGCGGCCGCGCTCGACGCGCAGCGCCGCCACCGACCAGCCGGCGGTGCGGACGAGATCGGTGACCTCGGCGATGATCGAGCCGCCGGCGCGTGGGAAGATCATCAGCGCGCTGCCCTCGACATCCTCGACCGGCTCGACCGCCACCACGCCCGGCAGCCGCATCAGCGCCGTCGTCGCGTCGCCGCCGTCGCGCACCAGCGCGAGGCGCACGGCGTTGTGATGGCGCGAGCGGGCGGCGAGTTCCGCCGGCGTCCCGTCCGCCAGCACGCGCCCGCCGGCGATGACGATGGCGCGCGTGCAGATCGCGTCGACCTCCTCGAGCAGATGCGTCGAGATGACGATCGCCTTCTCCGCCGCCAGCGCGCTGATCAGCCGGCGCACCTCGTGCTTCTGGTTGGGGTCGAGCCCGTCGGTCGGCTCGTCGAGGACGAGCACGTCGGGCTCGTGCAGCAGCGCTTGCGCCAATCCGACGCGCCGCTTGAAGCCCTTGGACAGCGTCTCGATCGGCTGGTGCAGCACGCTGTGCAGCTGCGTGCGCTCGACCGCCACGGCGATGCGCTGGCGCGCTTGCTCGCCGTGGAAGCCGCGGATATGCGCGATGAAGTCGAGAAAGCCGGCCGGCGTCATGTCGGGATAGGCCGGCGCGCCTTCCGGCAGATAGCCGATATGGCGCTTGGCGGCGATGGACGCATCGACGATGTCGGCGCCGCAGATCACGGCCGTGCCGCTCGTCGGCGCGAGGAAGCCGGTGATCATCTTCATCGTCGTCGATTTGCCGGCGCCGTTGGGGCCGAGGAAGCCCAACACCTCGCCGCGCGACACGGCGAAGGAGACATCGTCCACCGCCGTGATCGGCCCGAACCGTTTGGTCAGGTGTCGGACCGCAATCATGTCGTTCATCGGCTTGAGCTCACCCGCGTCCGTCTGCACCGGGGCATTATCATTGCCGCCCCATCTGCCGCATTTCCCCCGCGCAAATCAAGCCCAACGCTGGGCGAGGGCAAGTAAATTCGCTGTAATCTCTTCCGCCGCGGCAATTTCGCACCGCTTGTTGCCGCGCAACACTGGCGAGTCGGGCGACGGGCTTTCGCGCCTGCGGCCGATGACAGCGGTATGACGCGAACAAGTGTCGCGCTTCTGTGCGCGCCGCGCCCACGGCACATCCGCGACTCGCCCCACCTCACCCCACCCCTCTCCGCCCCTGAGGGGCGGAGAGGGAGGGACCCGCTGCGCAAGCAGCGGGAGGGTGAGGTGGGGCGTTGATGAGTTCGCGCGCTGTTGCCGTACTTCGAATTCCACACCAACCGCGCCACCCAGCTCATCTACGGCAACAGTTTCTCGATCTCGGCGGTCACCGCCGGATCGGTCGGGCGCACGGAGGAAGGCCACAGGCCGGCGAGGCTGCCATCGGGCGCCACCAGATATTTGTGGAAGTTCCAGCGCGGCGCGCCCGACTCGCCAA
>Ga0335073_10001138_pt1 | contig 35404 bp, 38 predicted proteins | sample Lox_Sample_22_FD_207093 | JGI IMG/M metagenome (GOLD analysis project Ga0335073, IMG submission 207093) | Soil microbial communities from Loxahatchee National Wildlife Refuge, Florida, United States - Lox_Sample_2.2 | ecosystem: Environmental > Terrestrial > Soil > Wetlands | place: USA... | reverse complement strand
AAAACTCCGCGATCGCCGCCGAAAAAACCGCCTCGGAAGCGGCCAAGGACAACAACACGAATCGCAACGTCGCCAAACCCCCCGCAAACCGGGCCGCCGTTACGCCTCCACGCAACGTACCCAATCCTCCGCCTTCGCCTCATGCCTCTGGCGCTGGGCCCCGCAGCGGCGGCACGGAATACACCGGCGGTGGAGGTTCACACGCCTCGGCTCCGCCTCCCGCTCCTGCACCGCGCGTCTCCGCGCCCTCGGGTGGCGGCGGCAAGCCGCATTGATTTGACTCGCCTAGTTTGCGGGCGGAAGCCCGGACTGTAGGGGCCGATTCATCGTTGCCCATCCGAGTACATCTGTCTCAGCCGCAAGGACACGCCGCCGTTTTGCGCCTCGCTTCCCGCTCGGACTCGCACTCCTATCAACGGATCTCCGCCTATTGGAAAATCATCCCGGCGTACCCCACGACCGCTGAAAAATCACCAGAGACATCCGCCGACGTCGCATACTTCACCAACTCCGCTTTTTCCGCTCCCATCGTCTTCAACGCTGTCAGCATCGCCACCGCCGGTCCGAGCCCGCACATCGAAATCTGCTCATTCCGGCATACTTCGTACAATCCCCGCGCGTCCATCTCCAACAACCGCGCGATCGCTTTGTGGTCCTTTACGCGCGCAACGGCGTCGTTTTCGTAGTGATTCAGATCCGAAGTGGCCAATAACAGAATCTCTTCGCCTGTGTTTGCCAACGTCTTTCCGATGCCTTCGCCGAGTTCCACCAACTCCTCGAATCGAGCTGTCCCCAGCGCGATTGGCACAAACGTGAAGTCCGCTGCCAACGTCTGCAAAAACGGTAGTTGTACTTCCAGCGAATGTTCCCCAGCGTGCGCGACGCTATCCTCCCGCAGCAACGGGCACGCCGCCTTTATGGCACCGGCCAGTTCCTCGTCGACCGGCGCATCGCCCAGCGGCGTGCGCCACGCTCCACTCGACAGAATTGCCGCTTTCTCGCCGCGCGGATAGTGCCGCACTCCCAGAATCAAAATTTTCTTTGGCAACGCGACCTGCGCGTACACCGCCCCGGCTACGTGCCCCGAATACACGTATCCGGCGTGCGGTACCAGGCACGCTTTGGCCCGCAACAACTCGCCTGAATTTTTCGTTTGGGTGTACTGCTGAACCAGCGCGATTATTTCCTGGGGGTTCGCGGGATAAAATCTGCCGGCTACCGCTGGCATCCGCAGCATGCTGCTGCTCCGCGCATCAAATCGGTTTCGAAGCCTTGCCTTTGAAATTCATCGCTTGCTTGGTTTGCGGATCGTAGTAAATCGTCACTTTGTCGCCGTATTGATAGCCGCCTTTGTCCACAATCATCTGCATTTTTTGGGACATCGCCTGCGAGAGCGTAAATGTCTGTAAGGACGCCTCGTTGCCCTTAGCCCGAACCGTGATTTGCGCGATATTCGCGTTCTGCACGTATCCTTCGAATTTTACGAGGCCCACGTTCTTCGGCTTGGGCTTGACTGCGTTCACGACGATGGGAACGGCCGTATCCACGATCACCGGCGCCGCGGCCGCCGGCACCTGCGCGCGACCGGGCGCTGCGCCCATGCCAGCTACCAAAATTCCCAGCGCCAGCACTCCCCCGAATTTGCCGGGCATCTTCATCACTCAATATCGTCCGTCGCGATACGCAGCGACTTTAGAAATCTCACATCTTGCGGCGTCATCGTCAACCGCGCCGCTGGTTTCTTGTCCGGAACCTGTTCGAACGATTCCTGGTCTACCTGAATCCGCAAGGACTCCAAAAATCGCCGGTCCTGGGTGGTCAGCTTCGCCGACTCCGCTCCCGACCCGTCGCGCTTGGCCAAGCCAATGGTTGCGTCCAGCTTGAGAACAATATCGTATCCATGCGCGCGCACTCCCGCAATTGCGCCGGTAATGCGGTCCGACTCGGACACCGTATCATTGATCGCGTGTCCCAACTCACGGAGCAGATTCTTCAGGTGGTCGTCGAGTTGCAAGGGCGGCTCCCCTTCACTTCCAATTTCATTTTAGGCCCGCATCCCGCTGGATACAACCGCCTTTCGCCCTGTTGTCTCCAATGCGTCCACAGCCCTTTCGGTCAGGCCAACACTACCGGCCCTATTTTGTAAAACACGGCGAACTGTTCTTGGTTCTGGTCTGCCTCGCCGTCTCTTCTGCAATCTGCGATACCATTCCTCGATGCCTTCTCCCGCCACGGCTCCTCCGATGCAGCGCGGCTTCTATCGCTTTTGGCGCGCTTTGCGCCAAATGTTCCTGGAAGCGATTGGCGCGGTCTTCGCCTTCTTCGGCCTAGTCTGGCTGAGCGCTGCTCTCCGCTCCTACGGCCGCGACGTGGCCCACTGGCTCATCGCCCTTGCCGTCGCTTTCGCGCTCCTATTCTTTTTCTTCGCCTATAGTTCCTTCCGCCGCGCCCGCAAACTCTAGTCTTCGCTGACCCGTTCTCGGGTATGGGCCGATGTGCGTTCGGGCGCCTCTGGGCGAACTCTGTATCGAGAGAACCCTGCACCGCTAGTACGGCTTCGCCGAAGCACGGCCCTTCCACCTTTCCGCTGTCCCGCGCACGCTCTCGACGGTAAACTGTCGACTGTTAGCTCTTTCTATGTCCGACGCCAACACCAAATCCGCCGAACGCAAACCCAACTTCACCACTCTCTCTGGCCTGCCTCTCGAGCACCTCTACACCGAGGCCGATCTCCCTCCCGACCCCGAATCCTCCATCGGCTATCCCGGCGAATTCCCGTTCACCCGCGGCATTTATCCCACCATGTACCGCGGCCGCTTCTGGACCATGCGCCAGTACGCTGGCTTTGGCACCGCTATCGAGTCCAACCAGCGCTATCGCTACCTGCTCAGCAAAGGCCAAGCTGGCCTTTCCGTCGCGTTCGATCTGCCAACCCAGATTGGCCTCGACTCCGATCACCCGCTCGCGCTCGGCGAAGTCGGCAAAGTCGGCGTCGCCATTGACTCCCTCGAAGACATGGAAACACTTTTCGACGGCATCCCTCTCGAAAAAGTCTCCACCTCCATGACCATCAACGCCACCGCCGCGATTCTTCTCTGCCTTTACGTCGCCGTCGCCAAAAAACAGGGCGCCACCCTCGCGAAAATTTCCGGCACCGTGCAAAACGACGTCCTCAAGGAATACATCGCCCGCGGCACCTACATCTATCCTGTCCGCCCCGCGATGCGCATCGTCACCGACATCTTCGCCTTTTGCCGCGACCAACTTCCCAAATGGAACACCATCTCCATCTCCGGCTACCACATTCGCGAAGCCGGCTCGACCGCCATTCAGGAAGTCGCTTTCACGCTCGCTGACGGCATCGCTTACGTTCAAGCGGCTCTTGCCGCCGGCCTTCCCGTCGACGACTTCGCTCCACAGCTCTCGTTTTTCTTCAACGCGCATAACGACCTGCTCGAAGAAATCGCCAAATACCGTGCTGCGCGCCGCCTGTGGGCCAGAATCATGCGCGAGCGTTTCCACGCCAAAGACCAGCGCTCGCTGCTGCTCCGCTTCCACGCGCAAACCGCCGGCTCTTCGCTCACCGCACAGCAGCCCGAAAACAACATCGTGCGCGTCGCGATTCAGGCCCTCGCCGCCGTTCTCGGCGGTTGCCAGTCCCTCCACACCAACTCTATGGACGAAGCTCTTGCGCTTCCCACGCAGGACGCTGCCCTCATCGCTTTGCGCACACAGCAAATCGTCGCCCACGAAACGGGCGTCACCAACACGATCGATCCCGTCGCAGGCTCCTACACGATCGAACATCTCACCGATGAAATTGCAGAAGGTGCGACCGACTACATCGCGAAGATTGACTCGATGGGAGGCATGCTTCGCGCTATCGAAAGCGGTTTCGTCCAGGGCGAAATCCAAAGAGCCGCCTACGACTTCCAGCGCTCCGTCGAATCCAAAGACCAAATTGTTGTGGGTGTAAACGAATTTGTGGCCGAAGAAGAACGCGAAATTCCTACGTTGCGCATCGAACCCGAAATCGAGCGCAACCAAATCGCGCGTCTCCAAGCCCTTCGCGCCAATCGCGACGCCTCCAAAACACAGTTGGCCCTGAGCGAACTCCAGCGCCGCGCCGCCACGACAGAAAATCTCCTCCCCACGATCCTCGCCGCCGTCGAGTCCTACGCTACCGTCGGCGAAATCTCCGATGCCCTCCGCCGCATCTACGGCGAATACCAGGAATCCGTCGTGATCTGAATCAGAGGGTAACCAGCCAATGAAGATGATGATGCACCGAGCGATCTGTTTCCTCGAGATTGTAGTGCTGGTCGCCTTCCTGTTCGTCGTGACCGTTCCGGAGCGAGACTACGCCATGTCAGAATTCAAGAGATACATGGATCAACCATCGCCAAAAACTTTGCAAGCCTTTCGCAACAAGAAAGAGGACGAAGTACGGCTGCGCGAAATGATCGCGATCCCGCTAGGCCTCTTCGCGCTCGCGATTCCGATATTGCGCAACAGCCGCCGAAGAAGAAATCGACAAGCATGAAGCTGATCCTCGCCTCCGCCTCCCCGCGCCGCGCCGAAATCCTTCGCGACGCCGGCTTCTCCTTCCAAACCATTTCTTCCGCGGTCGACGAAACACCTCTACCGAGCGAGTCACCCGCCGACATGGTCCAGCGCCTCGCCGATGCCAAAGCCGAACTCATCGCCGCTCGGGCCGTCGGCCCCGCCATCATCATTGCTGCCGACACGGTCGTGACACTGGACGGCCGCATCTTTGGTAAGCCTCGCTCCACCGACGACGCACGCCGCATGCTCAAAGCCCTCTCCGGCCGCACGCACACCGTGCTCACCGGCGTTACTCTCATCCGCCTCCCGGACATCGAGCGCAGCAGCTTCGTCGAATCCACGCTCGTCCATTTCGTTCCGCTCTCCGATGACGATATCTCCCGCTATCTCGCTTCCGGCGAGCCCCACGACAAAGCCGGTGCCTACGCCATCCAGGGCCTTGGCGGCCGCTTCATCCCCCGCATCGAAGGCGACTACTTCAACATCGTCGGCCTCCCCCTCGCCCGCACCGCGCAAGCACTCCACTCCCTCGGCTATTCCGAAGACTAGTTCCCCTTCTCCGACCTCGCTAAGCGGCAACCCCTGCTTTCATTTTCGTGAGTCGGTCGGCAAGGGTGTCACATCATGCCGGGTCATTTCCGTCCCGGTGATCACCGCGGTGCGGATCTGGCCAAACAGATCCGTCAGCGTGTTCGGCGAGTGCGGGATCAACACGGTGTTGCTGTGATCGTTCGCGGCGATGTCCTTCAACGTGTCGAAATACTGCGTCATGAGCACCAACTGCATGACGTCCTGCGGCGTGGAACCCGGTACGGTTTTTGCGAAGTCTTCCACCGAATCTTTGAGCCCGGAGATGATCGCTTTCCGCTGGTTAGCAATGCCTTCGCCTTGCAGGCGTTTGGATTCCGCTTCCGCTTCCGCCTGCTTGACCAGCAGCAACTTGTTCGTCTCGGCGCGCGATACCGTCGCCTCCCGTTCCCGCTGCGCCGCGTTGATGTCGTTCATCGCCGCTTTCACCTTCTGGTCCGGCACGATGTCCGAGATCAGCACCTTCACGATCGAGTAGCCGTACTCCTTCATCGACCCGTCCAGGCTGTCACGCAGATCATTGGCGATCGCCGACTGATTCAGAAACGTATCGTCCAGCTTCATCTTTGGGACATGCCCCAGCACCACGTTGTACACCATCGATTCGATCTGCTTCACCGGATCCGTCAGTTTGTAATACGCCGCTTCCACGGATTCGGGTATCACTTTGTATTGAATCGATACCGGGATTTGCACGAACACGTTGTCCTGCGTCTTCGTTTCGACTTTCACGTCAAATTGCTGCACCTTCATGCTCATCCGCTGGACCACCGCCTCGATCAACGGCGTCTTCCAATTGAGCCCCGGACCGGCGACACGTGCGAATTTGCCCAAACGCTGCACGATGGCCACCTGCGCCGTCTCCACCGTGAAAAACGAGCCAAACACCAGGGCCAGCACGACAATTACAAAGAACACTCCGAAAACCGTAAGTACCATGCCAGTCGCGTCCATTCGTGCCCTCTCCACTCTCTCCAGACCAACCCCGCACGAACGGCGCCGCACTAACTTTCAGTCGCGAACTCGAGCCCGTCGAGGTTGGCAGTATGCGTTGGTCAGATCTCCGCAACCGTTGGAGCGCGTCAATCTAACACGTTAAATCGCTTCTCCGTGTACGATTCCTTCGGACCTAGTTATTACGTTTGGCCAAGCACCAGCGCGCGCGCGTTGGGCAAGCCACGGTTGGGTTTCATCCCGACACCACCGCTCAGGGCGCTCTCAATAGCTCGTCCACTTCTCCGTAACCTGACGGCATCTTTACTCCCTCGACGGTCGCGCCCGCTTCTAGCAACACCTTCACCGACTCTGGTGTCCTGCGCTCCTTCCAGTACGAATCCACACACGCTTTCACCGCCAGCATCAGCGCGGTTCGGCCCTTCGCATCGCGCGCATTCACGTTGGCGCCGCGTTCCAACAATAGCTTCACCGTACTGGGCCAACCGCGCCACGCCGCCACCTGTAACGCCGTGCTCCCTTTTGTCACGTCAAAATAGGGATCGCCCTCCTCAAACACCGCATTCACGTTCACTCCCAAATCGAGCAGCAGCCGGATGCCCTCCGTGTTTCCTACACCCGCAAATCCCGCCAACACTCTTGCACCCTCCGCGACCAACTCCTCTACCAATTCCGATGCCTTCTCGCGAATCAATCTCACTTCTGCTGCGCGTCCGCGAGCGCAAGGTCCCAGCAATCGCTCCACACCCTGTAACTGAAACTGTACCCCGCGTTTTTCCATCAACTCCAACAAATCTCCGCGCCCTCTTCGCACCGCGATCCCGGCCACCGTCATTGGCGGCCCAATTACCGGGGGCCGCGGGTCGGGCTGCTCGGCCACCAACATCGGATCCGCCCCATGCTCCAGCAGCAACTCCAGCATCGCTATCCGGTTGTCGCGCAACACCGCATGATGAAATACCGTCCGTCCCCAACGCGTTCCGCGATTCGGCTCCGCGCCATGCTCCAGCAGCCATTTCATCCCTTCGAAGTCGTGCCAATCGGCTTTCCGCAGCAGAATCGTCGTCACTCCGTCCTTACTCAGCTTCCCGCTCTCCACCAGAATCTTCATCACGGTGTTGTCGTAGGTCTCGGACACGTGGTACGCCGTCTCTTCATCATTCGGATCCGCCCCGCGCTCAAGCAGTAACCGCGTCAACTCCGGATGCTGCGCCACTCCCGCCGCGCCGTAGATTGCCGCCTCCCACGACGGATATGGCGGGTTGGTTTCCTGCCATCCCGTGTTGGGATTCGCGCCGGTATCCAACAGCGCTCGCGCCGCCTCCACGAATCCATCCGTCCCACCCGTCCGCTGTAGTTGCTTACCTGTAGCCTGAGCTTGTATGAAGGAATGCTGTTTCCCCGGTTGGCTGTCAACGCTCGTCTTCGGTCGCAATCGCAAATACCGCGAAAAACACAAATAGGTCAGCGCATCCCACTCATATGGCCCGCCTCTTGCTCTCGCGTTTCTCGCATCTCGCCGTAGCCATCTCTTCACGGCCCGTGTGTCGCCGAGCACCGCTGCCGTGTACACATTCGCTTTGGCCACCTCCGGATGCGCTCGCAAAATCGCTTCCGCCCGCTCCAGGGTCCCCGAACCGTGCCACGCGCCATCGCGCGGCACACACGCTGCCACCAAAAAATCCCCCACGAAATCAACCGCCTCGCCTGCAAAATTCTCCGCCGCCCTCCGTTCCACTTCCTTCGCAAACTTGGCCCAACTCTCAAATCCCTGTTCCCGCGCGATCACCAGTTGCGCATCCGCCAGCGCAAACTTCAGGGCGCGCATTATCCCCTCTGTCCGCTTCGCAAACCGCGGATGCTGGGCGCGCACACGCTGCGCTGCTGCTCCGCCCAACGCCGGGGCCGGCATCCTTTCGGAATCGACGGACGAGCGTCCGTGTGCTTCGCGGAACTCTTTCAGCAGCTCTTTTGCTTGTTTCTTGTATTGCGCCAGACTCGGACGAGCCGGCAACGGCTTGGCTTCCATAACGATCTTCCTTTCGTCACTCGCCTGGCGTCCGCCCCATCAGGCCGAAAGAAAGTCGCAGATTGTCTTACCGCCAAAGGTGGGCACGGCCCTTTCCGCGGACGGGATGCGCCCTTTCGCGCACCTCAAATCTAGCACCCCGCGCTGTCTGCAACAAGAAACGCAAAAAAAAGGCGCCCTCCGCCAGGAGGGCGCTTTTAGGTTTCTCGCTGCAGCCGTGCTCAGCAAGCTGAATTCAACGAGCCGCCTACTGTTTCGCCTTCGGCTGCGTTCTTCCGTTGTGCTTTTTGTTGTAGATGTTCTTCGAGGCCTGGTTCTGTTCCCTGTTGACTTGCCGTTTCTCACCGTTGGTCAGCTTGCCCCCGTTGGCCGCCCGGTCCGCCTTCACCTGCTGGTTAATTCCTCGCTGCTGGTTCTCCAGCTTCGCGGTTTCACCGGCGGTCAACTGCCCGCTCTTCACGCCATTGGCAATGCGCTGCTGTTGATTCGTCTGTCGCTGTCCCACTTCGCTGTTGCCGTAGTGTTGTGTCGCGGCGTTGTGCTTATCGTCGTAAATCTGCTTGGAGACTTGGTTTTGCTGCTGGTTGATCTGCTGCTTCTCGGCGCCGGTCAACTTGCCGCCGTTGGCGGCGCGATCCGCTTTGGTCTCGCCGTTGATCGCCGCTTCCTTGTTTTCCAGGTTCGCTGTTTCGCCCGCCGTTAGCTGGCCGCTTTTCACGCCATTGCCGATGCGGTCTTGCTGGTTTTCTTTCCGTTGCGCGATCGTCGGATCCGGCTTAGCGGCCGGCGTCGAAGACTGCGTCGCAGGCGCCGAAGAACCGGAGCCCTGCGTCGAAGACTGCTCTTGCGCCAACACCACGCTTCCGGCCATCAACACCGCCGCGGGCAACACACACCACTTCGTCCAATTCGATTTCATAGTCTCTCTCCTGAAGTTTTCCGAAACCGGGGTAAATTCGGGTCACCAGGTAATACCCGATTCTCCGAGAAAAGTTGTGCCCTGGACTACTGGTCTGAGGGGCAGTCCCGCTTCCGCAGCAAACAGCTGCGATACTCTTTCAATATGTGCACAACCGCATTAAAGTCGGCCCGATTGCCTCGGTGCCGCAAGGCCCGCGCATCCTTTGGCCCATCATCGCCGGGCAAAACAAAAACGGGACGGCTTTTAGCCGCCCCGCGTCGAAAAAAACCAATGTTTTTGGCCGTTAGGACTTCTTCTCTTCCGTTGGCGGTGCCGTCGTAGACGTTTGCGCCGGTGGCGCTGGGGGCTGCGGATTTCCGGACATCCCTTCTTTAAATCCCCGCACTCCTTCGCCCAAACCGCGCATCAATTCAGGAATTTTCCGGCCCCCGAACAGCACCAGAATCACAATCGCCACGATCAACAAATGCATGGGGCTGTCCCACATGGCTTATCCCTTTCCCGCGTGGACGGCCGCGATCCCGCGTACCCCGCACTTCCACACGCCATCGCTCACAGTATAACACGCTCATCCCCGACGCGCCGGGTTACCCGCTCGCGGTCCAGATACTCTAACAGCGGAATGGCGTACTTGCGCGTGATGCCCGTCAGGTCTTTAAACGCCGGCACTGTGATCCGTTCGCCCTTCGCTTTTTTGTGCCCGGACAGCTTCTCGCGAAGCAGCGCTAGCGCTTCGCGGTGAAAAATCAGCTCCATGCTCACTCGCACCAGGACTTTGTCCCGCAGTAGAATTTGCAGCAGCTTCTCTGAACGTTTCGCATCGATCGCCAGTTTCGCCAGCACTTCCTTCACCGACGGGACCGCCAATCCCGCTTCCGCAAAGGCCTTCTCAATCGTGTCCTTGGCCTGCGCCTCTTCCGGCAGCAGCGTAATCTGCGCTCCCGCCCGCTTCACCAGCTCGCCGTGCAGCTCTAACTTCTTCTCCGCCGCCAATTCCTCCAGCGCCGCGCGAAAAATCTCCGGCTGTACTCGCCTGCCGACGCTTGCCCGTAAGTCCTCCCGCGCCATACCCGGCGATAGCGGATTTTCTTTGTGAAACTTTTCCACGCGTTCGCCGATGCCTTTCCGAGTTTCAGTGAACCGCGCCACGCTCACCAGCAATGGCGGCTCCGACGAAACAACCTTGACCCTCTTTGCGGCTGCCAACTCTTGAACTGTCTCGTGCACTTCCTTCTCTAGCCAACCCGTACGCGCCACAACCTCCTGCCGTGCCAGGCCCAGCGCCGCGCGATCCGTCATCGCCGCTAGAATCTCCCCGCGCTGCCCACCTTCGAGGATCTCCAGAAACGCCCGCCGGCCTGCATCTTTCGCTAGTGGCCGCCGCGCCAGCGGATCCAGCACGACGCCACCGCCGCTCGTAACTACCGGCGAAAACTGCCGGACGATAAATCGGTCTCCGGCTATCAGCAGCATTTCGTCTTGCAATCGCAAATGCGCCAGCGCGCTTTGCCCCGGCGCAAGGCCAGGCGCAGTGCGCACGGCTCGCGCGGCACTTTCGCTATTTTGTTCCGCCCTTGCGGCCCCGCTAGCTCCCACTGGCTCTAGTCCGTAGAGAGAAACCTCCGCGATCGTTTCCGCAGCGCCGGCATGAAAATGAATGCGTGCGCGATTCTTGAGCTTCTTCGCAGAAGGCAGCAATGTCAGTCGCACATCCACGCGTCGCGTTGCGTGAAACGGTCCGGGCGCTGCTAATGCCATTCCGCGCTTCAACTCCGCGTACTCAATTCCTGCCAGATTCACCGCGGTACGCTGCCCCGCGATCGCCCGCTCCACGGGTTTTCCTCCGGAGTGCACGCCGCGCACCCGCAATCGCCGACCCCCCGGAAACAACTCCACTTCGTCTTCCGCCATCACGCTCCCCGAAACCAGCGTGCCTGTCACTACCGTCCCAAATCCCTTCATGGGAAATGCCCGGTCGATCGGCAAACGAAAATAGCGCTCCGCGTCTTTTCCCGGTACTTCGACGGCCGCCGTATGCAGCGCTTTCTTCAAATCGCCAAGACCTGCTCCGGTCTTCGCGCTCACGGCAACCGTAGGTGCGCCTTCTAAAAAAGATCCGTGCAAGTACTCATCCACTTCCAGCCGCACCAACTCGAGCATGTCCGGCTCAACCAAATCACTTTTCGTCAGCGCCACCACTCCGCGCCGCACACCCAGTAATCGGCAAATATCAAAATGTTCCCGCGTCTGGGGCTTAATCGATTCGTCCGCGGCGATTACGAGAAGCACCAAATCAATACCCGCCGCGCCCGCCAGCATGTTGCTCACGAATCGCTCATGCCCCGGCACATCGACCAAACCAAAGCGCACGTCATTCTCTTCCAAAAAGGCGAAGCCCAGATCAATCGTGATGCCACGGCGCTTTTCTTCCGCCAAGCGGTCCGGATGCGTTCCCGTCAACGCCTCGACCAAAGCCGATTTGCCGTGGTCAATGTGCCCCGCTGTCCCAACAATGACGCTCTTCAGGTTTGCTCTCCTAAACTGCGCATCCAGCATTGTTTCCCGCTGGCGCGTCGGACAATATGGTGCTCGTAACGGTTCTCGTCTATCTGCCATCATAAAGCCAGGGCCTGTCCTTGAGCGAATCGCGCCTCCCGAGGAAATCATGGGCATTCAAACCGTTCTCACGCAGCGCCTCAACCTGCAACATCCCCTCATTCAGGCGCCCATGGCGGGCGGAGGCGACACTCCCGACCTCGTCGCTGCAGTCGGCAATGCCGGAGGCATCGGTTTTATCGGTGCGGCGTATAGCACGCCGGAACAAATCGCCGAACTTGGCCGCGCCGTCCGCGCAAAAACTCCGCGCCCCTTTGGCGTAAATCTCTTCGCGCCTCTGCCTGCGCCACAAAGCGTTAGCAACGCGCAAGCCGCCGTGGATCGGGTAGCGCCGTTCTACGCGGAGTTGGGCTTGCCCGTTCCAAGTGCTCCCGAGCTGCCGCGCACTAGTTTCAGCGAGCAAATTGCCGCTTGCCTCGAGATGGGTGCCGCCGCCCTCAGCTTTACCTTCGGGGTTTTGCCCAGCGCCGCGATCGCGGCGGTCAAACATCGCGGGCTACTCCTCATGGGTACCGCGACCACCGTGGACGAGGCCATGGCGCTGGAAAAGGTCGGCGTCGACGCCGTTGTTGCGCAGGGCAGCGAAGCGGGCGGCCACCGCGGCACGTTTCTCGGCGACTTCAACGCCGCCCTGATCGGCACCATCTCCTTAGTTCCGCAAATTGTGGACGCCGTTCGCGTGCCGGTGATTGCCTCGGGCGGTATCATGGATGGGCGCGGCATCGCCGCCGCGCTCGCACTGGGAGCCAGCGCCGTGCAACTCGGCACTGCGTTTCTTACTTGCGATGAATCCGGAATTTGCGAAGGCTACAAGCAGACGATTCTTGATGCCGGCGAAGATGAAACCCGCGTCACGCGAGCTTTCTCCGGCCGCCCCGCCCGCGGCATCGTCAATCGCTTCATGCGGACGATCGAGTCAGGCGACACGTCCGAGGCCATTCTCCCGTTTCCGTTGCACAACGTTTTGACGCGTCCGCTTCGCAACGCCGCCACGAAACAAAATCGCCCCGAATACCTTAATCTCTGGGCTGGCCAAGGCGTTCGTCTCGCCCGCCGCCAACGCGCTGCTAACCTAGTTGCCCGCTTAGCCGCCGAAACCACCGCGGTTCTAGATCAGTTGCAATCTCTGCGGCGAACCGACGCCTCACGGAGCGCCACGTCGTAAATGATCCTGGCCACTTCTCAGAGCGCTCCTGATGTCAGCGTAAGTTCCTCGAAGGATGCCGTAAGCCGCAAATAGCCAGAGACCGACAGGCACGATGAACACGCCTGCCCAAGTCGCGATCCCGAACCGCTTGACCAGAGAGCCGCCAAATGTGAAGAGCAAAACCGTGCAGATTGCGAACACCACTATCTCGATGGCGTTCATTTGCAGGCTTGCGTTACTTTGCGGCGGCGATTTCATCCACAATCGCCTGCGCCGCGCCGCGCGGATCTTCTGCCGTCAGGATGGGGCGTCCTACCACAATGTAGTCGGCGCCGGCTTTGATGGCTTCGGTGGGCGTCGCTGTGCGCGCCTGATCGTCCGCCTTTTTAGCGGCGCCATTCTTCTCTTTCAGCCGCACCCCCGGCGTCACAATCAGAAATTCCCTTCCGCAGGCTTTCCGGATCGCTTTCGCTTCCTGCACCGAAGCGACCACCCCGTCCACACCTAATTCCTTCGCCAGTCGCGCCAGCTTCAGCACGCGGATCTTGGGCGGGCCGCCAATACCTGTTTCCCGCATGGATTTCTGGTCCATGCTGGTCAGAATGGTCACCGCCAGCAACCGCGGCCGGTCCTCGCCCAGCGGCACGCCAGCGCTAATCGCCTGCACCGCCGCTTCGAGCATCGCCCGTCCGCCGAGCGCGTGCACGTTCATCAACTGCACCCCGCTCATCGCTGCAGCCGATAGCACCGCTCCCGCCACCGTATTCGGTATGTCGTGGAATTTCAGGTCCAGAAACACGCCAGGTCCCAGTGCCGAGACCTCCCGAACCGCTTGCGGTCCGGCGGCCGTAAACAACTGGTTGCCGATCTTGAACATTCCCACCAGGTCGGAGACCTGCTTGGCAAACTTCATCGCCGTGGACAGGGAGTCAAAGTCCAGGGCTACGATCAGGCTGCTTCGGGGATGGGCGTCGAAGGTCTGGGTCATGGCATCGACCCCGACCGCGCCGGGGTCACTGGTCCTTTTGTGGCAACTGCATTAATTCGAGCCGAACCTGGTTGACGCCCGCGTGGATCAAGCCCAGCTTCCGGGCGACACGATAGGATACATCAATTTCGCGTCCTTCTTGATAGGGGCCCCGGTCATTAATACGTACCAGTTCAAACTTTCCGTTCCGGGGGTTCACCACCCGCACGATCGAGCCAAAAGGCAGGTTGGGGTGGGCCGCCGTCAGCGCTTCGCAGTCGAAGCGTTCGCCGTTTGCGGTCTTTTTGCCGTTGAACCCGGGTCCATACCAGCTGGAATTGCCCACCCAGGACTTAATCGGCTTAACTGGGGTGCTAAGATGCGCCACCAGCGGCGCATCCATTACGGGAACGATGAGGAACATCAAGAGCACCCATCGGAAAGCGGCCCAGATAACAAATAGTGGTCGTTTCATAGTGTGTTCTTTGTGCTACTCGAATCCAAAAAAGTGTAACAGAAAACGTGCGTTATGTCAACCAAAATCGGCAAATACTTTTCCCCTTATCTCGTTCAAAGTAAACGCCTTAGCCTCGAAAATGGTCTTCGCTAGCTCCTCGCTCAGTCGCTGACTGACCCGAGGGTCAGTAAAACTGGCCGTCCCCACCTGTACGGCAGTCGCGCCCACGGCTAGATATTGGAGCACGTCGTCCACCGTCTCAATACCGCCAACCCCCAAGATTGGTGATTTGACCGCCTTACGCGTTTCCCAGACCAGCCGCAGGGTAATCGGCTTTATGGACGGCCCCGATAGGCCCCCGGTTTGGTTTCCTAGGAGAGACTTACCCGTTTTCGGATCGACGGCCATAGCCGGGTAGGTGTTGGCTACGACTAGCGCGTCCCCACCGGCCTCTTCCGCTGCCCGGGCGATAAGTCCAATGTCTGTAACCATCGGCGATAGCTTGACCCAGAGCGGTCTCCTAGTCGCTGCCCTTCGCGCCGCGCCCACGACTTCCGAGACGAGCGCAGGATCCACGCCGAACTGCATACCCCCCTTTTTCACATTCGGGCACGAGATATTCAATTCGTAGGCGGCCAAGCCCTCGGCGTCCTCCAGAATCCGGATCACCTCAACGTAGTCCTCCACCGTGCACCCAAACACGTTGCCGACAATGGCCGTATCGAATTTTCGCAGTACTGGGAGTTTTTCGGCCACGAAGGCCCGCACGCCAATATTCTGCAGACCAACCGCATTGAGCATGCCGGACGGGGTCTCGCAGAGGCGGGGTAGCGGGGCACCCTCCATGGGTTCCCGCGACAGGCCCTTGACGACAATGCCGCCAAGGCGATTCAGATCAACGAGGTGGGCGAATTCGACGCCGTAGCCGAAGGTTCCGCAGGCAGTGAGAATAGGATTGCGCAGGCGCACCGCGCCAATTTGCACGCTCAGATCAACCGCGTCTGCGCTGGCCACTTCGTCGAGCAGGATAACACTCCTGACTAGCTTTGACCACCGCTACTCGCCTAGCAGCCAGTTACCCCGAAGGTTGCGTGCAATGAGCTGGGTTAATGTTCCCGGACCACGTTGGCCAGCGCCTCACCTAGCACATGCCCATCTCGCGGAGCTAGCGTAATTCCGCATAGAGCGGCCAATGTCGGTGCAATGTCCGCCGGAGTTACCGCGCCAAAATATTGCCCAGGGCGAATGCCCAAACCCATCAACAGCAGTGGCACACGCTGATCGTAATTCCATGGCGTGCCGTGCCCGGTGCCATACCGAGGCGCGCCGCCGGCACTGAAATCGAGTAGCCAATACGCTTTAGGAACAACAAATAAGTCACCGCTCCGCGGTGCAAAGAAACTCAGCCCCATCGCCTCCTGCAGTGGACTGTTCGCCCGCGGCTGATCGGCGAGTTGCTCAGCGCGGTACACACCTTCCACGCCCGGAACAGACTGAATCGCCTCCAAAACTGCCTTCATCGCCGCCGCGTCCCCTTTCAATCGCTCGTAAACGCCCGCTGCGAAGTAAATATCGCTCCCTGTGATCCGGGCGACCGCCGGCTTCGGATAGTTAAGCGACTCAAGAGCTTTCTCAATCCGCTGCTGTACTTCCGGCAAGTGCAGCCTGCCAGCCTCCACGCCGGTCTGCTGCATGTCTTCCGGAACAGGCACCACGCCATGATCTGCGCTCAACGCCACCACATAGTTGCCGCGTCCGACTTTCCGATCTAGGTGAGCAAACAGCTCGGCCAGATCCTGATCCAGCCGAATCAAAACATCCTGAATCTCCCAACTGCGCGGCCCGAAGGCATGACCCACATAATCTGGCGAGGAATAGCTCACGCCCAGATAGTCAATTCCGCCGCTCTTGCCGAGGCTCAGCGAGTCCACGGCGGCTTCCGCCATTTTTGTTAGCGCCGTATCCGCAAATGGACTAGCTTCCCATTCCTCGTAAAAGACAGCGTCCGGTTCCGGCCCGCCAGCCTTGCCCCGCAACGGATGCGGAAAACTTGCTTCGCCGCCGGGCGGCAGACTCGCGCCTTTGGCCTTTTCTCCATAAAGATAGGCGCTTGGTGGCAGCGCCAGCGCCCAGGTTTTGCCGTAGTCCTCGCGTGCGGGATGCGCTTTGGCGTAATCCTCGACAAACGGAACAAGAGGATACGCGCTGGAGGTTTCCCACGCTCCCGCTGCAGGATCAAACCACGTAGCGCCGTCCGCTTTGTGCCCAGCGAGCGTAGCTGCCGCCCGCGCCTTCAGTGAAAACGTCACCACGCGAGTGCCACCCCCAGCTTGAAACTTGAGCTCCTCGGCAAACGAGGGGATCAACATCCGCCACGCGCTGTCCCCACCCTTCACCGTCGCGCCCGCGTAGCCGACATTCTTCGCGTTCGGATCGGCCGTGCAGGTCACCACCTTTTGCGCATCGCGCTCCCACCAGCTGTTTGCCACCATGCCGTGTGTTCGCGGCAACGCGCCGGTAGAGATTGTCGAATGGCCTACGCAAGTCTCCGTCGCGGCGTAAGGATAGGCCGCCTCGCGAAACCACGCGCCTTCTTGCACCAGGCGCTTCAGCCCGCCTTTCCAGTGGCCTTGAAATTTGTCCACGTAATCCGCGCGCATCTGATCGACCACCAGCATCACCACGAGCTTCGGCTTAGCCGGTGCAGCGTGCCTTGCAGCCGGCTGCTGGCTCGCCGCGGAATTGCTCTGCTTTTCGGTCGGCGCAGTTTGCGCCCGGGCCCCGGATACGCACATTGTCGCGAGCGCCAGCGAACACGCTATTCGACTGCCCCACCCGACTAACATTTCCATTTTTATGCCCACCTCACACAATTTTGCCGCGGCAGTTTATCACGCTGGCCGACCGACCGTCCGGCGCGCGCAGACAACCCGGTATGCTAGGATTACCCGACTATGCGCATCGTGGAAAAAGCCCAGTTGATGTCCGCGCCGGAAATTGACCGCACTTTGCAGCGCCTGGCGCACCAAATCGTCGAAAAAAGCGGAGGCACCAAGCATCTCGCGTTGATCGGAATTCGCCGCCGCGGCGTTCCCCTGGCGCAGCGCATTGCCAAAGCGATGCGCGGCATCGATGGCCTGGACGTGCCCGTCGGCACCCTGGACATCACCCTGTATCGCGACGATCTCTCCAAAGTCGCGCCTCAAGCCGTCCTGCAATCCTCGGACATCCCTTTTGGCGTGGATCATATGGACCTGGTGCTTGTCGACGACGTCCTTTATACCGGTCGCACCATTCGCGCCGCCATGAACGGACTCTTCGACCTCGGCCGCCCCAGCCGCGTTTCCCTGTGCGTCCTGATCGACCGCGGCCATCGCGAAATGCCCATCGAAGCCCAATTCATCGGCCGTAGCGTTCAGACTAGCCCGACCGAAATCATCGAAGTCCGCTTGCGCGAAATCGACAACGAAGAACGCGTGGTACTTGTGGACCGTACGGAGCCTTGATTGCCTCTGCCCCAGAGATTCTCGCGGACCAGACCCAGCGTGCAGTCATGACCTACCGTTTCCGCGACCTGCTCGCACTCGAGCCGCTCACCGCGGACGAACTCACCTTTTTGCTGGATCAGAGCAAACCCTTTCAGGAGATTCAGCGCCACTCCCTCAAAAAACTAGCTACTCTTCGCGGCAAAACCGTCGCGCTCGCCTTTTTTGAAAACTCCACGCGCACCCGCATCAGCTTCGGCACTGCTGCCTCCCGTCTCGGCGCCGACACGATGAATCTCCAGGCCGAATCCTCCAGCCTGAAAAAAGGCGAATCGCTCCTCGACACGGTTCACACGCTCAACGCCATGAAGCCGGATTGCCTGGTAATGCGCCACGCGTCTTCCGGCGCCGCCGATTTCGTCGCCCGCAATCTCGACATTCCGGTGATTAACGCCGGCGATGGCACCCACGAGCACCCGTCGCAGGGTCTCCTCGACGCGCTGACCATCCGCGACCGCAAAAGCTCCCTCGAAAATCTCAATATCACCATTCTCGGCGACATCTCTCACAGTCGCGTTGCCCGCTCCAACATTCATTTGCTCTCGAAATTCGGTTGCCGCTTCACTCTTTGCGGCCCGGCCATGTGGGTGCCGCGCGAATTGCAAGCGATCGGCCCGCCCGGCGCCGCGATTCGTCGGGTCTTTCGCATCGACGAAGCCTTGGAAGGAGCTGACGTCATCTTGGTGTTGCGCGTGCAAACCGAGCGCCTCCACGAACCCGCGCTTTCCGCCAACGACTACATCCTGCTCTACCAACTCAATGCCGAGCGCCTCCGCTGCGCCAAACCCGATGCTCTCGTCCTGCATCCCGGCCCGATGAATCGCGGCGTCGAAATCACGCCCGACGTTGCCGATGGCCCGCAGTCCTGTGTTCTCGAGCAAGTCACCAACGGCATCGCCGTACGCATGGCGCTACTGTTTCTGCTGACCGCTGGCGGGGCAGAGGAGACTGTTGACTCACCTGGCGCACTGAACCCGTCGCCCTCCGCGCCGGGCTCGGCCGCAGCCGAAGTACAAAAGCTCGCGCAGGCGCAAGCCGCCGGCACAAAAAAGGACTCTCCTCATGCTCCTCGTTAAAAATGGCCGGATGCTCGATCCCGCCAGCGGCACCGACGCCACCGGCGACATTCTTCTCGACGGCGAAACCATCAAAGAAATCGCACCTCCCGGCCAACTCGCCGCCGATGCCAGCAAGTATGAAATTTTCGACGCCAGCGGCCTCATCGTTACGCCTGGCTTCATCGACATGCACACGCATCTGCGCGAACCTGGCCAGGAAGCTTCCGAAACCATCGAAACCGGCACGCGCTCGGCCGCGCGCGGCGGCTTTACCGCCGTTTGCTGTATGCCCAACACGAAGCCGGTCAACGACAACGCCAGCGTTACACGCTTTATCCTCGATCGCGCCAAAACCACTGCCGCCGTTCGCGTCTGGCCCATCGGCGCCGCCAGCGTCTCCAGCAAAGGGGAAACCATCGCGGAAATTGCCGCGATGAAAGAAGCCGGCATCGTCGCCGTCTCGGACGACGGCAAACCCATCGCCACCGCCAAACTCACGCGCCAGGTGATGGACTACTGCCGCTCGCTTGATCTTCCGGTCATTGAGCATTCGGAAGATGTCTCGCTCGCCGCCGGCGCCGTCATGCGCGAAGGTGTCACCTCGACGCGCCTCGGCCTTCCCGGCATGCCCGCCGCCGCCGAATCTCTCTGCGTGGCGCGCGACGTCCAACTCGCCGAACTCACCGGCGCGCGCCTGCACGTCGCGCACATGTCGGCCAAAGGCTCGCTCGAACAAGTCCGCTGGGCCAAGGCACGCGGCCTCCGCGTCACCTGCGAAGTCACGCCGCATCACTTCACGCTGATTGACGAAGACGTGCAGTACGACTCGCGCTACAAAATGAATCCGCCGCTCGCCGCTCGCGAAGACCGCGAAGCGCTCATCGCCGGCCTCGCCGATGGCAGCATTGACGCCATCGCTACCGATCACGCTCCCCATGAGCCGGCTCTCAAGGACGTCGAGTTCGACCGCGCGCCCTTCGGCATCCTGGGCTTCGAAACTGCCCTCGCGCTCACGCTCGAACAACTCGTGCACACCGGAAAAATCTCACTCCTGCGCATGGTCGAGCTCTTCACCAGCGGTCCCGCCCGGGTCCTCGGCATCGAACGCAAACTGGCGTCCGGCCAGCCCGCCGACCTCACGATCTTCTCCACCGATCGCACCTGGACCTACGACGTGAAGCAGTCACCCAGCAAATCCCGCAACTCCCCCTTCGACGGCCGCGCCTTCCAAGGCGGCCCCGTCGCCACCATCGTCGCCGGCAGAATCGCCTTCCGCCTAAGTCACTCCGCAAACGCGGGCTCTTAGCTCGACGTAGCAAAATGAAATCCTGCCCTGGCCGAGTAACTCGGATCTACGGATGAACAGCGAAATTGTGACTGCTGTCGCTCTCCTTCGGGAGCTGCGAACCGAGCGCGACGCCGTAGTCCATGCGGCGCTCGTGAGCAACGGAATCGAGCCTCGAACGGCGGCCCGGCTTATCGAGTTGCTCCCAGTTGCGTATTGCCGCTCTATCCTGGCAAATTTGGGGATTCAGTGCCCCGATGAATTTCGGCGGCGGCTCCCGGACGGAGCGCTCTCCCAGGCGCGCCCTCTTAGCTCGGAACCTCTTTGGAACGATATTCTCGCATTCTCCAGAATGGAGATCGCCGGCGGCGTCTCAAGAAACGATTTGCTGGCCATTGCAGGGCGCAGCTCTGAGTTTGATGCTGCCAACCAATTGATGAATAAAGGCGCCCTTCCAAAAGATATTCGGTTTACAGCCTTGCTCTTTCCTTGGCCGGAGGAAGGCCCGGAGTGAATCCCGCAGCCGAAGTTTCTGCAATTGGTTTGCGTCGGTAGAGCATCCGCAGAATCCACAACCCGGCAGTCCCGGCGGCGAGATGCTTCAAGGTGTGCCCACTGATAGTATTCCCGGTCAGGGAGAAAACTTGCCGGTCGAACATCTCAAGAATCTTCGCCAATACGTAAAACCCGAACACCACCAGAAAATCGTTCGAACGCGTGTAGCGCGGCGGCATCGACAGCAAAACCGGCAGAACCAGCACGGCGTACACTTGTACCGCAGCGTAGAAGCGCAAATCGCCCGCGCCGATGGCCTCCGTGTGCCACCACCAGGCCACACTCGCCGCACCAATCAGCAGCAGCACCGGCAGCAGATACAACCCAGCGCTCACACGGATCCGCTCCGTGATCATCGCCGCTACCAATCCCATGAACGCAATCGTCATCGGCAGACGGTCCCAGACCAGCCGCGCATTGTCCGGCGCCAAGTGGTAATACGCTGAGCCAAATGCCGTGAGGAGCAATCCCACGAATACAACGAGGTATGGCCAACGCTCGCGGGGATCGCGAAAGCGTCTCACGCCTGTTTGCGAGCCAAGAAAAACGAGCCCCCACAACCCGGCTATCGCAAACAGAAGATTCGAGCTAACATCCCCGAAGTTGGCCATCCCCAACCAGCCGCGCTTGTCCGCAAAGCCGTGATAGGACTGCGGCTGGGGCGTCCGCGGAAACACGACCGCCGCCCCAAAAACAGCCAGCGTAAATCCCGCCAGAATCCACGCACCCGCACGCCGCGAAATCATTCGCTTTTGCTCGCACCTCTCTCCAGTTCTAACGAATTTCTTACAAACCGCTCAGGGTTTTCTTCTGGGCGCGCCGCTACTCTGACACCAGCTCGTAATGGGCGAATTCACGCGGTCGAGTGGGCGAACGAATATGTCAGCAACTGTTTTTCTGGCGATTTGTATTCTCGGGTGCGACGCGCTGTTGTACTTCCTCTTTCAGTGGACTTACGGCGAAAAACTCCGCGGCCTGGCGCGCCGTTCCAAGTCCCACTTGCGCTGCGCTAATTCCCAAAAGAGCCAGCCTATTGAGTTTGTTTCTACCCACCGCCGCAGTTCTGCCCTTAAACACCACACCGACACGCGCTTCCGACAGGCGGAAGTGACCAAACAAGTCCGTAGGATCGAACGGCAGGCCAACCAGCGCATCGCCGGCACCTTTGCCGAAACTCGCCGCTAAGCGTCGCCTCGAACGCAGAACCGCTATACTTGCGCAGCCTGCTGGCGGGGAATGACCAGGCGAACCTCAATCGAGCCTTCCCGCGCACTGGGAATGCGTGCCGCAATCGCCTGCGCTTCCTGCAGATCCTCCGCCTCGACATAGAAAAATCCGCCGAGCTGCTCCTTGGTCTCGACAAACGGTCCGTCGGTAACGGCCGGCCGGCCATTCCGTACGCGTACCGTGCTCGCCGCCGCTGACGCCTCCAGTTGGTTCCCTGCCTTGTATTTCCCGGCGGCTGTGAGTTCGTCAATCAATTGGCGGTACTCGCGATAAATCCCTTCCTGCTCCGGTTGGGTTCGGTTATTCCAGACAGTCTCGGGATGGTAGATCAGCAAAAGAAAGAGCATGGCGCCCTCCTGGAGAGTAGTCGAACAGAGAGGCAGCAAATCGACAGTTCAGCTAAGTCCAGGGGACCATCCGGCAGCCGGTACTCTGCGGCGGGATCAGTGTGCGGCGGGCTCCGCCGCCGGATGCAATCCGTGCTGCGGCACTTCGTGAATGCCTCGCGCCGGAGGCTCGATCTTTAGCCGGTAGAAATGGTCCAGCGGCAGTCTTCCTTTGCCGGTGGCATAAGCCTTCTCAATCGCCTTGGTCACGTAGGCTTTGGCCAAGGTCGCCGCCTCGAACAGCGAGCGTCCCTCGGCCAGATGTGCCGCAAGCGCCGAAGCAAACGTGCAGCCGGTTCCATGCAACTGCTCTTCCTTACCTTTATCGCCCACCAGCGGCATCATTTGCTGGCCGTCGAAAAGCACATCCACGGCCTTTTCCATGTGCCCGCCCTTGACGATCACCGCCCGCGCGCCCATTTCCACGATCTTCCGCGCCGCCGCCTCCATGTCATTCGTCGTGGCGATCGTCATGCCCGCTAAAATCTCGGCCTCGGGGACATTCGGCGTAATCACGCTGGCGCGCTTCAACAGCTCCGTCGCTACAAATTTCACGCCCGCCGCATCCAGCAGTTCCGTCCCGCTCGAAGACTTCATCACCGGATCGTGTACCACGTGCGCAAACTTGTGCGCGTCCAGAAAATCCGCCACGGCCGCCGCATTGCCGCGATTTCCGAGCATGCCAATTTTCACCGCTGCAATGTTTGAGTCTTTCGTCAACACTTCCAGCTCGGCTCGCAGCGTCGCGCTCGGAATAATATGCACATCTTCCACGCCCTGCGTGTTTTGCACGGTCAGCGCGGTAATCGCGGCCACCCCGTAGCAGCCGTGCGCCGCGAATGTCTTCAAATCCGCGGCCGTTCCTGCTCCGCAGGACGGATCAAATCCCGAAATGGTCAGCAGAATCGGTGGCGAACTGTGTCCGTTGTGCCCGTTGTGTGTGCTCATCGTTCTTTCTGTCTCTGCTTAGATGCTGTGCCGGAGGTCGCGTTGGCTTTTTTCGTCGCCCTCGACGAAAATTGCCGGTCGCGCCACCGCGGCGCACCGGCAAATGCGTAATCTACGCGCACTATTTCCCCAACGCAAGCCTAAACTTTCCGGTGCGGCGGCTCGCGCTGTTTTCCGGACACCGCATTCTAGGTCCGCGAACGAACAATCCGCCGCTCCGGAGCTTCGCCTTCGGTTCTGCGAGCAACCCCGTTTGCACTCAGGGCTGGCCTTCAAATATCCGTAACCGCCGCTCCAGCTCCCACTGTTGCTGCGCCTTCTCGTTCTCTCGCAGAAAACCCTCGCACACCTTCGTCACGCCCTTGTCCGCCCCGAGCGTGTCCCGTTCACAAGCTCTCACCACTGTCGTAAAAACATCCGGCTTCGCCCACAAGCTCGTCCCTGGCAAGAAAGCATGTTCCAACCCAGTTCGCGCCATCTTCTTCAAATCCGCGTAAGACAAATCATAGGTCTCCACCGCCCTTACATATTCGTTCGTCAGATCGATCCGCGAAACCCCTTCGTCATCCGTCGATAGCGCCACCGGCACACCAAACATCCGGTACAAGGGCAAAGGATGGTTCTTCCCGCTCACTCCCAGAATCACGTCGTTGCTCGTCAGGTTGATTTCCACCATCACGTGCTTCTCCGCCATCTCTTTCATCAGCTGGTGCGGATGATCTTCATAAATAACGTCCACACCATGCCCGATGCGCTCCGCTCCCGCATCCACCGCCAGTCGAATGTGGCAGCACAGCCCGTCCGGCGGCACCAGCCCGTACGCCAATTCGCCCGCATGCAGCGCAATGTGCACCTTGGGATAGACTCCGTGTAGAAATTTCACCATCTTCATCTGCAGCGCATAGTCATGCATCGAGACGTAGCCGTCTTCCGGCATTACAAAATTCAAGCCGACCACATTCTCCGGATCGGCACTCACCGTTTCGAGCGCCAGCACCATTTGCGCAAAGACCATCTCTTTCGGCAGCCCGCGCAGCACCTGATAAACGAACTTCACGGTTACTCTGCACGCCGACATTTCATCCGGCTGGCCGCAGTGCTCTCGCTCTCGCCGCTGCGCCTCAATCTCGTGGAAACGTTCCACGGCTGGCTTCACATTCTCGCGCAAACCATTCGCCAGCAGCTTCTGCCGGAGCGCCGCGAAATCCTCCGTCCAACCCGATTGAGCCGCGGCTCTCGCAGCGATCGAAAAATCCGGTGTCTCCATCAACTCCAGGTACTGCTCGTTCTGTCCTGCCGCCCGCGCCGCCGCTTCGTCCACCCATTCCGCCTTATGCACCGGCTTGGTCCCGCCGAACCGGTCGAACGTCGCGAAAAACTGATCGTGCGCCGTCCATCCCGGCGTCGCCACAAATCCCCGCATCGAAAACGAGTCCACCAGCGCGTCGTACAGCTTCTGATTCCCCGGCACACTTGCCGCCGGCACCGTCCCTGCCCCACATCCTGCCGACCCGTTCGAGTCCGCCGGCCGGTCCGCCTCCGAGACCGGCTTGGCAAACGCCAGCTTCAGCGGATCCACGCACAATCCATCCTCGCCAGCGGCCCGAATGAACGATTCCGCGTAAACTCCTCCGCTCAAGTGATAGTGCAAGTCCGCGCCCTTCGGCATCGTCAGCAAAAAGTGCCGCAACTGCAGCGGATTCTTCTTCGCCGCCGCCAGATTTGCCTCCGCCTTCCGCTCGCGATTCGCCGCAGAGGTTGCGCGTACCTGTGCCCACCCCGAATCGCTCGCAAAAAATACGAGTACGAGCGAAGCAAATACAAATAGACCGCTCCGCAGTTGCGGCATTCGAACGTTCATCCGCATCGGCATCACCTCAATCGGTTTTTGCGCTGCGTGGCGAATCAGGGGAACAAGCCGCGCACCAGCGTCGCTTCAGCGACCCGGCCCACGGCCAAAATCATCGCGCCAGCCCGCGGCGGCACATGGTGCTTGCGCATCGTCTCGACCATCTCATGGAACGCCCGCACCATGCTCTTTTGCAGCCGCACATTCACTTCGTCCGCGTCCCACGTCAGCCCTTCCTGGTTTTGCACCCACTCGTAATAGCTGACCGTAACTCCACCCGCGTTCGCCAGAATATCCGGCAGCACCGTAATACCGCGCCGCGCCAGAATTTCATCCGCGTGCGGCGTCGTCGGCCCATTCGCCGCCTCCGCCACGATGCGCGCTTTGATGGACTCCGCGTTATTCAGCGTAATCACATTTTCCAGCGCCGCCGGCACCAGTATGTCGCACTTCATCGTCAGCAAATCGTCGTTCGACATCCGCGACGCGCCCGGCATTCCGACCACCGTGCCAGAACGTTCCTTATAACGAATCGCTTTAATCGGATCGATGCCGCGCGGATTCGTCACCGCCCCGCGCGTATCGCCCACGGCCACAATCTTCGCCTTCTTCTCTGCAAAGAGCCGCGCCGCTGTCGCACCCGCGTTGCCAAATCCCTGAATTGCCACGCTCGCGCCGCGCAACGGAATTTTCTTCAGCTTGCACGCCTCTTCCACTACATACAGCAGCCCGCGCGCCGTCGCTTCGCTGCGCCCTTCCGAACCGCCAATCGATACCGGCTTCCCCGTCACCACGCCATGCACCGAATGCCCCACGGTCATCGCGTACGTGTCCATGATCCACGCCATGGTCTGCGCGTCCGTGTACACGTCGGGCGCCGGAATATCCAGCGCGGGCCCAATGATCGGCAACATTTCGCTGGCATACCGCCGCGTCATTCGCTCCAGTTCGCTCTTGGACATCCGCTTCGGGTCGCAGATTACCCCGCCCTTCGCGCCCCCAAATGGCACATTCAGCACCGCCGTCTTCCACGTCATCCACGCAGCCAGCGCCTTCACTTCATCCAGCGTGACGTTGGGATGGTAGCGAATCCCGCCTTTGCCCGGCCCGCGCGACACGTTGTGCTGCACGCGATAGCCGGTCAGTACTTTCACCTGGCCGTTGTCCATCTTCGTCGGAATGGAAACTTCCAGCACGCGCTTTGGCGTGCGCAAAATCTGCCGCAGCCCCAGATCCAGTTTCAAAAATTCCGCGGCCATATCAAACTGCAATTGCGCGATCCGAAACGGATTCAAATCTTCGCGGGGCGCGATGCGCGGCACCATAGGTGGCGCGCCAACCTGCCGTATCGGGGCTGTGGGCTTTGCGACCGTGGCCATCAGCGTCGGTCCTTTCTCTTGCCTGTAATTTGCATAACTGCAACTCCGCCTAAAGCAAGGGCCCTAAACATCGAAGATTCCCTCGGGAAATCCGCCGTTTCCCTAAAATCTGCCGCCGTAACAAACTCCCAGCGTGTCGCACGGCACTTCTCTTAGCCGTTCGCTGCCCGCCGCTGCATTTGCACCGCGTACTTATCGCGGCACGCCGTCGAGCAAAAGTGCAGCAACTCGCCCTCAGCGCGCAGCGGAATAGCCAGCACTTCCGCCAGGTACACGCCGCAAACCGGATCCCGCACCAACTTGCGCGCCGGCAATCCGTTTTCGGAAGCTGCGCCGCCCACCCTGTTGCCCTGCGCGTTTGCCGCACTACCGCCGTTACTGTCGCCGTACCCGCTGCCCGTCTGCTTCCCCGGCCCGAGTGCCCGGCGCAGCATCCATCCCAGAGCCTTCTTCGCCAACCACATACTCCAGGACAGTACCAACAGCCAAAACAAATACCGCATGACCCGTACAAAAAAGTCCATCACTTCCGTTGGCTTTCTTTCCCCAAGTGCTCAACCTAACTCGTTGCAAGTCCTCAGGCGAGTGTATGCAAGGCGAAAAGGCAGGTCAAACGAAATCCTCTACTTTCAATAGCTTGCGGGGCATAGCCGGTAACTCAGCGACGGGAAATTTCCCTCTCAAGTCTCTCTAACTCATTGAATCTTAGGCTGTTAGCTCAAACGAAGCGCGCCGGTCACGCTTCCTTCATCACTGCGGCGCAATCCGCTCCATCCCCATATACGGCCGCAGCGCCTCCGGTATCACAATCGATCCGTCCGCCTGCTGGTAATTCTCCACAATCGCAATCCACGTCCGCCCAATCGGCAGCCCCGACCCGTTCAACGTGTGCACAAACTCACTTTTCGTCGCGCCTTTCGCCTTAAATCGAATCCCGGCCCGCCGCGCCTGAAATGCTTCGCAGTTCGAGCACGACGAAATCTCCATGTACTCCCCGCTCGACGGCAGCCACGCTTCGATGTCGTACGTCTTCGACGACGCAAATCCCGTATCGCCCGAGCACAGCAGCATCACCCGGTAATGAATCCCCAGCTTTTGCAGCAGCGCCTCCGCATTCCGCACCAGCGCTTCATGCTCCTCATAACTCTTCTCCGGCGCCGTAAACTTGAACATCTCCACTTTCTGGAACTGGTGCTGCCTCTTGATCCCCCGCGTATCTTTCCCCGCCGCTCCCGCTTCCGACCGAAAGCACGACGTCCACGCGCACACATTCACCGGCAGCATTCCGCCGTCCAGCGTCTCGTCGCGATACAGATTCGTCAGCTCCGTTTCCGCCGTTGTCGTCAGCCACAAATCCGTGTTTTCCAGGTGAAACATGTCGCCCGCAAATTTCGGCAGCTTCCCATCCGCCACCAGCGAAGCCGTATTCACGATGTACGGCGGCAAAATCTCCGTGTACCCGTGCTCCCGCGTGTGCTGGTCCAGAAAGAAATTCGCCAGCGCCCGTTCCAGCCGCGCTCCCGCCCCGCGATACAACGCAAAACGCGTCCCCGCAATCTTCACCGCGCGCTCGAGATCCAGAATCCCCGCCGCCTCGCCCAACTCCCAGTGTGGCTTCGGCTTAAACTCAAACTTCGGCGGCGCGCCCCACCGCCGCACCTCCACATTTTCCTCCGAGCCCTTCCCCACCGGCACCGACCCGTGCAGCATATTCGGCACCGTCAACATAAACTCCCGCTGCTTCGCATCCAACTCCGCCACCCGCTCGTCCGTCGCTTTGATCGTCTCCGAAACCTGCTTCATCTCCGCGATAATCGCGTCCGCGTTTTCCTTCGCCTTTTTCAGCCGCGCAATCTCGTCGCTCGCCTTGTTCCGTTGCGCCTTGCGCGCCTCGTTCGCGGTAATCAACTCCCGCCGCTCCTTGTCCAGCGCGCGAAATCCCTCCAGATCGAGCGACGCATTCCGCTTCCGCGCCATCTCCGCAAACAACTCCAGATGCTCCCGAAAATAACTCAAGTCATGCATAGGCCAAAAAGAATATCAGATTCCCCGCACCCCCAGTGCCTCTGTGTGTTTTCTTCACTCTTCTCCGCGCACTCTGCCCCGCTGCGTTCAGCTGCTTTTTCTGCCTTTTTCTCTCTCTCGCCACTCGCCACTAGTCACTCGCCACTTCCTCTCCCCTCCCCTTGACTCCCATTCCTACCTGATCAACGATCCCGATCGATCAATATCGTACCGTCGGCTTCCAGCCGGCCTCTTCTATGTCCACCAACGCTCCCCATCTCCCCGCCCCTGCGGACGCCCTACGCGCCCGAATTGCCTTCGACGACCCCGCCCACCATCTCCGCCTTTATCACGCCGACTGCCTCCAACTCCTCCCCCTCCTCCCCGAATCCTCCGTCGACCTCATCTTCGCCGATCCGCCCTACTTCCTATCCAACGGCGGGATTACCTGCCACGCCGGCAAAATGGTCTCCGTCCACAAAGGCGATTGGGACAAATCCCGCGGCCCGCGCGCCAACCACGAATTCAATGTGCAGTGGCTCTCCGCCTGTCAACGCGTCCTCAAACCCAACGGCTCGATCTGGGTCTCCGGCACCGCGCATGTGATCCACTCCGTCGGCTACGGCATGCAGGAACTCGGCTTCAAGCTCCTCAACGACATCTCCTGGGTCAAGCCGAATCCTCCGCCCAACCTTTCCTGCCGCTATTTCACTCACGCCACCGAAACCATCATCTGGGCCGCCAAAAACGCCAAGTCCCGCCACACCTTCAATTACAAACAAATGAAGGAAATCAACCGCGGCAAGCAAATGAAATCCGTGTGGGAAGTCAACCCCCGGGAACGCCAATCTCCCGATTGGCGGGTGCGTCCGTCATGGTGGGGCACTATCCCCACCAAGCACCCCACGCAAAAACCCGTAGCCCTCCTCGAACGCATCCTCCTCGCTTCCTCCCATGAAGGCCACCTCGTCCTCGACCCCTTCTCCGGCTCCGCCACCACTCTCCTGGCCGCGCTCCGCCTCCGCCGCCAAGCCATCGCCTGCGAATTCTCTGCCGAGTTCCTCGCCCTAAGCCTCCGCCGCCTCTGTTCCGAATTGGTACAAGTCCAACTCTGCGTCTCCTCTTTCGAACTTTCTTTCTCCTCCTTCGATTTTTCAGTTGATCCGCAACACCTTTCCGTGGATCGATCCAATGCAGCAAAGAATCGTCCGCGAGTGTCCACCCAAGCCCAACTCGTGCAGCAAGAGTGCCGTTTCTATTTCATCGGCCGCGCGGACCGTCGCGTGATTTTTTCCGTTCTAGCGTCTTCGCTTGAAGACGCACAGCAGAAATTTCGGGCTTCAGGATGCTCGGCTTCCGACGCTCTCTTCATCATCAAAACCGAAACCTCCATTTATCTTTCCTAGGAAAAAATGATCTAATACCCGCGTGGATTTGCGCCTTCCCGCCGAAAACCTCTCGCGGTACAAGAGCCTCTCCCAACAGGCGCGTGTTTGCACCGAACCCTGGGGGCTCGCAAACCTCTACTGTCCGGCGTGCGAGTCCCCTAGCATCGACTCACTTCCAACGAACACGCCGGCTCATGATTTCAAGTGCCCAGCGTGCCATAGTTGGTTCCAATTGAAGAGCAAAGCGACTAGCTTCGGTCGGCGCATTCAGGATGGAGCGTTTGCCGCGATGAAGAGAGCAATCCTGGCGGACCGCACACCCAATCTTTTTCTACTTCAATATAGTCGGCCAGAGCTCATCGTCGTAAACGTACTTCTGTTTCCGAACTTCGTATTCACTGAATCGATTCTCGAAAAGCGTAAACCCCTGTCACCGAAAGCAAAACGCGCTGGTTGGGTTGGCTGCAATTTCCTCATTGACCAGATCCCGTCTGATGCTCGAATTACGATTGTTGAAAAAGGCGTTGTGATGCCGGCCGCGCAGGTTCGAACAAACTACGCAAAACTGCGGCCTTTGGAGAATCTAGAGACGGACGCGCGTGGCTGGACGCTGGATGTTCTGAAGATTGTCCGATCGCTCGGCACGACCGACTTTTCTCTCGCCGATGTCTACGCCCGCGAAGACGAGCTCGCCAAACTCCATCCCGGCAACCGCCACGTTCGCGACAAAATCCGCCAGCAACTCCAAGCCTTGCGCGACTTCGGCCTCCTCAGCTTCCTCTCCCCAGGCAACTATCGTTTACATTGAGCAAACGAACTGTTTTCGCAGAGGAACTGAGGCGCCTCAAGTAGTCGCCGAAAATTCCGCCTCAAACCCGCAAGCGCTGCAATCATCCCTCCGCTTTTTTCTCTCGTTGACGCTTCCTGTCCTGCTGCTTATACTTCCTCTACGTATTCATTCCGTACAGGAATTCCAATGCCCAGTGTCTGGTCCGCGTCGGACATTCAGCGGCTGACCACCACGTGCACCGGCTGTTCGTGCTTGGTCCTCCTGGTCGGCTGCATCTCTGTTGGCGCCATCACCGGCAAGATTTCGCCGCAGCTCCTGGGTGATTTCAAAGGCTATACGATCGGCGGCGGTCTTCTGGGCCTCGCCATGATCCTCTATCTCGTAATTCGCGCGGCGCTTCCCGCGGCTCCCGCTGCGCCGCCCGCGCCCAACTCCCATGAGTAGTCCCCACGTAACCCCGGATACCGCGAAGGCCGCTTTGCCTCGGATCGTTAAGTTTCAGGTCCTCCTCGCCGTTCTGGCTACCGTCATCACTGTGGCCCTCGCGGCGTATATGCCCAATCTCCTAAGCCGTCGCGCGCAACTCGAATCCGATATTCAAAAACTCCAGCAGCAAAAGAGTTCCTTGGAGCAGCAAACGCAATCTCTGCAAGCTCAGCGCGACGCCACCACCTCCGCGTACCACGCTCTGGCCAATACCGCGGCGGCCGCGCTTCCACCCGAAAAAGCTCAGCAGGCTATCGAGGACTCTCTGAGCAATAATCCGGAAGCCGCCAAAATCTTGCCGCGCGTGTTTATCCATATTCGCTCGGCGTCTCAACGAGCGAAAGCCGCGCAAATTGCCACGACTCTCCGTGGCCAAGGCTACATCGTGCCTGGTGTCCAGATTCTCGTTGACCAGGGCCCCACCGCTACCCAGGTCCGTTATTTTCATGACGCCGACAAGGACGAAGCCGCCAAAATTGCCGCTGCGCTCTCTGCCAATGGCGTCTCCAATCCGCAGACCGAATACGTCACCAACTATCCCAACATCCGCTCTCGCCAATACGAGATTTGGTTCAATCCCGCAGTCTCCTGAACAACGTGCCCTCCTCCGTTTCCTCTCCCCCCGGCCACTACCGCTTACGCGAAGGCACGAAACGCCCGTCTCCTGGTACGGAGCAGTCCCCCGATTAGGATCGCCGGCGCCGTCCGCCCCGGTTCCGCCGTACTAACTTTATCTCCACCCGCCTATTCAACGCATGCGCCACCCGAATCAGCGTACCAATCGTCAGGTTGCGCGGCTCGTTTTCTATCGCCGATACTTTCGGCGCGCTCATTTCCGCCTTTGCCGCCAGCTTCGTTTGACTCAGCTTCTCTTCCGCGCGTAGCTTCGCAATCTGCACCCCTAGTTTCAAATTCTCGAGTTCCGCCTCCACTAGGTCGCGCATTTTTGCGTCTTCCATCTGCTGCTCATAGAACCGCTTCCACCGTGTCTTCATGCCCTTACCTTCCTCCTCGGCGCTCGTGCGCACCCATCCGCGCTTCCGCCGTACGGATATCTTGTTCTTCCAACTTCGCGCTCCGCTTAATCATTCCGTGTAACAGAATGAACACCCTCCGCGCGTCCCCGAAATACAGAATTCGCAGCTTGTCCTTCCCTTGCTGTGTTCGCAGCTCTCTCAGTCTCCCGCGGACCTGCGACGAATACGGAAACGGCAAATTGGGCCCTCGTTGCTCCAGCATCCTGACCAGCGCAAGCAGCTTTGCTCGCTGCGGCAACGCCAACTCCATCATGAATTGCTCCACGGGCGCATCCCCTGCTGCATCGACAAAGAAATCCACTCGCCACGCCATACTTTATATGGTATCTCCTTTTAGGTAAGACATCAATATGGTCCGGTCGGAGCCTGACAACTGCCTCATGCCAACCCTCTCCCTTACTTTTCCACAGATTTCCACAGTCTCACCAAATCCGTCTCACGCCCCTTAAACCCCTTCTCTCCCGTCACTTGCAAATTTTCCGTTCGAACGCCGCGCCCCGCGTTCGAATGGCATTGCGGTAAACTCAAATTCCTATTGACATCCAGTTATCTAGCATGGTAAGATCCGCCGTGACTCGTCCTACCCACGCCGCTCTTTCGACCGCTCCGGCACTCCGCGCCCGGCTTTTTTCTTCCTCCGTCCCTCTGCGCGAGCATCCCTCTTCCTCCTCTTCGCTCTCTTTCTCACCACCGCGCTCCAGTGATCCTCTTCATTCCACAGCACTTATTCACTCTTCAAGAATGTGGATTCGGCCTTATCTCTCTGATTCCACAACTATTTATTCACTCTTTGGCGAAAAACACCGGGGGTACCTCTTTTGCTCCGACTTTCGCCCCTCGCATCGGCTCTTTCTTGTTCGCGGAGTCTCGTTCACTCAGGCGGGAAGTACTTGGAAGGCCCCTCTGTTTCGTCACCGCTCAACCAGGGGCTGGGGCGGACCCGCGGTCGTGACCACGCCGCGGCCCGCCCTGCCCGCTGCCGTCCTTCGCCGGACAGCAGGGGTGTTTTCATCGGGCCCAGTCTTGCCGCACGCGACCGTAGCCGCCATGCGCTCTCCCACCCATCTCGGTGACCAGCGTCACCGCGCTTGCGACACGCAGAAGAGCGCCGCGCAACTCGCAGCGCACCGCTCACCAGGGGAAACCGGCGCTGAACGCGCCTACGTGCGGAAGGAGGTGCAGGTCAGGCTTTGGCCGCTTCGCCGCGGATAATGTCGTAGCGCTCGATCACGGCCGCCACGCCCATGCGCGGCGAGCCGTCTTCATTGCGGCGTTCCACGCGCACCACTTTGCCCAGCGCGCGCACAAACACTTCCGTGCCGTGCGTCAGCTCGGCGGGCAACGTCATGGTAATGTCCAGCTCCGAACCGGCTTCCAGATCCTGCCCGATCACGAAGTACAGGCCACGCGTCGAAATATCGCGCGTCTTGCCTTCCTGAGAATCGTTCTGGCGTTCGGCAGGAATGCGAATAATCACTGGCAGAGACAAATCGTAACGGCGAGCCGTGCGGCGTTCCGTCATTCCCCCGACCTCCAAGCCGTGGTGACGTGCTGGTGCGCGAGCGAGCACGTGAAGTTACTAAAAATCAGCAGACTTTACTACTACGACCTTCAGCGGGATCGGCTGCGGACGGCTGCCGCCCGATTCCGGTCGTCCCCAAGTAGATAGATAGTTTACTCGGTTTGTGTTCCAACTTCGACCGGCGCGGCGTTGGCCGTCTTGCGGGCGCGCGGCGTGTCGAGATTGAACTGGCGCATTTTGTAGAGCAAGGCCTTGTAGCTGATGCCCAGCATTTTCGCGGCGTCCTTGCGGCACCAGCGGGTCTTTTCGAGCGCGTCCGCTATGGCTTCCATCTCGGCTTCGTCTTTCAAACCGCGGACGAGGGCTTTGAGGCCTTGCTCGCGCGGAGCGGCCGGCTCTTCGCGCGGCGAAGTGCGCTGGCGCGCGGCGGACATTTCGACGAGTTCGCGCAAGCTGCCTTCGTCGTCTTCGAGAATCACATAGCGCTTCACGAAATTTTCGAGTTCGCGGAGGTTGCCCGGCCAGGGGTAGTTCACGGCGGCGTCGAGCAAATGCTTCGAGGGCGCGATGGCCGGCTTGCCGAACTTGGCGCTGTATTGCTCGAGGAAGTGGCGGAAGAGCAGCGGAATCTCCGCCAGGCGTTCCCGCAGCGGCGGCACGAGAATGGAGAGCACGTTGAGGCGATAGTAGAGATCTTCACGGAAGCGGCCCGTCTTCATGGCTTCCTGCACATCCACGTTCGTCGCGGCGAGCACGCGCACGTCCGTATCAATCATGTGCCGTCCGCCGAGGCGGGAGTATTGATGGTCCTGCAAGACGTGGAGAAGTTTGGCCTGCAAGGGAGTAGTCATTTCGGCGATTTCGTCCAGGAAAATCGTGCCTTTGTTGGCCATTTCGAATTTGCCAGGCTTGCTGCGGATGGCGCCAGTGAAGGCGCCCTGTTCGAAGCCGAAGAGCTCGGATTCGAGCAGTTCGCCGGGAAGCGCGGCGCAGTTCACTTTGACGAACGGCTGATTACGCCGCTTGGAGCGCAAGTGAATCATGCGTGCGACAACTTCTTTGCCGACGCCGCTTTCGCCACAGATGAACACCGGCACGTCCACGGGAGCGATTTGCAGAATTTGCTGCCTGATGCGCACCATTTGCGGGCTGGCGGCTAGGAAGCTGAGGTCTTCGGTGACTTGATCGCAGTAATCGCGCAGCGCTTGATTTTCCGTGGTGAGTTCTTTTTTCTGGCGCGACTTGAGCATAGCCGCGTCCAGCTCGGTTTTTTCGAACGGCTTGGTCAGATAATCATGCGCGCCGATGCGAATCGCTTCCACGACGGTGCCGACTTCGTTCGAGCACGAGAGCATGATGACGTTGAGGGTACGATCCAGCTGCATCAGCTCTTTCAGCGTGTCGATGCCGTTCATTTCTGGCATCAGCACGTCGAGAATAATGAAGTCCGGGCGATTGCCGTTGGTAATTTTGGCGATGGCCTCGCGGCCCGAGCTGACCGCCTCGACATCGAAGCCGTCCACTTCGAGCAGCGTTTGCAGATATTTGCGGATGCTCGGCTCGTCATCCACGACCATGATTTTTTCTTTTGCAGCAGCCATGCGTTGTCTCCCCTTTGCCCTGCCCAATTTTGCCGAATTCTCTTTCAGCCTTGATCCATCGGCAGCAGAAACGTGAAACGGCTCCCGGATTTCGGTTC
>Ga0335073_10001137_pt1 | contig 35417 bp, 28 predicted proteins | sample Lox_Sample_22_FD_207093 | JGI IMG/M metagenome (GOLD analysis project Ga0335073, IMG submission 207093) | Soil microbial communities from Loxahatchee National Wildlife Refuge, Florida, United States - Lox_Sample_2.2 | ecosystem: Environmental > Terrestrial > Soil > Wetlands | place: USA... | reverse complement strand
CTCCCCCGCTACCATCTTTTCTTTACTGAACGGCGAAATTCCGCGGTTGCGGCGATGCTGCCTCTGCCGACGCGGCGAGCGAGCATGGATGAAGCCGGTGCTGCCGTAGGGGTTCGGGGCGGCCGGTCTCAAGTGCTTTCACGCGGCGCTCGCGGCAGCGGCCGTGACAAGCCCCGCCTCACTTTTCCGGCAGCTGCAGCGCCAGCCATGCCCCGCTAAAGGACGACGACTTGCCGCCGCGCATCATCGCATCCACGGCCGCCTTGAGCGCGGTCGCATAGCGCGCGCCGTCTTCCGACTCTGGCGACTGCGTCGCTGTCAGCAAAAGCCCGGACGCGGCGATCCCGGAGATCATCGCCGGCCCGTGCGCTTCGGGCGGCGCGGGCATCGCGGCGGCGAGCGTTTTGCCGTCGATCTCGACCTGCTGCCCCGGCAGCAACACCGTGTTCGTCACCAGATGGGAGACGCTGCCGTTGGACCAGAAGGCGTCGACATAGACGAAGGCCGGCGACGCGCCGTTCTGCACGATCTCGAGCGCGGGGGCGGCGGTGCTGTCGGGCGCATCGACGCGCGCGAGCCGGAGGGTCGCGGGTCCTCGGCTCAGAACGAGCGGGGCCATCGTCCGCAAGATCGGGCAAAGGCTCCGCGGCGCCGTCAGGGTCGCGTCGGTAACCCGTCCGACGCCGGGGATCTGCTTCAGCGCGGCTTCGAGCCGCTCCTTTTCGCCGGCGCCGCCGATGATGCCGCCAACGCGCAAATCGGCGGACGAGAGATTGCGCGCGCCCGTAACGTCGAGCAGAGCGCAGCCGCTGGTGCTCGCCACGGTGCGCGCCTCCGCGACGACCGCATCCAGGTCAAGGAAGGGATTGCCGCGGTAGTAGTAATAGCTGCCAGCGCCGGCGAGCCCGAGCGCCAGCACGATCCCCAGCGCGCCCCAGATCCAGCGGGTGCCGGCGCGTCGCGCACGCGCGCGCGCAGCGCGCATCGGAGCTTCGTCCGGTTCGCTCAGTGCGGGTCCGATCGATAGCGGCGCGGCGGCGGCGGTCGGTAGCACCGCGGCGAAGGACGGAGGCCGTTGTGTCTCCGGCTCCGAGCGAAGCGACGGATAGGCGACGGGTGCCGGCATGTCGCCGAGATTGTCCGGTCGCAAGTGATCGCGCTCGAGGAGCGCGCGGATCGATTGCGGCCGCTGGCTCGGATCCGGTCGCAGCATCCAGCCGATGAGCGATCTGAGCCCGGGCGGGATCTCGCGAAGATCCGGCACGTCCATGCGCTTCTGAATGATCGATGCCGGTGACGACCCCATGTCCAGGCGGCGGCCGTGCCCGAGGGCGGCGGCGGCCAGCACGAGGCCGAGGCTGTAGATGTCGGAGCGCGCATCCACCTGCCCGCCGAAGAGTCCCGCCTGCTCGGGAGAAACGAAGGCCTGCTTGCCGGCGAATTTGTTGCCGATGAGCGTGACGTCGCGGGGATCGAGTGATTTGGCGATGCCGAAATCGATGATCTTGGCGCGCTCCACGTCCCGTTCCGGCAAGATGATGTTGTCGGGCGAGATGTCGCGATGGAGGATGCCGTGCTCATGGGCGGCCGCGAGACCAAGCGCGATGCGCTCGAGCAGCCGCCGGATCTCGCCGACGCCGAGGCGGCCAGTCTCCAGGACTTTCGAGAGCGAAGGCCCGTCGACGAATTCCATGACGAGATAGAGCCGGCGCCATTCGTCGCGAAACAGCCCTTCATAGCGGACGATGGCGTCGCTGAGCAGCCGGCTCAGCCGGCGGGCCTCTTCTTTGAACAGCGCGACGAAATTGGGCTCCTGGCTCAGCTCTGGCAAAATGATCTTGACCGCATGCTCGGTGCCGAGCTCGATGTGGCGGCAACGCCAAACTTCGCCCATGCCGCCGCGGCCGAGGAAATCCTCGACGACCCAGGTGTGGCCGAGAAGCAAGCCGGGCTCGATCTTGGAGCCGCCGGTATCCTTTCGCGTCCCTGATCGCTCGCCGCCAGGCGCGGTCGCATCGGCGTCGACATGGGTGGCCGCCTCTGCGTCGGGCTCGGGCGGCCGGCGTGGGTCAGCCATGATGGCGTTCAGCTCCCGCGCTCAGCGACTGCATTTGAAAATCCCTTGCCATTCGCTGATCCGCTCCTCGAGGAATTGCACCTCGCCGTGATACCTGCTGCCCACGGATTGGAGCTCGGAGCAGGCGTTTTGCGTGTCGCCGCGATAGCCCTTGGAGACGGCGATCTGCAAAAGCGCGAGCGGCGCGCCGGGGCTCGACGGCTTGAGGCGATAGGCCAATTGCAGCTCGCTCAGCGCATGCTCGTAATCCTGCTGATTGAAATAAACATCGCCGAGGCTGTAGCGCACATTGGCGATGATCGGATCGGACGGGAACTGCTTGATGATCGACTCCAGACCTTCCTCGCCCGCTTTGAATTGGCCGTGGGTTATCATTCCGAGCGCGGCGTCGTACTGCTCCTTGGCGTTGCCGTGAGGCAAAGGGGGAGTGGGGGTGGGGGCTTGGCTCTCCTGGCCAGGCTCAAGATGCGCTTCTTGCTGCGAGGAACCCTCTCCAGGCATGCCAGGAGACGCCGCGGGGACGTCGGCCTGAGGCGGCGTGCCGCCAGCGCTGTCCTGCGGGGCAGGGCTGTTGTCGTCGCGCAACATTTTCGTCACGGAGTCCAACGCCTCGCGTTCCTCGGGCGTCGCTCCCTCGGCCTGGTGGGCCTGGGAATCGTCCGATGGCGCCTCCAATGCCGCAAGCCTTTGCTTAGCCTCCTTGGCATGCGCCCCGCTCGGAAACGCCTTCAGATAGGCTTTCAGGTCTTCAACTCCTGATGAGCGGTCCGCCTGGCTCCATGCCTCGGCCTCTGCCGTCTTTGCATCGACGGTGCTGGCGGCATCGACCCAACCGCCGTGGGTTCCGGCGATGTGATACCATTGCCCGTCCTCGGACTGGAGATCGACCTTCAGTACCTGCCGGGGGTAAAGATGTTTTCGTATCTTCGCGTCGCTGCCAGGAGCGTCCCGCAACACCGCGTTGGGCTTCGCATAAAAGGTCGCGTGTAGCTTCTTCGCCAGCTGCTCCGGTGTTGGTGGCGGTGCCGGGTTCAGCGGTGGCGGCGCTTGTGGCGCCGGCGATGGCGCTGGCAGAGGGGGAGGCTGCACCAGAGATTGCTCCTGAGGCGGCTGCGCCGGCGGCGCGCTGAGCTCTTTGATCCGCTGCTCGGCCTCGGCGCTGTGAGCGCTGTTCGGATATTGCTTCAGATAGACTTTGAATGGTGCCGCCGTCGTGCTGTCCTTGACGGCATCCCAGAAATATTCCTCTGCCGTGTCGGCCGGGGCGCTCACCGCGGAGGCCCCGTGAAGCCCGACAAGGGCCAGCGCACCGAGGATCGCCGTCGCATAACGGCGCACGCGAACACCACGCCGCGCGGTCTCGTGCACGCTCGGCGACGAGCCGGAGTCGTACCGGGCTCCGCCCACCTTCGTACCTCCCCCGCTCAGCCGCCCCTGCGGCGGTGGTCTGGACGCGAGACGATCGGTCGCAAAGGTGCGGTCGACGACGCAAATGATCGGATCGGAACGCGAAATCGTATCTCGCGCATTGATTACTTTGAACCAAGGGTGTCCAAAGCGCAACTCATGATCCCGTCATAACGCTTGGGTTGCACATCCCGACATCTTCACGCGGTTTTGCGCGCAGTGGCCTCCAACCCTGCGGCAACGCCTGACTTATGCCAGAGCGCCCGCAATGCGCTGGTCGCCGCGGTGATGACGCCGGAAATGTCCGAACGCCGGGACGGCGCAGTGGCCGAGCAGGCGACAACAACCACCGTGAGATTGTCGGGCGCACCGCGCGAGAGGGCAAGTTCGACGAGCCGCCCCGGGGCGGCCTCCGGACGGGCATCGACGAGAACGGCGCCGATCTCCTCGTCGGTCGCGACCTTGGTGAGACCGTCCGAGCACAGGAGGAAGAGATCGTCGGGCTCGATCCGGCCTTCGACATGCGCAAGCTCGAGGCGGGCCGTCGCACCCACGGCACGGGTGATGATGTTTCGGCTTGGATGATTCAACCCTTGTTGCGACGACAGGACGCCGCGGTCGACGAGCTCCTGAACCGCCGAATGATCGCGCGTGAGGGCGACCAGGGTACGCTCCCTCAGCCGGTAAATGCGGCTATCGCCCGCCCAAACGACGGTATAGTCCAGACCGCAGCACAGCAACGCGGCAACAGTGGCCGCAACCTGCTCGAGCCCCTGTTGCGCCGCATAGGCGAGGAGATCGGCGTTGGCTTCGTCGAGCTTCCCTCGGGCGGCGGCGAGCAGCTCGGCCGTGTTCTCTTGCGGGCCGACCTGGTTCAGCGCGGTGACAACCACTTTGCTCGCGTGGTCTCCCGCTGCGGCACCGCCGACGCCGTCGGCCACCGCCCATAGCCCGGCGGCCGAATTCTCGATGAAGGCATCCTCATTCAGCTCGCGGACGCAGCCGGTATGGGTGGCACCGGCAGAGAAGAAGGAGAAGGGTGCGGGGGACTGGGTCATGAAGCCGCCATGCGACCCCGGCGCAATCGGCAATCGGCGGCCATTCGACGCGACACCGCAACGGCCTTCCGCTTCGCTGTGCTGTGCGAGGGATTCGCCATGCCCGCTCCACCCGGTACACCCGCGAGTCTCGACGGCTACAATCACTCCGCTACGTCACTCGGTCCATCTTTTTCCTCCCGCGGCAGTGGCGTGATCGCGGGCAACGGCGTTTCGGCTTCGGCCACCGCGCCGCCAGCATCGCGTGAGATAGTCGTGCCTTCGTCCGCCATCGCTTCGTCCCCGCCTGCCGATGGTGGATCGCTGGGGAACTTTGGCGCCGCTTCGTCGGCGGCCGGGATGGCTTCCACAGCGGGCCCAAGCCATCCGCTGCGCGTCCAAGCGCCATCGAGCAGGGCGGTGAACGATCGTGCCGAAGGCATTCCGGTACAAATCAGCAGGCATGAAGCGATACGCTCCGAGCCTGAGGTCCACCACAAGCTCCGCCCGCGGGCGAGGGGCTGATGCGCCTGGCGAAGTTCGGCGCCGCGCGCGTCGCGGCCGAGCGGGACATAGAGGCCGGGATCCGCCAGAACATCGGTTGCCTGCGGTGGGACCGACACCGTTTCGATAGCGAGTGCGATGCCCTCGTCGAACCGCTCGAGACCGAATTCGGGCGCGAGCGCCGCAAGCGCGAGTTCCTCGACCGCGCGATACCAGGGCGCTGCCCGTGCGATCAGCGCCGTCAGCTCGATATCCGGGGCAAGCTCACATCCGAGCGTCAAGGGGAAATGGCGACCGACCTTGTCGACGCTCGGCACGAATACGCCAAGCACGGTGTTGGGGCCGCAGATCCCGTCGCCAATCGCGAAGCGCCAAATTGGGCTTGTAAGATAGATCTCGGCCCATCGCTCGGGCAGCGCCTCGCGACTGGCGAGAATCGCCTGGCCCAACCACTCGTCCCATGCCTCTACGAACCGACGGCTGAAGCGTCGCGTGATGAAATCGCCGCGCGCCGGCAATTTGCCATAGACCCCCGGCGGCTCGGCCGAGCTCACAGTTTCGGCGGGCACCGGAAGGACTCCAGCTGATTGGAAATAAACGGGTTCACGACGCTGTTGGCGCGAATTTCGAAGGTCGCGCTGCGGTCGCCGACCTTGAAGGTGGCGAGATACTGGTCGGCGCCTGCCAGCTGCCTCAGCTGGCTGCGCTCCAGCACGCGAAACCAGGCCCACACACCATCCTGCTCGATGACGGTTGACGTCCCCTGGACTTGCGGCTGAAAGGCAATGCGTACGTGACCGACGCCGCTCGGGCCGGGCCATACCATCTTCTCGCCGCGCGGCGGGCCGTGGTCGTAGCTCAGCGTCTGGCCATCGATTTCGACAATGACTTGCGTCGATTTCGCGTCGAGATCGACGGGCACGAGGTCGAAGCTCACGCCCGGCTTGTTGCCGCCGCCGACAAACATATTGTCACGCAGGAAAGCAGCCCGCTGAAACTGGGCGAGCGTCGCCTGGGGTATGCCCAGATTGAGGTTGTCGACCTTCTGCCACGTCCACGGATTCTTCGACACGTCGACATACTGGCGCAAATTGGTGGTGAAGAAAGTGTCGATGAGGCCACCTTTGGCGAAGAGCCGGGAGAAGTCGTCGAGCGTCACTTCGTTGCTCGCGCCCTTGAAGGCAGGATACCGATTGTCGAGCGCACTGCCGCAGAACGGCAGGACCGACGCCACCCAGAGTGCGTTGAGCTGCTGGCGCACGCCGCCGACGCTCAGCGTCGCGAGTTGCGTCGTGAGGGACGTCATCATCGGCTGGATCGGCTGAGGCATGCGCGCGGCATCCGCCCGCAGCTTCGCGATGCCGGCGGCATCCACCGGCGCCTGGGACGGATCGCCGGAAGAGGCCGCGCGGTTGACCGCGAGATAAGCCTCGTTGAGATCGGCGACCGCGCCGTCGAGCGCCGGCGGATTCCTGCCGTCGCCGGCGACCATTTCGTGCAAGGCCTTGAAGTGCTGATCGGTAAAGGCGCCGGCCGGATCAGCGGCCGCCGCATTTTGCGTGCCGAACACGGAGCCGAGCTGCTGCTCGGCCAGGGTCTTTCCCGCGGGCGGCAGCTGCACGCCGCGCGGGCCGGTTTTCCCCGCCGCTTGCTGGGCTGACTGCGTTGCCGCCTGCTGAGCTGCCTGCTCCGCGGCAGCGGCGACGGCGCCGCCGAGCCCCGCCGCGGCCGCGCGCGGGTCAGAGGCATCCGGCACATGCGAGAGCCATGTCTCGTTCGCCGCACTCACCATCAGCGCGCGCAGCGGCGAGTCGGGTGCCGACAGCACGTTGAGGACCTGCGCCGCTTGCGCCGTTCCGGCGATCGGAAGGATCGAGATATCAGCGAGCAATCGATCCCACTGGGTCGCGAAATCATTGAGATAGAGGTTCGTGACATCGGTCTTCAGACGGGCGATCGATGCCGGATCATCGGCGACTTTCGTCTGGGTGCCCAGCACCCAGGATTCGCGCTCGACCTCGGTTGCGGCTTGCGGCAGCAGCGGCTTGAAGCCGAAGAAATAGCCGTCATGCGTGTATAGTCCGGGAATCCCCTCGGCGAGCGAGCGGCCCGAACTGCGGATCAGGGCGCGCGCGACGGCAGGACCAGCATGATCGGCAGGGCGCCATTCCGGCAGGCTGGTGATCTTCGGATGCGTCTTTATCAGGCTGTAGACGCGCTCCGCCGGCGGCATGCGCAACAGGATCGCGCGCGATTGCGCAACCAGATCGGCGTTGAGCGCGATCGGGGTGAGCGGCCGCTCCAGCAGCGCATCGAGATGCGCGCTCAAGGCATTTCGGTCGGCCTCGTATTCGGGTTGGGGAAACTGTGCCGCCCAGTCGAGCGTCATCCACCGCTTGACCAGAGATTTGTCCAGCTTTCCCTGGCCGCCGAGCATCAAATAGACTTTCAGGGCTTCGTACAGGAAATCCGGCCGCCCCTGATTCTGCGCCAGCTGCTGTTCCAGCCGCACGAGCATGCGCGGCAGCATCAGGCGGTTGAGATCGCGTCGGTAGACGGAAACTGCCTGCGAGCCGAGCTTATCGCCCTGATAGAGGCCGAGATCGAGCAGCAGCGGAGACGACTTGTCGCGATCGGCATAGCCGCCCGGCAACGAGCGCGCGATGGCGAGCAGCGGCAGGACGGGGCGCAGGTCGGTATCGGCGACCCGGTCGAATTGAACCGATTTGGCCGCCTCATTGTAGGTTTCCGCTCGCCGATCGACCTCGGCAATCGTCGCCAGATTGTCGAAATAGGCCGCGGTCCAACCAGCCAGCATCAGCAGGATTGCCGCGGCCGTGGCGCCGATGATCGAATAGTGTATCAGACGCGCGCGCTTCTCCACCTTCGTATCGGCGCTGACCAGACCTGCTTCTCCGAAAATGACGGCCCGCATGAGTCGCGTGAGAAAGTAGCTGCGTCCCGTGCCGCTGAACGCCGGCAGCTGCTGGCGTGAAATCCCGAAGCTGGTGGCCATGGCCCCCATCAGCCGATCGATCGGTGTCCCATACTGCGTGCCGCTGGTGAAATAGACGCCGCGCAACCGAGCCGATCGCTGATACCGGTTGGGCGTGAAGATCTCACGCAGGAAGCCTTCCGTGATTTCCTTGAGGCTCGCGACCTGTTGCGGGAAACCGAAGATGAGCGCTCGGCGCTGGATATCGGACTCCTGCTGAAGGCGCTCCAGCAGTCGCGCGTTGAGCCGTCCGACGAGCGCGTCGTATTCGGCCGGATAAGCGGCGATAACGCTGCCTTCGTCGCCCGCCTTTGCGAGCGCAAAGGTCATGCCCCAGACCTGCTCACGCGCCTCACGGCCGAGGTCGTCGAAGAACTCGATGAAGCCGGCGATCAGATCTGCCTTCGTGAAGAGGACGTAGACCGGAAAACGCACGCCCAGTTCCTTGTAGAGCTCCTCCAGGCGCGAACGGATGGCCCGCGCGTGATCAACACGTTGTGCCTCGCTCGCCGCGATCAGGTCCGGTATGCCGATCGCGATCACGGCGCCGTTGACCGGCTGCCGCCGGCGATATTTCTTCAGCAGCTTCAGGAAGCCCAGCCAGGCGCCGGCATCGGCATCGGCATCGCTGTCTTGCGTCGTATAGCGGCCGGCGGTGTCGATCAGCACGGCATCGTCGGTGAACCACCAGTCGCAATTGCGCGTGCCGCCCACGCCCTTGACGGCGTTCTTGCCAAGCTGGCCGGCCAGCGGGAATGTGAGGCCGGAATTGGTGAGCGCAGTGGTCTTCCCCGAGCCGGGTGGACCGATGAAGATGTACCACGGCAGCTCATAAAGCCAGCCGCTGCCCCAGGTCTTGCGGACCTTGGTCTTTTTCAGCAGGCCGAGCGCCTCCTTGAGCCGGTTGCCGAGCTCGGCGGCTTCCTCGGCGCCCGCGGCCGTGGCCTTCGCCTTGGGCGTCTCGGTCAAATCGGCCTGCAGTTGCTGATTGACGCGCGCGTAGCGGAAATTGCTGAAGCTGGCGCCGGCGCCGAGGATCGCCGGGATGAGCGTGATCGCCAGCGTCCGCTGCAAGACGCCGGACAACGGAGCCGAATCGCCGACGCCGATGAGTGGCCCGATGAACCAGATCACCGCGGCCGCAATGAGCATGCCAACGATGTAGAGAGCGAACCGCGAGAAGACGATATCTCTGAGGAGACCCAGCATCCGTTTCATGGCGGCCTCGGCGCTGCTGCTCGCGTTCTGGCTATTGCGTGCGTATCAAGACAATCTCGATGCGACGGTTCTGCTCTCGCCCTTCGGGCGTCGCGTTGGACGCTACCGGGTCGCTGTCCGCTCGGCCCGCTGCGGCCAGCCGCGCGGGATCACTCACCTTCTGCTTCATTACCGCCATTACCGCCTGCGCCCGGGCCAGGGACAGGTGATAATTCGACGGATACTTGACCGAGCGGATCGGCTGGTTGTCGGTATGGCCAAGAATTTGGATCGAGCCCGGTTCGACGTTCATCGCCTCGCCGATGCGCTGCAGCAGCGGCAAAAATGCCGGCGCGATGTCGGCGCTGGCCGATGCGAACATTCCTGCACTCCGGATATTGATCGTCACGGTCTGTGCATTTTCGACCACAGTGACGAGCTGCTGCTTGATTTCCGGCGCGAGAAATTTGCGGATGCCGCGGTCCTCGGCTGGCGCCGGCAGGGCGGGCGCGGCGCGCGCGAGCGTCACGGGACCGGTCGGGGGCAAGCGGTTGAGCGTCTCATAGGCCGCGTCCGACCGCCCGTTCAGGAGGAAGACGAACGCCACATAGGCGAGGGCGAGAAGCCCGAGCCCGCCGACCGCGATGACCCAATTGGGAATGCGCTGGCGCAATCCCGAAAATTTCGCCCCCGCGCCCTCCCAGCGCGGCGAGAGGCTGCGTTCGAAGTCGCCGCGATTGTTCCGGATGAGACGGTAGAGATCCTCGCGCACAATGATGAGTTCCGAGGCGCCGCGTGGCATCACTCGGTACTTACCCTCGAACCCCAGCGTGATGCAGAGATAGAGCAGCTCGAGGAGGTCGAGATTGACCGCTGCGTCGCGTTTCAGCTGGTTGACGAGGTCCCAGAATCGGTCACCGCCCACGACTTCATTGTGAAACGTGGCGACCATGCTTCGCTGCGTCCAGAGGCTGCGACTGCCCCATGGCGTATTGAGAACAACGTCGTCGATCGTGGCGCAAAGCGCGTAGCGTGCCGCGCGGATCACCCTCGGATCGAGGCCGAGAGGCGTGATCTTGCGCTCGAAGGCGTTGATCTCCGCCACCACGCGGTCACGGAGGCTCTCGACGTCGTTGTGCACGGCGCGGCCCTTGACCTGCACCGCCAGGTCGAGCAGCGGCAGCGCCGCATTGATCAATGGATTGAGGTTCTGCAGCTGCGGCAGCGCGACGGCGCGCAGGGGCACGTTCGGCGAGGGTGACGGCCGGGCTGTCGTCGCCTCGACAGGCTCGCGACCTCCGGGACTGGGACGAATGAGCGTGCGCTCGGGCTCGCCGGGATCGGCGAACGGGTCGTCAACCGTCATCGACTGCCTCCCTGCCCACGCCCTCCGACTATTTTGTATCCGTCGTGATGGAAAGCGCTAATTTATTCAGCTGAACTCGGACTATTTTGCCTCCGTCGCAACGGAGAGCGCCAATTTATTCAGTTGAACCTGGAGTTTGTTTGTCTTGTTTGGCGCAACCGGTGCTTGGGCGCGCCACTGCGCATGATCAATGTCGCGGTATGCGGCGACCACGCCGATCGCAACGGTGCCGGGCTTTGGCGTGAATTTGATGGTTTGCGATGCGCCCGGCGTCAGCGGCAGCTCCTGGCGATCAAGAAGGCTCGGGCCGAGAATCGCTGAATCCTTGTCGTGAAGCTGGAAATAATCAACTGTGGAGAACGTCTCCGTCGCGCCCAGCTGATAGAACCGCACGAAGATCGGCGACGGCCGACCGGACGGATCTGGATTGACGTCGGGTGCGGCGGTAAACGTCAGCTCAACCAGCGTCGGCGGTGGCGGCGGTGGCGGGGGCGGTGGGCCGCCGCAGGTGCCGAGAAGCGCCGCGGCCGTCAGCAGAAGCACCGTGGAAATGGCACGCATTCGGATCGCCACAGCCCTCATCCCCGCTGTACCAGCGGTACCGAGCGGAAGGTGGGGCCACGCCGCCGCCGATACCCGTGCTCCTCACGTCAAAGTGCCGCGCTCCGTCGGGCCCTATCCACGCCGTCGAATTCGATCCACCTGTTTGCGGTAGGCGCGAGCGAACTCGGCGCCGAAGACCTTCTGGAAGTCGTCGTGGAGCTCGTTCGCGATTTCGGCGTAAAGCAATTTGAAGGTTTCCCAATAGCGGGCCTTGCGTGCGCCCGGCAAAATGCCGTCAAGCAATGATCGTTGTTCCAACCGGTCTTCGAGCGCCTTCGGATCGAAGCGCGCGATGACGGTGGCGAGGGCGACCTGCATGGCGGAGAGCATGGCGATTTGATGGCTGGTGATATCGCCGAGCGCCTCTTTGACGGCTTCCCGTGCCGGAAGAAAAGCGGGCTGCGAACCAAGCAGCATCGTGCGTATGGTCTCGACCGGGTTGTCGGAGAATTTGAGCGGATTGTTGCCGGCGGCCCCGATCCTCGTCCGCTCGATGCGGAATTCCTGCTTCGTGCTGGTGCGGGCGGCGAGGAGTTCGCCGATACCGACGACCATCATCATGAAGATCTCGCCGGCGACCTGCATCGCCTGGATCTTCTCGGCATCGCTGAGCGTCGCGCCATCCAACCCTGCCGCCGACAGAAACTGCGCCACCGCCAAGCTGTCGCCGCCGCTCGCCCGGCCAAGGGCGGCTGCTGCCGTCGGTTTGAGCGCGAACGGATTGGCCCCCTCACGGGCGCGGCCGCGGGAGTTGTCCGGCGGCCGATGGCCAGCGCGGCCGGCGGCCGCTGAGTCCGCGGAAGCATCCCAATCGTCTGGGATTTTTACGCTGGCGACCTTCGGGGGCGCGAAGAATTCGCGCTCGGCGGGCGTGTGATCAGCCTGGGGAAGCGCATCCCATTGCGGCGGGGCAGCCGGAGCGAGCAGGTCTTCCGGGATGGCCGAGGCGGTCGCTTTGGGCGGGCGCGGCGTACCGGAGCCGCGCAGCTCGGCCCGATATCCATCAGAGGCTGTGGACGGAGCCAATGGCGGGCCCGCCAGCGGATCGCCGAGCGGACCGCCGCTTTCGCTCGACCCTGGCGCCATCGGGCTGTAGTCGACTGGGCGCGGCGCTGTGGGCAGCGACGGCGCAATGGCGGCGACGCTGATTTTATACCCGCCGAGACGGAGGACGCTCCCTTCGCACAACGCCGTGGGCACATTGCGGGGCAGCCGTTCGGCGCTGTCGTCGAGAAACACGCCGTTCGTGCTGGTATCGGTGACCGTGCCGCCGCGGCCGTCAAATTCGATGACGCAGTGGGTTTTGGACAGATACCGCTGCGGATCCGGGAGAACCAGATCGTTGCCCGGCCCGCGGCCGATCTTCAATCGTGCGACGACCTCGACGCGGCGGACGTTCTGCTCGCCGAGCGCTGGATCCCAGGTTTCAACATGGAGGATGATGGGCATTGTGGGCGCGCGGCTCGAGGCGCTCAGCTCTGTGCCGGCGGTCGACCAGTTCCGCCATTGGCAATATCAAGCCCGCACTCGATGAACCGCCGGCTTCGCGCCTCCCGCTCCAGCGCGTCGAGACCGGCCGCCATCATCACCGCCCCGGCCACCGCCTTGGCGGTAAAATCCTCCGCCGGCTTCACTTCCGGCGCATCCGGTGCAGCCAAGCTGCCACCACTCCAGAAGGCAGCCATAGCGGACCAGCGCGCCGGATGCGAACCCTTGATCGCGTTGGCGGCTTTTTCGGCCTTACGACGGTTCTCCTCGGTCGGTCGGTATACCCAGCTCTCGGCAGCCTGCAAACCCGCCGCCAACTCGGGCCGCCGCCCATCCTCGGGAAGCGCGCGCGCGCACGTGCACGACCACCACACGGCTTCCCGTTTGGGCAATGCTCGGGCCAGGAATTGCATTGCATCGAAGTACAGAGAATGGACGACCAGAAGATCCAGGAAGTCGAGCGGGGCAATCTCGGGCGCGAGATACGGCTTCGCTTCCGCCGAAAGCGGAAACTGATCGCAGATGTCCTGAGCGATCGTCGCTTTAATCTTGAGCTTGGGGTTCGCCATGCTTGCCAACCCAATGGCCGCCTTTGCGTGACGCGAAAAAACCTTATCACCGTCCATGCTGCATGACAATCCGAGCAGAAGCCCTGGTGATTACTGGCCGCGAATGGCCCACAGCTCCATGTCGAGCGCCGGGAAGTCGCCCGCGACATGGAGCGCAAGTCCGCCCGATGTCTGCATCGCCTTCCAATGCGGGCTCGCGCGGTCGAGCTCAAAGTAAGATTTGCCGACGTGGTAAGGAATCTGTCGCGGCGCGACCGGCAGGCTGCGCAGACCGATGCCGGGCAGCGCGCTGTTGACCAGCTCGCGGATGCTTTCAACCGGACCAAGCTTCACCTGTGCCGGGAAAAAGCGACGCAATTGCTCGGCCTCGACATTGGCCTTGATCACGAGCACGAAAGCCGCGGTGCTCAGCAGCGTCTTGTCCGCGATCGGGGCCACGTGAACGCCATAGCGGCGCTCCTGCAGCGGAATGGGCACGGCCGTCTGCTCGAGGACCGCGCTGAGCGACTGGCGTATGCTGCGCATCACCGGCGCGAAAGTCGCGGCGAGATCGTCATGCCGGTAGTGCGGAAAGGCGACCGGGCGCTTGTTCGATGCCGTGAACGTCGAGAGCTCGCCGGCGAGCTGGATCGCCGCGGCGTAAAACGTCTCGGGATGAATCTGACGCGCCGCGGATAAATGGCCGAACAGCGGATCATAGCGGTTGACCACCTGGAGCAGCAGAAAGTCGGCGACTTCGGCAACCCCGCGCGTGCCGGAATCGACGACCCGCCCACCCAGCGCCTCGCCGCGATGATGGAGCAGCCCCTGGATCTCGGCGATAAACCCGGCCAGGTTTTTCGATGCGGCGCAATCGAGCGTGGGCGGCACGAAGCTGTCGTCGAGAACGATCTGCTTGTCGGCACGCACCTCGGATATCCGCGCAAGGCCGAGGCAGACCAGGCCGGCACGATCCGCCCCCTCAAGGACCAGGCGCAGACGGAGCTTGCCGACCTCGATGCCGACATTGGCGCGACCCTGGGCGATCGCATCGGCTATTTCCTGCTCATGGATCGCAAAGCGCGCAACGCTGTCGGTCGCGACCGTCGGCGCCGCCTCGAGCGCGCCGGGCTGGTACCCCGGAAGCGCGAGGTAGACAATGGCGTTGCGCGTGTTCTCGGGGACATCCAGCGGGGCGGGGTGATCGGCATCCTCGGGGACACTGAACGGCGTGCCGTCCTCCAGCACGCCACGAGCCTCGTCGACGGCAAATTTTCCGAGCCCCAGCATATCGATATTGAGCTTCAGCTCGGTGATACCCCAGGGATAGGGCCGCAAGGCCGCGACGCGGGTGCGGACGAGCTTTTCATGATAGCGATCGGATTGCTGGAAATGCTGTGGCCGCAGGAAGAGACCTTCCGACCAAATGACTTTGTTATTCCATGACATGAGAACGTCCACCGCCACGGCGAACGCAGCCCATGGCCATGTGCGGAAAGGACATGCTCTCCGCGAAAGAAGCAAGGCAAGGGTCGGCGAAGGCGACGCGTTCTTCCCGGTGTTGGCGCATCATCTGAGAGTGTTCCGATCCATGGAATGCTCCGGCCTCGCCTCGCACCTGCCTCACGTGACGGTCGTGTTCGCGCGCGACTTCAGTCGCTCGATGATCTTGGGATTGATCGCCCACGGCATCTTTCCGAACTCCGGAGCCTCCCACAAGCGCAGGACCTCGGCCCAAACCCTGCATGTCACGATCTCGATCTCGAGTTCAGGAGCTTCCTTGGCGGCCAGCATGTCGTGAAGATGGCTCTCGCCCCGAACCAGCCACCAAGTTTCGTTGCAGAAGGCGATGGTTACAGCAGGCATCGCAGGCTCCGCGGCCGTCAAGCCGGCCATAATCATGTTCTGGCAAGGTGATGCCGCCGTCAATAAATCTTGGTTGCCCAACTTCTGCGCGCTCAGCGTTGGAAATGTTCTCCTGCCGAGGATTCTCCCGATGCGCCCTTGCCGAGGGCTCTCATGATGATTGTCGCGTGAGTTCCATCGGTGTTATTCTGTGCGCTTCATCACACGTCTGCGCCGAATATTGCGTGCACGCTAGTAACAAGCGGCCTTTCAGGCTTGCTGGGATCTCACCAGCGATGGCGCCACGGGAGGAAAAGCATGGCGGCGGACCCCAAGAAGGTGGATTCAAAGAAAGAGAAAGCGACGTGGCTGGCCGACATCAAGGCGGCGGTGAGAAAGGGCGCGACGCAAAAAGCCAAAGACGGGACGCCGATCAGCCTCGGATGGGTCTTCGCGCGCGGCAAGGACAAGAACGATCACATCTTCATGATGCACCCGCGCAAGCCAGCGAAGACCTTGATGGCGGAGCTCAAGAAGGCGCATCCCGACCGCAAAACGCTGTGCTGGGGCACCAGCTGCGTGGTCAAAGAAGGCGGCAAATTCAACCTGGAGATCAAGTACATCAAGAAGCTGCCCGGCGGTGAGCGCTATATTCAAGAAGCCCTGAAGGCGATGGCGCTGCCGCAGTTGAAAGTGGTCCTCGCGCCCGTACGGGACGATGAAGAAGTCGCCGACGTCGAAGAAACCGAGGACAGCGAAGCGACCGATAGCGCCGACGCCAGCACCGAGGAGGTCGAGCTGGGCGCCAGCGGCGCTGGCGATGACGAGACCGAAGCCGCGAGCGATGACCGCCAAAGCGCAGCCGCGGGCGAAGATGAGGAGGCGAAGGACGAAGACGAAGAGGACGAGGCGCCCTCGGCGTCGGCTCAGTCGTCCTCGGCGTCGGCTCAGGCGTCCTCGGCGCCGGCGAGCGGCGACGTCAAGGCGAAGGCCCTGAGCGAAGCGCCCCAGGTCTGGCAGGTGACACGTTCGGTCATGTCGAAGAACATCGACCAGCTCCGGGCCGCCATCAAAGCGGAATATGCCAACGAAGCACCCGAGCTGAATTCAGAGATCGACAAAGGCGTGGCGCAGATGAACCGGATCATGGAGCATCTCGACCACCGTCTGGCCGAGCAGCTGGAGAAGGCGCATCAAGCCAAGGACGAGGCCGCGCGTCGGGCTGAATTGGCCAAGGCCAAGGCGCTGCTCACGGAGCATATCAAATACGTCCAGAGCGAGCCGCTGATCGCGCACATCGATTCCAACCCGTTCGGCGTCCAGACGAATCTCAAGAAAACTCTGCTGGCGAGCTTTACACACGTGGCGAAGGTCATCGCCTGACCGCATCGCTCGGTTCTGCTCGACGATGCGTCAGCCCTCCTGGAGGCACAGACGATCGGCGTACGTGCGAGCCGAGACGAGCGGCCGACGACGCGCTCGGCCGTTTACAATGGCAGCAGCCTGGGCGCGAGCCAGCCAAGAGCAGCCAGACCGAGTGCCGCGATGCCGATTCCGGCCGAAATGATTTCGAGCAACGTCATTTCGGTAATCACCGCGGCTGAAGCAACGACGATGGCTAACTGCAGCCCTGCGGCCGAATACTCGTAATGGTGATAGGAGCTCTGCTCTCGATCTCGTTCCTCTTCGAGCGCCCGCGCGCGCACGAGCAACTCTTTGCGACCTTCCGCCGTCGCCGGATCGGATTCCAACCGATCGACCGTGGAGCGCCATTCCGCGATCAGCTGGTGCAGCGCCTCGGCGTGTTGCGCATCATCGGTCGGGATCTTTTCCACGGCGTCAGCTGCCGCGCTCAAGAACGTCAGACGGATCGTCTTCGCCTGGTAGAACGCATAGGTGTCGGACGAGAGAATGTTATCCGCGATCGACGCGAATTGCGCCTCTTTGCTGGCCATCTCGACGATGGCCAGGGCGACCGCGAGGACAATGATGAGCAAAGCCGTACGCTTGTGCTCTTGATGTTGGGCATGTTCGGCGCGTTCGACGCGCTCACGCGTCTCATGGAGCTCCACGGCAGTCTCCGCTTGATGAATTCCTCGCACGACCTCACGCGACAGAATGCGGTCGGCGCATCCAGTGGTGCCGCATCCGGCGCGCATCCGCCAGCAAGGTTCGACTGTATGGGAAACCCGTCGTGCCGCGTCGAACAAGCCAAGGCGCTATTCTCGCCGATTTCATCGGTGCGGCATCTGTGCCAAGATTTTACCCAGCCGTTGAACAGGATGCAACGACGTCAACGCGAGGCAAGACGCCGATGGCCGAACCTCAAAGATTGATCAGGGTCAAGAGCTCGCTTGGGGACGACAAGTTTCTGATACGCGAGCTGCACGCGACCGAAGCGTTGGGGCAGCCCTTTGTCTTCGAGCTGACGCTCGACAGCGATGACCGCGATATCAGCTACAAACAGATTTTGGGCGAGCATCTGTCGGTCGAGTTGGATCTCGCCCAAAACGAGTATCGCTATTTCGACGGGATTGTCACCAGCTTTGCCTATGCCGGATTGACCGACTTTCGCGCCACTTATCGCGTCACGCTGCGGCCGTGGCTGTGGCTTCTGACCCGCCGTGCTCAGTGCAAGATCTTTCAGGGCAAGACGGCTCCCACGATCATCAAAGAGATCATGCGCGCGGCCGGCTTCGATGATTTCGAAGACAAGCTCCAGCGCGGCGACTATCTCAAGCGCGACTATTGCGTCCAGTATCGCGAGAGCGATTTCGCCTTCATCAGCCGATTGATGGAGCAGGAAGGCATTTACTACTACTTCAAGCATCAGCGTGGCATCCACAAGCTGGTGCTTTGCGACGCCGCGACGGCGCACGGCAGATACGGCGACAAATACGGCGACATCAGCATCGCGCGCTCCCCCGACGACAAAGGCGTTGGAGCGGTGTGGGATTGGACCTTGGGACAGGAGTTCCAATCCGGCCAATACACCCACACCGACTATGATCTCGACAAGCCGAATGCCGACCTCAAGAAATCAAAGTCGATTACGCAAGGCCACAAGGACGACAATTTCGAGGTATACGACTATCCCGGAAGATATACCGAAGCCGGCGACGGCACGACCTATGCCGGCGTGCGAATGGAGGAGCACGCCGCGCAATTCGAGCGCGCCGGCGGCAAGAGTCAGACACGCTGGATCGCCAACGGCTGCATCGTCTCGCTCGCCGGCAGCCAGCGCAAGGGGCATAACCGCGACTATCTGGTCGTCGAGACCCGGATCTCGATAGCCGCCCAGGCGGGACCAGGAAGCCAGATGAGTTTCCAGGTCGAATTCCTGGCGCTTGGCTCGACGCAAGTGTTTCGTTCGCCGCAGCGCACACCCAAGCCCTTCATTCGCGGACCGCAAACCGCCTTCGTCGTCGGCAAGAGCGGCGAGGAGATCTGGACGGACAAATACGGCAGGGTGAAAGTCCAATTCCACTGGGACCGCGACGGGCAGAACGACGAGAAAAGCTCTTGCTGGATCCGCTGCGCGCAATTGTGGGCGGGCAAGAGCTGGGGCGGCATGTTCATCCCGCGCATCGGGCAGGAGGTCGTCGTCCACTTCCTGGAAGGTGATCCCGACCAGCCGATCATAACCGGCGCGGTCTACAACGCATCGTCAATGCCGCCATACGCGTTGCCCGACAAGGCGACGCAATCGACGATCAAGAGCAATTCGAGCAAGGGCGGCAACGGCTCCAACGAGCTGCGTTTCGAAGATCAGGCAGGGAGCGAGGAACTCTATGTCCATGCCCAGAAGGACATGAACATCGAGGTCGAAAAAGGTGACCGCTCGCTCAAGGTCAAGCTTGGCAACGAGCGGCACGAGGTGAGCCAGGGCACGCTGACGACGAAGATCTTCGGCGATACGTCGCTTACCGTCGACACCGGGAATTACGACGTCAAAGTGTCGACCGGATCGGCATCGCTGACGGTCACGCAGGGGATCACCATCGAGTCGACGATGTCGATCACTCTCAAAGTCGCGAACAACAGCATCACCATCGACATGACGGGCATCACGATCAAAGGCACGATGGTCACCGTCAGCGGCGACGTGCAGACGCAGATCACCGGCCTCATGACCGACGTCGAAGCCTCGGCGATGCTCCAGGTGAAGGGCGGGATTACGATGATCGGCTAGCGAGCGGCGCTTCGCCCGAGGCTAGGAAATCAACACGGTGAAGCAGCCGAGGGTGATTGCGCCGCCATGCGCCGTCATGTCACCCATCCGTGCCGCGGGCAATCCGCCGATCAGCACGCTCATCGATCCGAGCGCAATGACATCGGGTGGGCCGGCGCAGGTGACCAGGTCGCTCACGCGCGCCGCCGGCAGCGCGCCGATCAGAACCGTGATGCCGCCCGGCGGCAGGATTGGGCCGCCGACGTGAGGCACGAGAGCGGTGACCATGGGGCAGACATGCATGTCCGTGACGCGCGCGGCCGGTTGTCCCATCGCAAAGCAGCTCCCTTCTTCAGCCGCGGCACTCCACGGGCATAAGGCCCGCACGGCCCACGCCGATGTCGCGGCTCATGTCGCCTTCAGCAAGGCGGCAAGATCCGGGTCCATGTCGGCGCCGTCGCCTTCGTTTGGCGCGGCCCCGCCGTCGTCGCTTGACTTCAAAGAGGCAAGCAGGCCGTCGAGCTCTGAATCGCCAGTGCTTTCGGCCGTCGCCTTGGCGCCGTCGGCGGCCGCATCGGCGCCTTCCTTCACCGGCGACGTTGAGGTTTCTTCCGCGGGTTTCTTCTTTTTCTTGATCTTCGGCTCTTCCACGGGCTCGGCTCGTTCGTCCGCGGGCGCCGGCGCCTCGACCGCCGGGGCTGTCGTCCAACGCCCGGCGAGCGGGACCCCGGCGAGCGAGGTGAAGCTCCCCAATCGCACCTCGGGCCTGCCTTTGAGCGAGAGCAGCGGCATGAAGTGCTCGGCGCCGACGCGCGCGGCCACGCGCTCACTTATCAGGCGCTCCGTGCAGGGAAGCGCCGTCTGGTCGCCTTCGTCATCGACATAGAAATAGTATGGCATGTCGCCGGCGGTCATGATCGAGCCAAGACTCATCTTGGCGCGCTGCTTGGCGTAGGTCTCGGCGAGCATCAGCCCCGCAATGAAGGCCGGGTTCCCCCACAGCATCCCCTTCAAGCCGGTTTGCGGCGTGAACTCCTCGAAATCATCGAAGGCGGTGATCGGATCGGTACGCTCGCCATAGGGTTGGCGCAGGAGAAAGCGAGGCGTCACCAAAGCCAGAAATTCCGCCCCGTCCAGCCCCTGCAGCGCGGCCCACGCCTCGCGGATCAACGGGTGCACGTCCTCGCGTTTCGTCTCGACGAATTCCGGACTGATGGAGGACACGAAAGGCGTGCCGGCCTTCGCCGCGAGCTGGGCCATCCGCCCGAGGAGCTCGGCTTGCGGCGGCGTGTGGTCGAAGATATAGGCGCCGACCATAACCGAGAGCGGTCCCCGGCCGGCATCAAGCGCCGGCTGCTCGATCAGGAGCCGGTAGAGGCCGGTTTCTTCCAGCGTGTCCGTCGCCGCGAGGTCGGCGGCGAATTCCTCGGCGGAGACATCGTAGAGCTCGATCTGCAGCTGCGTGCTCGTCTCGATGCGGCGCGTCAGCATGTCGACCGAGCGCCAAAGCGATTCCAAGGTCTGAAAATCCGGATGATGCAGCACCTGGCGCATCGCCACGGACAGCGCGCTGTCCACCGAGGCGAGGAGCGCCGCCTGCTGCGGATCCTTCTTCCCGACGATATAGGGGCGGACGACCGACTTGATCAATTCCTCCGTCGCGACTTCGGCGGCGCCCTGCGGCGCGGAAGGCTGGCCGATCAGCGCGGCAAAGTCGCTGAGCTTGCCGCCGATCGGCACCATGGCGCCGCGCGGACGGCGCGGAATGGGGGATGGTGGGGGCGTCGGCGCGTCGCGCCAGGCGGTCAGCTCCTTGGCCGTTGCCGGGTAGCTCGATTTGCTCGTGAGCTTGCGCCGAAGATCGGCCAGGGACGAGAAGAGCTCGACCTTCTCGTAGATCTGATCCGGGTGAAAGTCGTCCATCGCGCCGATCGGGAACTCGACGGCTCCCTCGGCCATGGGCAGCGACAGAACGATGTCGAGCCGCGCGATGATCTGATCGATGTTGTCAACATCGACGCGCAGGGGCTTGCGGCGCGCCAGCGCGTCGCCGGCATCGAGTCGGCCCTTGTTCGCGGCGCCTGAAAAATCACCGAGCACCGCCAGGCGGAACGGGTCGCCCGTCGCGGGTTGGCGGTCCGCTCCGCTCTCGCTCACCATGCCGAAATTGAGTTCCATCCCTGGCCCTCCCGGCGCGGCCGATCCGGCGTCTATGGCACCGTTCCGCCACCGTCGAAATCGTACTGGAAGTCGCCTTTCGCCGCGCTCAGGTGCAGTCGCTTGACCGGTTGGCCCGACATCATCCTGATCAGCAATTCGCGGCTGATCGCGGGCAGCATCGTATTGGTCAGAATGGCGTCGATCATCCTGCCGCCGCTCTCGGTCTCGGTGCAGCGGCTGGCGACCAGCGATACCACCGACTGATCGTAAGTAACGGAGACTTTGCGCGTCTCTTCGATCCGGGTCCGGATCCTGTCCAGCTGCAGCCCGACGATGTTTTCGATCATCCTCGGGCTCAGCGGATAGTAGGGAATGACGATCAATCGGCCGAGCAGCGCAGCCGGGAAGACTTTCCGCAGCGGCTGGCGGAGCGCGCTGGCCAAGCCTTCGACATCCGGCAGGAGCTCGGGGTCCTTGCACAGGTTCACGATCAGGTCGCTGCCGACATTGGAGGTCAGCAGGATGAGCGTGTTCTTGAAGTCGATGAGGCGTCCCTCTCCATCCTCCATCATGCCTTTGTCGAATACCTGGAAGAAGAGCTCGTGGACGTCCGAATGCGCTTTCTCGACCTCGTCCAGGAGAACCACGCTGTAGGGCTTGCGCCGCACCGCCTCGGTCAAAATCCCGCCCTCGCCATAGCCGACGTAGCCCGGCGGCGCGCCCTTCAACGTCGAGACCGTGTGCGGCTCCTGAAACTCGCTCATGTTGATCGTGATGACGTTGTGCTCGCCGCCATAGAGCAGCTCGGCAAGGGCCAGCGCCGTCTCGGTCTTGCCGACGCCTGACGGCCCACACAGCATGAACACGCCGACCGGCTTGCCCGGGTTGTCGATGCCGGCGCGCGACGTCTCGATGCGCCGGGCAATCATCTTCATCGCATGATCCTGCCCGACGACCCTGCGGTTCAGGAGCTCCGCAAGACCTAAGACCGTCTGGATCTCGTCCTTCACCATCCGGCCTACGGGAATGCCGGTCCAGTCCTGAACCACCGTGGCAATGGCTTGCTGATCGACGGTCGGAAGGATGAGTGGGGTCTCGCCCTGCAGAGCGGCAAGCTCTCCTTGCAGCTCGCGGAGTCTCGCGAGGAGCTGTTCGCGGCCGCGCGGAGAGCCATCGGGCGCGCTCGCGTCCTCGACGGTGCCGCCCTCGCCGCGGAGCTCGGCGCGGGTGCGAAGCAATCGGTCGACCAGTCCTCTTTCGTTGCTCCAGCGCGCCTCGAGGCCGCCGAGCCGGTCCCTTTCCGCGGCCAGGCTTTGCCGGGCGTCCTTGTCGCGCGCGTCCGCCGGGATGCCAATCGCCTTCTCCCGGGCGATGATCTGCAGCTCGGTCTCGAGCGCCTCGACGCGGCGCCGGCTGTCCTCGACCTCTGCCGGAACGGCCTGCTGGCTTATGGCCACCCGGGCGCACGCCGTATCGAGGAGGCTCACCGATTTGTCGGGAAGCTGACGCGCCGGAATATAGCGGCGCGAGAGCCGCACCGCCGCCTCGAGCGCTTCGTCGAGGATCTGAACGCGGTGATGCTTCTCCAGGATCGAGGCGAGGCCCCTCATCATGAGAATCGCCTTGGCCTCGGTCGGCTCGTCGATTTGCACCACCTGGAACCGGCGGGTGAGGGCAGGGTCTTTCTCTATATGCTTCTTGTACTCGGCCCAGGTGGTCGCGGCGATGGTCCGCAGGGTGCCGCGCGCCAGCGCCGGCTTCAGTAGATTTGCCGCATCGCCCGTGCCGGCGGTGCCGCCGGCCCCGATGAGCGTATGGGCCTCGTCGATGAAGAGAATGATCGGCTTGGGCGAAGATTGGACCTCGTCGATGACGGAGCGCAGACGTTGCTCGAATTCGCCCTTCATGCTGGCGCCGGCCTGCAGCAGACCGACATCGAGGACGAGAAGGCGCAAATCCTTCATCGGCGGCGGCACGTCGCCGGCGGCAATGCGCAAGGCGAAGCCTTCCACGACCGCCGTCTTCCCGACGCCTGCTTCGCCGGTCAAGATCGGATTGTTCTGGCGGCGCCGCATCAAGATATCGACGACCTGACGAATCTCCTCGTCGCGGCCGACGATGGGATCAAGCTCGTTCTTGCGAGCCTTCTCCGTGAGATCAACGGTGAAACGCTGCAGCGCCTGCTGCTTGCCGATCTGGGCCGGCGCGATGGCGCCGTCGCCCGGCTCGGCAGCGGCGGCAAGGTTCGAGCCGTCATGGGCGCCGAGCGGCTCTTCGGCCGATCCCCCGACAATCCGGTCAAACTCGTCGCCGAGCTTCTCCGGCCTGATCCGCCCGAATTCCTTCGACATCGCGAGCACTGCGTTCCTGAGACCTGTCGTCTTCAAGCAGCCGAGCAACAGATGCCCACTGCGCACCTGCCCGACGCCGAACATCAGCGTGGCCAGCACCCAGCCGCGCTCGGTCGCGTCCTCGACATGAGCGGACAGGTCCGATATCGCGGTGGCACCGCGCGGCAAGCGATCAAGTGCGGCCGTCATATCCCGCGCCAGCACCGCCGCGTCGATGTCGAAGGCCCTGAGGATGCGGTGCAGGTCGGAGTCCTGGAGTTGCAGGATCTGGTGGTACCAGTGGATCAGCTCCACATAAGGGTTGCCGCGCAGCTTGCAGAACGTCGTCGCCGCTTCGATCGCCTGATAGCACAGGCCGTTGAGCTTGCCGAAAAGCGCGACGCGACTGATATCCGCCATCACGGCACCCGACGAGAAGAGGTTGGCGATCGGCTAGGCGGCATCAAGATACGGCTCCAATACCAGATCGGTCGCGTCGCTCTCCTCGCGCCGCGTTCCGAGCCAGCTCGTCCATCCGAGCGTGCCGGCCTCGCCGAGCTTGATCGAGGGAACCTCGTCGCGAATGAGGATGAGCATGACATCCCAGTTGAGCTCGTCGCCGATGTAGTTTCGTACCAGCGGCTTCAGGCGCGACAGGCTTTTTCCGTCCGGCAGCAAGCGCGTGAAATCGGCAAAGGTCATCGGTCCGATGCGGATGCGGAATTTGTGGTGGTACACGTGGAAGCGCTCGCCGATCGTCGCTGTCGATCCCAGGGTCCCCGTCGTTTCGCTGTCGCCAAGCGCGCAGAGCGACTTTCTCGGCAGGCGCACCCACTCGGGAAAGAACTCGTCGATCTCGACGGGAAGCTTGAAGAAATCGGCGATGATGGCGCGCAGCCCCTCCGCCGGCCGCGTTTGCAGGGCGAGGCGCCCGGCGAAATGCAGCTTGGCGAGGTCGGGCATGCCGTCGCGACCGCGCAGGCCCGGCGCGCCCAGTCCGAAGAGCGTACCGACGTAATCGGCAAAGCGATCGGCGGCACGGCGGTCGAAGCCGACGGTCGGTCGAGCGGTCGCCCAGGCCCGATAGTAAAGCGACAGCATGCGATGGTGGAAGACATCGACGAAGCTGATCAGCGTCTGGTCCCCGACATTGCGCGCCCGGTCCCGCGCATATTCGGTGAGATGAAGCGGCAAGGCGCCGCTGGGGCCGAAGAGCCCGAAGAAATAGGTCGAAAGCCGCGCAACGCGATCGGCGCTGGCCGGCGTAAATTCCGCCAGGGTGGCGGGTGCGAAAATCAGCGAGGGGAACTGACCCAGGCGCACCGGGTCGTCGACCGGACGCGTCGCTTCGCCGAAGCGCGGACGATCCGAGAGAAGCGCGTCGATACGTCTCAGCGCTTGAAAGAAATCGAACGACCAGGGCGCCGCCTGCAGGGCGCTGAACAGCTTTAGGGTGTCCGGGGCCGCCGTTAGAGCGTGTGGCGTCGCCCGACCGTCATCGGCCATCGTGTCACCTCGCCCCGATCGAGCGTCTTGATCGATGTTTCGGTGAAAGAGTTGATGGAAACGTATTTCGCGAAGAACTGCGCCAGCACCATGCCGAGGATGAAGACCCCGATTCCCTGGAACGCCGTTTCGTCGAAGGTTACCTCGATCTCGAGGCCGCGCGCGATCGCGGTTTGGCCCGCTCCGGGCAGACGGCGAATGATCGGCGCGGATCGCACCGACCGGACGCCCTCGATCTGCTTGTGAGTCGAGACCTCCGACGCGTCCGCATAAAGCGACAGGAGCTCGCGAAGGCCCTCGGCGCCGGCCTCGCTCCGCGCGTTCGTGATCGACAGATAGTTGAGCGCCAGATGACTGATCAGCCGCCAGGCGACGTCGCCGTGGGCGCGCGAAGGTTTGGGCCGCGTGGGCCCGGCCACGCAGCGGATCGACTCCAGGGGCGCGCCGATCTCGACGGTAAAATCCGTCTTGCCCTTGCCGATCGGCATGAGCAGCGGCAGATCGCGATTGGTGCAGAGCGCGGAGAGAGAGAGCTGGCGCAGCTCCGTGCTGTAAGGCGCCTGGTGCGCATCGACGAGCGAGATGTAGAGCTCGCTGCCGACGTAGTTGGTCCGGCCACCGGTCCGGCGCTGCTTGGCCGAGAGCATGCGCGGCAGGCGACGAGCCGTGTAGTAGGCGCCAAGATCCGTATCCCGCGTGAGGTCGCTGCGCGCATAGAACGGCAGGAACTCCTGCTCGCGTTCGAGGTCGACACCTTGACCACTGACGCTCAGCAGCTGGTAGACCTCGAAATCGATCGGTCGGTTGCGGTCGGGAATGACGTGGTGCTCGAAGGTCTTCTCGGTGACGTGAATCCGATCAAGCCGCTTGGGAAAGACATTGGCCGCCGGCGTGCAGCTCAACAGGAAATTCTCGGCGCTGAGGCCACGCGCCAGCGATTTGTTCTCCCGGTCGAGGAGGATGAAGATATCGAGGGCGGTCCCCTTCGCACGGCGGACCGACGGACCAAGGCCGGACAGGGAAAAGAAGAGAAAGCGCTCGGGAAAGGCGAAATATTCGCTCAGCAGTCGATATCCCTGGAACGAGCGCGGTCCCACCGGCAGCAGCGCCTCCTCTTCCGTCAGGCCGATATGCCTGATCGCCGATTTCGGCAGGCTCGTCTGCCAGGGCACCGGCCGTTCGGGCGGTCGTATCACGATACCGACGGGATTTGCCGAGATCTGCTCGAGAATGTTGGCAGAGATGTCGGTCGTCGCACCGCGGATGAAAAAGCTCAGCTCCTTGAGCGAGAGCGCCGCGAGGGGAATCTGACCGACCGTGGCCAGTCGCAGGCGGAGCGCGGCCTTGGCGCCGCGCTGGTCGCCCAAGCCCAGAGCGGAAACGGCCGCCGCGCCCGCCAGATATTCGACGTCGGTCAGGGACACCGGCCAGATCGTCACGTCCTGGGCGGTGCGAAACTCGCAGGCAGTGACGTCACCCTTGCCGAGCACGCCGAACATGGAGGTATGGCGGGGAATGAGGTAGCCGTTCTCGAATTTCCCGCCCTGCAAGTCCGGTCTGAAGTGCACGACCGTCACGGACGGCGTCGGCGCTAGAAAATGCGGATAGACAATGTCGAGCAGATTCTGGGTGAAGATCGGGAATTCGGATTCCAGCTTCAGCTGAACGCGCGCGGCGAGGAAGGCGAAACCTTCGAGCAAGCGCTCGACATAGGGATCGGCGCATTCGAAGGAATCAAGCCCGAGCCGTCCGGCGATCTTGGGAAACTCGGCGGCGAACTCCCCGCCGAGCTCGCGCACGAATTTGAGCTCCTGGTCATAGAGGCGCAGCAGCCGGGGATCCATCACCATCCCCTTCGGTTACGCTTATCCGACCGATCGGCCTCGGATTGCTCGATGACCCGCGCGGCGCCGATCTCGAGATCGAATTCCGTTTTCATATAGAGCTGAAGGGGCAGCGGTTGACACCACAGTTCCGCATCGATCTCGAGCGCGATCGTGTTGTGGGCGTCTTCGCGCAGACTTTCCTGAATGAGTCTCACCTTCACGGAATTCGGCAGGAGCCTCGGCTCGAAGCGCAAGATCGCCTCGCGCAGCGCCGCCTCGACGCGGGCGGCGCCGAGGGCGTCCATTGATCCGCCGGCAAAGCTAGGAATGCCGTAGTTGAGCACGGACTCCTCGACCATGGGACATGCGGAGAGATCGTTCGTTGCCGAGAAGTGTACGGAGTTCAGAAGCCAGGAAAGATCCCGCAGAACGCTGCTGCGAAGCTTGGCGATCGAAATAACGCGCTGCTCGCGCGATTCAAGCTTTTTTTCCGGCTCGTCATCGGTCAGGCGATCGAGCAGCGCTGGCTGGAGGCGCTCCTGAAGGCTGAGCTCAGCCATGGGCCGCAACGCTTGGCGCAGCCGCCGATACCGGATCCAGTACTATCGCGCGGATATCCATCAACGGAAAATCGCCCGTATCCGTCGCGAGCATGCGCTGCCCGAGTCCGTGCCAGGTACTGGCGGCGATCTCGGTCCATTCGGTTCGACGGGCAAGGCGGATCGTCGCATCGGGATGGCGCTCGGAGCCGGGATAGCGCGTTGGAACGAGAGCCGCCGTCTCGCCGCCGTTGGCAAGCGTGAACCTCGCCGGCATCCACACCTGGTCGCGCAGATCGGTCGGTGCCGCGATCGCGATCCCGGCAATGCGCATGAAAGGAACCCAGAAATAGCGCCCATCGATGATCGCCTCGAGCATCGGACCCAGTCGGCCGTCCGCGTCGGCGATCCAAGTGAAATCCTGCCCATCGATGCGGCCGGTCGACGCCGGCGCCGCGTCCAGGGCACGATCGCGAATATCCGTGGCTGCCGCATGCTCGCCGCGGCAATCAAGCCGCAGCGCCTCGTAGAGCTCCGCCATCCAGGGCTGCGGCAGACCGAATATCGTCGGTGCTTCCTCCCCGGCAAAGACCTTTCGTCGCTCCTCCTCGCAAGCAAGGGCACCGCCATAGATGCTTCCCATCAGCAGGGCGCCTTCATCCATGCCCAGCAGCACGTCGAGCTGCGTCCTGGCGCGCGCCCAATCGCCGGTGACGCAGCAGAGCTGAAACAGGAAAGCGCGAAGCTTGGGATTGGCGGGATCGCCGCGGATCTGTTCCAGAAGCTTTGCCAGCGCCGTGTCGGGTTGGTTGCGCCGCAAGAGTTCTGCCGCATCCATCTCGCACCCCCTGATGCAATGGCCCCGGCTCGCCGGTTCTCGCACGGAGCCCGGCGAGCGCGGGCCCAGGACAGCCGTCAGTAAACCTCGAATTCGGTCGAATTCAGCAGTTTGGACCATGCCTGGGGATTGACGCCGCCGGGCTCTCCTGCGGGCTCTTTGCGTATCGGGCTCTTGGCGGCGCCCGTCTTGAGCTGCGGCGTGTAGGTCACCCGCAACGCACCGTATTCGAAGGTCACTTCCTCCTTCGGCGCGGTGTCGTCGTGGCTCCAGCCGATCTGCGTCACGAACACCATCTTGAAATCGAAGCGCAAGTAGATGATGCCGGTCCGATCTTTCGTGCCGCCGCCCTTGCGCACGAAAAGCGTACACTGCTCGTAGTGCCCGCCCTGTGCGCAGGTCTGGAAGAAGAACGGCGAGGCCGTGTCGACCTGCTTGGTGACCTTGAACGGTTGAAACTCGACCTTGCCGGCGCCAATCCCGCTCGAGCTGCTGCCAACATTGACCTGTTGGCTTGCGCCGAACGTCCAGCTCTGAATATCGAATGGCCTGGGCTTGAGCTGGCCCATCTCGATGTCTTGGGTCTCGCCGTTGATCGTCTGGGCACCGGGGTTTCCCCCGTTATTGAATTGAAGAAATGAGTCGAGCGCCATCGCAAACCTCCCTGCACAAGCGGCTAGCGGATGTTGTCGGGGTTATCCACCAACACGGCATCGGCCGGGGGCCATTTGCCAGGTTCGGCATTCAATACCTGGCTCCACCGCTGAGTATTTGTCGGTCCCAGCTGGCCTTTCGATTGTTGCTGCTTGTACTGGAACTGCACGGCACCGTAGACGAACTTCACATCTTCTGTCGGGGCAGGATCGTTGTGGCTCCAGGTGATCTCCTGGACGAAGGCCATCGCGAACTGCCACTCGAGATACCACATCCCGGCCATCTTGTTTTCGTGATCGGAGCCAGCCTTGCGGATCCAGAGCGTCATCAGCGGGTAGTGGCCGCCCGTGCAAAGCGTGTGGAAGAGGAACGGCGTCGCATTGTCGATCGCCTTGGTGATCGAGAACGCATCGAATTTCGCTTTGCCCGAGCCGGCGCCCATCGAAGCGCTGCTGATCGACGCGTCGTTGGCCGTGCCAAAGCTCCAATTTTGCAGTTCGAAGCAAGCCACGCCGCCGCCTTCGGCAGGTTTCTTGAAATAGGAGTCCTGGGTCTCGCCCTCGATTTTTACCGCCGACCCGGGGTCGGTGAATTGGAGAAACGCATCGATCGCCATTGCACATCTCCCTGACGAGTTTGCCTCGTGAACGCGTCGTTGCTGCCCCGGAACCGCCTATTCGGCAGTCACACCTATCCCCTGATGTTGAGATGCGGATTGTTGGTCCGGATCTGCTTTATGACCTCGTTCACCAGCGAACGGGTCTGGGTCGCGTCCAAGTTTGGCCGGTCCCCGTCTTTGCCTTTTACGTTGGTGCGCTTGATCTCGAGATCGCTCGACTCCACCGCGCTGCTGTCGATCTGGCCGGTGTGGCTTTGCTTGTAGTAGTGGGCGCTTATGCCATCGATGCAGTGGAGCGTGATCGTTTCGGTGATCTGGCCGGATGCGTCGGCGGCCCATGCTAGATTGGTGATGACCACCGTATCCAGCCGCAATTTCCAGAAATAGCCGCCCGACCGGCCCGAAACTCCACCGGCCTTGCGCTGCGCAATCCAGGCCTCTTTGTACTTGGTCGCGTACCATAGCGCCTGGAGCAAGACGGGGCTCGCGGCGTCAACCAATTTCGTTACGGTGATGTCGTGAATCTTCGGCTCGTGGTCGTGAGAGATCCCGCCGCCCTCGTCCTTGGTCTCCTCGCTGTCATCTTGATTGAGCTCGAAGCCGAGGTTGTAGCTCTGGATCGCCATCGAGCTGCCGTAGCCGCTTTTGCCCTTGCGCTCGGCGTCGCTGGTCTCGCCGTGAATCCAGTCGGGTTTGCCACCCGTGGAGGGACCGAAGTAGAGAAATGCATCGATTTCACCGGCCATTCGTCATCCCCACGGCTTGGCTTTAGCGCATGGCTATCTGCCCGACGGCATTTTCGAGACCAAGCGCAGCGACGCGGTGAGACCTTCGAGCTGATAATGCGGCCGCAGATAGAAGCGGGCATTGTAGTAGCCGGGATTGCCTTCGATCTCGTCCACTTCGACCTTGGCTTCGCGAAGCGGCTTCATCGCCTTGGTGGCTTCGCTCGAAACCTGCGGCGCGCCATCGACATATCTCGTGATCCAGTTGTTGAGCCAGGTCTGCATGTCGGACCGCTCCTTGAACGAGCCGATCTTGTCGCGCACGATGCATTTCAGATAGTGCGCGAAGCGGCAGCTGGCGAAGAGATAAGGCAGGCGCGCCGAGATTTCCGCATTGGCGGTGGCATCCGGGTTCTCATACTGTGCCGGCTTCTGCAGCGACTGCGCGCCGATGAAAGCGGCGTAATCCGTGTTCTTGCGATGGATCAACGGGATGAAGCCGTTTTTCGCCAGCTCCGCCTCGCGCCGGTCGGAAATCGCGATTTCGGTCGGGCATTTCGCCTCGACCCCGCCATCGTCGGTCGGGAACGTGTGCGTCGGCAGCCCCTCGACGATGCCGCCGGCCTCCACCCCGCGAATGCGTGAGCACCAGCCATAGAGCTTGAACGAACGGTTGATGTTGACGCCCATGGCATAGGCGGCGTTGGCCCAACTGTATTTTGCATGATCGGCGCCCTCGACATCCTCCTCGAAGGCGAATTCGTCGACCGGGTTCGTCTTCGCGCCATAGGGCTGGCGTGCGAGAAAGCGCGGCATGGTGAGCCCGAGATAACGCGAGTCCTCTGCCTCGCGCAGCGACCGCCACGCGGCATACTCGGGCGTCTGGAAAATCTTGGTGAGATCGCGGGGGTTGGCCAGCTCCTGCCACGACTCCATGCGCATGACGCCGGGATCCGCCGCGGCGATGAACGGTGCGTGAGCGGCCGCGGCGACTTGGGCGACGCCGGTCAGGAGCTCAACATCCGGCGGTGTGTGATCGAAATAGTAGTCTCCGATCAGGCAGCCATAAGGCGCGCCGCCGAACTGTCCGTATTCTTCCTCATAGAGCTTCTTGAAAATCGGACTCTGGTCCCACGCGGTGCCCTTGAACTTCTTCAGGGTGGCGGCCAGCTCTCGCTTCGAGATGTTGAGCACGCGCACCTTCAACATCTCGTCGGTCTCGGTGTTGGTGACGAGGTAGTGGATGCCGCGCCATGCGGATTCGAGCTTTTGAAAATCCGGGTGGTGGATGATCTTGTTGATCTGCTCCGTGAGCTTGGCATCGAGCGCGGCGATGATCGCTTCGATCGTCCTCAGCGAATCCGACCCGATCAGCTTCGTGTCGGCGAGCGCCTGCTCGGCCAGCGTCTGGACCGCGGTCGTCACCGCCTCCTTCGCCATGTCCGTCTTCGGCTTGAACTCCTTTTGCAGCAGCGCCGAGAATTCGTTCGCTTCGATTTCAGCCGGCGCGGCAGCGCCTTTCACTGCCGATTCAACGGTCGCCATCGCCTATTCTCCTTCCTTGCTCTCGGGCTCCGCGCTTTTGGGCGCAGCGGCGAGCGCTTGCATCAGAGCTGGCTGGGAGAGCACTTTGTTGAGCAGTTCTTCGGCGCCGGTCTTGCCATCCATATAGGTGAGGAGGTTCGACAGCTGCGTGCGCGCCTCCAGCAATTTGTTGAGGGCGTCCACCTTGCGCGCGACGGCCGCCGGCGAGAAATCGTCCATGTTCTCGAAGGTCAATTCGACGGCGAGGTTACCCTCGCCGGTCAATGTGTTCTCGACGTTGAAGGCGACACGCGGCTTCATCGATTTCAGCCGGGCATCGAAGTTGTCGATGTCGATCTCGAGGAATTTGCGATCCGCGACGGGAGCCAGGGCTTCTTCCGGCTTGCCGCTCAGATCGGCCATCACGCCCATCACGAAGGGCAACTCTATTTTGCGCTCGGACCCGTAGGTCTCGACCTCGTATTCGATCTGGACGCGCGGTGCGCGGTTGCGTGCAATAAATTTTTGACTGTTGGCTCGTGCCATCTCTGCCTCCCTGTTCTGTCGCAAGGTTCGAGATCGCGGTCGCCAGCGTGATTTTTTGCTATTCCCCCGATTCCTCTTCTTCTTGCTTCAGCCCGGCGATCGCCTGGAATTCCTGCAGGCCGCCCGGCGTCAGCTCCTTCAGGATATCCAGAAAGGTCATTGTCACCAAGCGCTTTGTCCGGTTCAGGATAAGCGGCACCGGGCTCGAAGGCTCGACAGTGGCGTAGTATCGGCAGATTTTGTCGAGCAGCACGATGACATCGTCGCGGCTGCGCACCTCACCGGTAGAGGTATGCACAACGCGAGCGCTACCGGAAGTATTGTGAACCGGCTCCGCGTTTTCCGTCGGTACGCTGCGCAACTCGCCGTTGCCGCGCTTGCCGACTTCGCGGTCCAACATTTCCTTGATCGTGGCCAGAAGTGTCTCGAGGGGCGCGAAGTCGGGTGCGTTCGCCGCCCCCAGCTTTTCTTCGAGCGAAGCGTCGACCGATGCGAGGATTTGCAGGGCGGCGACCGCGGCCTGCTGCACTGCCAGCAAGTGATCGAGCGGCGTATCGGCGAACGCCGCCTCGATCTGCGAGCGATCGGGGATGCGCTCGCCGTCCGCGGTGGATGTCGGCAGCAGTCCGGTCGCCATGGCATAATCTCGATAGCAGATCCTGCCAAATTGACGTGACTCGGTCAGCGGTACGGTACGCACCGCGCGCAGCATCGCAGCGTTATCGCACAGCGACGCCAGCGCATTCACCCGGATGCTCGGATCATGGCCATCCGCGGGGTCGAGCTGCGGATGAACGTCGCCCCAGTAAAGGTGAATGTAACCCTGCAGCAGCTCGAGAGCTTCGCGGAGGCCGGACAAGCCCGCCAGCGCCAGCCGCGCTCGAGCGAGATAGACCGCGATGCGTAGGTCCTTCGAGTCCTTTGCGAGCTCGAGAGAGAGTCGCTCCACCTCCGACCAGTTCGGCGGTTGCTTCTCGCGGATCACTTTTCCGGCGGCGTCTTCCTCTTGCTCGGTGCCGCGCGCGGCTTTCTCGAGCTCGATATATCGCTCGTCATACTCGAGGGACGGCCCGGACGGGGCGTCCGTCGCGGTCGGCCGCAGCATTGCTGCAAGGTCGATAGCGGTCATTCGAGCCTACCTGACGACAGCAGCGGGAGCCCAACGTTCTTTCGCTACCCGTCTCTCAACTCTATGACCAACAGGACGCAAATCGCTGACGTTCTGCGCGAGCGGCGCCCTGATGCAATGAGGCAATCACGCTGACGCCTTTGCCTTGCAAAAGCAACTCAATTTTGGGATTTGCGACGCGCGGCAATCGGTTAGCGGTACGTCATCCGGTCGGCCCGCCCGGCGCTCACGGCGGCTGGTGGAGCGGACTCAATCGTCACCGCGCGCGCCTGTTCTGTTTACGGTAGACTATGACGGTCGAGCGTGGTCGCGGGAGTCCGGGCTATGGAAAAGCAGGCGGGCGTTGGCGGCGAGGCATCCGACATTCCCGCAACTCACAGATGGGTTTCGGCGTCACTCACGCATGTCGGCAAAGTGCGAAGGCTCAACGAGGATGCTCTCCTCGACAGCCCCGAGCTCGGCCTGTGGGCGGTCGCCGACGGGGTCGGGGGAGCAAGCGCCGGCGATTGGGCAAGTTCCTTCACGCTGCAAGTCCTCGAACGCATGCCGAGACCGGCGACAATGCCGGCCATCATTGCCGAGGTTAGCGACCAGCTAAAATCCGTGAACGCCGCCTTGCGCCGCCAGGCAGCGGCTGCCGAATATCGCGCTATCGCGACCACCGTGGTCGCATTGCTGTTCTTCGAAGAGCATTTCGCCTGTATCTGGGCCGGCGACAGCCGCTTGTATCTGTTGCGTGATGCAACCTTTCAGCAGGTCAACCGCGATCACAGCGAGGTCCAAGATCTGGTCGATCGAGGAATTCTGCATCCGACGGAGGCGCGCGATCATCCCCGCGGCAACGTCGTGACCCGCGCGGTCGGGGCGTTTGATACGCTCGACCTGGACGTCGTTCGGGACCGGCTCTGCGCCGATGACCTCTTCCTTCTCTGCAGCGACGGATTGACCAAGGTGATAGGGGATGATGAGCTTGCCCGGATGCTCGCTGGGCCGGTCGATCAAATCGTGTCCGCGTTGATTGAGACGGCGCTGGATCGCGGAGCGCCGGACAACGTCACCGCGATAGCGGTGAAAGTCCTGCCGCGCGAGGACATCGCACCATGAGGCCCGGCCGAGTTACGCCCCGTCACCCAAGCAGTACGCTCATCACCTATGGGACTTCTGTACCGCAGGTTATTTCGGGTGACGCCTCTCAGGATAGACGGCAGCAGCAAAAACATCCTGAAGCGATTTTTTGAGCGAGTAATGTGATCTGGAACACTGGCTGTTCTGCCTTCTGCGTGGCAGAGTGTTTTCAGCGCGCGAAAACCGTGCTTCGCCTGGAGGCCACTCGCTTGTCGAGCGAAATGGATGGCGTTTCTTCCGGCGGCGTTCTGATCGCGATCGGAACGAGGGCGTGGAAAGAGAACGCACACTATACTCTAGGGCGTCAGAAACCGACGATCCGCCGTTCGTCGCAGTGCGGCATACACATCAATAGTCCGACGGCCTTGCGGCTCCAGGGAGAGCTGATTTGGGCAGATCGGGAGCGCGTGCTGCGACAGGTGAGCCCGGTAAATCCAACATATTCGACCACATCGGCCAATAGGATCGCCTAAATGCAACGGGCGTCACCCGCAGATGGCTCCATCAACGCGTCGTCAGGGCGCCCTGTGCACCGCGTGCATGTAGGGCCAGCGGCACTGGGCGTGCTCACCGGCCGACAACGGCTTCGCCCTTTCCAAGGGGGTCAACATGCCAACTCAGGAACACGACAGCCGGCTTAGTGCGATGCGTGCCGCTG
>Ga0335073_10001136_pt1 | contig 35427 bp, 37 predicted proteins | sample Lox_Sample_22_FD_207093 | JGI IMG/M metagenome (GOLD analysis project Ga0335073, IMG submission 207093) | Soil microbial communities from Loxahatchee National Wildlife Refuge, Florida, United States - Lox_Sample_2.2 | ecosystem: Environmental > Terrestrial > Soil > Wetlands | place: USA... | reverse complement strand
AGGTTCGTCAAAGTGCAGTAGTGATTCTGGTCGTGGAATGTGCCGCCCTTGCGAAAGCGGATTTGCTGGTGGCAGGCGACAAGGATTTGTTGACTCTAGGCGCGTACAAGGGAACGCGAATTATCACTCCTTCGGAATACTTGAGAACCGGATAGAAACGTCCGGCCATGCTCAGAGATGAGCATGGCCGTAGACCGCCGGAGCGATATTCACTGCAACGGCTGCGGGGAAGCCGCTGACAGCGGCTTCCCCGGCGTTTTCGGTTGCCTCCTTCTCTTCCTCCAACGTACTGCCGAGAATCATATCTACGGCTCTCTGCGCGTTCGCGGCGGCATGAGTAATGAGGCGGTTATCCTCTTCCAGCTTTTCAATCCAATTCTGGATGTATGCGGTGGTGTTGCGGTCAGTATGCTCGTTGGCAATGCCAGCGATGGCGCAAAGGAAAGCGGCTCCCATCTCTGCGACCAATTCCTCTTTGCTGTAAAGCTCATCTCCGAAACGGTCGCCAAAGGTACGATTCAGGCGACTTTCGTGGCCGGTGCTGTGTACCAGTTCGTGAAACAGGGTGCTGTAATAGTGCGGCGCATCGACAAAGCGGCTCCGTGCTGGCATGTGTACGGAATCGGTAGAGGGCCGGTAGTAAGCGCGGTACTCGGTGGGGCTGTTGAGATGGAGTGCGGGGCAGTTCTCCCATCCGGTTACGATGCTTTCGCAAAGCTCGTCTTCGTCGATCTCCGGCGCAATGACGGGCTGTGAGATTTCAGGAAGCGTGAGACCGTCGTACTGCTCCACGTTGAAAATCGTGTAGTGGCAGAGAACGAACGGAACGCGCTCATCCTCCCCGGTAGAGTCTTCGTCCTTCTTCGCATATTCGGGAAGCTGCTTGTAAAAGACAATCGGGGTTCCGTGCTCGCCTTTGCGGACACTGCCTTTCAATGCCTGGGCTTGCTTGAAGGTAAGCCAGAACGGAGAGCTGTATTCGCTCGACCAAAGCAAGAGGACATTGATGCCACGATAGGGCTTGCCGGTGTAAAAGTTGCGGGGAAATGGCCCGCCTGTGAAGCGTGGCGACTCCCACGGCTTCTCCCACGGAATCACGCCAGCCTTGAGCCTGGAAAGAATGCGGTCGGTAACGGTCTGGTAGATGCTGGGCCTGCTGGCTGCATTGCGATGGTTGCGCTGTGCCATGATGTTTGCTCTCCTGTGCTGCCCGCGTGGGGCGCAATCTGAAGGAGGGCATTTCGCCTTTGGCTCTCAACCAAATTTCTTTTGTTGAGTGCTCTCGCTTCATGTCTTGTGCGGCGGGCAGAGGCGAGGCGGGTTCGGTCAAGGGCGCGCGCACTCTGCGCGTTTATGGAGCGTCAGCGAACACCCTTGACGGGTTCCGACCGGCTCTGCAATAAAGCCGCATGAAGCGGGAGCACTGGATGAAAGAAGAAATGTAGGTCTACTTCCGAATTGCTTTGAGGTTTGGCGTTGCGGATAGAACACAGACCGCACAGATAGGAGCAAACACAATAAGAACGGGAGACACGTTCCCGGTTGCGCGGCCTTGATTTATCGTTGGAACATGGGGCGCTCGTTCACACGACGAAGCTGTATTCTGGCTTGGCTGTTGTGTGCGCTGCTGACCTGTCTTGCCATTCACTCCCCGCATTGCGATCTGTGCGATGGCACGCTGGTCATGCAGCTTTCGTCGTCACAGCCCCATGCAAGCCATCCTGTACCAATCGTCCCGGATGGCTGTAACGGCATGTGCTGGTGCTGTGCCTTTCTTGCAGTCCCCTCAATCGCTCCTGGGGTAATTCCTGAACAACGGATAGCAACCGCTCTATGGCCGGAGCCACCTTCGCTGGTTCTGGATCGGAGCCTGTCAATCGACAGGCCGCCGCGCATCGATGCCTCTGCCTGACGTGCCGGTTCCGCGCTTTTACGCGGAGCAAACACCACACGACATAGACAGGAGTCATCCATGCGTTCACTCGAACTTGCGCTCGCCGGAGCGTGCCTGCTCTTTTCCCTGCCTGCTTTCGGACAGGCCATCTCCAAAGCATCTGCCCGACCATCACAGGCGACAGTTGAAGACAGAGACCCCATCGCCATTCTTGAACTTGGCGCATCCACAAGCTGGAACTTCAGCGGCGGTGCGGCTACGTTCGCTCCGAACCTCGCGGCGGAAATCATGCCGATTGAAAAGTGGCTGGAACTGGAGGCAGGCGTGTCCCCGTTCTACACGCACAACGCAGCGGAGTGGGACACCGATCTGTTGTTCAAAAAACCTTGGACGCTCTCAAAGACGGCGGAGTTTATGTTCGGCGTCGGCCCTGAATGGGTGCATCTTCGGCAGAACGGCAAGGTGAGCAATTCGATTTCAGGAGAGGTCGCCGGAGATTTCATGTTCTGGCCTACAGGCAAGCATCGCTTCGGCTGGTATCTCGAACCGGCTTACGACTACAGCTTTGCCGGAGGCCATCAGCAGTCCATCGGGATGAGCGCCGGTCTGCTGATAGGGATTCGCTGAAGGAGCTATACCGCTTGGGGTGTCGCATTGTTATCCAGCCGCAGGGCATGTTGGAGTGCGGCGGAGGATCATCGCCACGGGTCAATGACATGCTCCTTGAACTCGCGTGGAAGCTCCAACAGCCGTCCTGCTTCATTGCATCGGACTGCCCATTCCACAAGGGAGCGGTATTGGTTGAATTCAGTGATATTTGCTAACCACACCGATCCAGCCGTCGAGTTCACCGTCACGACATTCGGAACATCGCAGGGGCCTAAACAGCCGCTAATGGATAGTTGAAATCTCTTAAGCAGTCCGCGTCGCCGCCACTCTTCCCGAAGCCAGCTTGCCGGCACATCCGGCCTGTTCTTCTCGGTGGCTCCACAGCAGCATCCCTGACACACCATCAACTGACCAATCACCCGTCGCTTTGTTTCCAGCATCGTCACCGCTCCTTTTGCATATAGTATAGGGGAGTATATTACTTATTAAGAGCACAGTCGAACCGATTGTGAGCGTCAAGCCGCTGGAATGGGATCGCACAAGTTTGCATGGGGAGAACATCATGGCCGTCACAAAAGACTCGGGTCGCATAGCTGATCTCGGTGAGGTCGCCGAGCAAGGAATCCATCGCGTCGCCCCGTCCACCACAGAAGACCACCATCATCACGACAACGGCCATCCGCACCATCACGACCACGATGGTCACGACCACCACCACGACCACAGCCACGGTGCGGAGTGGCCCGATATTCTCCGCGTCCTTTTTGTCGCTCTCGCAGCGGCGGCAGTGTGGTTCCATCTATGGGAACCGTTCCACAGGGTCAGCGTCATTGGACTGGCGGCGACGCTGATCGGCGGCTATCCCATCTTCAAAGAGGCATTCGAGAATATCCTTGAGCGCCGCATGACGATGGAACTTTCGATGACGATTGCGCTGGTTTCGGCGCTGGCTATCGGAGAGTTTTTTACCGCTCTGGTGATTACCGGCTTCGTCCTCGCGGCGGAAATCCTCGAAGGGCTGACGGTCGGCAGAGGCCGCAAGGCCATCGAAGACATGCTCGACTTCCTCCCACAGACAGCAAGCGTGCTCCGCAACGGCGAGGTCGTCGAAATCGAGACCAGGACTATTCGGCCGGGCGAGGTCGTACTGATCCGTCCGGGCAGCAAGATTCCCGTGGATGGCAATGTGGTCAGCGGACATTCCTTCGTGGAGCAGGCCGCAATTACCGGCGAGCCAATGCCAAGCGAAAAATCAATCGGCAGTCATGTCTACGCTGGGACGCTCAATCAGGTGGGCACGCTTCAGGTCAGCGCGGAGCGGTTAGGCAAAGAGACGACCTACGGCAAGATCATCGAAGCTGTCGAGAACGCGGAACGCTCCCGCGCTCCGATTCAAAAGACAGCGGACAGGCTGGCTGGGTATCTGGTGTACTTCGCTCTCGTCGCGGCTGTTCTCACCTTCCTCATCACGCATAACCTCCGCTCGACCATCTCGGTCATCATCGTTGCCGGGGCCTGCGGAATCGCGGCGGGAACACCGCTTGCCATCCTCGGAGCCATTGGCCGTGCCGCCCGCCTCGGCTCCATCATCAAGGGCGGCATCTATCTCGAAGGACTCGGCCAACTCAATACCGTCTTTCTCGACAAAACAGGCACACTCACCTTCGGCGTTCCCGTCGTGGATGAGATTCAACCTGTCTCCGGTGTCTCGGAGCAAAGTTTGCTCGAAGCTGCTGCCGCTGCGGAACGAAACTCCGAGCACCCGCTTGGACGGGCCATCGTGCGCTATGCGGAAAAGCGCAAAGTCTCCATCGCAGAACCGGAATCTTTCGAGTATCGGATTGGGCGCGGCATCCTCGCTTCTGTCCAGGGTGAGCCGGTCGTCGTCGGCAACCGGGCACTCTTCGATGAACTCGGCATCGCGGTCAATGGGCAGACGCCGTTGAGGGCGGGATCGGAACTACTGATTGCGCGGGCAGGCCGGTACATCGGTCATCTGTCCGTCTCCGACCAGCTCCGCCCCACGTCGGTCGATGCAGTGCGGCAACTCAAGGCGATGAAGATTGACGTGAGCCTGCTGACCGGCGACTCCCGCACCGTAGCGAAAGAGATTGCAAGGCAGCTAGGCATCTCCGATGTGCATTCCGAACTGCTGCCTGATCAAAAGGCCGCGTTCATTGCCGAGCAGGTGCGGAAGGGCCACACGGTTGCCATGTTGGGCGATGGCATCAACGATGCGCTGGCACTCAGCGAGGCGACGGTGGGCATTGCGATGGGAGCCGGAACGGACGTGGCTCGGGAGAGCGCCGACGTGGTGCTCATCGGCAACGATCTGGCAAAGTTCGTGGAGACCGTCCGCATCGCAAAGAACTGCCGCCGCATCATCTTCCAGAACTTCTACGGAACGCTGATTGTCGATATGGTCGGTATCCTGCTTGCGGCCTTCGGCATTCTTAATCCGCTGCTGGCGACCTTCATTCACGTTGCCTCGGAGCTGACCTTCATCCTCAACTCCACGCGGCTTCTTGCTCCGAAGGACAAAGGTGCCGTTGTGGAAAGCGAGCCTGTGCAGGCTCATGCGTGAGGCGGAGCGATGGTGTGGGCGCAGGAAAGGCAAAGATGTCTTTCTTGCGTCGTCAATTGAAGTACCGCTTGACAACGGCCACTAGCTCATCGGCAGCCTCAAGCTGCGACGGCGCGGCCTTGCCGCTCGGGGACATCACATGAAAGCGCACATGCCCTTCGATTAACTCGGCCATCAAGCCGTTCAGCGCCCCTCGGCATGATGCAACAAGCTGGAGGATGTTTTCGCAGTCGCCCTCGTCTTCGAGCGTCCGCTCAATCGCGTCAATCTGTCCCTTGATGCGCCGAATGCGCGTCATCATCTTCGCCTTGTTTTTGGTTGTGTGTGACAAATTCATCCCTCGATGTATAGGGTAATCCCCTATACATCTCATGATACGGAGTTGGACAATCGGCGTCAGCAATTTTCTGTCTGATCGGCAAACACAAAGCGCACGAAGAACAGCCGCCAGCGGCGGCTCGTGCGCGGGGATTTACCGCTAAGAACGCCCCGGCGGGGCTGCGGCAAATCAGGACCAATATCGGAAAATTGGACTGGGATACCGAACTCCCTACGCCGCCTCCGCCACGGCTCCGGCCAAAGACAGCTTCGGGAGGGTTCCACGGTCAGCCTGCCCTGCGGTGCTGACCTCGCTTGGATTTATCGTGCGTCTCCGCCGCTTTCGACGCTTTAGCCCTCGTAACGTCCACTTCCGGGTGCGGCAACTCCCATCCCGCCATGCCCTGCAATACACGGTCGGCATGCTTGATCGTATTCACATGCCCATAGTGTTCCTCGATCATGTGGACGGAGGTTCCCATCTGCTCTGCAAGGAAATACACGTCCACGCCCTCCTGCAATCGAAGCGTGGCATAGGTATGCCGGAAGCAATACGTCGAGCGCGGCACGCCCTGCGTTCCTTCGCGCAGATTCGCTTCGTTCAAAAGATCGGCAATCAGGGAATTGTAGAGAGTCTTCGCGGGCTTGCCCGTGACATTGGTAAAAACTCTGTCCTCTGGTTGCGTTGTTTTGGAGATAGCGCGGATGCGTTCTAAATAATCTCCCACGCTTTTTGGAGCTACCAACTTGCGTGACTTGCCCTTGCCCTGTACAAACAGCACAACAATCTCGCGGCCCTCGCGGTCTTTTGCAGGCATGATGTCGCGCCAGCGCAGATTCTTCATCTCCGCTGGCCTCATCCCTGTATTGCAGGCAATCAGGATCATGTTGTAGGTGACAGTGCGATACCAGACGCTCGAAGGCTTGTCGGCCTCACCAATCCACTTGCGGCCTACGGTATGGAGCTTGCGGTATTCCTCTAGGGTGAACTCATCCCGCCGCATCGTCTTGAGCTTCGGGCGCTCGTCGAAGCGCTGGCTTGCAGGCACGTAGCGTTTCTTGATGGCGTAGTTCATCACTGCGCCGAAGATGGACATCTCAAAACGGATGGTGGAATCGCTGATGAAGGGAACCGTTCTTTCTTCGGAAGGTTTGACCTTAATCGGTTTCAAAACCCGGATGCCAAGCGTATGTTGAACCTTCGTGCGGCGCTCGGCCTCGTTGTCCGCGAAGGCTTGGGCCATTTCCTCGCTGACCTCCCGAACGCCGTTGCGCTTGTTGCGTCCCGCGCCGTTCACTCGCCGCCATGCCGGGTAGCCACCCCAAAGCTCATCACCAATGAGGTGAACCTGAGTGGAGCCTACATACCGGTCTAAAGCGCCTTCAATGATGGCGCGAACCTTCTTAGGACGCGCCTTGCTGATTTCCCCTCGTCGCGCCCGCGCCTCCTGGATCAGCAGATACTCTCTACCCACCTCGCGGAAGGGGCGATTGAAAACGGGAACATCATGCTTGATGCGAAACCGGATGTCTGCATCTTGATCGAAGGCGCGTTCCCGCGCCGCTTCTTTATCGGAGGTTTTCAGCGAAACTGTCTTGTAGCGGTCGGCCTTCGGCATCTTCATGCGGCAATACCACATGCGATGCTCCACATCGCCGCGACGGAAGATAATGAGGCCAGGCTTCAGCTCCTCTTTTTCGGTGACAAACGCCACGTCCGCCTCCCGGTTCTGTGCAGATTCCGTGCAGACTTTTCTCGCAAGTCATTGAATCCTCGTAGCTGTGCAGGACTCGTACAGATAATACCAGAAAATTATCTTGTGTGTTTATTATAAGTTACGTTATATTTGTCATCCTGAGCGAAGCGCGCAGCGCGAAGTCGAAGAATCTGTTGTTTTCAGTGCAAAGCTCCTGGTGCCTCACTCAAGCCCGGTGTCGGCTTGAGTGGGAAGAGAGCATACCTAGCTGTCCCCATACACCGGAATCGCTGCTCCGTGAATCACCTTTGCCTCATCGCTGCACAGAAACAGAATCACGTTTGCGATATCCTCCGGCTTCGGCCACTTTGCAAAATCCGCGTCCGGCATCGCCTTCCTGTTCACCGCCGTGTCGATAATGCTGGGCAGAACGGTATTCACCCGCACGCCGGTACCCTTCACATCCGCAGCCAGGCAATCGATCATCGCCAGCGCCGCCGCCTTCGACGCCGCATAAGCCGAAGCTCCTGCAGCATGATCAAACGCTGCCTTGGCGCCGACATTCACAATCGCTCCGGCCTTCTGCTTCAGCATCGGATCCAACGCCGCTCGCGCCAGCGCATATCCAGATCGCAGATTCAGTGCCAGCATCTGGTCAAAAGTCTTTGTCTCGAGATCCCACAGCTTCACCCCGCCTGCATAGCCGCCGACAGCATTGACCATCGCATCCAGCCGCCCATGCTCTGCAACGATGTCCTCGACCAGCTTCGTGACCGCCGCTTCATTCGTCACATCTACTTGATGCCCCGCCAGGCGCAATCCACCCACACCCGCCGCACCCTCTAGGACTTGAAATTCCTCCGCACGCGTGTAAGTTACGACGACGTTCGCTCTCTCGCCTAGAAACGCCAGGCTCACCGCGCGTCCCAGCCCTCCGGTTCCACCGGCCACCAGCACTACCTTGCTCTTGAACCTCATCTCATCCTCGTATATTCGAGTCACGCTTCCGAATCATACACAACAAAAAGAGAGCGAGCCCTTCGGCCCGCCCTCCCAAATACGCAGACAACGGTTATGAATCCATCCCCTCCGCCGAGCGGATGTACTCAACCACGGCCTCGCTCCAGCCGTCGATGTGCGTCCACTCGCCGTATCCCACTCCGTTGCGAAAGCTGGCCACGTTCACCACGTAACCCCGCCCGCGCGGCGCCGGCACACGATCGTGCGACTGCTCGTCCGTAATTACGACCAGCCTGTCGTACGACTCATACAGCTCTCCAAGCGCCCGGCCGAGATACGTCCCGCTGTGTGGCTGGCTCTGCACAATCGCATCGCGCAATGCAAAGCCGCGCCGCGCTGGCACCCGAACGAGCCGCTCAGAAAAGGTGTAAATACTCACCTCGTCCGCGATCTCGCTCAGCAACACCGCCAGACCTGCCGCCGCGTCCATGCGCCGCATCTGCGACCTTCCCGAGAGCGGTGCATCCATGCTGCCCGAAACGTCCACCAGCAGCACTGTGCGCCCTATCAACGGCGCCTGGCCGTGCAGGCTCTGGAACATCGCCCGCTCGATCCACGGCTCCCACTGCGGAGCGTACCGCGCCGCCGCAATAAAGCGGAACGGCAGCACACGGTCGACGCGAATCGCCTCAAGCCCGTGCCTTACCAGCTCCGGCTCTACTCCCGCCTCCTGCATATTCCGCAGGTTACGAAGCAGCGCCAGCGCTCCCAGCCGGTTCTCGATCAGCAGCGACTCCCACACCTCGCGCTGTTTCTCACCACGCGACAGCCGCACCTCCCACGTCTCCGAAGAAGGCAGCGTCCCGTCGATAAGCTGACGCCACGTCAGCGCCTGCTCCGCGGTGTGAGGTTTGGCATGCGTCAGGAAAAGTACATCGCGCAACTTCACCACACCGTCGCGGTTGTACTTCGCCAGCGCGTATCCGTCGAACTTGCTGAACGCCGCCGCCAGGCCCTTCTTCACCTGCGCCGACAGCGGCTGGCGGCCATCCTTCCAGTAAATCGCAAGGAACTCCGCCAGCTCGTCCGCCCTCTGAATCACGCGCTCAAGTGTCTCCGCCACTACACCGCGATGGGTCGGATAGCGTGCCGCCTCACGCACCAGCAACAGCGGAGCGTGACGCAGCTTCATCTGCTCGCGCGCCTCAATCGCCAGCGCCGCAACCTTCGCCGGCTCCACGCGGGGGACCAATCCCGCGATTCGCTCGGCAATCGTCAGGCCGTCCTCGTAGAACTGGTCCTCCCACAACATGCATGCCAGCACGGCGCGCCGCAGTTGCGCTTCGGCGCTGATCGCAGCCGCTGGCGCACCCTCGTGAGTGCGCAGCGCGGCCCCTGAAAACCCGAGCTGGCTCAGATGCAATACATTCAGGCGTGCCATCACGCCCTTCCTTTCAGAATGCCGCGTTATCTCAGCTCCGTCTTCCGGTCGGCATCCTGTTAGGACCGGGACAAAGTCAACTGTGACGACTACTCCTCATCGGTATCCGCCTCTCCAGCCAGAACCGCGCTGCCGAAGCCCTCGATCTTCGATCCAACGAACTTGTTGAGATCAATGATGAAAGCAATCTTTTCGAGCTCGAAGACAGTCGGAGTCTCCTTGCTCAGATAATCGGTGCAGGTCTTCACGGGGAACGACACCAGGCGCACCTCGCGGAGATAGCAACAGCGAATCTCTTCTTCCTTCGCGGAGTAGCCAGTCTGAATGCTCGCGTAACGGCAGCTGCGGCAGAGCGACTCCTGCTCAACTCCCGTTGCACTGCGAACGAGACGAATGGCCATGACGTGTCTCCTGAACACGGTTAAGGCTCACAGCGATTTCTGCCGCAAGCAGTTGAGGTCTTGCACCAGGGAACAAACCGGAACGGGTTCAAGCCGAACGTTCTACCCTTGAACTAATCCGCGTTGCCGCAGATGCAGGATTCGAACCTGCCTCTTTCGGTCCGTCGAAGTAACCCGCTCACACGCCACCGGCGCGGTTACAAATTCAATCTCCGGGGATCAACCGGCCCGGGTTGACCCGCTGAGCCCAATTGCTCAGCGGGCTGGCGGCATCCTTGTCCGCCTTCTTGGCAGGAAGAAGTATCCCGAGCCCTCACCACCGGAGAGCCAATGGGTTTGTGAGCTCTGTGCTCTGTGCACTAAGCTCTGCATAAGTGGCTGTAACGCAAGGGAACGGTCGCCACGCGGGGGCGTTGTGACAGAACGAAGTATCCGCGTGCTTCACCACTCGCTATTACAGCGGTTATTGCAGCTTTACGATCGGTTGTCTGGATTCAGCAGAGGAATACCGCCCTTATAATTTGGCGGATATTGGCAGAAGCCAGAACGATCCGACGCCGCTCTTATCTGCGGGCCGCATCGTATGACCGAGTTGGAGGATGGTAGTCATTGTTGGCTCCTCTGCTTTCGATATAGTGCCCCAGATCTCGGAAAAATATCAAGTGGAAATTACAAATTTTATTTATTTGTCACATAACGAGTTACAAATAAATTGCCCGGCCCGCAAACGCAATTCAGCATCTCTTGCAGAATCAGGCACCTCACTCGGCGCATTCGCCGAGCTCTCTCAGCCGCCGCTCCAGGAATCGCCTCGACGGCTCCTGTTTCGCTAGCCCCAGCGCCATCCGATACGAAGTCGATGCTTCTTCCCTCTTTCCCAGCCGTCTGTACAGGTCAGCCCTCGCCGAATGTGCAAGATAGTAGTCTTCCAGCTCCCCCCTCCCCAGGATCCCCTCAACCAGCGCCAGGCCCTCCGCCGGCCCGTCGCGCATCGCAACTGCAATCGCGCGGTTCAACTCCACCACTGGCGAAGGATTCGCCCGCAGCAGCACATCGTACAGCCCAACGATCTGCCCCCAGTCCGTCGCCGACGCCTCGCGCGCCTCGGCATGCACCGCCGCAATCGCCGCCTGCAGCGTATACGGCCCGAATCTGCGCGACGCCAGCGCCCGCTCCACCAGTGCCTCACCTTCTTCGATAAGCTCCCGATCCCACAAAGAGCGGTCCTGATTCTCCAGCAGAATCACGTCCCCCTCCGCCGACACCCGCGACGTCCGCCTTGAATCCTGCAGAAGCAGCAGTGCCAGCAGGCCCATAACCTCCGGCTCTGCAAGCAGATCCAGCAACAGCCGCCCCAGCCTTATCGCCTCCTGCGACAAATCCGACCGCGTCACCGAAGCGCCCGAAGACGCCGAATACCCCTCCGTAAAAATCAGGTAGACCACCTGCAGCACCGAGCCCAGCCGCTCCGGCAACTCGCGGCGCGACGGCACCTCATACGGAATTCCCGCTTCGCGAATCTTCGCATTAGCCCGTACGATTCGCTTGGCAATCGTCGGCGCCGTCGTCAGAAACACCCTCGCGATCTCTTCCGTCGTCAGCCCGCATACCTCGCGCAGCGTCAGCGCAATCTGCGCTTCCTGAGGCAGCGCCGGATGGCAGCATGTAAAGATCAGTCGCAGCCGGTCATCTTCGAGATGCCGGTCATCCCACTGCGCCGGATCGAAGCCTTCCGTCTGCAGTTTGTCCGCCGCCTCGTCAAGCGACGCATCGAAGCGCGCTCTTCGCCGCAGCCGGTCGATCGCCTTGAACCGCCCCGTCGAAACCAGCCACGCCCGCGGATTCGCCGGCACACCCTCTCGCGGCCATTGCTCCATCGCTGCCATCACCGCCTCATGCAGTGCCTCTTCCGCCAGGTCAAAGTCCCCCACCAGCCGAATCAGCGTCGCCAGCACACGCCGTGACTCGCTGCGATAGATCGTCTCCAGCGTGTCGCGTGCGCGTGTGGACGATGGTTCATGCATACGCCTTCAGTCTAGTGGCATTTGCATTCGGTCTTGCCATTCGCCGCGCGGTATCCGCCCATCGGGTCTACCGATCCGCCCTTGTCGTACTGATCATGCGGCCTCACCCAGTCACCCATATCGCCGCGCGGACCAGTCTCGTTTCTCCCCTTCGGCGTCAGGTCCAGATACATATACGCACCCAGCACTTCTTCGTTGCCTCGCGCATAGCTCGAGTACGTATGAAAGATCTCCCCCTCCGGCGACTTATAGAACACGCTGATGCCCGAGAGTTCATCAATCGACGCCTTCGTCATCCGGTAGTTGTAATACACGTCGCCGCTCGTCAGTTCCTCCGGCCGGAACGACACGTGATAGTCGAAGTTGAAATCGCTCCCTACCGACGACACCCACGGAAACCGCCAGCCCATGCGCTGCTTGTACGTCTCCAGCGCCGCCAGCGGAGCACGCGACACCGCCACCAGGCTCACATCGTGATGCGCCAGGTGCAGATTCGCCCCATCGATGTGATCCGCCAGGAACGAACAGCCGTTGCACCCGTTGCCCAGATCATGCCGCCACATGAAGTGGTAGACAATCAGTTGGCTCCTTCCATCAAAGAGCTCCGCCAGCGTCTTTCTCCCCTGCGCAGCGTCAAAGACATACTCCTTTTCCACCTTCACCCACGGCAGCGCGCGACGCGCAGCGCTCACCGCATCCCGCTGCCGCGTAAGCTCCTTCTCCCGCGCCAGCAACTCCCTGCGTGCGGCCAGCCAGTCTTTGCGTGAAACGACTATCGCGTTCGGGAATGTCTCCATGGTCATCGTCCCGACTCCTGTGTTTTGAACCCCTGCGCTGGCGCCAGCCCCGTCCGCCTGCTCTCACTAGGTCCCGCGGCCTTCTTCTTTGAAGACCGCATCACTGGCTTGGTCAGCGCTACCGCGCTCAGACCGGTCGTTGTGATCAGGCCGGAAATAATCGAGAGCCCTGCTGTTGTCAGAATGCATACCGGGCACATCTCACTCCTCCTTTGCCGCCCTTCGCAGCGGCCTTTATGACTTCCCCTGCTTCTCGGTGCTATGCGCAAGCTCCATAATCGGCCGAACCTCGATGCCGCCCAGCCTTATCGGAGGAATCCCCGCCGCCAGTTGAATCGCCTCATTCAGGTCTTTCGCCTCGATCAGGATGAAGCCCCCGATCTGCTCGTTCGTCTCCGCGAATGGCCCGTCCGTGACCGACACCTTGCCGTTCCGCACCCTCACCGTGCTCGCCGAACTGACCGGCTGCAGCGCGTTCGCAGTGATGAAATGCCCGCCCCTGCGCAGGAAATCGTCGTACTCCAAAGCCTCATCCGTCAGCTCCCGATGTTCCCGCTCCGTCAGCGCCTCATGCTTCTTCTCGTCAAAAAACACCAGACATAGATATTTCATTTGCTCTCTCCCCAGCGGTCGGCTGTTTGGTTCTTAGAATCAGCCATCAGCCTCGTTCACTAGTTAGTCGTTTCAGCATCCCCGAATTGGACAAATAATCTTCCCGATCTGTGAAAAATCGTCGGCGGGCGCTTTTCGCATCCGTGTCGATTTTGAGGGCCACATCGAACCGTCCGGGGCTATACTCGCTCCGATGCTGCCACCCCCATGCAACCAGATCATCGATGGTACAGGGATGCCGCGTCGGGCCTGTCTAAAGAGACAGGTGCCCTTAATGGAGGTAGTTGCGTATACTCGCTCCGCATACGCAGCCGGCTAATCCGTCGAAGCGGCTGCTACGTGGCCTGGATCAACTCGCCGGGCAAGGCCCCTGAAACAGCAGTAGGTCCTCTTACGGAGAAAATGATGAAGAAAGCTAGCTGGTTTGCAGGTCTCACCGCGCTGTTCATCCTCACCACTCTTTCATTGGCGCAGGCGCAGGCTCCTGCGGGAGTTCCCGTTTTCAAGGTCACGCCAGGTCAAAGCAATATCAAGTTCGACGTCCAGGCATCCGTAGCAATCGCAGGCACCTTCAAGAAGTGGGACGCCACTTTAACCTTTACATCTCCCAAAGCGACCGACGCCACTCTGTTCATCAAGATCGACGCCGCCAGTGTCGATACCGGCAGCGGCTTCAAGAACGACAAGCTCAAGAGCGACGACTTCTTCGATGTGAAGAACAACCCCTACATCACCTTCAAGTCCACGAAGGTCGTGCAGACCGGCCCGACCACTTTTGAACTCGACGGCGATTTCACCATTCGCGGCGTCACCAAGCCGGAAAAGCTGTCCCTCACTCTTACCGGAGGCAAAGGCACGGGGCACGGCACAGTCACCGGTTCCATGGCCTTCGACCGCAAGGACTACGGCATGAACAGCGGCATTCCCTTCATCAAGATCGCCAACCGTGTCCAGGTCGACGTCAGTCTCACCGCCGACCGGACCAGCGGCCCTCCGGTGCAATTCGAGAAATAGCCTGACGGAGCGGAATATCCCCTCAACGAATCAAGCTGACGGAAAGGAGGCGCAAGCCTCCTTTTTGCTACTGCGCTTCCATGCCTACCTTGTTCCAGTCGATGATGTTCACCAGCTTCCAGGGATTCTTGCGCAGCTCAAACTGAAGCTCACCCTTCTTGTTGATAATCAGCTGGCAGGCGGGAAAGAGAACGCCTGTGCTTTTATTCTTGTCGGCGTTATCCAAATCGAACTCGCCTGCCGTCAGGTCGAAAGCCGTGCTTTGCGTGTTGTGGTAGGCCTCGCCGAATCGGATCAGGCGGTTCGTCGCGAACCGGATCCTACGTCCGGTCGGTGTCTGCACCAGGCGAATGTAAGCCAGGTCGTAGCCCAGAGTGCCGGTGATGGCAATACGGCCGGCGGGCTTCATCTTGCTGAGCGCGTCAACCAGACCCGGGCTCTGTCCCTTCTTGAACGCGGCAATCAGTACCTGCCGTTCTTCCTCTGTAGAGAATCGGTTAATGATCACTTTGACGCTCACGTTGGCTCCAAGCTGCGTGCTGGTGCCCATCGCGGTGGCATCAATCGTCGCCGGTTTCATCTCGTCGGCAGAAATAGCCGGGGTGACCGCCGTCAGCAGCAGGGTCGTGAGCACAAAACCGCCAAGGCAGCACTTACGAGCTGCCGATCTCAATTCATTGCTGTATATCATCGTTCGCTCCTGTGAGGACTGCGGCTCCTGGTTGATTCCCGCAAGCGAGTTCCTGTTTCCTCGAACCCGAATGTGGGCAGGGTTCTCCCAAATAGAGCGGCAGTGTACCACCGGCACGCCACGGTGAGACCTGTCTAAAGAGACAGGCCCTCGCGCACCGAGGATTTTCCGCATCCCCGTGAAAAATACTCGGCAGTCAAACTCCCAAGCGCTATACTCCCGCCGAGGTCTCCGACTATGCCCTCGGACCGTCGCTTGTTGTTTGCCATCTTCCTCTCTGCCTTCACCGCCGTCGCCCAGCAGAACCCCGCTGCCAGCCCCCCCGACGCCTCCGAGAAGTCCTCCACCGTAACCGGCCACGTCTACCTCAGCGACACCAAAGGACCCGCCCGCAAAGCCACCGTCTACCTGCAAACCGTCGCCTCCCTCGAAGCCGACACCCCACCCCGCCATGGCGTCGTTTCGAGCTCCAGCGACGGCGAGATCGAAAGCATCGGCGTCCAGACCCGCCTCGACGGCAGCTTTTCCTTCGAGGACATCAAGCCCGGCAACTACTACATCATCGGCCTCTATCCCGGCTACATCTCGCCCTATCTTTCGATAGCTCTCGCCGAAGGCCGCTCTCCTTACGGAGAGTGGAAGCCCCTCAGCCCTGAGCAACAGGCAGCAAAGAAGGCTGTCCTCGACACTATCCCACGCCTCATCGTCCAGTCCGACCGCCCCGCCTCCGTTGACATCACCATCGACCGGGGGGCCGCCATCAGCGGCAACGTCGCCTTCGACGATGGAAACCCCGCCGCGGGACTTGAGGTCACTCTTCTCTCTCGAATGCTCCGCGACGGGAAAATGACCTGGTCCGAAATCAGGCCTGTAACGACAGACTCCCCATTCGTCCAGAACAAGACCGATGACCGTGGCGACTACCGCTTCAGTGGCCTGCCCGCTGGCAAATATGTGGTCCGCATGGAACTCACCCAATTCAAAATCGTGATGCGGAACACCAGCAGCACTCGTGGCAGCAGTACTTCCAACGACGATGACGGCTGGAACCCCATCACCATCTACTCGGGAGGCGCACTCACTCGCAACAAAGCTCAATCTTTCGACCTATCCCTCGGCGACGAGCACACCGGCGAAGATTTCCGGGTTCCCATAAGCCGATACCACACCGTTACTGGCACCATCGTCTCCGCACGCGACGGTCACACGATCCAGAACGGCGAGGTTCAGCTCGCCTCTGACGACGGCCAGGAATTCATCGGCTCAGCAAAAATTTCCGAAGATCATCCCGAATTCAGCTTTCATTTTGTCCACGACGGCGACTACAAGCTTTCTTGCAGATTGGCGCTCGAGATCGACCCGTCGGCGGGTGTCAAAGTCGGCGAATTGACTCCCGCCGTCTACGACACTCCCGCGTTGCACCTCTACGGGAATGCTTCCATGCCTCTGCACGTCAGCACCGACATGAGCGGGGTCACCCTCACTCTGCCGGATGCTACTCCGGAACAACTGAAGACATTCCGCGACACCATCCACCAGCACGAACAGCAAAACCAGACCACGGCCCAAAATTAACCGTCGGGAACTCCCCCCACCACTCATGAGCCTTGACATACCTAAATATCTAGGCCTACTCTCAAGACCAAGTTGTCTAGGGGTCGCCCTTCTCACATGGCCAAAAATGATCTGCAAGGCACGCTCGACCTGCTCGTCCTTAAAACACTCGCCCAGATGGGCAAGATGCACGGCTACGGCATCGTCCTCCACATCCAGCGTGCCTCCGACGACCTCCTCCGCGTCGAAGAAGGCTCCCTCTATCCCGCCCTGCACCGCATGGAGCAGAGCGGCTGGATCAGCTCCGACTGGGCCCTCACCGACACTGGCCGAAAAGCCAAGTACTACCGCCTCACCGCCGCCGGCAAAAAGCAGCTCGAGCAGGCCGAAAAGAACTTCGAGCACCTCGTACAGGGCGTCCGCGCCATCCTCCGTTACGCATAGGAGCAGATCCCCATGTCACGCCTTCGCCGCATCGCCAATCTCTTCTCCCGCTCCCGCATCGAGCACGAGATCGACGCCGAGCTCCTCTCCCACATCCAGCTCCGCATCGACGACAACCTCGCCGCCGGTATGTCCCCCGAAGACGCCCGCCGCGACGCCCTGCTGCGCTTCGGCAACCGGGCAGTAATCAAAGAGAGCGCCGTCGGCATGGACGCAGCTCTCATCCTCGACAGCATCTGGTCGGACATCGCCTACGCCTGCCGCCAGTTCGTGAAGAACCCAGGCTTCGCCATCACCGCCATTCTCGTCCTCGCCCTCGGTATCTGCGCCAGCGTGGCCATCTTTGCCTTCGTCGACGCCGTCCTGATCCGCCCTCTCCCCTATGCCAACCCCTCGCGTCTCGTTGGCCTTTATGAGAGCACTCCCCTCGGCCCGCGCTTCCACCTCTCCTATCTCGACTACCTCGACTGGAAGCAGATGAACCATGTCTTCGCCGACCTCGAAGGCTTCGACAACAATCCCGCTGCCCTTCACACCCCTGACGGCGCCCAGAGCGTCGACACCGCGGAGATTGGCGCAGGCTTCTTTCGCATGCTGGGAATCGCTCCCATCCTCGGTCGCGATTTCCGTTCCGGCGAAGACACCATGGACGCACCCCGCACCGTCATCCTCAGCTATTCCGCCTGGCAAAAGCGCTTCGGTGGACGCCAGGACATCCTCGGCCAGACCGTCACCCTCGATGACACCGCCAGCGTCGTCGTGGGTGTCCTCCCGCAGGGCTTTCAATTTGCGCCCGCGGGAGCCGCCGAGTTCTGGATGCCCATGCATCACTCCCTCAAGCCCGATGATCGCGGCGGCCACGGCATGACCGCCTTCGCCCGCCTCAAAGACGGTGTCTCCTTTGAGACTGCATCCGCCAACATGAGCGCCATCGCCGCCCGGTTGGCAAAACAATACCCCGACGCCGACGAGGGACGAGGCGCAACCGTCGTCCCCCTCACCGAAATCGTCATCGGCAGCCTGCGCCCCACGTTGCTCCTTCTCCTGTGCGGCGCGGCGCTCCTGCTCCTCATCGCCTGCGTCAACGTCTCCGGACTCCTCCTCGTCCGCTTCCAGAGCCGCCAGCGTGAAATCTCCGTCCGCGGAGCGTTGGGAGCGACCCCCGCCCGTCTCATTCGCCAGTTCGCCACCGAGGCCATTGTCCTCACCACCGCCGGCACCTCCCTCGGACTCGCCTCCGGCTTCGCCACGATCCGGCTCCTGCGCCAGCTCGTCCCACGCAACATGCTCGAAGCCATGCCCTATCTCAACGGACCCGGCCTCAACCCCCACGTCCTGCTTTTCGCAATCGCCATCGCGCTTGCCTCCGCCGCTCTGCTTTCCTTGATCGCAGTCCTGCGCGCCCCGCTCTCAAACCTTCGCCCCGGCCTCACCGAGAACGGCCGCGGCGTCGCTTCAACGGTCTGGCGTCACCTCGGAGCCAACCTCGTCATTCTCGAGCTCTGCACCGCAACCATCCTGCTCGTCGCCGCCGGCCTGCTCACAAAAAGCTTCTACAAGCTGCTGCATACCGACCTTGGTCTCGAGCCCGGCCACCTCGCGGCGCTACGCATGTGGGCACCGACCACTGTTTCGAAAGATCCGCAGATCGTCGCCCTGGGCCGCCGCGTCATCTCCGAAGTGAGCCGTCTGCCCGGTGTGCAGTCCGTGGCCCTCGCCCATCAGATCCCGATCGCCGATGTAGCCCGCGGTGCCACCACCTTCCAGATCGTCGGCCGGCCGCATAATGCCAACAACGATGTAAACGGCCGTTGGGTGAGCGCCGGTTTCTTCAACACCATCCAGGCGCGCCTCGCCAGCGGACGCTGGTTCAGCGAAACCGATGACGCATCCCACCCTCATGTCGCCATCATCAATCAGGCCCTGGCACAAAAATATTTCCCCGGCGAAGATGCCGTCGGAAAACTCATAAGTTTCGATGACTCGCAGCCGCACACCCAGATCGTAGGCGTAGTTGAAAACCTCAGGGAGGGCTCGCTCGACTCCAATGTTCAGCCCGCCATCTACACGCCCTTCGACCAGACTCCCGATCCCGGCTTCTACGTCGTCGTCCGCACCGCCCAGCCGCCGCAAGCCATCCTCACCTCGCTTGAGGACACCATCCACCGCATCGACCGCAACATCCTCATCCTCAGCACCGAGACCATGGAGGACCGTATCGGCAACCTGCAGTCCACCTGGCTGCACCGCTCCTCGGCGTGGCTGGTCGGCGGCTTCGCGGCCATAGCCCTGCTTCTCGTCGTCGTCGGGCTTTACGGAGTCATCGCCTACTCCGTCAGCCAGCGCACCAGGGAGATCGGCGTGCGCATGGCTCTCGGAGCGCGGCGCAGCACCGTCTACCGGCTCATCCTCACCGAAGCCGGACGCCTCATCGCCATCGGAATCGGAGCAGGCTTGGCCGGCGCCATCGCCGCCGCCATGCTCATGAGCAAGCTCCTCTACGGCACGCGCCCCTGGGACGGAATCACCCTCGCCGCCGTCGCAATCATCCTGGCCGCCTCGGCAGCGCTCGCCAGCTTCATCCCCGCCCGCCGCGCCTCCCGCGTCCAACCCATCGAAGCCCTGCGCTCCGAGTAGGGGCGTTACGTGCCGAGTAGCTCGAACTTGTTTCGAGGTCTCGCTTAGCTCAACGCCTTCGCCAGGCGAACCATCCCTTGCCGGATCGCCGCCTCGTCGAATCCCGCAAAGCCAAGCAGCAATGCCTTCGGGTCAGGACGTCTCAGGGTATATCGATCGACAGCCAGCACCTCAACGCCCTGGGCCGCCGCCAGCTTCTCCGCTTGTCGAGAAGTCATCCCGTTCCTGAGATAGCCGATCGTGTACAGGCCCGCCCTCACATTGGACAGTTCAAGCAGCCCGCCCAGATGCTGCTTTCCCCCGTCGATCAATGCAGCAAGGCGGCCCGCATACAGATTGCGCATCCGCCGCAAATGACGTGCCAGATGCCCATCCACGATAAAGTCGCAGAGCACCGCCTGATCAAAGGATGAATTCCGGAAATCGGTCCGATAGCGAAAGCCCAGAAAGAAATCGACTAACGGCGCAGGCAACACCACATAGCCCACGCGTAAAGCCGGAAACAATGTCTTGCTGAACGATCCGACGAAGATCACGTTGGAATGATTGTCCAGACTTTGCAACGCCGGCACAGGCTGTCCCTCAAACCTGTACTCGCTGTCATAATCATCCTCGATCACAAAGGCGCCCGCGCGCGAAGCCCAGTTGAGAACCGCCATCCGCCGCTCCAGCGACATCGTCACCCCCAGCGGGAACTGGTGCGCCGGCGTCAGATAAACTCCCTTCGCATCCGGACAAAGTTTCATTCCTGCCGCAACCGACAGTCCCTCATCATCCACTGGCACAGCGATCATCCTGGCCCCGACATTGTCGAACGCGACCGTGGCCCCGAAGTATCCGGGATCCTCCATCCAGATCGGATCGTGCTCTTTTAGGAGAACGCGCGCCAGCAGGTCGAGCGCCTGTTGTATCCCCGACACCACGATGATCTGTTCCGCGCTGCATCGCACTCCGCGCGATGTGCGCAGATACCCGGCGATCGCATCGCGCAGGGGCCGATACCCCCGGCCGTCTGACTCGGTCTTCAACCATGACCCGAAATTTCGCCCGCGCTCTGCCGCAATTCGCCCCCAAACCTCGGACGGAAAATCGTTGATGGCCGGATCTCCTACGCGAAAGGGCTGGATACCTTCCATAAGAGTCAGGTCAACCCACGGCTTCGGCCGCTTGTACGCGGAAATGACGCGACGAATGTAAGCCGGAGTCGTCGTCATCTGACGGGATGGCCGAGGTGTCTCTACGTGATTTACCCACGTGCCGAATCCGACACGCGAGGAAACATACCCTTCCGCCTGCAAGCGCTCCAGAACGTTGACCACCGTCCCCCGTGACAATCCGTATTGGCTGGCGAAATCTCTTGACGCCGGCAATCTCGTGCCGGCCGCCACCCGGCCTTCCAGAATGGCGCGGCGCAGTTCGCCGTACAGCCAGTTCGTTAGCGTCTGAATCGGTGGGCGGCTATTGAGTGTGAGCTCAAACGAGCTAATGGTCTTTGGCATCGCTTCTCAATTGGTCCATTGAAATTCTCTAAAATGGCTCTATTCGATGTACCAATGCCGCCATACTATCAGTTCTCAGGAACGTATTTCATCATCCAGCCAGGCTTCTGGCTGAGGCACTCATCGGAGATCAGCAAATGAGAGTCGGACTTTGGTTCTACGGCCTGGCCACCGCCATTACCGGAATTCTGGACATCGTCTGGGGCGAATTCGAGGCCTCCCATCAGCCAATAAAATCTCTCGGCCAGAATGTTCCTGGCCAGCACGCTCTGGCCTGGATCGCGGGCATCTGGCTGCTCGCTGCTGGTCTGGCCATCCTGTGGCAACGCACCGCAAAGATCGGAGCCGTGGGATCAGCAATGATCTACGGCATCTTCGCCCTGCTCTGGCTGCCCCGGTTTTATACCGTGCCTCATACGCTCGGCTTTCGAATCGATATCCTGATCTTCATTTTGTTCGGAGTCGCCCAACAATTACTTCTCGCCGCTCCGGCAGCCATCATTTACGTCGCGAATGCATCACCCGATCCGGTTCGGGAAGAAAGAGCAGCTACCGCCGTTCGCTGGATACTGGGACTGTCCCCAATCATCTTTGGCCTCGGTCACCTCATGAACGTTCACGTGATGGCCCGCTTCGTGCCGCACTGGGTGCCGTTCGCAAATTTCTGGGCCGTGCTGACCGGACTCGCTTTTCTGCTTGCTGGAATCGCCATCGTCACCGGCGTCCGGGATCTCCTCGCTGCAAGGCTCCTCGTCCTGATGCTGCTGCTCTTTGAAGGAATCGTGGAGATACCTCCCGTCTTCATGCATCCGCACAGCCAGGGGGCGTGGGGCGGAGCGGTGTACAACCTGACCGCCATCGGGGGCTATTGGATATTCATTGAGTTTGTCGCCAGCCGCCGTGCCCATCGAAGCGAAGTAGGCGCTCCCGAATATATCGTCACATCTCGCCCTGGCACCGCCGTCGCGTGAACGACCTCGCCGCGTCCGCCACATTTGCGAGCTTCATCTCCAGGTGCGTCTGAGCCGAGCACTATGATTGCGCTGGCCTCATATCGTCACTACAGCCGCGCGGCTTCGTTCAAGTCGCTCTAGACTTCTTGCCGCATTCGGCGCTTACAGGCAAGATTGTGGGGTGCAAGAACTGTCTCCAGGGACCCTCCTGGGTCATTACAAAGTCATCCGCCGGCTGGGGCAGGGCGGCATGGGCGTTGTATACGAGGCAGTCGACCAGAAGCTGGGGCGCCATGTCGCCGTCAAACTTCTGATCGAGACAACGCATAGCGACAGCTCCGCACTGGAACGTTTCTGGCGTGAAGCGCGCGCAGCTTCTTCCTTCAATCATCCCGGCATCTGCACAATCCATGAGCTCAACGAGTCGGCGGAGACGCCATTCATCGTGATGGAGCTAATGGAGGGCAACAGCCTGGAAAAGCTTTATCGCGGCAGGCCGATGCCGTATCCAAAATTGCTCGAGCTAGGCGTGCAACTGGCCGATGCCCTGGATACGGCGCATCACAAAGGTATTCTGCACCGCGACATCAAGCCGGCAAATATCTTCATCACCAACTCGGGACAGGCTAAGCTACTGGATTTTGGGTTGGCGAAGCTCGACAGTGCCAGCGCAGACACTTTGACTGCGGTAAACCCGCTCACTGATGCGGAATCGAGGATGGGCACGGTCGCATATATGTCGCCGGAGCAGGCGCGCGGCGAACCTCTGGATCCGCGCAGCGACCTATTTTCGCTTGGGGTCGTACTTTACGAGATGGCGACCGGACGGCATCCCTTTAGCGGCGCTACAACCGCGGTGGTCTTTGATCGCATTCTGAACGAGTCGCCTTCGAACTCGCGGGCGTGACAATCCGTCACGGATTGCTCGGAGGGAAGAATCCCGTCGCTTCGAAGCTGGGTATATCATCGTGCTCCGCTTTGGGGTCCACCACCGTGTTCTGGAACTGCGCGATCTTCCAGATCCCGTCGCGCTTCACCATGGTGAAAGAAGCCCTGGTCTTCGTGTCCATCGGGTCCCCGTTCCCGTTGTATAGCGGGTCCGTGGGCATCCTGAAGAAGTGCAAAGTCGCGACCACCACGGCCACGTTCGGCGCAATGGGATGAATGCTGGTCGATTCGACGCTCATACTTGTTTTAGCTTCCATCCCCTTGTGAATCGCGGTGTGTCCCTTGCGAACCGTCTCCTTGCCGCGCCAGTAATGTCCCACCACGTTCACCCACTCCACGTCCTCCGTGTCAAGGTCGTGCATTGCCTTCATGTCGTGTCGGTTCCACGCATCCGCGAACCCGTTCACCAATCCTCGTACGGCAGTTTCGTCATCAGCACTAAGGGGAGGCGGGAGAGTGGTATTCGTGTGGGGCTGCTGTGCTACTGCTGAGGGCACGGTAAGAGCGAGGGTCAGGATCGCAAACACAATCCGATGCATAAACGATTCTCCTGAAAGCGACTGGACGCTGCGTTCGTATCAAAGCGCAGGCGCAGTCAGGATCGTAGGATTTCCGGAGCGAGAGGGATAGTAAAAAAGCGACATCGGGCCAGATTTCAATCCGTTCGGACCGGTTTCGTCGCGTAGAAGGTGTGAAATGCCGGCAGTGGCGCGAGGCGCGCGAGAAAGCGATCGGGAGACTCTCCCGTGAACTCCCGGCAATCCCGCACCAGATGCATCTGGTCGTAGTAGTCGTGTTCGTTCGCCACGCGGCTCCAGGGAGTGTTGGGCAAGCGCAGTTTGTTGTCCAGAGCAGCATTGAACCGGATGATGCGAGCGTACAGCTTCGGAGGAATGCCGACCTGCGCGAGAAAACGCCTCTCGAATTGCCGGGGCGACAGATCCAAGTCCGCTGCCATGGCCGAGACGCCTTGAAGGCCGTGTCTACGAAAAAGCCTGTTCGCAACGAAGGCGATCGGATCGAAAGAAGCTTGGCTGTCGGTCATTCCAATGAGGCATCGTTCGACTACTCTGACTCGCTCCTCGAAGCTTGGAGCGCAGGCAAGCTCATGCTCCATCCGAGACAGCCGAGCGCCAATGACCGCATATGCGTCATACGCCGCGTCCGTCAGTTCCGTCATAGGTATGCCGAACAGTAGATGGAAGCCAGCCGGCTGGAAGTGGATAGTGAAGTTGTCGATGATGCCAAAGGCGGACAGGCCGGCTTGCGCGTGCGTCTGGGGACCCACCACGGTGACCCGCGGCGTGGGGTGCGTCTCATGAGATCCAGGACAGAGAAGACGGTAAGAATCGGCGAAGGAGAAGGTCAACAGTTGCTTCGGCCGAGCTGGCAGCGGAATGCGCAGCGGCTCAGAGGAAAGCCTCCCGACCGTCATTCCATAGGCCCACACGTACGGTCGCAGCACCGCGCTGGGCAACGCCATCTTCGTCTGGAGCATGCCTTTTAACCACCAGGGAAACAGTAGCATGGCCGCGATCTGCTAACCACACTCTTCTCTTCTGATCTACAGTCCCGTGAGGACGCCCTTCCAATCAACAAATCAATATAGGCGTCCGCATAAGTGCTGCTCATCCTGAATGAATCGGATTACTACCGGTAAGTCGGCTTTACCGGAAGTGACATTTCTTGGGCGCGGTTTTAGTGAGTCGCAGGACGTGAGCGCATGAGTGTTCTGTGCCTTTTTAGAAACACAACGAGTGCCCGGCGCAGGTACACCGCCAGCAGCGGCATCACGATTGCAGCCACCACGCCCCAGACAACCAGCGCATGCCACTCCCATTGCCAGATGTCGTGAAGCAGCCGCAGTGGATGATGGCTCAGATGTGCAAGCTGCTTGCGGTCCATGGGCAGCTTGCGCGTGTGGAACAAATAGACACCGAGCTCAATGAATGGAATGAATAGCAGCAGATGCAGCGGCGTCACCACATGGACGCCGATCAGAGATACGAGCCTGCTTAGGCCAAAAACCCACGCCAGAAGCACCACGAACAGCGTCGCCAGCCCTACTGACGGATTGATGCCGATCACCATCCCTAATGCCAGGCTCCACGCCAGGCGTCGCGGCGTGACCCCGCCACGAGCCGCACGCAGCAGCGGTCGAAGCACATGGCAACGCAGCCACTCCCGGATGGATCCTGGCACCAGCACACTCACTTGGACGCTGCTAAAACACACCGTGGTCAACGAAAAAGAACACTATGTGCAGTCCGCACCGGCATGCGGGTCGACTACCGGGATGATGCGAAATCACCGGAACCAACCGAACTCTATTAATCCTGGATAAGTCGGGATATCGGAAGCAATCAGGTAAGTCGGAATCGGGATTGTCAGCACCCTTCACGCCGGCTGCCACAACTCCACGCGGTTCCCTTCCGGGTTGGTGAACCAACCGAAGCTGCCGTAGTCAGCGCCGGTCTCGGTCAAGGCAACGTTAGAATCATCTCCGAATAGCCATTCGGAGAATCGCCATGAGCGATGGAGCAGATATTGAGCGGACTGATGCAGTCATAGAAGGGATTAAAGCGGAGATCGATGTCGCGTCTCCCAGTCGCAGGCGAAGAATTCTCGAGACCATCGCGCTTGCGGCTCTTAGCAGCATCCCTTGGATTGGAGGTGTCCTTGCCGCCGCCGCCACGTTTAAGTTCGATGACGCTGGCGTGCGGCAAGACGAACTTCGGACACAGTGGCTAAAGGAACATCAACGAAAGCTGGAAGGGCTAAGAAGCACGCTACAAAGCATCTTTGTGAGATTTGAATCTCTCGGAGATGAAATCGAAGACCGCATCGAAAGCGAGGAATACCTCGGACTCGTGCGAAAGGCATTTCGAGCCTGGGATCAAGCTGAAAGCGAACAGAAACAACGGCTCATTATCCATCTCATAACGAACGCAGCGGGCACGCGAATCTGCACCGACGACATTCTTCGTTTGTTCCTTGATTGGATCGATCTCTATCACGAGGCACATTTTGAGGTGATCGGAGAAATCTACAAGAATCCAGGTCCCACAAGATACGACATTTGGGTCGCCATTTACGGTCCGAACGTTCCGCGAGACGATTCAGCAGAGGCAGATCTTTACAAAATGCTCATTCGCGATCTATCGATGGGCGGTGTAATAAGACAGCCTAGAGAAACAGACGCTCTGGGCAGATTTCGGAAAAAGACCACCCCTCCTAGGCGAGTCTCAAAATCAGCAACGATGGAGTCTCCGTTCGAGGATACTAAGCAGTACGTCCTCACAGAACTCGGCGACCAGTTTGTTCACTATACGATGACCGAGCTTGTCGCCCGCTTGGGTGAGGGTGAACACGCCGACCCCCCACAGTCACCAGCGTGAAACAGTTACTACGGACCCGCCTGCCATAACTCCACCCGATTTCCTTCTGGATCAGGGATCAGCCGAAGCACCCGCAATCGTAGCGTTCGCGCTTGGGACGAAGGCGAGCAAGGGATAAAAGAAATATAGCTCTGATCGGTATTTCGGCCAACTGGTCTTTAGTCGCACATAATAAAGGACGTTATTATGCACTATGTTTTCGCTCTTCTGTTTTCTAGAAGACGCGTAACGATGAGGTCCATCAGGAATGTACCCGCTAATCCTACAGTTACTGCTGCGGTATAGGCATCCAGATGTTTGAGAAATGGATTCCACGCGCTAGACCTCAATCGAAGCAACAAAAATCCTCCAACGTAAAACGCATTGAAGAATAGCCATGGAATTTGCTCCTCATAGGCCCCGCGTTTTACCATCGCCGCGACAATCCACAACGTAGAAAATCCCATCACGCAAGTCATGAACAAGGCGGACAGTTCAACATCCTTTACGTAAAAACCGGCAAGATACCAAAAAAACCAGGATAAGAAAGCCAAGCACATACCAAAGGCATAAGATAGGCCGCCAGTAAGGCGACCGGCCGCGACGTCTGCAATATATTGCTCGTCATCAAACCAAAATTTGACTCGTAGAACAAGCAGTAGAAACAGAAACAGGACGACGTCAAAGGAGATGGGCAAGGGGCCTCGTCCCAGACCGGCGAAAAGGATCGCGATATTCCCACCGAAAATGATTCGGTGTAATAGCTCGACTCGATTTGCCTGGGGCATGTAAGTTTCCTTGAGTTCAACCCGACAAATCCATGGTCGCCTTGAAACAACGCGAGCAGTGTTCGGCTTGAGCGGGACACAGCCAAGTCTCCCGCGCAGACCCGGGATCTGAACCTCGATCGCTGAAGGCTAAACTCTGACCCTTCACGCCGGCTGCCACAACTCCACGCGGTTCCCTTCCGGGTCGGTGAACCAACCGAAGCTGCTGTAGTCCTCCCGTTGTCTCTTGGGATCGACATTGGCTCCGGCAGCAATCAGCGCATCGAGCAGCGCATCCAGATCGTCCACTTGAAAATTGAGCATCGCCGGCTGGCTCACAGGAACGTAGTTCGACTTGCGCGGAAAGAACGACACCACCACAGGGCCTCGCTGCACTGCCGCCTCGAACATCCAGCAGCCGCTCTGCCGCTTCAATCCCAAATGCTTCTCATACCACGCATACAGCGCCTCGGGATCCTCCGCCCGCAGAAACGCCCCGCCAATTCCCGTCGCCTGAGCCATACCTGTTCCTCCGCTCACAGCCTACCCAAACTCCTTCGTTCCAAAAATCCGAAATGGTCGCGGGTTAATTCGACTGGGTAGTTGCGGGCCTCGCGAGCTGAGGTGCATCATCCAAGCCCAGGCGCTTCGAATTCCTCCCGGCTCCTATACAGCGCTTTCGGAGAAACCCACATGAAAATGCTCAACCGCAGCATCGTCGTTTTGTCAGTGGTAGTCGCTGGCCTCCTGATTGCGGGCGCTGGCGTGGCTTCTGCTCAGGACGTTTACAAAGTCAACTATTTTGACATCAACGCTCCCGTTCTCGGTGGATTGCCGGTGCCAGACGCAACAGTCCGGATCGACAATCCTGGCCTGACCTATGGAAATCTCTGCGCAATGATCTATGTGTTTGCGGCAGATCAGCAGCTGTCGGAATGCTGCGGTTGCATCGAAACACATAATGGTCTGCGCAAGTTGTCGGTTCGCAACAATCTCACCTCAAACCCGCTTACCGGTGTCGTCCCATTCAGCGGCGTCATCAAGGTCGTTTCGGCGCTTCCGAATTCTGGCGGAGCGTGCGACCCGACCTCGGTTACGCCCAGAGCTAACCTTCGTGTGTGGGCAACCCATATCCAGAATGGGACTTCTTTTGGCACCTTCCCGTTAGTATGGCCGGTCACTGAAACCGAGTCCTCGGACTCAACCCTTGGTGCGAGCGAGCTCGCAGCCTTGCAGGCGCAGTGCTCATTTGTTGAAATGCTCGGCAGCGGCCATGGAATCTGCGGCTGCGGCACCGGCGACTAGCTGCGTTTTCTGGCCGACGATTTCCATGAAACCGCTAAAATAGAACTAGAGATTAAAAAATGCCCGGCTGCCATCTGCAGTCGGGCTTTTTCATTACTCAACGGCAACTCATTTGCAATGAAACGGTTACACTCTTGTCCCTTTGGAATGAAACGGTTACGGAATCCGGTCCAATCTCGCCTGATAAGCCTCGCCGAATCAAACGGTTACGGGCCTCTCCAATAGAATGAAACGGTTACGAGCAAATGCCGATAAAGCGCGTCATATGAAACGGTTACGGAAACTGACCGAAAGGGAGGGGGGAGGGGGTACCACTATTCCAAATCAGGAAAGCGTCACAGGTACTCGTTCATCATCCGCGCCCAGGTCGGCCAGTCATGGCTGTTCCACGTATCCCACACGTAGAGCTTGTGCGGAATCCACTTGTCGCCCATCAATCCCGATAGGTACTGGTTCGCCCCGAGGCACTGGTCGTCCCAGCCGGTAGCAAGAATGTAGGTGTTCCGCGCATACCGCTCGAGATACCACCAGTCCCCCATGTTCCGGATGTAGTTGGTCGGCGTGTTGAAGTACACATCGTCGTCGTGATACCCGTTCAGGAAGCCGCCCATGTCGAAGGCCCCACTCATTGACAGGAACCCGGTAAACCGGTCCGGATGGCGCAGTGCAATGTTGACCGCGTGGTACCCGCCGAAGCTGGCCCCCAGGCTGGCCAGGTGTGGATTCCAGTTCTTGACCCGGATGAGAGGCAGCACCTCGTCCATCACATAGCTCTCGTACTGGACATGCCGTGCGATCCGCCACCGGGGTGGCACCGCCCGGTTGTACCAGCTCTCCGAATCAACGCTGTCCAGGCAGTAAAGCTGCACCTCGCCGTTGTCGATCTTGTGGCCGATCGCGCCGATCATGCCGCGGTCCTCGAACTCGTAGAACCGTCCCTGCGACGTGGGAAAGACCACCATCGGCACGCCGGCGTGCCCGAACACCAGAAGCTCCATGTCCCTCCCCAGCCGGGGGGACCACCATTTGTGGTATTCACGATTCATGATTGGTTCACAATCCTGATACTGTATCAGGCAGCACGGACTCTAAAGTAAGGAACGTGCAGCAACAGCGGAAATCCCGGCGAGGAAAGGGTAAGGGCGGATTGGCGACACAGATCTCGGCTCAGTCACAGATCGATCCAGCAGTGATTGAGCCACCGCAACCGGAAGCTCCTCCGCATCCACGCCTCCGCTTCCACGCGCAGTTCCACAGCAGCTACCTCCCCGACGACCGCGACGTCACCGTGTACCTGCCTCCCGGCTACGACGATGAGCCCGATCGCCTTTACCCGGTGCTCTACCTGCACGACGGCCAGAACCTCTTCGACCCCCGAACCTCCTTCATCCCCGGGCGCACCTGGCAGGTCGCCGAGACCGCCGACACCGTCATCGAGGCTGGCGAGGTCGAACCGCTGATTATCGTCGGCATTGCCAATACCGGCGAGCGCCGGCTGGCCGAGTACACGCCTACGCGAGACTGGAAGATGGGAGGCGGCGAGGCCGACAGGTATGGCGAGCTCCTCGCTCACGACCTGCTGCCCTTCATCTCCGACAGCTACCGCGTCCGTCCCGGCCTCGACAGCACCGGCCTTGGCGGCTCCTCGCTGGGCGGCCTGGTCAGCCTCTACATTGGGCTCAAGTACCCTGACCTCTACGGCCGGCTGGTTGTGATGTCCCCTTCCGTCTGGTGGAACCACAGGTCCATCGTCGGCTACGTGAACGAGACAGCATCCCGGCTGCCGCACCATCCTCGCATCTGGCTCGACGTCGGCGACGCCGAAGGACGCCGCACCCTTGCCGACACCGACTTGCTCGACCGCCGGCTGGAGGCCTGTGGCTGGCGCCCGGAGCGCGACCTCCACTATGAGCGCATACCGGGGGGCACCCACGACGAAACCGCCTGGTCCCAGCGGGTAGGTCCTATGCTGCGCTTTCTTTTTCCCGCCGATCAGCGTTGACGCGGTTTCTACTTACCATCGGCCCTGCTATACTAAGTTGCTGGGATTTAACGCGCGGATCCGCGCCCCTGCGTGGGGTCGAGTTGAACCGTTTCCCCAAACAAGGATTTTGAAAGGATTTCTCCTGTGTTGATGATTCGTTTGGCGCGCTTCGGTGCGCGCAAGCAGCCGTACTATCGTGTAGTTGTGATTGAGAAGGACCGTGCCCGGAATGGCCGTTCGATTGAGGTGGTTGGAACCTACAACCCGCGCACCAATCCGGCTACCGTTGATCTGAAGCGCGACCGAATCGACTACTGGACGAGCAAAGGCGCGCAACTCTCCGAACGCGTAGCCAAGCTGACTGCGCATCCGGTCGAAACACCCGCCGCTTAATTTCGGCTATCGCGAAGTCTCCTCCCCTGACATCGGAATTCATACGAGTTCAAATGCAAGACTCCAGAATTCCTCTGTCTTCCTCGCGAAGTTACTGATAGTATGGCGCGAGCCCGAGAGTGAAACACCCACGTCCTCAAGGGGGGCCAGGCAATGACGCACGAAGAACGCCCGGATGACATGCAGGAGCTGGTAACTGAAATTGCCCGCGCCCTGGTCGATGAACCCGAAGCAGTCGTAGTCGAAGCTGTTGAACGCGAAGAGAGCACAGTGCTTCGGCTGCGGGTTGCGCCCAGCGACGTCGGCAAGGTAATTGGCAAGCAGGGACGGACAGCCCGCTCCATGCGAACCATCCTTGGCGCTGTAAGCATGAAGCATCATCACCGATATACGCTGGACATCCTGGAAGAGGATAAACACGCGGCACCCGGTGAATGATCGACAGTGTGAGCATTCCAATCACGGTCGCCAATGACTGATGCTGTTTGGGCGATCGTGGCGCGGCTCGTCCGCCCGCAGGGCCGGCACGGGGAAATTTCAGCTGATTTGCTCACGGACTTCCCGGAACGCTTCGCCGAGCGCAAACGGCTCTATCTCGTCGCTTCAGAGACAAGCCAGACACCTGACCGCGAGGTGACCCTTGAGCACCACTGGCTACACAAGGGCCGCGTTGTTCTGAAATTCTCAGGGATTGACTCCATCAGCGATGCAGAAACTCTGCGCGATCTGCTCGTGGCTATCCCCACAAGCGAGCGCGCGCCTCTCACTGACAATGCCGTCTACGTCAGCGATATCGTTGGTTGCGAAGTCATCGATGTTGCCTCTGAGCCGGCCGTCCCCATCGGCAATGTCGTCGATGTGGATCGCGAGGCTGCTCTGCTTATTGTTCAGTCGGCGGACGGCGAAGAGATTTTGATTCCCTTCGCGAAGGAGTATCTGGCCGAAATCGACGTCGCGCATAAGCATATCCGGATGCGACTGCCGGGCGGCCTGCTCGACATCAACGCCCCCATCACCGAGGAGGAGCGTCGCGCTCTCGACAACGAAGATCGGGAAGAGCGAAGCTAAGACCAGGCCTAAATGCGCTTCGATATCATCACCATTTTCCCGGATTTGTTCATCGGCATCTTCGGACATGGCGTGGTCAAACGCGCGCTCGCCAATGGACTCATCCAGATAGAAGCGCACGATCTTCGCAACTTCACCCATGACCGCCATCGCACCGTGGATGACCGCCCCTTTGGCGGAGGCGAAGGCATGGTTCTCAAGCCGGGTCCGCTGGTAGATGCAGTCGAATCCCTCCGAGTGACACCGAAGCCGGATCGTAGGCTCGAGCACGAATCGGTGATCCTGCTCTCAGCACAGGGTGCAAAGTTCAAACAGGCCACTGCTCGTGAGTTGGCTAAGTTAGAGCGACTTGTTCTGATCTGTGGCCGCTATGAAGGCGTCGACGAACGGGTCAACGAACTCGTCTGCGACCGCGAGCTCTCAATCGGCGATTACGTGCTATCTGGCGGTGAATTGGGTGCTGCGGTCATCGTCGACTCCACCATGCGGCTTCTGCCTGGCGTGCTTGGGAACGAAGATTCGAGCGCGTTCGAGAGCTTTGGATATGGGAACAATCATTTCACCGAGAACGACGGGCCGCCTCGCTCAACTTGCGGTTCTGGTGGAATTCTCGACTACCCGCATTACACCCGGCCAGCTGAGTTTCGCGGGCTAACTGTACCCGAGGTGCTTGCCGGCGGTGATCACGCGGCGATACGCAGGTGGAGACGTGAGCGGGCACTGGAGAAGACCCTCCGCAACCGGCCCGACCTGCTCGAAAACGCTGATCTCTCGCGAGAAGACCGGACATTTCTGGCGGATCTGACGCGCGCAAAGCCCTGAATTCTTGTAAACTGAAGGTTCTGACATCATCACCAGGAACGAGTTATGTCTATTCATCCAGTAATGCAGCGGCTTGCGGAAAAGATCAATCGCACCGACATCCCCGAGTTCGCGGCGGGTGACACGGTTCGCGTGCAAGTTAAGATCAAGGAGGGCGATAAAGAGCGCCTCCAGGCCTTTGAAGGCATTGTTATTGCCCGCAAGAACGGCGCACAGGGTAGCTTCACAGTACGCAAGATGAGCTTCGGCCATGGCGTTGAGCGCATTTTCCCCTTTAACTCCAAGGTTGTTGAGAAGGTGGAGAAGGTCCGTTCGGCCAAAGTGCGCCGTGCCAAGCTCTTTTATCTGCGTGGACTTCGCGGCAAGGCCGCCCGCCTCAAGGAAGTCGAGCGCTCCTAACCAGTCTTCCGGCGCCCCGGTCTCATCAGGTCCGGGGCGTTTGTGTGTGCATTGGTACCGGTTTTCCACTAGCTTCCGCAGTGGCGATGCGCGGTAGACTCAGTTTGATGGCGCAGCTGACCGACCCCGGCCTGAATCTGAACTTGGAACCCGAGCTTCTCGCCGAACAACTCGCTGATGAAGAAAGCGTTTCGGCGGCCACTCGCAAGCTGCGCATGCTGCGCACGCTGGTCTGCGGCAACAAGTACGAGAAAGCGGCACGCACCCAGGGAGCGGCAATCATCGCCGGAGTTGACGAAGTCGGCCGCGGCGCGCTCTTCGGGCCGGTTGTAGCTGCCGCCGTCATTCTTCCACCCGACACACGCATACGCGGACTGCGCGACTCCAAGCAGCTTCTCCGCGAGGACCGCGAGCGCCTGGCGAAGGTGGTCGAGCGCAAGGCGCTCGCGATCTCCATTGCTGAAGTCGATGCTGAGACCATCGACCGCGTGAACATCTATCAGGCGACGCGCATTGCCATGAAGTCCGCCGTGACCACGCTCTCTCTTGCTCCGGATCACCTGCTGATCGACGCCATGCGCCTTGATCTCGAATGCGCGCAGACCAGCATCATCTACGGCGACTCCCTGTCGATTTCGATCGCCGCAGCATCCGTTATCGCCAAGGTCTATCGTGATGGGCGTATGCGCGAACTCGACCGGGAGTACCCCCAGTATGGGCTGGCGTCCCACAAGGGCTACAGCACCCCGCAACATCTCGCGGCACTGGACAAGCATGGCCCATGCCCGCTGCATCGCAAGAGCTTCAGCCCGGTGGCGCAGACTACTCTGCCCTGGGACAATCCCCTTCCCGCTGAGGACCAGAATTGCCCTTCCGCCTTCTCTGCGTGACCGCGCATCCCGACGATGAGAGCGGAGCTTTCGGCGGAGCGCTCCTGATGGCGCACCGCGATGGCGTTGAGACCCACCTGCTTTGCCTCACCGATGGACAGGCGGCTCACCATCGGGGCGAGGCGTCGGACAGCGCCGAACTGGGGCGCATGCGACGGGCCGAGCTGGCTGCGGCGTGCGGGGTGCTGGGCGTCACCAGGCACGAAGTCCTGCACTATCCCGACGGGGAGCTACCGCAACAGGACTTCTACGCTCTGGCCGGCGTCATCGCTGAACGCATTCGGTCGCTCCGTCCGCAGGTGGTACTCACCTTCGGCGGAGACGGCAGCGTCAACCTTCACCGCGATCACGTCATGGTGTCGGTGGCTACAACAGCGGCGTTTCACTGGGCGCGTCGAGCCGAGTTGTTCCCGGACCAACTCGAACGCGGTCTTAAGCCTTACGGTGCGCAGAAGCTTTACTACTCGAGCACGCCGTTCATTACGGTTCGCGACCGTCCCGAACTGTCGACATCGCCGACCGTGCCGTATTCGCTCAGCCTGGAATTAGGGAGCCTGTCGAACATCAAGCTGGAGGCGTTTCGAAAGCACAGCACTCAGGCTGGGGTTCTCAAGCGGGTTGGCGACGTGATCCGGAAACATCTGGAAATGGAGCGGTATCTTTTGGCGGCTGCTCCGGGCCGGATCGCGGTGGCTGACGATAGGGCGATCTTCGGGGGCGTGATCGCGGATTGATGGGGTACCCCCTCCCCCCGGGCATTATGGGGCCATCTTGTAACCGTTTCATTTAATTCCGGTTATTGCTACTTGTCCGTAACCGTTTGACTCCATTGGATCAGCCTGTAACCGATTCTTTCCGCTAGACTTATCACAGCAAATGACGCTCGTGTCCGTAACCGTTTCATTCCATTGGGGAAAGCTGTAACCGATTGTTTCCATAAGAGTTAGCTGAAAGCGCAAGAAAATGAAAAAGGCCCGGCTGCAATCGCCGGGCCTTCTTGCCTCTATTTTCATTATAGCTGGTTTAGCGAAATAGTCGGCCACTCAACGGCAGGGCACAGGGATCAGGGAACAGGGGTCCCGGGACAAAAAGACAGTCGCAGCGGAAGATCGCGGATCGGGTGTCGTGAGGTCGAGCTGGGGTGAGGCACGGTGTCGATTGAGGGCCGGGCAAGGGAACAGGCTCAGGAGCCGACCCACACAAGCCAAAATCGGGCTTGTGTGGGTCACCGTTACTAATTGGTATGGTCCGCCGCCTCTTCCCTTGGGGGTATAAGAGGTGCGACAGGAGGCGGTCCATGGAACTCGACACGATTGGCATCGATCTGGGCAAGACAGTCTTTCAC